>Ga0193696_1000103_pt1 | contig 37267 bp, 29 predicted proteins | sample L3m1metaG_FD_145074 | JGI IMG/M metagenome (GOLD analysis project Ga0193696, IMG submission 145074) | Soil microbial communities from a riparian zone of the East river system, Colorado, United States - L3m1 | ecosystem: Environmental > Terrestrial > Soil > Riparian zone | place: USA: East River... | reverse complement strand
CGAAATGGCCTCGCACCTCGCGCTGCTGGAGGACGACTTCGTCCGGCGCGGGATGACGCCAGAGGAAGCGCGGTTCGCCGCGAAGCGCGCGTTCGGCGGCGTTGCGCTTGCCAAGGATCTCCATCGCGACGCGCGTTCGTTCGTGTGGCTCGCCGACGCGCAGCGTGACCTGCGCCATGCGTCGCGGTTGCTCCGCAGGGATCCGCTGTTCGCCGCCACCGCGGTGTTGTCGCTGGCGATCGGCATTGGCGCCAATACGACCATCTTCACCGTCGGACACGCCCTCCTGTTCCGCGCACCGGACGGAGTCGCGGACCCTGGCGCACTCGTCGACATCGGCACCCGCACGCCCGGCGGCGGCTTCGGCAACAGCTCGTATCCGAATTACCTCGACGTGCGCACGCGCGCCACGACGCTCGACGGCGTGTACGCGTCGAGTCTGTTCCCGCGAGCCATGAGCATGAGTGGCGCGGGCGACTCCGCTGCCCCCGAAAGAGTGTTTGCCACGCCGGTGACCGGCAACTACTTCGCAGTGCTCGGAACGACACCCGCTGCCGGCCGCCTGTTCGACGGGGACGCCGGGGATCGATCGGGGATCGACCCCGTGGTCGTATTGAGCCATCGGTTCTGGACGCGCCGCTTCAACCGGGATCCTTCCCTGATCGGCCGAACGATCCTGTTGAACCGCGGGTCCTTCACGGTGATCGGTGTCGCTGCGGAAGGATTCCAGGGGCCCGGCGTACGGGCTGGCGATCTGTGGGTGCCGATGACGATGTCGAGCGCCGCGAGCTCGCTCGCGAACCGCACTGCCGCTTTGTTCCTCGTCAGCGGCCGACTGAAACGCGGCGTATCCATTCAGCAGGCCGCTGCGGAGATGGACGCTCTCGGTAAGGCGCTTGAACTCGAGTATCCGACGGAGAACCGCGGCAGGAGCTTCCTCGTCGAGCCGCTGTCGCCAGTGCCTGGCGCCAGATTGCCGATCACGATCTTTCTCGTCCTGCTTCTGACCATCGTCACGCTCGTCCTGATCATCGCGTGCGCGAACGTCGCCGGCGTGTTGCTCGCGCGCGCGGCGGCGCGGCGTACTGAAATCGCCGTGCGCCTCGCCATGGGCGCCGGACGGGCGCGGCTGATTCGTCAGTTGCTCGCCGAAACACTGATGCTGTTCATGCTCGGCGGTCTGGCCGGCGTGGCCATGGCGCGCGTCCTGACGTCCGTGCTTGTCGCGCTCCTGCCGTCGCTGCCGTTTCCCGTCAACATCTCCCTCGCGCTCGACGGCCGCGCGCTCGTCTTTACGGCCGGGATGGTGTTCGTGTCCGCGCTTCTCTCGGGTCTCGTGCCGGCGCTTCAGGCATCGAAAGCCGACGTGGTTTCGGCGCTGAAAGACGACGCGCAGGCGCCGGCGCGGCTGCGTCTGCGGCATGCCTTCGTCATCGCACAAGTTGCGGTCAGCGTTCTCCTGGTGATCGTCGCGGGCCTCTTCGTTCGGGCACTCCAGGCAGCTGGCTCGGGGAACCCTGGATTCGATCCCCATGGGGTGGAGCTCGCCTCGCTCGATCTGTCGCTCGCCGGGTACACAAGTACGACAGGCCCCCGCTTCGCGAGCGATCTCGCGGATCGCGTTCGCGCGCTGCCGGACGTGCAATCGGCCAGCATCGCGCTCGTCCTCCCCGGCGGCTTCGAGACGCAGCGCCGGTCGCTCACCGTTCCCGGCGTCGAGGCGCCGAACGGCGAGCGCTTTTTCGGCGTGGACTGGAACGCCGTCGAGCCGCGATATTTCGCGACGCTTCGCATCCCGATCGCCAGCGGGCGGGATTTCAGCGCGGCCGATCGCGACGGCGCTCAAGCGGTCGCCATCGTCGGCGAAGGCACGGCGCGGCAGTTCTGGCCTGGCGAGGAAGCGGTTGGCAAGTTCGTCGTGCAGCCGACAATCGGCCCGGGCGGGCAAGTCACCGGCACACGGCCGCTGCAGGTCGTCGGCGTCGCGCGCGACGTCAAGGCCAGCACCCTGATCGACGGTCTGTCGCGCTCCATCGTGTACGTGCCGCTGCAGCAGCATTACATGTCGACTCTGACCATCGTCGCGCGGACGACGCGCGGGCAACGCATCGCCGACGAGATCCGGGCGCTCGTCGCTTCGATGAATCCGGATCTGCCGATCGTTTCGTCCCAGACGCTCGAGGACGCGACCGCGCTCGGCCTCGTGCCTCAGCGTGTCGTGGTGTCGGTCGCCGGCGGGCTGGGCCTCGTGGGCGCGCTGCTGGCGGCGATCGGGATTTACGGAGTGACCGCCTACGCGGTTGCCCGCCGCCGGCGGGAAATCGGCATCCGGATGGCGCTGGGCGCGCGGCGTGTCGATGTCGTGCGCATGATTCTGCAGCGGGGGATTCGTCTGACGGTCATCGGCTGCGCGATCGGCCTGCTGCTCGCCGCCGGCGCGAGTCAGGCGCTGGTGGTGTTCCTCTTCGGCGTGGCGCCGCTCGACCCGGCCGTGTTTGGCGGCGCCGCGGCCGTCTTCGCGGTCATCGGTCTGGCCGCCTGCTACCTGCCCGCACGTCAAGCGACGACCGTCGATCCGCTCGTCGCGCTGCGCTACGAGTAACCCCCGCCGCGCGCCTGCTTGACAGGTGTGCTATAAAAATAACACATGGCCCACCGGGCGCACGAGCTGAGCCGGCGCGAACGTCAGATCATGGACATCCTGTATCGCCGCGGCCGCGCGACGGCTGGCGACGTCATGGGAGATCTGGCCGGGGAGCCGAGTTATTCCACCGTGCGGACCCAGTTGCGCGTGCTCGAAGAGAAGGGACACGTGCGGCACGAAGAGGACGGCGTGCGCTACGTCTATGTGCCTGCCACTCCGCGCCGCGCCGCCCGCAAATCGGCGCTTCGACACCTCGTGGACACGTTCTTCGACGGCTCCGCTGAACAGACCGTGGCCGCGCTGCTCGGCGGCGAAGGCGCTCGATTGTCGGAAGAAGAACTGGACCGAATCGCGAAACTCGTCACGAAGGCGCGCAAGGATGCTGGATAGCGCACTCAAGGCATCGGCGATCGTGGCGATCGCGCTGATGGCGAACCGCTGTCTTCACAGCCGATCCGCCGCGCTGCGGCATCTGGTGCTATCGGCCGCGATCGTGTGCGCCGCGGCGATGCCGGCGGCCGGGTGGATCGTCCCCGCCTGGGACATCCCGTTGGTCAGAATCGTCAGCGTCCACGAAGTGGAGCCGCACGCACGCGTGGGCTTCAGCGAATCGTCGTCATCACCAGTCGTTGCGAATGCCGTGCACGCTCAGGAGTCTGCGACCCCACGTCCGACCGCGCCTGGCGGCCTCGTGTCGGTGGTGCTGACGTGGGCGATGCGGGTGTGGATCGTCGTCGCCAGTGTCGGCCTCCTGATGTTGTTCGCCGGATTGGTGCGCCTCTCGCGGCTGGCGGCGAAGGCAGAGCCGCTGCAAAGCGTGCGCTGGCGAGCGGCCGCGGACGCGATCGCGCTCGAGTACGGGCTGCAACGTCCCGTTCGTCTGCTCGCCAGCACGGAGCGGACGCTGCTGGTGACGTGGGGATATCGCCGCCCGATCGTGCTGGTGCCCGCGTTCGTCGCGTCGTGGCCACTGGAACGTGTCCAGGTGGTGCTCCGTCACGAGCTCGCCCACATCCAGCGTCGCGACTGGCTCGTGCTGATGACGGCGGAGCTGCTTCGTGTGCTCCACTGGTTCAACCCGCTGGTGTGGATCGCCTGCCGGCATCTGCGCCTGGAAAGCGAGCGCGCTTGCGACGACGTCGTGCTGCGTCATGGCGTAGAGGGCAGTGCCTACGCCACCCAACTGCTCGACATCGCCAGATCGTTTGGCCGCCATCGTGCTGCCTGGCTGCCGGCGCCGGCCATGGCGCGAGCCACGAGCCTCGAGAGGAGAATTGCAGCCATGTTGAATCCGGCTCTCAATCGCGGGCCTGTCACGAACCGCGCCCGCATCGCGACCGTCGCGGCGGCGTCGATGCTGACGGCGAGCCTCGCCGGCTTCGGGGCTTCGGCGCAGACTTTTGGAAGCGTGTCGGGATCGGTGGTGGACGCCACCAATCGCCCGATCTCCGGCGCCACCCTGATGCTGACCGGCGCGCCCAATCAAGCAAAGCATGAGTTGCGCAGCGACGCGGGCGGGCATTTCGAATTCGTCGGCCTGCCAGCGGGCGACTATCGGCTCGAGGCGTTCGTCGCGGGGTTTCAGCCGTATCGGACGAATATCCTGGTCGGTTCCCGTCCGGCGCAGCGCATCGTGGCGCTGCAGGTGGGCTCCCTCATGGAAACGGTCACCGTGTCGGGCGTGGGCGACGGTCCACGAGGTGAGCCCGGCGAACCGGTGATGCCGGATTCGAGCGGATGCGTGGCCACGGCCGAGGGCGGCAAAATCGCGCAGCCGACGAAGCTGAGGCACGTTCCCGCGGCGTATCCGCCACTCCTGTACGACACGAAGATCGACGGACGCGTCGTGCTGGAGGGCCGCATTGGCACCGATGGGACGATGCGGGAAATCCGGGTCATCTCACCCGCACAGCATCCCGACTTCGACGCCGCCGCGGTCGACGCGGTCCGGCGATGGCGCTTCAGCCAGACACTTCTGAACTGCGTGCCGGTTGAAGTCGGCATGACGGTGTACGTGAATTTCGTTCCCCGGCCGTGATGGTGCTCGATGGCGTTCGCCATCCTGATGCTTCCACTGCTGCTGCTTCCGGCACCAGCAGACACCAGACTCGAGACGTTTCTGGCCGGCGTTCAGCGAGCGTGCACACGCGGCGATCGCGCCGCGCTCGCAGCGATGGTCGAGTATCCGTTGACCGTCTTCGCTGGAGGCTGGAACATCCCGGTGAAGGATCGCGCCGCGTTTCTGCAGTCCTATGACGCCTTCTTCACGGTAGACGTAAAGGAAGCAATCGCCGGCGCATCGACCAGGCTGCGCATCGAACCCAACGTCTCGTTCCTCCCGTTTGGTAACGTCCTTCGTATCAAGCCAGTCGCCGGCTCGTTCCGGATTGTCGCGATTGTGATGCCGCCGCCCGGCACAAGGGTGCGCGCGGCCCGGCGCGAGACGATACGGGTGTCGTTTCCGGCTCGGCAGGATTGGACGGCGTTCGCCGGCGCGCTCGCGGCCGGCGAGCACGAGTCGTACATCGTGCGGGCCAAGCGGAACGAATTCCTGGAGATCCGAATCGACGGGTTCGCCGGCAGGGCGATCGTCGCACACGTGCTCGACGAGGCCGGGGCCGCGCTCGACGCGCGAGCGCGCGATGGCACACGCGTGTGGGCCGGACGAGTTCCGGCGGAAGGTGATTACAGAATCGATGTCGTCCGGACCACGCGGGACGGCGATCCTGCGCTGGTTTACCGGCTGACGGTCACCGTGCGCTGACGGGTTATGAAATCACGCGGCCCTGAAAGGGCCGCGCTACACATTTCCGCTAGAACTCATCTCATACATGCGGCGCAGCACCGAGGGCGGCGAGGCGCCCGGCTGGCAAGGCGCGACGACCGAGAATATCGGCAATATGCGAGGAAGGAGCAACGCCGCCAGGCGGGATGCATCGTCGGCCGAATGCCGGCGCATTTATGAGATGAGTTCTAGACTCGGTCGTGACCGTAGCGCGGCCTTTCAGGGCCGCGAGTGGCTGACTGCAACGACAGCCCACCCCTGACTCTAAAGCGAGTTCGTCCAGCCGGCCCGCGGCTCCCGCTCAAGATACTGATTGGCGGCCTGCACGTTCGTGACGCGCATGTTGGCGGCGTCGTACTCGATCTTCTTCCTGGCCTTGAGCGCGACGACACCGAGCAGCATGATTTCGGTGAGCTTCGCCGCGTACTCGAACGGAGACGACACGGCGGTCTTTCCCTTGGCCGCGTCCACCCAGTTCATCTCGTGATTTTCGTGCGGAATACGTGGCAGCTTCTCCGCCGGCTTGCCATATGACTTGTGCAGCGAGTCGGGCAAGAGGCGCGGGTTCTTGCCGTAGGTATCGTGCATCAGCTTGCCCTTGCTGCCGATCAACAGCGCGCCGCCGGTCGGGTTCATGACCTCGTTCTCGCCGAGTTCCACCGGCTTCGGCGGCACGAGACCGCCGTCGTACCAGGTCAACTTCACGGGCGGCTTGCCGTTGCGTGCCGCGAACTCGTACACCGTCATCGTCGCGTTCGGGAAGCAGACGCCGTTGAACGGCGTGCTCAGCGTTTCGATCGTGGTCGGGTACCCGAGATCGAGTGCCCAAATCGAGTGATCCATCAGGTGCGCGCCCATGTCGCCGATCGCGCCGCAGCCCCAGTCCACCCACCCGCGCCAGTTGAACGGGTGATAGACCGGGTGATAGTCGATGTAAGGCGCGGGACCCAGGAAGAGATCCCAGGCCAGCCCTTCCGGCTTCGGATAATTGCCGGCCATCGCCGTGGCCAGGCGGGCCTCAATTCCCGGACCGTTCCAGCGGAACCCGTTTGGGGGCGGCGTGCGGGCTTCCGGCCGTGGAATGCCCTGCGGCCAATACCCGAGCGGCCGGTTCGTCCACACGTGGACTTCGCGCACGTCGCCGATGGCGCCAGCCCACACGTACTCGATAGCCGTCCGCGCGTCGTCCCACGAATGGCCCTGATTGCCCATCTGCGTGACGACTTTCGGATTTGCCTTCGCTTTTCGCGCCAGCTGCCGCGCCTCGGCGACCGACCACGTCAGCGGCTTCTGCACGTAGACGTGCTTGCCAAGGTCCATGGCCGCGAGCGCGATCGAGGCGTGCATGTGGTCGGGGGTGGCGATGACGACGGCGTCGATATCCTTCTGCCGATCAAGCATCTGGCGGTAGTCCTGGTACCGCGTGGCGCGCGGCAGGTGCTCGTCCTTCAGCCGCTTCGTCCGGGCGATTTCCATCGGGATCCGTTGGCGATCGGCGGCGGTGAGCGGCGCTTCGGGCCGGCCCTGGGCGTCGAGCCGCGGCGTCGTCCTGTCGAGGCGCTCCTGCTGGTTCTTGATGCTGCTCTCAAGCCCCGCAAACCCGCGGTTCGCGTATTCCCAATCGACGTCGCAGAGCGCGACGACGTTTTCGCTGGCGAGATTGACGAGATTGCTGCGTCCCTGCCCGCCGACGCCGACGGCGGCGACGTTCAGCGTGTCGCTGGGCGCCGCGAAACCCTTGCCGAGCACGTGCCGCGGAACGATGGTCAAACCGGCGCCTGTAAGCGCCGCGTTGGTTACGAACCGGCGGCGGGAAAGTGGGGCCATCTTGTTGTCTCCATTTGCCTTGACTGCCAACAGCCTAGATGATAACGATTACACGCCGAAATTCAAGGAGCAACCCATGCGACGTTCTCTCTCCGGCTTTGCCGTGCTGACAGTGGCGAGCGCGACGCTGGCGGCGCAGGCGGCGGCGCCGACGCGAGCGCTCTTCGACGGGAAGACAACGAGCGGCTGGCGCAGCTTCAAGAAATCCAGCTTTCCGGATCACGGCTGGATTGTCCAGGATGGATGGCTGAAGAAGCTTGCGAAGGGCAACAATCGCGACGGCGGCGGCGATATCATCACGTCCGACACATTCGACAACTTCGACCTCCAGTTCGAGTGGAAGGTGGTCGAGGGCGCCAATAGCGGCGTGAAGTACCTGGTGACCGAAGATCGAAACGGTCCGGTCGCGCACGAGTATCAAATCATCGACGACGCCCGGCACGCTGACGCCTTGATTGGGCCGCACCGTCAGACCGCGGCGCTCTACGATGCGATCGCGGCGCCGGCGAACAAGCCCTTGAAACCGGCGGGCGAGATCAATACCGGCCGGGTCGTCGTCAACGGCATGCACGTCGAGCACTGGCTGAACGGCGTGAAAGTGATCGAGTACGAGTTGGAGAGCGCGGCGCTGAAGGCGGCGAAGGCGAAGAGCAAGTTCAAGGATGAAGCCGGCTGGGGCACGAAGCTCAAAGGGCACATCCTGCTGCAGGACCACGGCGACGAAGTGTGGTTCCGCAACATCAGGATTCGGGAACTGGCGACGAGCTCGACCCGCTAGCTCACGAATGTGCGGCGGTGATCGGACCGCGTTGAATCGTTTTGCAAGACGTCGAAAGTGAGGATGTATGAGGGGTCTGTTGAGACGCGTCGTTCGTACGGCGGTGACGGCGGCCGCCATCGTCGTACTGTGGAGCGGCGTCGCCTATGCCCAGGCCGTCAGCGGCACGTTGCTGGGCAGCATCGCCGACCAGGGCGGGCTCGGAATGCCGGGCGTCACGGTGACGATCACCGAGACCAGCACCAACATCAGCCTGACCGCGACGACGAACGACAGCGGCTTTTATACGTTTCCCAGCCTGAAGGACGGAACCTACAAGGTGGTCGCGGAGCTCTCCGGCTTCAAGAGAGTCGTTCGCGACGGCATCATCGTGCCGGTCAACACGACCATCCGCGTGGATCTCAAGATGGAGGTCGGCGCCCTCGAGGAATCGATCACCGTCGTTGGTCAGAGCCCGATCCTCCAGACCGACCGCACCGACACGGGCCGCATCATTGAATCGAAGATGGTGAGCGACTTGCCGCTCACCTTCAACCGGAACTTCCAGAGCGTCCTCATCACCGTGCCGGGCACGACGCGGCCGCACCGCGAGCACTCGGCCTTCTTCAACTCGCAGGATTCGCTGTCGGTCGAAGTCAACGGCCAGCCGCGAATGGCGAACAACACGTTGCTCGAGGGCCTCGACAACAATCACAAGACCGGACTGCTGCAGGTCATCATCCCCGCCGCCGACGCGCTCGAGACGGTGAGCGTGTCGACCAGCAACTACGACGCCGAGTTTGGACGGTCGGGCGGCGCGGTGATGAACGTCACCTTGAAGTCCGGCACCAATCAGCTACGGGGCACCGGGTTCCTGTTCGGCAACACCGATGCGACCAACGCCAGCGACTATTTCACGCACCTGGTTGCGCCGACGAAGTTCCTCAACAGCGGCTTCACGCTCGGCGGACCGATCGTTCGCAACAAGTTCTTCTTCTTCGGCGACTACCAGCGGACGCTCGACAACTTCGGCTATGTCGTGCGCGCCATCGTGCCGACGATGGCGATGCGCAACGGGGACTTCAGCGCGGTCACGCAGCGGATCTACGACCCGTTCACGGGCGATGTCGGCGGCAACAACCGCGTCGCTTTCCCCGGCAATGTCGTCCCCGCCAACCGGATCAGCCCGATTGCGCAAAAGCTCATCGGCTTCATCCCGGAACCGAATATCGCCGGCGCGCCGATCGGCCAGAACAACTACCAGAAGGCGCAAACCCGCGAGAAGACCACCGACGGCTTCGACATGAAGTTCACTGTCAGCGCGGGCGCCAAGGATCAATTCTCGTATCGCGTCAGTTTCATGCGTCCGGTGGTGTACGACCCGGGTCCGTTCGGGCTCTACGGCGGGCCGGCGAACGACGGCTTTGCCGGGACGGGCACCAACAAGAGCGTGAGCACGGCCGGCACGTGGACCCGCGCCTTCAGCAGTTCGACACTGTTGGATGTCCGGGGCGGACTGAACTACTACCACAACGTCGCGCTGGCGGAAGCGGCTGGACTCAAGACCAGCACCGACGTCGGCATTCCGGGCGCGAACCTCGACGACTACACGAGCGGTCTGTCGCGGTTCGAGATCGGCGGCTACACCAATCCGACATTGGGCTTCTCGCCGAGCCTGCCGTGGGATCGTTCCGAGAAGACATGGAACGTTGCCACGACGCTGACCAAGCTGAAGGCGACGCACACGATCAAGATGGGCGGCGAGTGGCGGAAGAACACGGATCTTCTGCTGCAGACGCAGGACGCCGGCGGCTCGCGCGGCCGGTTCATCTTCAATGCCTCGGGCACGGGATCGCCCGCGGAGGCGGCCTCGCTGGCGGGCATCGCGAATTCCTTTGCCTCGTTCCTGCTCGACTGGCCCAACAACGTCGCCCGCGACTTGAAGGTCATCGACGAACCGGGAACCAAGCATTGGGCGATCGCGGGCTTCGTCCACGACAAATGGCAGGCGCGTCAGAACGTCACCGTGGACCTTGGACTGCGCTGGGAGTACTACAACCCGCTCGAGGGCATCGAGGGGAAAGGGACGCTCGCCAATTACGATCCGGCGACCAATACCATCCGCGTCGCGGGCTACGGCACCACGACGAATGCCGTGAACGTGCAGAAAAACTTCAAGAATTGGGCGCCGCGCACCGGCGTTTCCTGGCGCCTCAATGACAAGTCGGTCGTGCGCGCCGGGTACGGGGCGAGCGCGATTCCGTTCCCGGACAACCGCTACGCCTTCACCTTCCCGGTGAAACAGAACTACTCGGGCTCGGTGGCGAACGGCTTCCAGCGCGCCGGCACAATGGCGGCCGGCTTCCCGGCGCCGGTGCTGTCGGTGCTCCCGCCCGACGGCGTCATTCCGGCCACCGGATCGCTGCTGAATTCGACCTTCGACGTCATCCCGCCCGGGTTGCACGAGGCGACGCTGCATTCGTGGAACGTCGCGTTTCAGCGCGAGCTGCCGCACGCCTTCGCGGCAGACATCGCCTACGTCGGCAATCGCGGCGTCGACCTGGTGATGGACGTTGATACGAACGCGAGCATGATCTACGGATCGGGCAACGTGGGCCGCGCGCAGTTTGCGCAGTTCAACCGCACCGGGACGTCGCGCACGCGCACCAACGACAACAAGTCGCAGTATCACGCGCTGCAGATGAAGCTCGATCGGCGATTCCAGAACGGCCTGATGATCACGAACTCGTACACCCTCAGCCGCTCGATGGATTACGTGAACGAGAACACCACCATCGCGAACCCCATCGACTTCTCACTGTCCTGGGGCCGCTCCAACTTCGATCGCCTGCACAGCTACACGCTGTCGACGATTTATGACTTGCCGATGGGGCCGGGAAAGCGCTGGATGACCGACAGTGTCGCCGGCAAAGTGATCGGCGGCTGGCAGATCAGCGGCCTGTTCATCGCGCAATCCGGGACGCCGCTGAACATCACGGGCAACAACACGTTGATCAATACGCCAGGGAACACGGCCTATGCGAACGCGAACGGCGAGCAGAAAGTCCTCGGCGGCCTCGGGCCCGGCCTTCTGTACTTCGATCCGAGCGTCTACTCGCTGCCGGCGGCGAACGTGCAGGGCAACATGAAGCGCAACGGCGGACCCGAGGGTCCCGGTTTCTGGGAGATCGACGCCGCATTGTTCAAGCGGTTCGGGATCGGCGCGTCGCGCTACGCGGAGTTCCGGGTGGATGCGTTCAACGTGACGAACTCGGTGCGGTGGGGCAATCCGAACACTGGATACGCCACGGGCACCGGCAACACGTTCGGCCAGATTACCGGCGTGGCGACCGGCAGCGGACCGCGGACGCTCCGCTTCGGAGGAAGGATCGCCTTCTAGCAGCGGGAAGACGTCTAACCGCGGAGCACGCAAAGGACGCAGAGTGTTTTCTTGCGGTCTCTGCGAGCTCTGCGGTTAAACGTGAACTAGTTCAGCTCGCGGACGCGGATGTTCCGGAAGCCGAGCGGACCTTCGTGATCGCCCTGCAGCCCGATGTGGCCCCGCTTGGCGCGGCCGAACTTCGGCCAGTCTTTGAACTTGGCGGCCTGCACTTTCGCTTCCCAATCCGGGCTCCAGAGTTCGTACTCGACGACCTTGACGTCGTTCAACCAGTGCTCGACGTGGGCGCCTTTGGCGACGATGCGCGTCTTGTTCCACTGTCCGACCGGCTTCAGGTGACCTTCCGGTGACGGATACAGTCCGTAGGCCGCCGCCGCGCACGTCAGGCGCGTCTTGTTGTCCTGGGCTTTGATGTCATCGAGCAGCTGGTATTCCGGGCCGGTGGTGTAGATCCGGTCGTTGTTCGCCGTGCCTTTGTAATCGGGGTCCTCGATGCCGCGGTAGAAGATGCCGCTGTTGCCGGCCTCGCCAATCTTCCATTCGAGCTCGAGCTCGAAATCGCCGAACTGATCCTTGGTGATGATGTCGGGGACACGATCGTCCTTGACGAGCGCGCCGCCTTCGATCCGCCAACCGGCCGGCATTGTCTGACTCTTGTAGCCGCGCCAGGCGTCGAGCGATTTGCCGTCGAAGAGCGTCTTCCAGGCACCTGCGGCCTCGATTGTGGAACCGGTCGATTGGATCATGAGAGCGCCCGCCAGGCCGAGGCCGGCGACGGTCGCGATGGCCATTGTTTTCATGACTCAGATTATGCCTGAACGCCTAGACGTCGGGCTGAGCCGTTCGGCGCGCTGGCGCGCCACGCACTGTGCTGACCACCGCGAAGAGATAGCAGGCGGCGACCAGGACCAGCAGGAACTGATAGCCCGTCAGCAGCGAGAAATACTCACACACCCCACCGACCATCGCACCAAACAGGTTTGCACCGAAGTCCCAGGCCGTTGAGGAGGATTGTTTGTAACTCGTACTGAACAGCAGGCCGGCGCAGAGGACTGGACTGAAGACCAGCGCCCCGTAGAACAGCGACTCTGCGGCCCGGCTGCCGAACGCCACCCGCCCAACCGGCAGCACGTAGTTCAACGCCAGCAGCGCGACGAGGGTGGCGACGATGGGCCAGCGGCGGCGAATGTCGACACGGGAGGCGACAACCGCGCTGACGAGCGCCATGACCAGTACCGACACGATGGCCAACGACGCCGACGACCAGGTGGATCCCCATAACAGCGCGAACTGCACGATCGATTTCGTCTCGAGCAGCATGAAGCCGGCGCCAAGAAAGAAGAAATGCGCGGTAGCGCGGAGCGACGTCGACGGGCCGCTGACGCCGGATCCCGCGAACGCCACAACGGAGAACAGCGCGATGGTCGAGATCGCGAGGACCACCGCCAGGGCGGCCAGGTAATGCCGCGGCAGCTCGGGTGCGCGCATGTAGAGAAACGGCCAGTTGTCGGTGGCCGGAATCACCGTCGGATCCCGTTGCAGTGGCTTCGCCGGGTTCGGATCGACGGCCTGCCCGTAGCCGAAGGCGAATGTCGGCAGTGGCGGTGGCGTCGTCAGCTCGGCAAGACGCGGCCCGGCCAGCATCACCGCCAGATAAGCACGGTCCTGATGGACGTGCGCGCGTGGCTCCTGCCCGAAGACGTTCGTGACCGTGTTCGCGAGGCGATCGACCAGCCACTTCTCGCGGAAGTAGTTGTAGAGCGCCATCACGCCGCGCGGCTTCAGATGATCGCGCACGGCCCGGAACGACTCCTCGGTGAACATGTAGCTCTCGAGCCGAACGCTCGAGAAGCTCGACTGCACCGTCAGCGAGTCGATCAGCGCGAAGACGATCAGGTCGTATTTCTTCTCAGTGGTCGCCAGGAAGTGGCGCGCGTCGTCGTTGATCGCGCGCACGCGCGGATTGGAGTACGGATGGTCGGGATGCCGCTTGGCGCCAAGGCGCAGGATCACCGGATCGATCTCGACGGCGTCCACGTGCCTGGCGCCGTGTCGCAGCGCCGCCGCGACGTCAGTGCCGGTGCCGGCGCCGAGGATCAGGACATCGTCGAACGTATCGCCGAACACCGTGTACGGCCACTGATAGAAGTATTCCTTTTTCTCGACCGGCGCCATCGACTGGTGAAAGATGTTGTTGACCTCGACGACCGTGTCCGCGCCGTCCTGGAACAGCGTGATGCGGTAATACGGCGACCACAGGCTGCCGCCCTCCATGCGATAGACGATGAAGAGAGACGCGAGGAGCAACAAGACGTTCACGATCGAGACGGTCCGGCTTCCGGCCGAAGGCTGAAGCCGGACAATGAACGGCAACGCCGCGGCGAACGCCACGCCAAACCACACGACCGGCGGCAACTCGAGCCACGACAGGAGCGCGAACGTGGCCACGCCGGTGATACTCCCCAGCAGGTTGATCCGGTAGGCCTGAAGCGGCGGCCGCCGGGTCAGCTCGCGGCCCATGCGCTGGGCGATGGTGAGAAAGAGCAGTGCGACGATCACGAAGAGGAGCGGCAGCAGCATCGTGCTTTCGACGGACACGACCGGTGCCGCCGTCCCGCTCGTGAAGTAGATGTTCGTCGAACTGGCCGGGACCGCCACTTCGAGCCGCAGCCGGTCGACGGCGATGATGACGATCAGCTGCGCGAGTGGAAACCACGCGACGAGCGATCGGCGCCGGTTGGCGAGCAGGCAGCCGAGCCCTCCGCCCAGGAAGGTCGCCAGCAGGATGAAGTTGGAGAAGTACGCCAGGAGCCGGACGTACGCCGGCATCCACCGGATGAGCGCGATCTCGAGGAAGAGGACCAGGAACGACGACAGGAAGAGCGTCACAGTTGGTGGCAGCCAACCGCAGAGTGCGCGGAGCTCGCCGAGAATCTATTTCTCTGCGTGCTTGGCGTGCTCTGCGGTTAAACGTTTGGGTACTTGACGCCCAGTTTGTCCAGCGCCGCGGTCGGACAGCCGGCCCACTCGTCGACGAACACGTTCCCCTGGTATTGAAGGTCCGCGATCCCCATCTTCGTGGTCCAGAAACCGCTCGCCGTGAGATCCCGGAAGCTGCTGAAGAAGGCGACGGCGTGGCTCATGCCGGGGTCCGGATTGGTGGTGTAGGCGATCTCGTCGAGGACCTGCCGCCGTTGCGCATCCGCCAGGTTCAGGAACGATTTGCCGACGCGATCCGTCGACAGCCGATCGAGCAGGGCGAGGCCGCCGCGCATCGCGACCTGACGCCGCGGCTGATCGATCATCATGAAATCCATGAACGCCGGCACTCCGGCGTCGGTCGCGCTGCCGGAGCGCGCATCGCGCGGGATGATCAGATCGACCAGCACGGCCACCGTCGCGTATTCGTGAGCGGTGAAGAACTTCGGCTTGAATGGGGTCGCAGTCTTTGCGGCCTGCGCCTGCGCGGTCGTTGCGTGTTCGTGCGCCTGCGCTGCCTCGGCCGGCGTCCATACCAACGCGGCGGCGACCGGCGCCGACGAGACGATCTGAAGGGCTCTTCTACGTGAAATGTTGGCCATAATCCGCAATCCGCAATCCGAAATCAGAGGGTTCCCTGGTTTCGCTGTTGACCGATGCCTTCGGCGGTCCGCATCGCCAGCGCGAGAATCGTCCACGTGCAGTTCTTGTGCGCGTTGGACACGAACGGGCCGGCGTCCGCCACGAACAGGTTCTTCACATCGTGCGCCTGGCAATTCGCATTCAGCACCGACGTGCGCGGGTCGCTGCCCATTCGCGTGGTGCCGACTTCGTGGATGATGCGTCCGACCGGCTCCAGGCCGTAGAGCGCGTCCTTCGATGGCATCGGCGACGTCGGCGTGCCGCCCATCTCGTGGATGATCTCGCGGAAGGTTTCCTGCATGTGCTTCGCCTGGTTGATCTCGTGCTCCGAGAACCTGGCGTGGAACCGCAGCACCGGAATGCCGTACGTATCGACCACGTGCGGGTCGATCTCGCAGTAGGTGTGTTCGTTGGGAATCATCTCTCCGCGGCCGGCAAAGTTCACGGTCGCGCCGTAGAAACGGCGGTAGTCGTCCTTGAGCGACTTCCCGTAGCCGCCGACGCCGTTGAACCGTTGGATGCCGCCCATGACGCCGAAGCTCGGCGCCGACCGTTTGCCGCCGCCGAGTTCGATGTGATACCCGCGTGGGAAATCGAGTTTCTTGTTGTCCAGCCACCACGGCATGTACAGATGCGCGCCGCCGGCGCCGTCCTCGTTGTGCGGCACGCCGTGCTCCATCTTCGGGATGTGACCGCTGACCCCCAGGCCGGTCGAATCGGTGAGATAGCGGCCGACGACGCCGCTCGAATTCGCCAGGCCATCGGGAAAACGGCCGGACTTCGAATTGAGCAGCAGCCGGGCCGACTCGCACGCGCTGGCCGCCAGCACGACGATGCGCGCGCGGACGGCGTAGTCGCGGCGATCCGTCCGGTTGACGTAGGACACGCCGCTCGCCAGCCCGCTATCGTCGGTGAGCACCTCGCGTGCCATCGCGTTCGGAATGATGCGCAGCTTGCCGGTGGCGAGTGCAGGCGGCAGCAGCACCGACGGCGACGAAAAGTTGGAATGCGTTGCGCACCCGCGTCCGCATTGTCCACAGTAGTGGCACGCCGGCCGTCCATTGAGCGGCTGCGTCAGGATGGACAGGCGATTGGGGATGCAGGTGATCTTGAGCTTGTCGGCGGCCTGTTTGATCAGCAGCTCGTAACAGCGCGGCTTCGGCGCCGGCTGAAACACGCCGTCCGGCTCGTTCCGAATGCCTTCCATCGATCCGAAGATCCCGACCAGGCGATCGAGCTTGTCGTAGTACGGCTTGATGTCCTCGTAGGTAATCGGCCAGTCCTCGCCGATACCGTCCAGGCTGCGCCCTCTGAAATCGTCCGGTCCCATCCGCAGCGAGATGCGGCCCCAGTGGTTCGTGCGCCCGCCGAGCATCCGGCCGCGGAACCAGTCGAACTGCGAGCCCGGCGCCTGCGTGTACGGCTCGCCCTCGATGTCCCAGCCACCGATACAGCCGTCGAATTCGCCGAACGGCCTGGCGGGCGTGGACGCGCCGCGCCGCGGCGAATCGTACGGCCATGCCGACATCTTCGAGTCTTTGGCCGCGTCCCACATGCCGCCGGCTTCGAGCATCACGACGTCCGCGCCGGCCTCACAGAGCACCTTCGCGGCCATGCCGCCGCCGGCCCCGGATCCGACGATACAGACATCGTAGGTTTTGCTTTGACGGATTACCTGCATAGCGGCACAGGGTACGACAAAATGGCCATTTTGCGGTAAGGTTTGCGTTATGAAACAAGACAGGAACCGCAGAGCGCGCCGAGATCGCAGAGCCATCATTTTCTCTGCGTGCTTTGCGATCTGCGCGGTTTTCTTCCTTTCTGGGGTCACTGACGCACAACAGCAAGCGCTGACGCCGGTGACCGATCAGGCGGCGGTCGACCGCGGGAAAGCGCTCCTCGTCGAACAGTGCGGCTTCTGCCACGGCGCCAACGCCCGCGGCGGATCGGGCGGACCGGATCTCACGCGGTCCGTCGTCGTGCAGGAAGACGAGGGCGGGAAACAGCTGGGCGCGTTTCTCCGCGTCGGCCGGCCCGATCGCGGGATGCCGAAGTTCGACCTGCCCGACGCGCAGATGTCGGACCTCGCGGCCTTCCTGCACTCGGCGATCTATCTCAACGCCAACCGGCGGCTGTACAAGATCCTCGACATCGTGGTCGGCGATCCGAAAGCGGGCCAGGCGTACTTCAGCGGCGCTGGCCGTTGCAGCGGCTGCCATTCGCCGACCGGCGATTTGAAAGGCGTTGGCGCGAAATACGAGCCGACGGTGCTTCAGGGCCGACTGCTGGTCCCGCGAGGACGGCCGGGCGGGTCGGGCCCGCCAGCGGGTCCCCTGTACATGGAGAAGACGGCGATCAAAGTGACGGTGACGTTGCCGTCGGGCGAGTCGGCCACCGGCGGGCTCGTGCGGCTCACGGACTTCGACGTGATCCTGTACGACACGGCCGCCGGGCGCGTGCGATCGTTTCTGCGGAATGGCGATGTGCCGAAGGTGGTCGTCACCGATCCCCTGCAGGCCCACGTCGATCACCTCACGAAATGGACGGACACCGAGATGCACAACATGACGGCCTATCTAGCGAGTCTCAAATGATCCGCCTTCGCTGCTTCGCAGCTTCGGCGAGACAGGTCCGCGCGCGCTGCTTCGCAGCTTCGGCGAGACCTGGTCATTTTCTGACCTTTGTGTCCTTTGTCTCCTTTGTGTCCTTTGCGTCGCTCGTGTCGGTCGTTGCACGTGCCCAAATACCGAGCGACGCATGGCCGACGTATCACGGCGACTACACGGGACGGCGATTCAGCACGCTCAAACAGATCAACACGACCAACGTCAAGAACCTGACGTTGGCCTGGGTCTATCGGCTCAACACCTCGCGCGCCGCCGCCATCGTCGGCGGCGAAGGGCCGGAGACGCCGCCGCCGGGCGGCACCACGCCGTCCATCAAGTCGACGCCGTTGATGCTGAACGGCATCCTGTACTTCTCGGTGCCCGATCACGTCTATGCGCTGGACGTGCGGACCGGGCGGGAGGTCTGGCACTACGCGTGGAAAACGCGCGGTGGCGACCACATCGGCAACCGTGGCGTCGGCATCCTCGGCAATTGGCTGTACTTCCTGACGCCCGACAACTACTTCGTCTCGCTCGACGTGGCGACCGGCAAGGAGCGCTGGCACCACGAGATCGCGAACATGAAGCGCGAGTACTTCTCGACCAACGCGCCCATGGTCATCGGCCGGCAGATCATCATCGGTGTCGGCGGCGACGCGCTCGACATCCCCGGCTACCTCGAGTCGCGCGATCCGGAAAGCGGCAACCTGGTCTGGCGCTGGAACACGACACCCCGCGCCGGCGAGGCCAACACCAACAGCTGGCCCGACGAAGATTCGATGGCGCACGGTGGCGGCATGCCGTGGATTCCGGGCACCTACGATCCCGAGCTCAATCTCTATTACTTCGGTACGGGCAATCCCCAACCGGTGCTGGCCGGATTCAGCCGTGCCGGCGACAACCTCTATACGTGCACCATCGTCGCGCTGAATCCGAATACCGGGAAGATGGTGTGGTACTACCAGGTCACGCCGCACGACACGCACGACTGGGATGCGGCGCAGACGCCGATCCTCATCGACGGCGACTTCAACGGGCGGCCGCGCAAGATGGTCGCGCAGGCGAGCCGCAACGGGCACTACTTCCTGCTGGATCGCGCAACCGGCGAGCATCTCCTGACGACCAAGTATCTCGACTCGCTGAACTGGACGAAGGGGATCAACGCGAAGGGACAGCCGGCTCACGACCCGGCAAAGGACGCGAGCGTGCCCGGCACGCTGGTCTCGCCGGATACCAACGGTGGCACCAACTGGCCGCCGCCCAGTTTCAATCCCGAGACGGGCCTCTTGTACTTCGGCACGAGGCAAGGCTTCAGCGTCATGTACCTGACCGACACCGACGGCAAGCCGCAAGGCTGGGCCGCCGCGGAGCGCAACGTCGCGGTCGTCGGCAACGCGCTCAAGGCCGTCGATTACAAGACCGGACAGGTGAAGTGGTCGCGTCCCCTGGCGATGGGTCCGGCCGGCAGCACCGGTGGCCCGATGGGTCTTCTTAGCACCTCGGGCGGCCTGCTGTTCGGCAACGACGGCGCGAACAACTTCGTGGCCTACGACGCGAGCAGCGGTAAGCCGCTGTGGCACGCGGGCCTGGGCGCGACGACGAGCAACGGCCCGCAGACCTTCACGGTCGACGGCCGCCAGTTCATCGTCGTCGGAGCGGGTGATACGCTCTACGCCTTCGCCTTGCAGCCGTAATGTCCGACTCGCGACGCATCAAAGAACTCGAGGTGATGGTCGCCGACGTCATCGTCGAGGCGCCGGACACGACGACGCTCGTGCTCTTCACCGGCAACGATCGCCTCGAGTACAGCGCCGGCCACTTTCTGACGATCGATCCCCACCAGTTCGAGGCGCTCGAGCGGTTCACGTCGTTTCTGGAGGATCTGAAGGGAAAGCGCGAGCCGCCGCGCGCCTACTCGATGAGCTCGTCACCGCACGAGCGGTATCTCGCGGTCACGGTGAAGGAGGAGCGCTACGTCTCCGGGATGACCAAGTTTCCACCACTGCTGTCGCCGTTGCTTGTCAAACGCACGACGCGTGGGATGCGTCTGGTGGTGACGGGCTTCACCGGTCCGTACACGCTGCCCGCCGACGTGAGCACCCGCACCGATCACATCGTGCACGTCTGCGCGGGATCGGGCAGCGTGCCGAATTTTTCGATGCTCAAGTTCGCGCTCGCGAATCATCCCACGCTCCGGCACACGTTCGTGTACTCGAACAAGACGTGGGACGACGTCATCTTCCGCGACGAGCTCGCGCGGCTGGCGGCGCAACATCCCGATCGGCTGAAGGTGGTCCACGCGCTCACGCGCGAGGAGAACGCGAGCCTGTTCGGGCCGTCGGTCCGCAAGGGTCGCGTGAACGCCGAACTGCTGCGCGAGGCCATTCCAACGCCCGAAGCCTGCGATATCTACGTCTGCGGTCCGGGCATCTCGAAGTTCGACGTGGCGGCCGCGAAGGAACGGGGCGAGACGCCGCAGCCGCGGTTTCTCGAGAGCGTGCTGGCCGACTTGGCGGCGATCGGCGTTCCCAAGAACCGCATCAAGCGCGAGTTCTACGGATAGTGACCCCGATGTCTCACGATCGCCCGGGCGGCGGGGCGGTGCTCGATCGGACGGTCAGCGTGTGGGGCAGTGTCACCGACTCGACCGTCGCGACGTTGCCGTTGAGGATCTCCAGGAGCAAGCGAACGGTACCCTCGCCGATTGCGCGCATGGGCTGCGAGATCGTCGTCAGCGGTGGATCCATGTAACTCGCGAAGCGGATGTCGTCGAAGCCGACGACCGACAGCTGTTCTGGAATCCGGATCCCGCGCCGCCGCGCTGCCTGAATCACGCCCATCGCCATCTCGTCGTTGAAACAGAAGACGGCCGTCGGCCGCTCCCGACGGCCGAGGAGCCGCTCGCCTTCGGCCGCGCCCGACTCGATGGAGAAGTCGCCGGTCATGACGATGAGGTCGCGCTCGGCCCGCTGTTTCTTCGCGCGCGAGGTGACGCCGCGCAGCCGGTCGCGCGACAGCGGACTGACCAGCGGCCCGGTGATGACGCCGGCGCGGCGGTGCCCGAGACGATAGAGATGGTCCATCGCTTCCGAAGCCGCCTTCGCGTTGTCGATATGCACGCTGGGGACGCCAAGCCGCGGATTGAACTCGCAGCCGTTGACGACCGGCGCGCACCGCGGGAGCATGGCGCGCACCAGCGCGGCGGCCTCTTTCGGTAGACGGTGGCCGAGAAAGATCAGGCCGTCCGCCTCTTTTCGCCGCAGCATCGTCGCATAGCCGTCCTCGCGCGTCTCGTCGTGCTGCGTGTCGCCGAGCAGCACGGAGTAGCCCTCGCGCTGCGCGGCGTCTTCGATGCCGCGGAGGATCAGCGAGAAAAACGGGTTGGAGATGTCGGGCACCGTGACGAGCAGCTTGCCGGTCTTGAGCGTGCGCAGGTTCTTGGCCGCGGCGTTCGGCGTGTAGCCGAGACGATCGACGGCGTTCATCACCTTCCGCCGTGTGGCGGGTGACACCACCTGGGGCTGACTCAGGACGCGCGAAACGGTCGCGGTCGAGACGCCCGCCCGTCTCGCGACTTCATAGATGGTCGGCACGCGGCCATGATACCCTTGCCCCCGGCGCGGACACCCTGCTAGCATCCGCCGAACTTGCCTGCAAACGATTACATACGGAAGCTATCAGCCATCAGCTTTCAGCTATCAGCCGGCTTCTGCTGGGGGCCGACAGCTGAAAGCCGAGAGCTTATGAGTAGAGGTCAGGTATGACGACGGACGCTGAACGCCGAGCGCGCCACGCGCGCAGACGGGTGCGCGCGACGGCGTACGGTGCGTTGCTGATACTGGTCGCCGCCACGGCTCACGCGCAGCCGCCGCCAGGCGGTGGTCGCGGTGGTCGTGGCGGGGCTGCACCGCCGCAGCGCCGCCAGGATTACCCGGTGCGGCCGCCCGGAGATCCCGCGGCGATCGAGCGCGGCAAAGGCGTGTACGGCGTGAATTGCCAGTTCTGTCACGGCGCTGACACGCGCGGCGGCGATGGCGGGCCGAGTCTACTGCGTTCGGCGCTGGTGCTCGCCGACGACCATGGCGAGTTGATGGCGCCGGTAGTGCGGAGCGGCCGCCCCGGCATGCCGAAGTTCACGATGACCGACGAGCAGATCGCCGACATCGCCGCGTTCGTCCACACGTTCCGCGCGGCCGGCTATGACGAATCACGCATGAAGCCGCCGAGCATCGTGGTCGGCGACGCGAAAGCGGGCGAAGCGTTCTTTCAGTCGAAATGTGCATCGTGTCACTCGGCCAGCGGTGACTTGCGCGGGCTCGCGACCAGGATTCCCGATCCCCGGCTGCTGCAGCAGACGTGGCTGATGCCCGGCACCGGCGGTGGCCGCGGCGCGGCGCCCGTCGTCCGCGTTCCGCCGACGACCGTGGTCGTGACGCTGCCGTCCGGGGAGCGAGTGGAAGGCACACTGGATCGCATCGACGATTTCACGGTCGCGTTGACGACGGCCGACGGGACGCGGCGGTCGTTTCGAACTACCGGCAACACCCCGAAGGTCGAGATCCGCGATCCGCTGCAGCCGCACCGCGAGCTGTGGCGCACCTACTCCGACACGGACATTCACAACGTGACGGCTTTCCTGGTGACCCTGAAATGACTCCACGAAAAGGTCTGTTTCGTGTCTTCGTGTTTTCGTGGCTGATCCTCCCGGCGGTGGTGCTGGTCGCTCAGACGGAGCGCGGGGGACTCGATCCCGCGCAGCTGCTGAAGCCGCTCGCCGATTCGTGGCCCTCGTACTCCGGCGACTACACCGGCCGGCGCTACAGCGCGCTGACGCAAATCACCCAGGCGAACATCAAGCAGTTGAGCCTCGCCTGGACGGCGCGACTCTCGGGCGCGACGACCGCGACGACAATCATCGGCGGCGAAGCGACCGGCGATATTCCAATCGGCAATCCGAGCGTGAAGGGCGCCGTGCTGATGGTCAACGGTGTCCTGTACGTGACGTCGCCCGACCACGTGTGGGCGCTCGACGCGCACGACGGCCACGAGCTGTGGCACTACTTCTGGAAAACCAGGGGCGGGACGCACATCGGCAATCGCGGCGTCGCCATGTGGGGCAACTACCTCTACTTCGTCACCCCCGACGACTACTTCATCTCGCTCGACGCCAGGACCGGCAAGGAGCGGTGGCACAAGGAAATCGTGCCGTTCAGCCAGCAGTACTTCCTGACGTCGGCGCCGATGACCGTCGGCAATCACATCATGGTTGGCACTGGCAACGATCTCGACTCGCCCGGCTACCTGATGTCGTTCGATCCTGAAACCGGTGCGGAGCAATGGCGGTTCTACACGGTGCCGATGAATCCGGACGATCCCGGTCTGGACACGTGGAAGAGTCTTGACGCCGCCCGCCACGGCGGCGGTCATCCGTGGCTGCCTGGCGTCTACGATCCGGAAACGCATCTGTACATCTTCGGCACCGGCAACCCGACGCCGGCCTATACGTCGCTGCCGCGCGGCGACGGCCTGGCCAACCTGTTCACCTGTGCGATCGTGGCCCTCAACGTCGACACCGGGAAAATGGAGTGGTACTACCAGACCTCGCCACACGACACGCACGACTGGGACTCGGCGCAAACCCCGGTGTTGGTCGATGGCGACTTCCGCGGCAGCGGCCCGCGCAAGATGGTTCTGACCGCCAGCCGCAACGGCTACTACTTCACGCTCGACCGCCGGACCGGCGAGCACATGGTGACCAGCACCTTCTCGGACACCGTGAACTGGGCGAAGCCGCAGCTGAATTCAAGGGGGCAGCCGGTGCGCGAGCCCGCGAAGGATCACCACGTCGCCGGCGCGCTCGTGTCGGCGGCCAACGGTGGCACGACCAACTGGCCGCCGCCGGCATACAGCCCGGACACCGGCCTGCTGTATGTGCCGACGGCCGAAACCTACGCGATGTACTACCTGACCGAAACCGATCCGCGCGGGGCGATGGGGCTCGGCGGCAAGGACGAAGTCAGCGTCGGCACGATGGGCAGCTACATCAGCGCGATCGACTACAAGACCGGAAAGACCGTCTGGAAGCACAAGTTCCGCACCATGGGCGGCGGTCGCGGGGCGCCTGGGCTGTTGACGACCGCAGGCAAGCTGCTGTTCGGCGGCGACGTGTCGGGCAACTTCGTCGCCTTCGATCCGGCGACCGGCAATCCGCTGTGGCACACCGCGATTGGCCAGGTGACGAACGCTCCGGAAACGTACCTCGTGGAAGGACGTCAACACGTGCTGGTCGCCGCCGGCGACACCTTGTACGCGTTCGCGCTCTACCAATAGTTCGCGCGAGGACACCATGCTGACACGACGTGAATTCGGGATGCTCGCCGCGACCGGGCTCGGCCTCAAATGGGATGCCGTCGTAGCGGCCCAGACGCCGGCCGGCGTCCGGCTCGGCGCGCAGACCTACAGCTTCCGCGACATCCCACGGGCGGCCGACGGCGATGGCGTCGGCCCCGTGATCGCCGCGATGACCGCCTGCGGTCTGAAAGAATGCGAGTTGTGGGCACCGCAGGTGGAGCCCGCGGGGCTCAGCCGCGAGGCGATCCGCGCGTGGCGGCTCGAGACGCCGCTCGATCACTTCCGCGCTGTCAAGAGCCGCTTCGACGCCGCCGGCATCTCGATCTACGGGTACAACTACAGCCCAAACAAGAGCTATACCGATCCCGAAATCGGCCGTGGATTCGAGATGGCGAAGGCGATCGGCGCTGAGATCATCACCGCATCGACAACGCTCGATGTGGCGCCTCGGATCAAGCCGTTTGCCGAGCAGCACCGGATGGTCGTCGCGATGCACGGACACTCGAACCTCACCGATCCGAATGAGTTCGCGACGCCCGCCAGCTTTGCCGCAGCGATGAAGATGTCGCGGTTCTTCAAGATCAACCTCGACATCGGCCACTTCACCGCGGCGAACTTCAATGCCGTGGCCTACATCCGCGAGCACCATGCCGACATCACCAACCTCCACCTGAAGGATCGAAAAAGGAACCAGGGCGCGACCACTGTCTGGGGCGAGGGTGATGCCCCGATTCGCGACGTGCTCCAGCTGCTCAAAAAAGAGCGCTGGCCGATTCGTGCCTACATCGAATACGAATACCCCGGCACCGGCAGTCCCGTCGACGAGGTGAAGCGCTGCGACGCCTACGCCAGGCAGGCGCTGGCGTGACGCGCATTGGCATGGGCCTGGTCGGCCCTGGCTTCGTCGGCGCTCACCACATCGACGCGGTCCGCCGGCTGGGCTTCGTCGATGTCGTCGCCGTGTCCGCTTCGACCGAGGCGTCGGCGCGTCGGAAAGCCGACGCGCTCGGCGTGCCGAAGGCCTACGGCAGCTACGAGGCGCTCGTCGCCGACCCCGACGTCCACGTCGTCCACAACACGACGCCGAACTACCTGCATGTGCCCGTGGTGCTGGCCGCGCTGGAGCGCGGCAAGCACGTCATTTCGGACAAGCCGCTCGCGACGACGGCGGCGGATGCCAAGAAGCTGTACGAAGCGGCCAGGAAGGCCGGCGTCGTGCACGCCGTCACCTTCAACTACCGCGGCAACCCGCTCGTGCAGCAGGCGCGCGAGATGATTGCCGGCGGCGAGGTCGGACTCGTGCATTTCGTTCACGGCGCGTACCTCCAGGACTGGCTCCTGCAGGATACGGACTTCTCGTGGCGTCTCGAGCCCGAAAAGGGCGGCCGCACTTCGGCCGTGGGCGATATCGGGTCGCACTGGTGCGATCTGGTGCAGCACGTCATCGGCCAGAAAATCGTCGAAGTCCTGGCCGACTTCACGACGGTCATCGGCACCCGGCTCAAGCCATCGGCATCCACGGAGGCCTTCGCCGCCGCGTCGGATGTCGCGCGCGAGGCGTTCAGCGTCAGCAGCGAGGATCTGGCCAGCATCCTCGTCCACTTCGACGGTGGGGCCAAGGGCGCGCTGTCGGTCGGGCAGGTCTGCGCCGGCCACAAGAACGATCTCTGGTTCGAGGTCAGCGGCCGACAGGCATCGCTGCGCTGGCTGCAGGAACGTCAGAACGAGCTCTGGATCGGGCGCCGCGACGGTGCGAACGGCACGCTCCTCAAGGATCCGTCGCTGCTGGTGCCGCCGGCTCGGGCCTATGCGCACCTGCCGGGCGGGCACCAGGAAGCCTGGGCCGACGCGTTCTGCAATGTGATGCGTGACGTGTACGGCTTCATTGCCGCGGGAAAGCCACCGAACGATCCGCGGCCGCCTGCCTTTGCCACATTCGAGGACGGCTATCAATCCGCCCGCATCGTCGACGCCATCCTGGCCAGCCACACACGCGGGGGCGTGTGGACGAAGGTCGAATCCGCATGACCACAGCGACGCGCCTGAAACTGTCCGTGCTGATGTTCCTCGAATATTTCGTCTGGGGATCCTGGTACGTGACGATGGGAACCTGGCTCGGCCAGACCCTGCATTTTTCTGGTGAACAGATCGGTCTTGCCTTCGGCACGACGGCGCTGGCCGCCATGATCTCACCTTTCTTCATGGGAATGGTCGCCGACCGGTTCTTCGCAACCGAACGCATCCTGGCGGCGCTGCACATCATCGGCGGCGTCGTCATGTTCTGGGCGTCTCTTCAGACCACGTTCGGGACGTTCTACACGATCCTGCTGATTTACACACTCTGCTTCATGCCGACGCTGGCGCTGAGTAACTCGATTTCGTTTCACCAGATGAAGGATCCCGGGCGCGAGTTCCCGGCCATTCGCGTGCTCGGCACTATCGGCTGGATCGCCGCCGGTCTTCTCATCGGCGGCCTCGGCCTCGAGGCGTCGGCGACGCCCCTGCAACTGGCCGCCGCCAGTTCAATCGTGCTGGGTGTGTTCTGCCTGGCGCTGCCGCATACGCCGCCGCAGAAACAGAGCCGGGCCAGGCTCGCCGACATCCTCGGGCTTGACGCGCTGAAGCTGCTGGGTGAGCGGTCGTTTGCCATCTTCGTGATCGGGTCGTTCCTCATCTGCATTCCGTTGCAGTTCTATTACGCGTTCGCGAACCTCTTCCTCAACGAGCTGCACGTGACGAATGCGGCGGGGAAGATGACGCTCGGGCAAATGTCGGAAATCTTTTTCATGCTCGTGATGCCCTGGTTCTTCCGTCGACTCGGCGTTAAGTACATGCTGCTCGTCGGTATGGCGGCGTGGACCGGGCGTTACGTGCTGTTTGCCTATGGAAACAGCAGCGACCTCGTCTGGATGCTGTACGCGGGCATCCTGTTGCACGGCATCTGTTACGACTTTTTCTTCGTCACCGGACAGATCTACGTCGACCGTCGAGCGCCAGCAGACCTCCGCGCGGCGGCGCAGGGACTGATTGCCTTCGTCACGCTTGGCGTCGGCATGTTCATCGGGTCGTGGGCGTCCGGGCGAGTGGTCGATGCGTTCGCAGGGCCCGCGGGCCACGACTGGCAAAGCATCTGGCTCGTGCCGGCCGCCGGCGCGGCTGTGGTGCTCTTGCTCTTCGCCTTCTTCTTCCGCTCGACCAACGACTCGACCGTCAGCTGATCGGTACTTCCCGGCACATAACCTGCACCTTCTCCGACGGGACTAAAGAACCTGAGGAGGACATCCCATGTATAAGGTGAGAGTGTTGTGTGGCGCGGCGATACTCGCTGCGTGTCTGGCTCCCGCGGCCCATGCGGACGAGTGGACCAAGCTGACGTACTTCACATTCAGCGCGCCGGTCGAGATGCCCGGCATGGTGCTGCCTGCTGGCAGCTACAAGTTCGAGCTGGCGGACCCCGATTCAACGCGCCGGGTCGTGCGCATCTCCGAGAAGGAGGGTGGCAAGATTCAAGGCATCTTCCTCAGCATTCCCGATCAGAAATTGGAACCGTCCGACAAGCCCATCGTGATGTTCAAAGAGACACCCGCGGGCGCGCCGGAAGCCGTGAAGGCGTGGTTCTATCCGGGGGAAACGACCGGCTACGAGTTCGTGTATCCCCACGATCAGGCACTGAAGATCGCAAAGGCGACGCACGCTTCGGTGTTGACCGCGAAGGGTGAGGTGACCGGGACGACGCTGGCGACGGACACGACCCGCGTCGACGAGAACGATCGCGTGCTGTCGGCCGACGAACGGCTGAAGGACTCGGGCAAGCAAGCGGCGACCACCAGCACGACGACCTCGACCACCACCGCCTCGACGACGACGGCCTCGACGACGACGGCCGCTGCCGCCGCGCCGGTGACGCCACCGCCGCCGGAGACGACGACCACGACCACGACCACTGCCGCGGCGACGGCGGCGCCAGCGCCGGCCCCGGCGCCGATGCCGACCCCGGAGCCGCCGGCGTCAACGACGGCGCAGGCCGTGCAGCCACCAGCGACGGTGGCCCCGCAGCCAGTGACGACACCGCGCGGAACGACCATTACCGAACCGACGCCGGTCGCCACGTCCGGCCAGACTGAAAGCCCGCGACGCAGCCTGCCAAAGACGGCGAGCCCGCTCCCGTTGTTCGAGCTGCTCAGCGGTCTCTCGATCGTCGGCGGCTTCGCGCTTCGAGCCGTTCGGAAGGCACGCGCCTAGACTGCTGTCAGGTCCAGGAATCGCGGGCGGGCATCGTCCCCGCCCAGCGGTTTCTGGACGCCGACTCCGCGACAATCCCTCGTATTCTTATTGCTTCGCCGGCGGCACGTCTTTGACGATGAAGACCTTCTCGCCGGGCTTGATCAGGCCGAGCTCGCGGCGGGCGACTTCCTCGATCGCGCTGGGGTCGTCCTTGAGGCGCCGGGCTTCCTCGCGCAGGCGCGCGTTGTCGGCTCGCTTGCGCTCGATGGTCCCCGACAGGACTTCGTACTGATGACGGGCGCGGAGCATCGCCAGGAGGCCTTTTTCGCCAACGAGGCCGTCCACGATGATCGCGCCGGCGACGACGAGCAGCAGGATGGACACCATGCGGCGGCTGCGCACGGGGCGCTTGGCTTTAGGCGTCTGGCGTTTGCGGGGAGCTGCGGCGTCGACCTTCGGCACGCGCGGGAAACAGTACACCAACTTGTTACAAAGTACAAGCCGGGAAGCGTAAAGAGATGACCGACCTCATCGTTATTCTGACGACAATGCCCGACGACGAGCGCGCCGACGCGCTGGCGCGAACGCTCGTGGACGAACGCCTGGCGGCGTGCGTGCACGTGCAGGCGCCGATTTCGTCGACCTATCGCTGGAAGGATGTCGTCGAGCGCGAAACGGAGCGGCCGCTGGTCATCAAGACGACGCGGGCGCGGCTGCAGGACCTCGAGACACGGCTCCGCGCATTGCATCCCTACGAGCTGCCCGAATTCGTGGTGTTGTCGGCGGAAGCGGGCGAGGCCTACGGCCGCTGGGTCAGCGGCGCCGTCGGCTCATGACGAGCTCGAACACCATCGGCAGGACCGACACGAAGACGATGCCGATGGTCACGAGCGAGAAGTTGTCCTTTACGATTGGGACGTTGCCGAACAGCAAGCCGGCGCCGAGGCACAAACCGACCCAGGCGATGGCGCCGGCAGCGTTGTAAAGGACGAACGACGCGGGCGTCATCTGAGCCGCGCCGGCCACGAACGGGACGAACGTCCGGACGATCGGCACGAACCGGCCGAGCACGATCGCTTTTCCGCCGTACTGCTCGAAAAAGGCGTGGGCGCGTTCCAGGTATTCCTTGTTCAGCAGTCGATGCGACGTCTGAAACACCCGAGGTCCGATGAACCGGCCCACGGCGTAATTGACCGTATTGCCCGCGAAGGCGGCGAACGCCAGCAGCCCGAACAGGGCCGGCGCGCTCAGCTTGCCGGTCGCGCACAGCGCGCCGGCGGCAAACAGCAGTGAATCGCCCGGGAGGAACGGCGTGACGACGAAGCCGGTTTCGGCGAAGACAATCGTGAACAGGAACGCGTACACCCACGAGCCGTAGTTGCCAACGAACTCGAGCAGGTGTTTGTCGAAGTGGAGGACGAAGTCGATCAAGCGGTCATACCTGATCGAGGGCCTGGGTGAGATCTTCCACGAGGTCGTCGATGTCCTCGATGCCGGCGGAAATCCTGACCAGGCCGTCGGTGATGCCGATGGCGGCCCGCCGATCGGCGGGGACCGACGCGTGCGTCATGGTGGCCGGGTGCGAGATGAGCGTTTCGACACCGCCGAGGCTTTCTGCCAGCGCGTGCAGGCGCACCGCATTCAGCAGCCGCCGCGCGGCCTCCAGGGAGCCGAGGTCGAAGGCGAGCATGCCGCCGAAGCCGTTCATCTGCTTCCTGGCGAGCTCGTATTGCGGATGCGTCGGCAGACCCGGGTAGTAGACCCGCTTGACCTTGGGGTGGGCGCTGAGGAACTGTGCCAGGACCTGGCCGTTGGCGCTGTGCTGTTGCATCCGCAGCGCCAGCGTCTTGGTGCCGCGCAGGACCAGCCACGAATCGAACGGCCCCAGGATGGCGCCTTCGGCGTTCTGCACGAATTTCAGCCACTCGATGTCGTCGTCGCGGACCGCGATGACGATGCCGCCGACGCTGTCGCTGTGTCCGTTGAGGTACTTCGTCGTGCTGTGCGTCACCAGATCGGCGCCGAACTCGATCGGCCGCTGGATGAAGGGACTGGCGAACGTGTTGTCCACGACGAGCCGGATGTCGTGGCGATGGGCGAGATCCGCCGCCGCCCGCAGGTCCGTGATGCGCATCACCGGATTGGTGGGCGTCTCGACGAACAGCATCCGTGTCGCCGGCGTGAACGCGCCTTCGACGTCGTCGAGCTTCGACGTGTCCACGTAGGTGAAGGTCAGGCCGGAGCGCCGCAGCACCTTGTCGAACAGGCGGAACGTGCCACCGTAGGTGTTGTCGGAGACGACGACGTGATCGCCGGACTTCAGGAGCGTGGCGATGGCGCCGATCGCCGCCATGCCGGACGCGAAGGCGAACCCGGCTTTGCCCTTCTCGATCGCGGCGAGGTTGCCCTCGAGGGCCATGCGCGTCGGATTGTGCGTGCGTCCGTACTCGAACCCCTTGTGGCGGCCGAGCGCCTCCTGCACGTAGGTGGACGTTTGATAGATCGGGGTGATGATGGCGCCGGTCGACGGATCGGGTTCCTGTCCGGCGTGCAGACAGATCGTACTGAACCTTGCGCGCGATGTGAGCTTCACGATCCAGTTACGATACATGTTTTAATATCGCGAAGTCCATGGCGAGACTGACCGTCGATCGTCGCGCGGGCGTGCGAGGCGCGCTGCTCCACACGCTGCCGGGACGCGTGATTGTGGTCGGCGTCGCGCTCAAGCTCGCCGTGCTGTCGGTCATCACCCTGCTCGGCACCGACTCGCCGTTCCTCAACGTCGTCGATCGCGTAGCGGGACTGGCGGCGGCGGTCGGCGCCGGCTACTTCCTCGTCCAGCTCATCCTGCTCGCGAAGCGGCGGCTCCTGTGGCGCGTCCGCCGGAAAATGATGATCTCGTACCTCTTCATCGGGTTCGTGCCGGCGTTCTTTCTCGTCGCGTTCTCGCTGTTGTGCGGCTTCCTCCTGTTTCTGAACTTCAGCTCGTACCTCGTGCAGGCGCGGCTGCAGTCACTGAGCGATCGCGCCGAATTCGTCGCGCAGAACGCGGCGCTCGAGATTCAGCGCGCCGGAGGACGGGATGTGGCCGGCATCATTTCTCACCGGCAGGCGATCGCTTCCGACAAGAGCGCAGCGGATGTCTCGATCGCCGTCCTGCCCGTGACCGGCTGCACCACGAAGGCTGAAGCTGGAAATCAGAAGTCTGACGCTGGAAGTCAGAAGTCGGAAGGACGCAGTCAGCCTTCAGTAGTCAGTCAGACTTCAGACTTCAGGCTTCCCACTTTCGCCCGTGCGGGCCTGTGGTCGCACGGGGAACCGCCGCGAGCCGTGCCAGCCTGGATCGGCTGCTCGGGCTATTCGGGAGTGTTCGCGTACTCGCACAAGAAGCTGTCGGCTGGCGACGACGCGGACACGCATTTGCTGGTGCGGTCGGTGGCGTTCCCTGATACGCCACGACCTGGATACGCCGTCATTGTCGATCTCGCGGTCAACGACCGCGTGCGCCAGGAGCTGCGGCGTGATACCGGCGTCGACGTCAGGAGCGTGACGGCCTCAGATACCCCCGATCCGGAGTTCGCCAAGCCGCTGCCGGGCGTCGCTGGCGGACACGAAGGGCAGCCGGCGGTCGTCGCCGAAAGCGGCGTCATGGGCAATCTGCCCGGGACGATCGAATTCCGCGATTGGCTGACCGGCACGACCGGCAGTCTCACAATCCGGATGTCCCTGTCCGTCGCGGAGCTCTACGACCGAATCTCGTCCGCCGGCGGCAACGTGGGACGGCGCGTCGGCCAGGGCCTGCTGCTCGCGCTTTTCGCGATCGGCGCGCTGTTTCTGATCATCCAGTTCATGGCGCTGATTGCCGGCCTGGCGCTGGCGAAGTCGATCACCGGATCGGTCCATCAGCTGTTCGCCGGTACGGAGCGCGTCCGCCAGGGGGACTTCACGCACAAGATCGCGGTCAAGACCGACGATCAGCTCGGCGAACTGTCGGTGTCGTTCAACTCGATGACGGCGAGCATCGAGGATCTGCTGGTGCAGGCCGCCGAGAAGAAGCGCCTCGAGGAAGAGCTGCGTATCGCCCACGAAATCCAGATGTCGCTGTTGCCCCAGGGCCCGTTGCACATGCCAGGGCTGTCGGTCACCGCGCTGTGCGTGCCGGCGCGCGAAGTGGGCGGCGATTACTACGATTTCCTGCCGCTGGACGATCATCGCGTCGGCGTGCTGATTGCCGATGTGTCCGGCAAGGGGACGTCGGCCGCGCTGTACATGGCGGAGCTCAAGGGGCTGATGCTGTCGCTCAGCGAGATCCACTCGTCGCCGCGCGAGCTGCTGATTGCGGCGAACCGGATCATCGCGCATCACCTTGACGCACGCAGCTTCATTACCATGACCTATGCGGTCGTCGATCTGCGCAAGCGGATCATGACGTACGCGCGCGCCGGCCATACGCCGCTGATCTATGTCCCCGGCGCGGGTGTCGGCGCGCGGGACGTACGCATTCTCGTGCCGGACGGGATGGTCGTGGGTCTCAAGCTGGACAACGGCGAGATGTTCGGCCGCCTCCTGCAAGAGGAGACGATCGCGCTGCGGCCCGGCGACCTCTACCTGTTCTTCACGGACGGCATCAGCGAGGCGATGAACGTCCACGACGACTGTTTCGGCGAGTCGCGGCTGGGCGAGCTGGTTCAGGCGCACGCACACCTGCCGTCCGCCGAGCTCCGGGAGCGGGTGCTGCGCGAGATTGCCGCGTTCGTCGGCGACGCCCCTCAGCACGACGACATGACGATGATCCTGCTGAAGGTCGACGAGGTGGGTGAGGCCGTTGCCTGATCTGGTCGTCGTGTTCCGCACGTCGTCGGGGATTGAAGCTGGAATCGTCCGCAGCCTTCTCGAGGCCCACGGCATCATGTCCGTCGTCTCGTCCGACGTCCCCCAGTCGATTTTCCCGCTGTCGGTCGATGGCCTCGGCAACATTCGCCTGGCGGTGCATCCCAGCGAGTCCGAAGATGCCGAACGCATCATCGAGAGCCACCGCACCGAGCTGAGAAACGGCGAAGTGGTGCGCCTGCGCGACGAGTTCGACGCGCTGCAGCAGGCGATTGGCTACCGTTTTCGCGATCGTGGACTCCTCGAGCACGCGATGACCCACACCTCGCGCGCGAACGAGGATGTCAGCGGCGGCGTGCACGACAACGAGTCGATGGAGTTTCTGGGCGACGCCGTCGTCGGGTTCGTCATCGCCGACGTGCTGTTTCGCGAATTCCCGGACTCCGACGAGGGCGAGAAGTCGAAGACGAAGGCAGCGCTGGTGTCGACCACCACGCTGGCGCGGCAGGCCGAGCGTTTGAACCTCGGCGAGCATCTGCTGCTCGGGCGCGGTGAGGAGAAGACCGGCGGGCGGCGGAAGCAGGCACTGCTCGCCGACGGCTACGAGGCGCTGATCGCGGCCATCTATCTCGATGGCGGCATCGAGCACGTGCGAGCCTTCATCGTTCGCGAGTTCGCCCCGCTTCTGGCGGAAGTCCAGCAGCACGGCATCGCGGGGTCGCAGGATTACAAGTCGGCGCTCCAGGAGCTGCTGCAGGCGCGAGACCAGCCGCTGCCCGAGTACCGACTCGTCGGCACGATGGGCCCGGATCACCGGAAGCTGTTTCAGGTGGAGGTCGTCGTCAACGGCGAGGCGCTCGCCGACTCGACGGGGCCGAGCAAGAAAGAGGCGGAGCAGGACGCGGCCCGGGCGGCTCTCGATAAACTTAAAAGTTAGAAGTCAAAAGTTAGAAGTTAAAGTCAAAAGTTAAAAGTTAAAGTTGCGAGGGGATGATGCGAAGCTTTCATGTATGCGCGATCGCGGTAGCGGCGGCACTCGTCGGATCGTTGGCGACGGTCGGCGCACAGAAGCAGTTGCAGCGGTCCACTGTGTTCGAGTGGGCGTCGCTCGAGGCCAAGACAACCCAGACCGGCGCCCGGCGCGACGTGATGCGGGCGCCGACGCCGACGCTCGACGAGCTCGAGATTCATATCACGACGCTGAACGCCGGCCAGGTGTCACACCCGCCGCACCAGCATCCTGAAGAAGAACTGCTAATCGTCAGGGAGGGGACCGTCGAAACGCTGCAGAACGGCAAGGCGAGCCGGCTGGGACCCGGGTCGATCATCTTCCACTCGTCGAACGATCTCCACAACATCCGCAACGTGGGACCGACGCCGGCGACCTATCACGTCGTTCAGTGGCGCGTCGCGCCGGCGGCCAAGTAGCGGAAATTACGGCATCGGTCCCGTATACCGTGCGCGCGGGCGAATCAAATCGCCTGACGTGTACTGTTCGATGGCGTGCGCGATCCAGCCGATCGTCCGCCCAAGCGCAAACAGCAGGACCGGCGCCTGCTCGGGCAGGCGAAACGCGCGGGTGATCGCCGCCAGCCCGAAATCGAGATTCGGAAGATCGTGCAACAGCTCCGACCCTGCCTTTCGGAGATTTCGAGTCACCCGTGAGGCCTCGTCGTTTCCGCCCGACTCGGCCAGTCGGAGCAGCAGCACCGCGCGCGGATCGCCGGCCGGATACAGGGGATGTCCGAAACCGGGCAGGCTTTCGCCACGCCGCAGACGAGCGGCGACCTGCGTTCGCGCGTGCCGCAGCGTGTCCGCCGCGGCGAGCATCGTCAGCACCCGCTCGCCGGCGCCACCGTGCTTGTATCCCCTGAGCGTCGCCATCGCCGCCGAGACGACATCATAAGGTGAGGCGCCGGCGGACGCGGCGCACCGCGCCGTAAACGCTGACACGTTTAACTCGTGGTCTGCGCAGAGCACCAGCGCCGCTCGAATCACGTCGCCGACCTCGGCGCGGCCCGGCGCCCACGCGCGCTGCAGCGCGCGGTGAAGAGGCGCCCGCGCGTCGCGTGGTGCGACGATCGCCGTCAGCAGCTTGACGATGCGCGCGCCGGTGAGGCGCACGGCGGCCGGCCGGAGGTCGTAGGACGCGAGATCGGCCCGCGCCGCCATCGGCAGCACCGCCTGCAGGAGCGCGTACGGCTCCTTCCCGCAGGCGCGCAACCGGGTCAGCTGACGCGGGGAGAGCGCGCAAGCCTGGTCGAACAGGCGGCCGCGTTCGTTGTCCTCGGCCGCCCACAGGACGAGCGCGGCTTCCTCGAGCGTCGCCGTCTCGGCGAGCGTCACGGCGTCCTGGCCGCGGTAGTACAGCCGTCCGTCGTGAATGAGCGTGATGCCCGACTCCAGCACCGGTCCGCCCCAGTGCAGGCCCCGGGCGGCGGCCGCCGCCGGGTCGCGCCGCGCGTCCTTGCGGTCCAGCAGTCGCTGGACGTCTTCGCGGTAGTAGCGGCGCTCCCGGACGCGGCCCGGTATGGTCTCGGATCGGAGTTGGCCGCGGCTGGCGTACGCATACAGCGTCGCGCGCGTCACGCCCAACATGTCAGCCGCCTGGGTCGCCGTCAGGTATTGCCTCATTGACCCAACCTGTCACGCTGCATTCCTGTTGACGACGGATGACCACAGAGACACAGAGACACAGAGACGACCGAATGAGGCGCGCCGAAAGGCCGCTACGTTGAGCGCTGAACGTTTCGACGGGTTGGCCGGCGAAGCCGGCCAACATGCCAACCGAGAAGCCCGCGCGAAAACGAGTCGCACCGGCGAACAGGCGATTCGTTTTCGCGCGGGCTTCTCGGTCGGCTGCGGGCGCTGCGCGCCCGCCCGTCGAATCGACCAGCTCTGCGTCTCTGTGGCTCTGTGACTCCGTGGTCGTTCGGCGGCCTCGCACTTGCGCGCCATTGGTTGATTCTACGATCAATATTGACAATGTCAGAGCGCAAGTCGAACATCGAGTTATGGCAGACGGATTGGAAGGCGTCGTCGCAACGTCGACGCGACTGAGCGAAGTCGACGGCGACGGCGGGCGGCTGACGCTGGCGGGCTACGCGGTCGAAGATCTGGCGCCGAACGCCGCGTTCGAAGAGGTGGCGTACTTGTTCCTGCACGGGCGCCTGCCAGCTCCTGAAGAGCACGCGCGCTTTGCGCGCGATCTGGGACGGCGGCGAACGCTCACGCCCGCGGTGACGCTCGTCCTGCAGGAGGCCGCCGCCGCCCAAACGCCGCCGATGGACGCCTTGCGCATGGCCGCGCCGCTCCTCAGTCTCGGGCGCGAAGAGCAGCCGCTCGAAGACGCCATGAACGCGATCGCGGCATTCCCGACCATCGTCGGCAGCTACAGGCGTCTCCGCAACGGCGAGGCGCCGGTCCCGGCGCGCGCGGACCTCACGCACGCCGCCCACTACCTGCATCAGCTGTTCGGCAGTGAACCGTCAGCCGAACGGGCGCGCGCACTGGAAACCTACCTCAATACCGTCTGCGACCACGGCCTCAACGCCTCGACGTTCACGGCACGCGTGATCGTGTCCACGCGCTCGGATCTCATCTCCGCGATCACCGGCGCCGTCGGTGCGCTCAAAGGTCCGCTCCACGGCGGCGCGCCCGGTCCCGCGCTCGACATGGTGTTCGAGATCGGCACGCCCGAGCGCGCCGAAGCGGTGATCCGGGCCAGGCTGGATCGCGGCGAACGACTCATGGGATTCGGCCATCGCGTCTACCGCGTCCGCGACCCGCGCGCCGACGTGCTGGCCAAAGCGGCCGAGCAGTTCTACGCGCGCGCCGGCGATCGACGCCTCTACGATCTCGCCCGACGCGTGGAAGCCACGGCCCTGCGGCTGCTGCGCGAGCGCAAACCCGATCGGCGGCTCGACACCAACGTCGAGTTCTACACGGCGCTGCTGCTGCACGGCCTCGATCTGCCGCCGGCCTTCTTCACGCCGACCTTCGCCGTCGGCCGCGTCGTCGGATGGTCCGCGCATTGTCTCGAGCAGCTTCGCGATGGCCGGCTGATCAGACCGCAGTCGACCTACATCGGCCCGAGCGGTCTTCACTACGAGCGCGAGGCCGCGACTACGCTGAGAGTTGAAACTTGAAACTTGAGCGTTGTTTGATAGAGTCCGGCTTCAGCCGGACGTCGTGATTGGCTTTAACCGCCCATCGGCTTCGA
>Ga0193696_1000102_pt1 | contig 37510 bp, 24 predicted proteins | sample L3m1metaG_FD_145074 | JGI IMG/M metagenome (GOLD analysis project Ga0193696, IMG submission 145074) | Soil microbial communities from a riparian zone of the East river system, Colorado, United States - L3m1 | ecosystem: Environmental > Terrestrial > Soil > Riparian zone | place: USA: East River... | reverse complement strand
ACTCTCTTCGGTTCTACTGCAGTTATGCCGGAAAGCAGAGCTTTCCGCCTGTTCGCCGGAATCGTCCACTCTATGCTCGTGTATTATCCCCGCAACCTCAGTGTTGCAGTTCAAACTTGAACCTAAGATTCCCTACATGGTTACGGGGTCCTTCGCCAGTTCGGTACACGGCGTGCCACGAGCCACGAATGACATTGACGTAATCATCGAGCCGACACGCGAGCAACTCGTGCAGCTCATGAGCAAATTTGCAGAGCCAGATTACGAAGCCCATCCCGATGACGCTCTCAACGCGCTCAAAAGTCGGTCGATGTTCAGTGTAATTGACCGCAGAGGCATCTGGAAGATCGATTTCATCGTTAGGAAGGATCGTCCATTTAGTAAACGCGAATTTGACCGCCGAAGAATAATTCAGATTCTCGACGTCTCCGTCTACGCCGCAACTCCGGAAGACGTTCTTCTTGCCAAGCTCGAGTGGGCGAAGATGGGTGAATCGGAGCGCCAGATCAGAGACGCCGCCGGTATCTTAGAGATTCAGCGCGATAAGCTCGACGTCGAATACGTCGAGCGTTGGGCGGCGGCACTCGACGTAGAGGATCAATTGCAGGCTGCACGTAAGGCGGCGGGCTAGCCTCTAGAGCGGTTTGCCTAACATGCGATTCCTGTATGCCGTCGGCCGCCCCGCATTCCCCTTCTTCATCGGAGGCGACGGAACGATCGCGCACACCATGCTGACCGAGCTCGATCGAATCGGCGTCGACTGCTGGTTTGCCGGTACGTTTGGCGACTATGTCGTGAGAAAGCTCGGACGGCTCGACGGCCTCGCCATTCCGTATGTCATTGACGCCGCGTCCTTGAGCTATGGCGCGCCGTATCGGGTCACGCTCGCCCCTGACGAGCAATTTGCGGATCTGGTCGAAAAGACGATCGTGGAATACAGGCCGGATGTCGTTTTTGCCCAACTCGATCAGGCCCGCGAGGTTCTCACCCTGGCGAAACGGCACGGCTGCAGAACGGCCTTGTATGTGCTCGACGTCGACCACAAGGAGAATTTCCGGGCCCTCGAATCGGAGCCCGATCTCATTTTTGCCGTGTCGGAATTCACGCGCGTCGAATTGAGCAGACAGTTCGGGAAAGTGTCGCACGTGCTCTATCCGCTCCTGGACGTTGAGCGCTACCGCACGCCCCGCAGTGATGAATTCGTAACGATGATCAACCCGATCCCGGTGAAGGGCGTGGAGATCGCGCTGGAACTGGCCGAACAACTTCCTCAACAGGAGTTTCTATTCGTCGAAGGCTGGGGGACCGACCCGGCGATTCTCGAGCGGATCGAGCGGCTCCCCAATGCAACGTATATGAGCAAGCAAATGGACATGCGGACGGTGTACGGCAGGACTCGCGTGCTGATCGTGCCGTCGCAATGGCAGGAGGCGTTCGGCAGGGTCGTCGTGGAGGCTCAGGCGAGCGGCATCCCGGTGATCGCAAGCCGGACCGGAGGCCTGCCCGAGGCTGTCGGCGACGGAGGAGTTCTCATCGACGATTATCGCAATCCAGATCGCTGGCTGACGGCGCTGCAGGGATTACGCTACGAGGAGCTCTCGGCAAAGGCGATCGAAAATACGTCGAGATTCAACCTTCCCCGCGAGCTCGATCGGCTGGTCCGGATTCTCCGCTCATCATCTTGATCAACTCATCCCGATCGATCTTTCCGAGCTCGCTGCGCGGAATGGCCTCGGCGAAGTAGAAGCAGGCCGGGACCTTGTAGAAATCGAGCCGCTCGCGGCAAAACGTCTCCAGCTCGGCCGCGGCCGTCGACCGGTCGGCCTGCTCCGTCAGCACGACCATGGCCCCCGCTCGTTGAAAGCGGATCGGATCGGGCAGTCCGACCACGGCGCAATCGGCGACCGCGGGATGCTGGAGCAGGACATCCTCGACGTCGCGCGGCACGAACTTCAGGCCATCGACATTGATGTTGTCGCGCAGCCGCCCCTTGATGACGAGGAAGCCCTCCGCGTCGATGCTGCCGAGGTCTCCGGAGCGGAACCAGCCCTCGTCGTCGAGCCCATCGCGGCCGCGGCCCCAATAGCCGGCCATCACGTTGCCGCCTTTGATCAGGACCTCACTCTCGCTGTCGATCGTGATGCTCACGCCGGGGGCCGGGCGGCCGGCGGCGGAGAGGTGCTCGGGTTGATCGTTGTAGCACTGGTAGACGCTGCGACTCGCTTCCGTCAGGCCGTAGTACGTGTGGAAGCGGGTGTGGGGGAGCAGCTCCATCAGGTCGCGCACCAGGTCGGGCCGGATGGGACAGACGTTGCTCAGGATGTAGCGCACGTTCCGGGCCTTCTCCCGAAACAGCTCGCGGTGCTGCGTGGCCAGCCGTCCCAGCATGCCGGGAGTGGAGAGAAAGCCGGTGATCGCTTCGTCCGCGATGACTTCGAGCATCCGCTCCAGCTCCGCCGCGGTCATCGATCCGAAAAAGTACGGCAGCAGGATCGTGCGATTGCCCAGCACGAGATTGCTGTGAAAGTGGCCGAGGCCGCCGGTCGAGCCGAGCGGCATCACGATCACTTCCCGATCGTCCTGAGTCATGCCGGCGATACCGATCAGCGTCCGGGTCACGAACAGCACGTTCTGCTGGGTCGTGACTACCGCCTTCGGCTGGCCGGTCGTGCCGCTGGTGAACATCATGTAGGCGGCGTCGAAGCACTGCTCCGGCCAGACCTTCGGCAGCGCCGCGTCGGAGAGGTCGGGATAGTGCAGCAGCGGATGCCGAAACGATGACCAGGCCTCCCGCTCCTGATCGGTGATCACGAGTGCGGCCCCGGTATGCGCGGCCGCGAAATCGATGAAGCTCGTTGGCCGCTCCGGATAGAGATGGATCGGAATCGCCTCCGCGGCCATCGTGGCCAGGTAGGCGGTCAGGTAACGGGTGCGCCGCGCGACGTAGAGCACGACTCGATCACCTCGGGCCACCCCGCGCGCTCGCAGCACACCGGCCAGACGCTGCACGCGCGTCGCGAGCTCCGCGAACGTCAGCCGCTCATCCTGCAGGACTAGGAACTCTCGACCGCCCTGCGTCCGGGCGTGCAGGTCGAGGTAGTGAAGGATGGAGTCCATGGGCCGCCGTCAAAGCTCGATCTGCGCGCCGAGCTCGATGACCTGGTTCGCGGGGAGGCAGAAGAACGTCGACGCGCTCGAGGAGTTGCGCATCATCCAGGAGAAGAGCTTCTCCCGCCAAAGCGCCATGCCGGGGCGGCGCGTCGGGATGAGCGTCTCTCGCCCGAGGAAGTAGCTGGTGGTCATCTCGTTGAACTTCACCGGGCCGGCGGCAGCGGCGAGCGTCTCGGGGATGTTCGTGTCATCCATGTAGCCGTAGCGGACGGTCAGGCGGAAGACGCCGCTGCCGAGGTCTTCCCAGTGGAAGCGCTCGTCGGTGGCGAGGCGCGCGGTCTCTTCGACCAGCACGGTCAGCAGCACGACGACCTGATGCACGACCTTGTTGTGCTTCAGGTTGTGCAGCAGTTGCGTCGGCACGCCGGCCTGATAGCGCGACATGAAGACCGCGGTGCCGGCGACGCGCGGGATCTGTCCCTTGCTCAGCTCGCGCAGGAAATCCTCGATCGAGATGCCGCTCTCCGCGAGCCGTTGCGACAGCAGCTCGCGGCCGGCGCGCCACGTCGTCATGATCGTGAAGACCGCGAGGCCGATGGCGAGCGGGAACCAGCCCCCTTCCGTCACCTTGATGATGTTCGCGCCGAAGAAGGCGAAGTCGATGATCAGGATCGGAATCGTCAAGCCGAGGATCGCCGCCATCGACCAGCGCCACTTCTCGCGCTCCACGACGGCGAGGAGAAGTGTGGTGATGCCCATCGTCGCCGTGACCGCGACGCCGTACGCCGCGGCGAGCGCGCCCGATTCCTTGAACGCGATCACCAGGCCGATGGCGCAGACCATCAGCAGCCAGTTGATCGACGGGATGTAGATCTGTCCGATCTGCCGCGCCGAGGTGTGGCGGATCTGGATGCGCGGCGTGTAGCCGAGCTGCACCGCCTGCCGCGTGAGCGAGAAGGCGCCGCTGATCACCGCCTGCGACGCGATCACCGTCGCCACGGTCGCCAGGATCACCAGCGGCACGCGCGCCCAGTGCGGAGCCATCTCGAAGAACGGATGCTCCGTCGCCTGCGGCGTGTGCATCAGCATCGCGCCCTGGCCGAAGTAATTGAGGAGCAGGGAAGGGAAGACCATGACGAACCAGGCGATGCGGATCGGCTTCGCGCCGAAGTGGCCCATGTCGGCGTAGAGCGCCTCGCCTCCGGTGACGCAGAGGAAGACCGCGCCGAGCACGAGGAAGCCGTGAATGTGATTGCGCATGAAGAACTGCACGGCCTTCGTCGGGTCGATCGCCAGCAGCACGTGCGGCTCCCGGATGATGTGCGAGATCCCCATGACGGAGATGACGATGAACCAGAGGAACATCACCGGACCGAAGATCGCGCCCACTTTCGCCGTGCCGGCGCGCTGCACGACGAAGAGCACGACCAGGACGGCGATGGTGAGCGGCACGATGTACGGCGCGAAGAGCGGCGTGGCGATCTCCAGACCCTCGACCGCCGAGAGCACCGAGATGGCGGGCGTGATCATGCCGTCGCCGTAGAGCAGCGCGGCGCCGAAGATCCCGCGGGCGATGAGGATGGAACGGCGGAGGGAGGGAGGGCCGCTGCGCGCGCGCACGAGCGACATCAGCGCCAGGATCCCCCCTTCGCCGCGGTTGTCGGCCCGCATGACGAAGATCAGGTATTTGAACGAGATGACGATGGTCAGCGACCAGAAGATCAGCGAGAGGATGCCGAGGATATTGTCGGGCGTGACCGCCACGCCGTGCTTCGGGTTGAAGCACTCGCGCAGCGCGTAGAGGGGGCTGGTGCCGATGTCGCCGTAGACCACGCCCAACGCGGCGAGTGACAGCGTGAGGAGATAACGTCGGCTACGTGGGTGGGTTGACGATTCCATCCGGTCAGGGCACTCGATTCAATCCGAGTGCCGGGAAGCGGCGCATTCTAGCGTAACGTGCGATCGAAGGCCTCGATGTCGTCCGGCAGGACGGCGATGGCGTCGATGGTACGCCGGATTCCGGCCAAACCGTTCACCGTGACCGGACGGCGCAGCTTCACGAGGTACTTCGGCTCGTCGAGCATCGCCATCTTCAGCACGTTCTTCCGTTTCCAGTCCGCTTCGCTGCTGACGTCGTCGATCGACTCGATCTCCGCCAGCGGAATCTCCGCGTTCCAGCGCAGGCCGTAGCGGAGGTGGAGGATGCCGCCGGCCGAGTACGTCGGACGGAGCCGCAGCGCGTGGTAGTCGCCGACGATCCAGAGCACGCCGTAGACGTCGAGCGCGGTGACGATCCAGGCCGCTTTCACGCTCCACATCTGCACGAGCAGATGCATACCGATCGACTCGAAGCCGATCATCGCCACGATGCAGGCGGCGATCGTCCCCCAGCCGTTGCGCTGGTGAATGGTGAAGCCCTCTTCCGGCGCCTTCTTCCGCCAGCAGAAGAGCGCGTACCAGAGGATGCTGACCTCGGAAGCGACGAAGTCGGCCACCCGCGAGTTGCCGAACATCGCGCGCGTCGCGCTCTCGACGTCGCGCACCTGGGCCAGCCGGCGCCCGAGGAAGATCAGCGTGACGATCTCCAGCGGCGCGGAGAGATAGCGAAGGTCGTGGAGGAATTGCTGTTGCCCGCGCGGCACCACGAACGCCGCCAGCATCATGCAGACGACGAACACCGGCGCCAGCGTCATCGGCCGCGCCGCGCCGCTCCGGACGACGACGAAATACCAGACGAGCGGGATGGTGAGGGTGAGGTCGAACGTGACGCCCCACGCCGCGATGTCGGCGTGCGAGGTCGTGCGCACGATCACCGTGCAGACGATGACGATGGTCAGCGCGATCAGGGCGAAGAGGCGGGTGGGGATGAGTGCGCGGACCACTGATTGATTGTACGGGGTTAATGATGTCCGGTTGCACTGACCATCAGCGAAACCGTCACCGTCTGATGGAACGTCTCGTCGTCGAATCCATGCGACCAGAGCTCGCGGTAGACGCCCGGCGTGATCGTCACGCCGCGGAACGGAATCGCCACCTGCAGCCGCGCTCCGCCGGCATTGAATCCGGTCCCTTCGTCTTTCTCACCGTGCCAGTGCGCGACGGTCTGATGCTGCCCGTCGAGCATGACGGTCAACCAGCGGAACGTCGGTCCCGCCGACCACGCGATCACCAGCGGCGCCTTGTATCCCTTGCTGCTTTCGTACAGCGCGAACGTCCCCTCGGCTCGCGCGAAGAGGCGCGCATTCGACCACTGCGCGAGCACCCGCGGCTCGAACGTCCCGCTGCCGAACTGCAGATGCTCGTGTTTCAACCCCAGGTTCCCGAGCCGCACCGGATCTTCCTCGGTGTGCCCGAGCGGAATCGTCGTCCCGGCGCCGAACACCCAGTCGCGCACCGACCAGTCGATCATCAGCGACGGATCGCTGATTCCGCGCAGCGTCTCGGTGCGGTGGTGGATGTCGCCGTAGTCGGGCGTGAACGGCGCGCCGTCGAGCGTCGTGTAGCGGACGCGCTGCGCCTTCACGTCGTACGGCAGGCGAAGCGAGAGCTGCATGCCGTCGCGCAATCCGTAGTCGAACATCGTGTCGACGTGCGTGATGCCGATCGAGACGTGATGCAGATGCGGCGGCGGCTCCGCTTCATGCGAGGTCTCGAATTTCCCGCGCGACAGCGTCAGCGAGAGCCGCCACTGTCCCGGGCCGATGATCGTCTGCGTACCTGCTCCGCCGGAGAGGTTGGGATTCGCTCACGCCGGTCAGGCGTAAGCGGCCGGCGCGAGAAACAAGAGGATGAGGAGGAGAAATCGTTTCATTTCGAGGCCTTCTCCACCGACTCCAGCAGCTCGTCCCACATCCCGTCCTTCACCTCGGATACGAACTTCCCGTTCGCGGCGTACACGCGGAGATACGGCAGCGAGGCGAGTCGGAAGTCCTTTGTCGCCTGCTTCGCCGCGGCGTTGTCCCACTTGCCGACGTTCACGCGGCGCACGGCGATGTTCTTCCCCTGCACGAAGTGCTGCAGGCGGACCTCGAGGACCTTACACGGGCCACACCAGTCGGCGTAGAAGTCGACGATGGTGATCTTTCCGGGGACGGCCACGCCTTTGAAGTCGATCGGCTTGCTGCCGTCGAATGCCTTGATATCCAACGATTTCAGTACCTCGGGCGCGACCGGCTGCAGCTCCGGGATCTTCTCGCCGGCGAACTGCACCTCGTAGCCGGCGTTCAGCATCGCCTTGCGCAGACGCTCGCGGTCGAAGTTCGGCGGGACGTCGATCGTCGCGCTCTTCTTCTTCCAGTCGACATGAACGTTGCTGACGCCCGCGATGGCGGAGAGCGTCTTCGCGATCGGCTTCGCGCAGCCGGAGCAGTCGATGCCCGGCACGTTGAACGTGAGAGTGGTGAGAAGGAGGAAGGTAGCGATCATTTCATCTCGTCGTCGAACCAGTTGATCAAGCGGCGCACGATGTCGCGACGATGCTCCGGCTTCGCGACGCGGTGTCCTTCGCCCTCGTACACGACGAGGCGGGTGGGGACGCCGAGGGTTTTCAACGCGTGAAAGAACTCGAAAGATTGCGGGGCGGGGACTTCGCCGTCGCGCTCGCCTGCGAGGATCAGTGTCGGCGTCTTCACCTGTTTGATGAACGTGATCGGCGAGCTCTTCGCGTAGACCTGCGGATCGTCGTACACCGACGCGCCGAAGAACGGGATCATCCAGCTGTCGATGTCGTTCTGGCCGTAATAGCTCTGCCAGTTCGAGATGCCGGCGCCCGCCACCGCGGCCTTGAAGCGCGTCGTCTGCGTCACCGCCCACATCGTCATGTAGCCGCCGTAGCTCCAGCCCCAGATGCCGACGCGGTCGTTGTCGATCGGGTTGCTCTTCACCACCTCGTCGACGCCGCTGAGGATGTCGCGCAGATCGCCGTAGCCGAAGTCCTTCACGTTCGCGCGGGTGAAGGCCTCGCCCGCGCCGTAGCTGCCGCGGAAGTTTGGGAAGAAGACGAAGTAGCCGTGGCGCGCGAGCATCAGCGCCTCCTCGCGCGGCCAGCGGGGGAGGACCGCGCTCGATGGTCCGCCGTGAATCCACACGATCAGCGGATGCTTCTTCGCCGGATCGAATTCACGCGGCTGCAGCAGCCAGCCGTACGGCCGGAACTGATCGCTCACCCATTCGATCTTCTTCACTTCGCCGGCATGCGCCGTGACGCTCGCATTCGAGTGCGAGACCTGTTTCCACGCGCCGGTCTTCCCCGCCCAGACTTCGGCCGGCTGCGAGAACGAGCTGCGGATCACCGCGCTCTGCGTCCCATCCTTCGAGAACGACGCGCCGATCACGCCCCCCTCGGTGATGAACTCCGCTCCGCGGAAGAGGATCTCCGCGTCGCCGCCCGACGCCGGGACGATGGCGAGCGCGGAGTCGCCGGTCATGTTCGCGCCGAACGTCAGCTCGTCCGCGCCGCTCCAGCGCAATGACGCGACGGAGAACGGCGCGCTCGGCGTGAGGTTGCGCGGCTGACTGCCGCCACTTGCGTCAATCACGAACAGATCGCCCCCCGTCACGCCCTGATCGCTCATCAGTCCTTCGATGAACGCGATCCGCTTGCCGTCGGGCGCCCAGCGCGGCGAGGCGATCTGCAGCTCCGGTTTGTAGATCGAGGTCATGGTCGAGGCCTCGACGTCGACCGTGTGCAGCTGCGCGATCCACCAGTTGTTGTCGCCCGAGCCGGGCGCCGCGACCGCCGCCAGCTGCTTGCCGTCGGGCGACCAGTCGTATTCGTAGACGTACATGGTGTCCGGCGTGACGGTGCGCATCTTCCCGCTCGCCACATCGACGATCGTCACGCGCTGTTCCTCGATGTGCTCCGCGATCTCCCCGACCGCGCGCCCCATCGCCACCAGCGGCCCCGCCGCGCGCGCCGCGTCCTCGATGTAGAGAAACGCGATCGAGTCGCCGTCGGGCGACCACTGCGGATTCGACAGGTATCCGCGAAGACTCGTCACCTTCTTCGCCAGCTTGCCCGGCGTCACGACATACAGCTGCCGTTGCCCGTGCTTCTCCGCGTCCGACAGAAACGCGATCCGCTTCGAGTCGGGCGACCAGGCGAATTCGTGCTCGTCGAGGTCCTTCTTCTCCGCGATCGCGGCGGAGACGTGCTTCCCATCGACGAAGAGCCCCGCCTCCTCTTCCGACCAGGCCACCGACTTGCCGTCAGGCGAGATCGCCACCTGCTCGAACGAGCGGACGGCAAAGAGCTCATTGAGGATCGCGTCGTCGCCCTTCGGTTGTGCGAAGAGCGGGAGAGCGGCGAAAAGAAAGAGGAGTGCAGATGCGCGGCGCATAGAGCGCGAAGATTACAACGGGATCAGGTCGGGAAAAATGGAGATGCGTTACTCTCATCAATAGAGGTGGGAGTTGCGATGACGAACGATTCAGATGTCACCGTGCAGCAGGCAATCGTCCACATCACCGACCGCAACAAGCCCGCGCCGCTGTATTCGGAGATCGACCTCGACCTCGTGGCGCATGCCGCGTTGCGCAACTACTTCACCGGCCAGGTGCGGAACGCGCTCGAAGACGAGACGAACGCGGCGAGTTTCGCCACGGCCGGAGCGCATGACGCGCGCGACGCCTGCAATCGCATCCTCGAGCGGCAGGAAGAGCTCATCCCCGCCTCGCAGCAGCTCGCGCAACTGCTGCACGCGGCGATGGGCACGCACCATCGCACCGTCTCCGGTCTGCTCGCGGTCTGCGTCTATTCGCAGGTGAGCGATCGCACGGAGTCGCGGCACCTGGCGCTGATCAAGCTCGACCCCGGCAGTGGCCTCGTGCAGAAGGTCGAGAAGCAGCGCGGAAAGCAGCTCATCACGTTCGACGTGCTCGACAACGTCATGCCGACCACGCGCGAGAAGCTGCAGAAGGCGGCGCTGCTGCCGCCGCCGGGAAGCGAAAAGTACGACCTGCTGCTCCTCGACCGGCAGACGCCCGAGGTCGCGGCCGCGTTCTGGGCCGAGGCGTTTCTGAACGCGAAACTGATCGTCGATGGAAAGCTCGGTGCGCGAACGTTGCGGGACGTCAGCTACAGAGCGTCGGATGACATGGCGAAGCGCGGCCTGGTCACGGCCGCCGAGGCCGAAGCGGTGAAGGAGCATACCGACGTCGTGCTGCAGACCCCTCGCGTCAAACGTTCGGCGTTCGTGCAGGGCCTGCCGATCAGCAAAGAGGCGAAGAGCGTGGTCGCCGCGGAGCTCGAAAAGAAGTTCGGCGGGACGAAGACGATCCCGATCGACACCGAATACGCGAAAGAGAAGCTGACGAAAATCACCCGCTATCGCGGCGCATACAGCTTCCGGCTGGAAGTCGAAAGCGAGCATTGGGACGACGTGGTCAAGGATAACAAGCCGTTCGACGGCGCCGGCGGCGTGCCGATGACCCGTCTCGTCCTCGAGGTTCCGCAATTTCAAAAGGTGAAATGAACGAGCCGCTCCAGAAGCTCGCGGAGCTCCTCGGCATCCCCGGCAAGCTGCACCATTACGAAACCGCCGCGGAGTGGAAGTACTACGGCGCCGCAGACATCTCCCGCCTCGCCGCGCCCGATGGTCTCGCGGCGTTCGAGGCGCTCCTGTCCGGGTTGCGAAGCGCTTACGGCGACGCCCTGTCGCTGAGTCTCAAGAACGCGGGCTGGATCGCATTCGAGATGAACGCGGCGAAGCCGAACGAGCCGCTCGATGACCTTCGGCAGGAGATCGAAGCCGGCTCCACGCTGACCCTGGACGTCAAACTCGACAAGGCCATGCTCGCCGCGCGGCGGAACTTCACCGATCCCGCGGTCGTGACGCGCCTGTTCCTCTTCACCGAGGCGGTCGTCGATGCGCTCTCGGTGCCGCTCACCGAGCTCGATGCGGAGCTCTTCAGGAACGTGCCGCCCGGACACAAGCTCGTCATCCTCGCCGACTCCGATGACATCAATCTCGACGGGCCCTGGCTCGCGATCGTCGGCGGCACGGCGATGCCGTCATGGCGAAACGCGATCGCCCAGCCGCGGGACGAGCCGCCGATCCTCGCACGCGCACGCGTGACGACGAACTGGGTGCAATTCGAGCTCAATCGCGTGACGCCGCTTCACCTCACCGTCGACATCAAGCAGGCGGCGGACGGCGATCCGATTGCCGCCGCACTCCACGCGCAGCTGCTCGCCTGCAGCGCCGTCTACCTCGCGCAGCGGACGACCTGGGATGCCGCGGCGCGCGTCTGGACCTGTACGTTCGCGGCCGACCGGCAGGAGGCGGAGGTCAGGCTGGACGCTCCGGCGACGCCGCGGAAGGCGGATTGGGAGGCGGCGCGCACGCTCGGCGAGCTGGCAGGGTGGACTTACGAAAGCGAACGCCTCGACGACCGCTTCATCGTGCTGCAGCACACGTTCGTCGACACACTGCAGCACAACAGCGCCGGCACGAACGGCTCGGAGATCCTCCGCCTCGCCGCCGACCTGTCGAAGCGGGTCCACTGGGGATGGGAGTCGTTCGTCAGTGGACAGTTGAAGAAGTACATCGAACAGGTGAAGACCCTCGAGGAGACGGTCTCGGCGACGGCGAAGGATTACAACGAACAGGTCGGCGTGCTCGCGGCCTCGGTCATCGCAAACATGCTCGCGGCCGTCGGCGTGATCCTCGGTTCGTTCCTCGCCGCGCTCTTCAAGTCGCCGTTCGAGGCGTACGCCTTCCGCTTCGGCACGATCGTCTACGCCATCTATCTGCTCGTGTTCCCGATGGCCATCGGCCTGACCGCGACCTGGCAACGCTTCAGGAAATCGAGAGAGACGTTCGAAGCGCGGAGGAAGAGTTTCGCGCAGCGGCTGCGCGAGGAGCCGGTGAACGACATCACCAAATTGATCCTCGGACAGAGCGAGTCGTGGTTCCGCAAGTGGTATGCCGCGAGCATCACCGCGTACGTGATGGTGGCGGTCGTCCTTGCCCTCGCGATCGTCTACGTGCCGCCGGCGATCAAGCGCTGGCGCGGAAATCCCGACGACTTCGTGCTGCGGACCGCGTCACGGAATCAACCCGTGAACGGCGCCGTCACGGTCCGCGGCGAGCACTTCGACAAAGAGAAGGACATCATCGTGACCCTCGGCCAGGCCACGTACACGAACGCCGCCGACCCCGCGACGCTCAAGGTCTTCGGTACGACCGCGCTTTCCTTCACGCCGCAGAAGAGCGACCTGGGCGCGAGCACCGTTACCGTTCAGCAAGGCGCCGCAGGTCCGAAATCGATCGCAATCCGTTGAACCGCGGTTTACGCCGACAGTTTTCGCAGCGGCATCGTCTCGCGCGTCGGTCCAAACGTCGACGTCGGCTGCCCGCCCGACTGCCTCGCCAGCAATCCGAGCTGTCCACGATGGTGAATGCCGTGCAGCAGGACAAAGTCCCACAGCACATCGCGGATCGTCTGCTGCGCGCCGCCGAAAAACGAGATCGTGCGATCGAGATCGTCGAGCTGCAGCTTCTTCACACGCGCCACCGCGTCCGCATGCACCCGGCTGAAGCCCGCGCCCAGTTCCTGAACCGTCCGCGGCCGCTCAATCCCCGGCGGCTTCTCACTCGGCGACGAAAGCCCACCGTTCTCGATGCCGAACGTCCCATACGCCTCGCCCTCCGGAATGTGCCACGCCATCTCCCCGAGCGACCGGCCGTCAGGATCGGGCCGGTAGTCGTAGTTGTCGACCGGCAGCGCTTCGAGCAGCTTCAGCGTCTTTTTGGATTCGCGTTCCCAGATATCCATGAAAAGTTCGAGCTCGTTCATTTGATGACTCCTTCGACAAGGGGGCTTTATACAGCGATCAGCTCCTGGCGGCGAGCGGAGCCGAACCCTCGACCATATACGAATGCTCGTATAATCACGCTAAGAAGCCCGTGCGGTTCGCCGGAAGCGCTCGCGAAGATCTCGCCGCCTTCCCCGAGCCGGCCCGGCGGACTGCCGGCTACGAGCTGTTCATGGTGCAGGTTGGACGAGAACCGTCGATTTCAAACCGATGCCGGACATTGGCCCGGGCGTACACGAGATCCGCGTGCGTGACCAGGCGGGGGCTTTTCGGGTGATCTACGTCGCGAAGTTCGATGACGCGATTCATGTACTGCACGCCTTTCAGAAGAAGACGCCGGGAACTTCCCGTCTGGACATCGAAATCGCGAAACGGCGCTACCGATTGATCGGAGCCAAACCATGAGAAAAACAACGCGGAAGTCTGAAGCTCGGGCCAGCAACAACATCTTCATCGATCTCGGTTTTCCGCCTCATGAGGCGGTGGTCATGCTTCTGCGCTGCGAGCTCGCGGAGGCGCTGCGCAAATGGATCGATCGGGAGGGGATCACACAAGCGCAGGCTGCCGAGCGTCTGGGTGTGGCGCAGCCACGCATCTCCGAGATCGCGCGCAATAAAGTGGACAAGCTGTCGCTCGATTACCTTGTGGGACTCTGCGCCAAGGCAGGCGTCGCCGTGAAGGTGAAAACGGCGGCATAGTCCGTCGGCCACAAACGGCGCGTATAGTTCGAAGCATGCGTAAGATCATCACCACCACCTTTCTCGCCCTCGACGGCGTCTACCAGGCGCCCGGCGGACCGGAGGAGGACACCTCGGGCGGCTTCGCACACGGAGGCTGGTCGTTCGGTTATTCGGACGACATCGGGGATAAAACCATAAGCGCGTTCATGGCCGAGCCTTTCGAGCTTCTCCTCGGCCGGCGCACTTACGACATCTTCGCCGGGTACTGGCCGACGGCAGACAAGGATAACGAGGTGGCAAAGCCCTTCAACGCGACGAGGAAGTACGTCGTGTCCCATTCATCGCGGGAGCTCGCCTGGCAGAATTCCACGCTCATTACAGGGGACGTCGTGCCGCAGCTCCGGAAGCTGAAGGACGTCGACGCTCCGGACCTCTGGGTGTGGGGCAGCGGTAACCTCATTCAGACCCTCCTCGCAAACAGTCTCGTCGACCGGATGCATCTATGGACCTATCCAGTCACACTGGGCTCCGGTAAGCGCCTCTTCGCCGACGGTGCGCCCGCCGCAGGTTGGAAGCTCGCCGATTCCAAGATCACCACGACCGGCGTCATCATCGCTACTTACGAGCCGGCAGGCGAGGTCAAAAAGGGCTCGTTTGCGGGGTAGGTGAATTGAGGCGTACTTCAGCCGGGGAGGCGACGTGTCTTGGTGGCGATGGTCGTTATTTCGGCGCAAGGCGGTACCCACACTTCAGGTGCACTCAAACCTGGTTCGTGATGTCGTAATAACGGTACCCGACTGGCATGAGGACGAACCCGATGAGGGGATGCGAAAATGGCATAGTCCTCGAGGGGCGGTCCTGAGTCTCGCAGCCGTCGCTCGTGCGGCAATCCCGCCTCCGGCGCGCGTCGACTTATTGCGCAGGTCATTTCGCAGGTTGGCCGAAGCACGAAGTGCCGGCCTGGTGGAAGCAGACCTCGTTCAGAGCCCTTATGGGCCATCAGCGCAGATGGTCTACAAAGCGCTTCGCGACCGGGCATTTGTTTTCACGGGCATGTTGCTTCTGCCGGCCGATGCCGAGTGGCTCGTTTGTACCGTTGTCGATTGTGAGCGGGGAACGACTGGTGTCCGTGAAGCGGTAGTCACCGCGCAACTGATCGAGGCGGGTGCACTTGACGTTGAGAGCTACGAGGAACGCTGGGCGAACGATCCTTACGATTCACAGTACCGTAGCACTGCGAAAGTGCCGCTTCGGTATTTATCGGACGATGAGTCGTATGACGCGCAGTTTCCTGATCACCCACTATCAATTGTGCGTTGTACGCTCAGGGCACTTCTCGAGAATGTTTTCATCAATGCCCGCACAAATGGTCTGATTCATCCTGCCGCATCGGCCGCGCGACATCAGGAGTGAACTGCGACGCTGACCGGAGGTTTGATCGCGGGCCCGATCTACTGGTATCTCTATCTTTTGGCGTCCGCTCAGTAGCGATCTTCCTGCGACGACAGCCGACGTCTGAACGTGCGGCTTCCCGGATCGCATTCATCCCATCCGGCATGGCATTCATCCCATCCGACATGGGATGAGTCTCATCCGGAGGACACTTGATTCGACGTCCCCTCGCGTCGTTTCGCCTGGCTTCCGCAAGCGCCGCGCCCCCCTTTCCGCGCTACCATCCATGCATGGCTCGATCCCGTTGCGGTGCGATGGCGTTGATCGTCGCCCTGGCGCTGGCGATCGTGCCGCCCACCCTCTTCCACGACGCGCCGGACTGCGCGGTCTCGACTGGGGCTCTCCTCACTCAATCCGCTACCGCGACGCCGTTCGTCGGGCGTCCCGGGGATGGCGGCTCGCCGCAGCGGGGCGCGGCGCCGATGCTCAGTCACCGGCCGATTCCTCCCGAGCCGCAGCGTGCGCATACCGGGAGACCGTGCCGAGGACTGGCGTTTGGGGGAGTGACCGCCTCGGTCACGCCGCTGTATCTCCTCTTTCTCGTCTACCTGATCTGAGCGAGGGCTCCGCACCCGTCTCCGCCCGCTTTCAGGAGAACGACCATGTCCCATGAAGCAACGCTGATCGCCACCGTCGCGGCGGCGTTCGGCGCGGCGATGGTTCTCGGGTTCGTCGCGCACAAGCTCCGGATGCCGCCGCTCGTCGGCTATCTCTTCGCAGGCATTCTCATCGGTCCGTACACGCGCGGCTTCGTCGGCGACGTGGCGCTGGCAGGCCAGCTCGCCGATATCGGCGTCATGCTGCTGATGTTCGGCGTCGGGCTCCATTTCTCGTTCGAGGATTTTCCCGCCGTCCGCCGCATCGCGCTGCTCGGCGCCTGCGTGCAGATCGTCGCCGCGACCGCGATCGGCGTCGCGCTCGCCCTCTCCTGGCATTGGAGCCTCGGCGGAGCGCTCGTGTTCGGCATCTCACTTTCGGCCGCCAGCACGGTCGTGCTGCTGCGCGCGCTCGAGGAGCGGCGGCTGCTCGAGTCGTTCAACGGCCATCTCGCGGTCGCCTGGCTGGTGGTGCAGGACCTGGTGATGGTGCTCGTGCTCGTTCTTCTTCCGCCGCTCGCCGGCATCCTCGGCGGAAACGTTCCCCACGGCGCGACGGGGCGCGGATTGGCGGTGACGCTGGCCATCACGTTCCTCGAGCTGATCGCATTCGTCGCGTTCATGCTCATCGTCGGCCGGCGTCTCTTTCCGCGCCTGCTCTGGGCTGTGGCCCGGACCGGTTCCCGCGAGCTGTTCACGTTGTGCGTCGTCGCCGCCGCGGTCGGCATCGCCTACGGATCGGCCCACCTCTTCGGCGTCTCCTTCGCCCTCGGTGCGTTCTTCGCCGGCATGATGATGCGCGAGTCGGCGCTCAGCCACCGCGCGGCTGCGGAGTCACTGCCGCTGCGCGATGCGTTCGCCGTGCTCTTTTTCGTCTCCGTCGGAATGCTCTTCGATCCGGCGGTCGTGATGCACCGGCCGCTCGAAGTCGCGGCCGTGACCGCGATCGTGATGCTGGCGAATCCGCTCGCCGCGATGGTGGTCATTCTCGCGTTTCGCTATCCGCTCACGACGGCACTGACCGTCGGCGCCGGCCTGGCGCAGATCGGGGAGTTCTCGTTCATCCTCGCCGCCCTCGGCGTTTCGCTCGGCTTGCTCACGCCGCAGGCGCAGAGCGTGATTCTCGCCGGCGCTCTCATTTCGATCGCCGTCAATCCGCTCGTCTTCGCCGCCGTCGAACCGCTGCGGCGCTGGATTCACGCGCGGTCGGACCTCGCGCGGACCCTGGCGCGCAATCCCGATCCGCTGGCCGAGCTTCCGATGAGCGTCGATGCGTCGATGCTCACCGGGCATGTCGTCGTCGTCGGCTACGGGCGCGTCGGCTGGCGCATCGTGGAGGCGCTGAGGAAAGCCGCCATTTCCTGCGTGGTCATCGAACAGAGCCGCGAGCTGGTCGAGCGGCTGCGCGAGCAGAGCATTCCGGCGGTTTCAGGCGACGCGTCCGATCCGTTCGTGTTGATCCAGGGGCACGTGGCGCGCGCGCGGATGCTCGTCATCGCCACGCCCGACACGCTCCACGTGCGCAAGATGGCGGAGACGGCGCGCATGCTCAATCCGCAGATCGAGATCGTGCTCCGGACGCACAGCGACGAGGAGGCGACGATGCTGCGGCAGGAGCGCATCGGCATCGTGTTCATGGGAGAGCACGAGCTCGCGCTCGGGATGACGCGGCACGTGCTCGACCATATGAGCCGGCCCGGCTACTAGCGCTTGGTAAAGGGCACGAGCATCGGCACGCGCTTCCGGTAATCGGCGTATTCGCCGTGATGGCGCACGAGGTCGCGCTCCTCGAATTGAATCGCCACCAGGATGTATCCCGTCGCCAGCGCCGCGAAGAGGAGATGCGCGGACGACATCACGGGCGTCATCCAGAACGCGAAGAGCCAGCCGACGTACAGCGGATGCCGCACGACCTTGTACGGTCCGGGCGTGGCGAACTTCAGCGACGTGTACGGCTTGCCGGCGAGAAACAGCCAGACCTGACGTAGGCCGAAGAGATCGAAGTGGTTGATGAGGAACGTCGACAGGAGGAGCAGGCCCCAGCCGAATGCGAACAGCGCGTACAGGGCGATGCGTGCGGTGCCGTCCTCGACCGACCAGATCACGCCGCCGAGGGGACGCCACTGCCAGAAGAGGAGAATGAGCGCGGCGCTGGAGAAGAGGACGTATGTCGAGCGCTCGAGCGGTTTCGGAACGATGCGCGTCCACGCTTCCTTGAACCAGTCGCGCGCCATGATGCTGTGCTGCAGCGCGAAGAGTGCGAGCAGTCCGGCGTCGATCGCGATCGACGTCATCAGGGGGCCGCTCGGCTCGCCGTCGAGCGTCCGCGGCACGCCGAAGCCGCCGATGAATCCGATGGCGTAAAGGAACGTCGCGAAGAAGACGGCGTAGCAGACGACCCCGTACGTGAAGAATGCGATGCGCCTGATCATGGATGATCCTCCCGCTGTTCACGATGCGGCGGCGCGCGGCAAGCGGCCATGGGCGCAATGTCCCGATCCCGCTAGAATCGCTCGAACCGCATGGGAAAAATGTCCCGGCAGCGCATTCGGTACGTGCGGAGCACGGACGGAGCACGGCTGGCCTGGTCCGATGCCGGAAGCGGTCCGGTCCTGGTCAAGGCGGCGAACTGGCTGACCCACCTCGAATACGACCTCGAGAGTCCCGTCTGGCGCCACTGGCTCGAGCTCCTTAGCGATCACTTCCGCCTCATCCGCTACGACGAGCGCGGATCGGGGATGAGCGAGTGGGACGTCGACCTGTCGTTCGATCAATGGGTGGACGACTTCGGGCGCGTCATCGATGCCGCCGAGCTCACGGAGCCGTTCGCGCTCCTCGGCGTCTCCCAGGGATCATCGGTGTCGATCGCGTATGCGGTGAAGCACCCGGAGCGCGTTTCGCGGATGATCCTCTACGGCGGGTACGCTCGCGGCTGGGCGCGCCGCAACAACCCGGCGGGCCAGCGCGAATACGAGGCGATCGTGGAGCTGGTGCGCGCGGGATGGGGACGGAGTAATCCCGCTTTCCGCCAGGTCTTCACGTCGCGCTTCATCCCGAGCGGGAGCGACGAACAGATCGAATGGTTCAACGAGCTTTGTCGAAAGACGACGACGCCGGAGATGGCCGCGAAGCTGCTCGCCGTTCGCGCGGACATCGACGTCGTTCCGCTGCTGTCGCAGGTCCGGGTGCCGACGCTCGTCATTCATGCGCGCAATGACGCCGTGACGCCAATCGGCGAAGGACGGATTCTGGCGGAGGGGATTCCGGGCGCGGAGTTCGTGGAGCTCGATTCGGAGAACCATGTGCTGCTGCGCGATGAGCCGGCGTGGACGCGTTTCCGCGACGTCGTCCTCGAGTTCATGGGATCGACGGCACCGCCGCCGGCCGATGATTCTCCGTTCGCGTCGCTGTCGCCACGCGAGCGCGAGGTGCTGGCGTTGCTCGCGGATGGATTGGGCAACGCGCAGATCGCGGCGCGGTTGTCGATCAGCGAGAAGACGGTGCGCAATCACGTGTCGAATCTGTTCGACAAGCTCGGCGTCTGGACGCGCGCGCAGGCGATCGTGTTTGCGCGCGATCGTGGGTTTCGGGGGTAGCACTACGCGGCCCGCGTGATCTCCACCAGCCACGCGAGATGCGTCTCGTCGAGCCGGATCGACACCGCGCCGCGCGGCACGCCGGCGCATTCGATCAGGTCGAGCACCTCCCGCTTCGAGCGCTCGATGAGGAACCAGTCGCCGACGTATTCGATCAGCGGGCGATACGGATTTCCCGCGGCGATGTTGGTGAAGAAGAACGTTCCGCCGCGGCGCGAGAGGAGCTTCCACGCGTTCGCGATGAGGAACACCGCCTGACGCTCCTGCAGGTAGTCGAACAGTCCGCCCGCGAGGATCAGGTCGAACTCCGGGCCGCGCATCCAGCGGCGCATCAACTGCAGCGCGTTGCCCGGCTCGAAGTGCAGGCGCTCGCCGACGGACGACAGGCGCCGCGCGGCGAAGTCGAGTGCGGCAGGATCGGCGTCGTTCAGCCAGATCTCGGCGCGCGAGCGCTCGAGCTGTGGCAGCACTTCGCGGAAGTCGGGGCAGCCGCCACACGCCATCGCCAGGATGCGCGGGCGGCGTCGCGCGATCAGCGTGCGGACGATGGCGTTCGACTGATGACGGATCTTGTTGCGATGCTGCTGCGCGATCGGGAAGTTGAGCGAGTATGCCTCGCAGTGGCGCTCGATCGTCGACTCCGGCGCCGCGTTCTCCGCGAGGTGGATGTACTCGACCGTCTCGTAGTCGCCCGGATAGCCGCGCGGCCACGACTGCAGCCGGCGCACGAACGGCGAGCGGCTGTGGATGCGCCGCACCGGCTCGAGCACGCCGACGATCTCCTCGCGTCCGCAGCCGGCATCCTCGCAGTCGAGCACCGCCGAGCAGATGCGATGCAGCGCCGAGAGTGCATCGTGATGCAGTTGCTGATACGAGCGCGTCGTCGCGGTCTCCATGGCCACGAACTCCGCCACCGCATCGTCGAGGCGATCGAGAGCTGTCGCCAGGGGAGTTGCTTCTCCCATCGAACTGTTGGCCTGCATCTGTCTCTCCTGTAGGAAAAGACGGACCTAGTCAGATTTTTCCCACACGGGGCCAGCCGTAAACTGGTCTTATGCGATGTCCCGGATGCCAGCGCGAGATGGCGCAGTTGACGGTGGAGGGCGTGCTCGGTCGCGAGGTCGTGATCGACGTATGCCGCGGTTGCCGCGCGTTCTGGTTCGATCCGCACGAGGACCTGCAGCTCACGCCGTCGTCGACGATCCGCCTCTTTCAGATGATGGCGGAGGGCGCGTCGGGCGCGACGCCGTTGCCGGCGACCTCACGCTGTCCGATGTGTGAGACGCCGCTGCTGCTGACGCACGACCGGCAGCGGAACACGCCGTTCGTCTACTGGCGATGCGATCGGGGGCACGGACGCTTCACGCCGTTCGTCGAGTTTCTCAAGCAGAAGAATTTCGTCCGCGCGCCGACGCCGCAACAACTGGCGGAGCTGCGGCGGACGATCCGCGTGATCCGCTGCGGCGGCTGCGGCGCGCCGATCGATCTCATGCACAACGCCGTGTGCGGTCATTGCGGCGCGGCGATCTCGATTCTCGATGTGAAGCAGCTCGCGGAGCTTGCGCCGACGAAGATCCCGCCGCCGCATCAGCTCACGCCTCCGCGGCTCACGGCACATCACGCCGACGCACCGCCGACACTGATCGATCTCGGTCTCGAGACGATCGTGGGGTGGCTATGGGAGATTCTTTAGTGGCCGCTTCGGTAGTCCAGAATATTGATCAAGCAGTTCAGCTTTCGCTCGCTCTCGGGAAGGAGCGCGATCCACGGGGTTTCATCCGCGGTCATGTTTCGCGCCTCGAGCACCATCACGGCCATCGATGACGTCAGTTCCGCGGGCGAAACGTTCGCGACCTTCTTCCCGCCGCCGAACGGCACGAGCTTCGAGCCTTCGAACCGCAGGAGCTCCATGAAGAAGTTCATCGAGAAGCCGCCTTCATCGTCCTCTCCTTCCCCTTTGTAGAAACGGAAGCCGGGCCATTTGTCCCGATAGAAGGCCTCGACCTGGCTGGCCGATCCGCCGACGGCATAGGCTCGAACGCGGAGGTACGGATAGTCGGCGAGCCGTCCTTTCGCCGCTTCGGTGTCCGCCATGTTCCGGGCCAGTGCTCGCACCGCGACCGCGCCTTTCGGCACCGGCACCTGCGCCATCTCCTGCAGAAGGATGCTCATCGGATGACCGGGGGCGAGAGCGGCCACGGCCTCGTCGAACTTCTGTCCGATGACGAGTACGGAGGCGAGGGCCTCGCGATACGCGACGACGTCGGGCGCCAGCTCGACCGCCTTCTTCGCCGAAAGGATGGCGCGGTCGACGTCCCACACGCCGGGCTCGGGCCCCGCGCCGTAGACGGTGCGATTGGAAAAGCCGAAGAGGCGCGCGTTCCAGTAATGCGCCGCGGCATTTCCCGGCTCGAGCTTCACGACGCGATCGACGAGCGACTGCAGCTCGAGCAGGTGTGCGCGCTGGCGTTCCTCCGCTTCGCGCTTCCGGCCGATTTCCGGTAGCGGCGCGCTGAGCATCTGCACGCCCAACTCCTGCAGGCGCCCGAGGCGTGCGGCCAGGAGCAGGGTCTCGACGTCGTCGGGGTGGAGTTTCCGGTATGCATCGAGCGCGACGGACGCTTCGTTCAAAGCCTCGAGGTGAAGATCATTCACGCGTCGCGCTGCTTCGACAGCCTCTCCTTCCGTGACCGCGGTGCGCGCAATCTCGAGCGGCGATCCGGCCGGCGCGATCGGCGGCGCGATCGGCGGCGCGACGTTCACCACCGCCTCGGCGCACGGCATCCCCTTCGCGGTGCCTCCGTTCCGCCAGACGACATGTCCGTCCCGGTCGATGTACTCCGAGCAGCGTGCGCCCGGGCTGACCCTGGCGAGGCCGTTCACGAAGTCTTTTCCTTCTTCGAAATACGCCGGGATGGCGAGGCTGCCGGTCTTGTCGATGTAGCCGACCGCGTTGCCGATCTTCACGCTGGCGCGATCGGCGACGAACTCCTTCGCCTCGCCGAAGCCGGGCGCGATCACCATCGTTCCTTTGACATCCATGTATCCGAACTTGTCGCCCACCTTGACGGCGGCGAGACCCTGGGAGAACGGACTGCCCGTGCGGTCGCTCGGAAGCTCCAGCACCATGGCGCCGGTGGTGTCGATGTAGCCGTGATGGCCGTCGAGTGTGACCAGCGCCAGGCCTTCGTGGAAGCTGTCGACGGCATCGAACCGCGGCGGAATCACCGCCTTCCCGCTCTTGTCCATGAAGCCCCACTTCGCGGTATCGGGTGCGCTGAATGCGGCGAGGCCGTGCGAGAAATGGCGCGCGTCCGTGAGGTTCACTTCGTTCGGAAGACGGCGCTCATGCAGATCGATCGCCACGCGTCCGGATGGATCGATGTAGCGAAGGAGCTCGCCGACGCGGACGAGCGCGAGGCCTTCGCTGAAATCGCCGGTCTGATCGAACTGCGGCTCGATCACCATCCGCCCGGTGCGATCGATGAAGCCCCACTTCCAGGTCTGCGACGCGATACTCACGGCCGCGAGCCCTTGCGAGAAGCAGCTCGCGATGGCGAATCGGAGCGGGATCACGACCTTGCCGGTGGTATCGATGTATCCGAACCTGCCGGCGTCGAAGGCCATCGCCAGTCCTTCGCTGAACGGCTCGACATGTTCGAACGGCACACTGATGACGATCTGGCCCGTGGCGTCGATGAACGCCTCTTTGCCATCCACAAATACGCCGAAGAGCGGTTTATCTGACGGCTGCGCTTGCGCGAAACCCGCCGTCGCCATGCTCAGTGCAAGGAGCAACAAGATGATTCGCTTCATGGCGACTTTGCCTCATTCCTGACTTACGTCGAAAAAGGAGTACAGTCAATGCCGGAGCATTTCGCATGAAGCGTTGCATCTCGCTCTTTCTTGTCTCCGCGTCTCTGCTCGCCATGACTCCAGCCGGCGACATCCGCTCGAAATGGATCGCCATCGAATTCGGAGGGGCGATCGCCGCCGACAACGGCGGCTTCCAGCTGATCCAGCTCGTCGGCAACACCTCGCAGCAGCCGCTTTGGGTCACGGTGCGGCAGGGCGAAGGCAAGACCGGCTGCGAAGTGACGCAGAAGATCGATCCGAAACAGAAGGCGACGTTCATGTGCGACCTCGCTGAGCTCAAGCCCGGCAACATGCCGGTGGCGATCACCGTGTTCGCCGATGAGGCGCGTGCGCAGATGCTCGATACGCAGCGCGACGCGATGCGTTTCTCGAAACGCGACATCGCGCTCATGCCGCTGTTCACGAAAGCGCGGAAATTGCCGGTGACGTACGAGGGGATTTACTCGGCGGACAAGCCGGGCGTCGGCAGCATGTTCCGAGGAATGGTCCCGCACGCGAATGGGAAGCTGCAGATCTCCGCTTCCTCGATCGATTTCGCCGACGGCAAGCGCAACGTGACGATTCCCACCTCGGCCATCCGCGACGCCAACGTTTTCGATTCAGGCGGTCCCGCACCCTGGATCGTCGTCACGTACGAGCAGTCTGGAGAAAAGAAGCAGCTCGGATTTCAGCCGCTCAGTCATCCCGAGGACGGGCGCTTCATTCTTATTTCCGTGCAGGTCGCGGCGGAGCAGGCGGCTGCCGAAACGCCCGCGATGCCGGGGGAGACGTTCGGCGATCGTTCGCTGCAGCGCGAGACCCTGCGAACGATCGTGCAGGCGGAGAAGGAAGCGGCGCCCGACTGCGCGACGCCGAAAGTCGTCGACACGAAGATCGTCGACGATTCGCGCGCGAAGGGGAAATGGTCCGAACGCTGGGTCGTCGATCGCTGCGGCAAACAGGTGACGTACGGCGTGAGGTATCAGTCGGATCCGAACGGCGGCACGAACATCGTGGTCGACAAGCCGTGAATGGCCGTCACACTTCCGGGTGCCGCACTTCGAGCGTCTTCGGCTTGAGCCCGATCTGCTGCACGTACGGGAGCACGCCGGCGGCGGGCATGGGGCGGCTGAAGAGGTAGCCCTGCATGCGGTCGCACGCGTAGTAGCGGAGGAGCGAGTACTGCTCCTCGGTCTCCACGCCTTCCGCCACCACCGAGAGGCGCATGGTGTGCGCGAGGTTGATCACGCTGGAGACGATCGCCGCGGCGGTGTCGTCGGTGGCGAGATCGCGGAGGAACTCCTTGTCGATCTTGATCGTGTCGATCGGGAACTGCTTCAGATAGACGAGCGATGACTGGCCGGTGCCGAAGTCGTCGATGGCGATGCCGACGCCGCGCTCCTTCAGGACGCGCAGCACTTTCATCGACACCTCGATGTTCTGAATGGCGACCGTCTCCGTCACCTCGAGCTCGATCATGTTCGGCGTGAGGCCGCTCTCCTCGATCGTCTTCAGCACCATGTCGACGAAGCCGTGCTGCTGCAACTGCACCGCGGAGATGTTGACCGCCGCGTGCATCCAGCTCAGTCCCGCCTCGTGCCATTCGCGCAGTTGTTTGCACGTGCGGCGCAGGACGAACTCGCCGATCGGGACGATCATCCCGGTCTCTTCCGCGAGGCTGATGAACTCCGACGGCTCGACGAGACCGCGCACCGGATCGTTCCAGCGCACCAGCGCTTCGACCGACGTGATGCGGCGGCGCGCGCGGTCGTAGACCGGCTGATAGAAGACCTCGAGCTCTTCGCGCTCGATGGCGTGATGGAGGTTCTGTTCGAGCGTGAGCCGGCGCGTGTAGCGCTCGTTCATGCTCTGCGTGAAGATCTGCGCGCGATTGCGCCCCAGCTCCTTCGCCCGATACATCGCCGAATCGGCGCACTTGAGCAGCGTCTCCACTTCATCGCCGTCGGCGGGGTAGAAGCTGACGCCGATGCTGGCGGTGATGAAGAGCTCGTGGCCGCCGATGGAGAACGGCGCCGCGAGGCTGTCGAGCACTTTGCGCGCGATGCCGGCGACGGCGTCGGTCGCGGTGAGCTCGTTGATCAGCACCGCGAACTCGTCGCCGCCGATGCGCGACACCGTGTCCGACGCGCGCAGGCACGCCTTCAACCGCCAGGCGACGTCGGCGAGGAGGAGATCCCCGATCGAATGTCCGAGGGCGTCGTTGACCAGTTTGAAGTGATCGAGGTCGAGGTACATGATCGCCAGCCCGAGGCGATTGCGGCGCGCGGCCGGCAGCGCGTTCACGACGCGGTCGCGGAACAGCAGGCGGTTCGGCAGTCCGGTGAGCGAGTCGTAGTAGGCCTGATATTCGAGCTGCCGCTCGGCCTCTTTGCGCTGCGAGATGTCGCGATAGTTGAGGACGATCGCCGAGACGCTCGGGTCGTCGATCATGTTCTGCGCGAAGATCTCCAGCCAGATCCAGTTTCCGCTGCGATGGCGGAAGCGCATCTCGCGATGCACGACCGGCACTTCCTGCTGCACGAGCTGGCGGAGTGATGAATGCGATCCGGCGAAGTCGTGCGGATGGACGTACGTGACGAACGATTTTCCGAGGAGACTCTCGTCGTCGTAGCCGAGGATGTGTGACGACGCGCCGGCGAACTGCATGTTCAGTTCATCGTTGAGCAGCATCACGCCGCTCCAGCTCTTCTCGACGATCGTGCGGAAACGCTTCTCGCGCGACTCGAGCTCCTGCTGCGCGCGCTTCGCGTCGGAGATGTCGCGGATGAACGCGGTGAAGGTCTGATCGGCGCCGCTGCCGATCGCATCGATGGTGATCTCGACGGGGAAGTGCTCGCCGCTGATGCGGCGCGCGCTCGATTCGACGCGGCGGCGCAATAAGCCCGTGCTGCCGCCTCGGCGATAGCGGTCGAGCATGCGAAGGATCAGCGCGTGGATTCGCTCCGGCACGATCGCGGGCGGGACCGGACGTCCGATCACTTCGCGCGCGCTGACGCCGAACGTCGCCTCGGCCTGTGGGTTCCACTCGATGACGTTGCCGTCGCGATCGAGCGTGACGACGGCGTCGAGCGTCGACGCGATCAACTGGCGGAGCCGCACTTCGGATTTGCGCAGCGCCTGCTCGGCGCGTGCGCGGGCCAGCGCTTCGCCCATGATGTTCGCGGTCGACTTGAGGAACGCGATCTCGTAATCCTCGAACTGCCGCTCCTCGGTGGAGTAGGCGAGGAGCGCGCCGAACGGACCGTGCTGCGTCTGAATCATCACGCCGGCGCCGCTGCGCACGCCGTGATAGCTGCTCAGATGCGACGTCTTGAAACGGGTGTCGGCGGTGAGATCGGAAAAGACGACCGGTCCGTCGCCGAGGGTGACGAACATCCCGATCGACTCGTCCTCGTCGCCGTCCTTGTCGCAATGAAGAAAGGAAGCGTTCGTCCCCATCGAGGCGCGGACGACCATCCGTCCCGCTGCCGTCAGCTCGAGCGCGCGGCAATGGCCGACGCCGAGCGTCATCTCGATCAGCGCGCACGCCTGGCCGAGGAGGATGTAGGGGTCGACGCCGGTGAGTGCAGCCTGTCCGAGCTCGGCGATCGCCTGCTCCTGCCGGTTGCGGGCGTCGATCTCCGAACGGAGTCTCGCGATCTCCGGATCCTGATTCGGGTCGTGCGCGCCGCTGATCACATGCAGCGGCTGCCGGCTCGTGTGCATTGGCGTGGTCACAATATGGTCAGTCATTCCTGCAAGAAACGTGACCTGCCTCACACTTTCCGTTTGCGAGCGGTGTAAAATGCGCCGCACTGACAGCGGTGGCAGTACAAAAAAGGGGCGTAGAGCCCCTTTCGTGTTTCTGCAAACAAAAAGGGGCGTAACGCCCCTTTCGTGTTTTCTGGAGGATCCGATGAGACTTGCGAAGTGGAGTGTCGTGGTGGTCGCAGTCGCATTGTTCGTCGCATGCCGAGGCCACGAGCAGACCGTGGCCGGGAGCTACGGCATGTCGTCCGTCAGCGGGCAGGTGGTGATGGCCTCCGGCGGAACTCCGGCCGGCGTCTCGGTCACCGTTCGCGGTACCGGCCAGACCATGCTCCTCGGCGAAGACGGCCGCTTCTCCTTTAATAGTGTGCCGGAAGACGTGCAGCTCGTCTTCACCCGAGCCGACGGGATTCACGCGACGTTCGTGGCGGGAAAGAGCTCCTCGGTCGTTATTGAGCTCAGCGCCAACAGCGCCACCTCGCACGGCCGTTCGCGCAGCGCACCGTCGACGCCACACTCGGAATTCGAAGGCCTGGTCAAATCGGCCAGCGCCACGGAGCTCGTGATCACCGATTCCCATCGCGGCGACGTGACGTTCGTGCTCGACGCGAACACCGTCGTGCGCAAGGGTGACGTCACCGTCGCGCCGGCCGATCTCGTCGCGGGCGACCGCGTGCACGTCCGGGCGACGAAGCAGACCGACAACAGCTACCTCGCGCTGCTCGTCATCGTGCAGAACACGCTGGCGCAGCATCAGACGTCGGAGTTCGAAGGAACCGTGAAGGCGATCACCGCCGACTCGCTGACGCTCGACTCGCGCGGTGGCGACGTCGTGTTGCAGATCGACTCGTCGACGACGTTCACGCCGGCCGCGCCGGTCGTCGGCGATCGCGTCCATGTGCGCGCGGTGAAGTCGGAGGACGCGCTCGTGGCGCTGTCCGTTCGCGTGCAGGGGAGTGACGACGAAGGGGACGACGAGGGAGAGCATCACGGCGGCACCACGATGACCGCGAACGGAAAGGTCAGCGCGGCCAGCGCCTCCGAGCTCACGGTGGAGAGCGAGAGTCACGGCAGCGTGACCGTGAAGGTCGACTCCCACACCATCATCAAGAAACAGGGCGTGCACATCGCCGCGGGCGACATCAGGAGCGGCGACTACGTGAACACGCGCGGCACGAGAATCGACGACCACAGCTTGCTTGCCGAGCAGATCGAAGTGCGTGGGGAGAGCGGGCGGAAGTAGTTCGGGCGGCCCACGCGGCATCTGCGAAACCGGCGGCGAAAGCCGCCGGTATTTTTTTGTCCGGCGTGTCCTGCGTCACGGTCGGGTACTCCGCAGGTAGTAAGTTGGACATCCAGCCGACGAACTGAATGTAAGGGTTCCGACCGAACGGCCGTTTTGTTACCATCCGCAAACGGTGTCGTTCGTGTGGGATTTCGCTCCGCATGATCCGGAATATGCTGCTAATATCTATTAGTCCATCCGAGTCTGAGGGCGGTTGTGTTTCGTGCGACGTTTCCACGAGTGGTTGTTTTCCGCATTCGTAATTCGCGCAGTGAGGGGTCCAAAACCATGAAGCGTTCGAGCAATTTACTGCTGTCCTTCGTCTTTGCCTTTTTTCCCGTTTTAACGCAAGCAGCAACGACGGAATTCAGGGTCTTGCTCGATACCGACATGAGCGCGGCCACCGGGTGCAGCGTCACCACCCCGGCCGGTCCCTTCGTCGGGGTCGACCAGATACTGGTCACCACGGTCGACTCCACAGCTTCGGGGAGCACCGTCACATCGGTCGTACGCCAGGTCTGCAGCTTCGGCACGCTCGGCGCGCCGATCCCCGTCACCGCCCCCGTTCCCTATGCCGTAGGCGTTGCCGGAGCGAGCGGCAACTCCTACGTCGAATCAGTCATCCCCATCGCGGCCCTCGGCTCACCGGCGCCCACTGTCATTCGCGTCGCCTTCCTCGTCGCCACCGGCGCCTCGGTCGACTCCATCACCCAGACCCCCAGCGCGGCCGACCTGATGTGGCCGTCGTACGCCTTCCAGCGCCGCCACGCCACGAACCCCGGCGCGCAGCCGCAGCAGATCGTCCTCGACGGACAGATCCTCGACTGGGGCGGTATCGGGCCGTTCGTTCCGGGCGGTCCCGGCGGTCCATCCGCACCGAAGTTCACCAACGTCTATATCTTCGCCGACACCCTGAACCTCTGGTTCCGTTTCGACGCGAAGCTCGGCGGCGGCTCGGCGCCGGTCGCCGGCGACGACACCTACAGCGTCCGGCAGGGGAAGACGCTCAACGTCGCGGCTCCGGGTGTGCTCGTCAACGACAGCGACCCGAACGGCGCGACGCTGACGCCGTCGGTGGTCAGCCTCCCGCAGCACGGCTCGCTGTCGCTCGATCCGTCAGGCTCCTTCATCTACGTCAACAACGGGGCGTCGGCACCGGTCGACACCTTCACCTACCACGACACCAGCACCAGCGGCGTCTCGAACACCGCCAACGTCACGATCAACGTGACGCCCGACCACAAGCCGAACACGACCCCCGACACCTACAGCGTCGCATTCGGCGGAACGCTCACCGTTCCGGCGCCCGGGGTCCTGGCGAACGACACCGACGCCGACGGCGACAACCTGACGGCACACCTGGTCAGCGGCAGCGGTCCGCAGCACGGCACGCTGAGCCTCGCGACCAACGGCTCGTTCGTCTACCACCACAACGGCGACCCCGTCGCGCAGGACACCTTCAGCTACCGTGCGAGCGACGGCGTGTTGAACTCGTCGAACACGCTGGTGACGATCACCATCATCCCGCTCTGCCCGATCATCACCAGCGCGAACAACGCGCACTTCACCGCGGGCCAGCCGGGGACGTTCACCGTTACCACGACCGGCTTCCCGCCCCCCGCGCTCAACGAGACCGGCGCCCTTCCGTCGGGCGTCACCTTCACCGACAACAACAACGGCACCGCGACCCTCGGCGGCACGCCCGCGGGCGGCAGCGGCGGCGTCTATCCGCTCACCATCGGAGCGTCCAACTCCTGCGGCTCCACCTCGCAGAACTTCACGCTGACGGTCTGCAACGTCATCACCGTGACCAACCCGGCGACCACCACCGGCACGGCCGGCGCGGCGTTCAGCCAGACCTTCACGCAGAGCGGCGCGGTCGGAACGGCGACGTTCACCACGGCCAGCACGCTTCCGGCCGGCCTCTCGCTGTCGACCACCGGTACGCTCAGCGGCACGCCGACGCAGACCGGCTCGTTCCCGATCGTCGTCACCGTGACCGACAGCAACGGCTGCACCGGCACCGGCGCGACCTACCCCCTGGTCATCGGCTGCCAGACCATCAACGTCACCAACCCGGCGACGAACACCGGCACGGCGGGGACGGCGTTCAGCCAGACCTTCACGCAGACCGGCGCCATCGGCACCGCGACGTTCACGACCGCCAGCGCGCTTCCGGCCGGCCTGACGCTGTCGACCGCCGGTGTGCTCAGCGGCACGCCGACCGCGGTCGGCTCCTTCCCGATCACCGTCACCGTCACCGACGGCAACGGCTGCACCGGTACCGGCGCCACTTACACGCTGACCATCGGCTGTCCGACGATCACGGTCGGTAACCCGGCCACCACGACCGGCACGGCCGGCGCGGCGTTCAGCCAGACCTTCACCCAGAGCGGCGCGGTCAACGGCGCGACGTTCACCACCGCCTCGACGCTGCCGCCGGGCCTCACGCTCTCCAGCGCCGGAGTGCTCAGCGGCACGCCGACGCAGACCGGCTCGTTCCCGATCGTCGTCACCGTCACCGACGGCAACGGCTGCACCGGCAACGGCTCGACCTACACCCTGGTCATCGGCTGCCAGACCATCACGGTCACGAACCCGGCGACGACCACCGGCACGGTAAGCGCGCCGTTCAGCCAGACCTTCACCCAGAGCGGCGCGATCGGCGGCGCGACCTTCACCACCGCCTCGACGCTCCCGACCGGCCTGACGCTGTCGACCGCGGGCCTGCTCAGCGGCACGCCGATGCAGCCCGGCACGTTCCCGATCGTCGTCACCGTCACCGACGGCAACGGCTGCACCGGCACGAGCGCGACCTACAACCTGGTCATCAACTGCCAGACCATCAACGTCTTCAACCCGAACACCAACGGCTGGCCGGCCGGCACTCCGCTGACCGCGGCGAACTTCACGTTCACGCAGACCGGCGCGATCGGCGGCGCGACGTTCACCACCGCCTCGACCCTTCCGACCGGCGTCACCCTGACCACCGCGGGCGTCCTCACCGGCACCCCGATGTCGGGAGGCGTCTTCCCGATCACCGTCACGGTGACCGACGGCAACGGTTGCACCGGCACGAGCACCGGCTACTCGCTGACGATCGTCTGCCCGACCATCACGGTCACCAGCCCGGCCAACAGCACCGGCACCGCGGGCGTCGCGTTCAGCGAGCAGTTCTCGCAGAGCGGCGGCGTCGGCACGATCACCTGGAGTGAGACCGGCGCGCTGCCGAGCGGCATCACGCTCGATTCGTCGACCGGCATCCTCTCCGGCACGACGAGCGTCGTCGGCACGTTCCCGATCACCGTCATCGCGACCGACCAGAACGGCTGCACCGGCTCGAGCGCGACGTACAACCTGACGATCAACTGCCAGACCATCAACGTCACGAATCCGGGCGTCAACACCGGCACGGTCGACGCGGCATTCAGCCAGACCTTCACCGTGACCGGCATCCTCGGCACGGTGACGTGGAGCGAGACCGGCGCGCTGCCGGCCGGCATCACGCTCGACTCCTCGACCGGCGTCCTCTCCGGCACGCCGACCGTCAACGGCGTCTTCCCGATCACGGTGAAGGCGACCGATACGAACGGCTGCTTCGGCACGTCGTCGTACACGCTCACGATCAACTGCCAGACCATCAACGTCACCAACCCGGTGAACACCAGCGGCACGGTCGATGCGGCCTTCAGCGAGCAGTTCACGCAGACCGGCGCGCATGGCACCGCGACCTTCACCACCAGCTCCACGCTGCCGGCAGGCCTGACGCTTTCGAGCGCGGGTCTCCTCTCCGGCACGCCGACTGAGGACGGCAGCTTCCCGATCATCGTCGTCGTGACCGATAGCAACGGCTGCACCGGCACCGGCGCGACGTACACGCTGGTCATCGCCTGCCAGACGATCAACGTCAGCAATCCGGCCACGACCACCGGCACCGTCGACGCGGCATTCAGCCAGACCTTCACCCAGACCGGCGCGCACGGAACGGCGACGTTCACCACCGCCAGCTCGCTGCCGGCAGGGATCACGCTCGCCGCGAACGGCCTGCTCTCCGGTACGCCGACCGCGCCCGGCACCTTCCCGATCGATGTCATCGTCACCGACAGCAACGGCTGCACCGGGACAAACACGACCTACACGCTGGTCATCGCCTGCCAGACCATCACCGTCACCAACCCGGCCACCACCAGCGGCACGGTGAGCGCGCCGTTCAGTGTGACGTTCACCCAGACCGGCGGGCACCTACCGGTGACGTGGACTACCGCCAGTCCGCTGCCGCCAGGCATCATTTTGGCGACGAACGGCGTTCTTTCCGGCACGCCGACCCAGCCCGGCACGTTCCCGATCGTCGTCACGGTCACCGACGTGAACGGCTGCACCGGCACCAGCGCGACCTACACGCTGATCATCGCCTGCCAGGCCATCAACGTCGGCAATCCGAACACGAACAGCTGGCCGGCCGGCACGCCGCTCCCGGCCCCGAACTTCACGTTCACCCAGACCGGCGCGATCGGTAGCGCGACCTTCACCACCGCTTCGACGCTTCCGAACGGTGTGACCCTCACCACCGCCGGCGTCCTCACCGGCACGCCGGTGCAGGGCGGCGTCTTCCCGATCACCGTCACCGTGACCGACAGCAACGGCTGCACCGGCACGAGCTCCGGCTACACGCTGACGATCAACTGCCCGACGATCAACGTCACGAATCCGGTGAACAGCACCGGCACCGCGGGCGTCGCGTTCAGCGAGCAGTTCACGCAGACCGGCGGCGTCGGCACGATCACCTGGTCGGTCACCGGCGCGCTGCCGGCCGGCATCACGCTCAGCACCTCGACCGGCATTCTCTCCGGCACGACCTCACAGGTCGGCGTCTTCCCGATCACCGTCACGGCGACCGATCAGAACGGCTGCACCGGCACCGGCGCGACGTACAACCTGACGATCAACTGCCAGACGATCAACGTCACGAATCCGGGCGTCAACACCGGCACGGTCGACGCGCCGTTCAGCCAGACGTTCACCGTTACCGGCATCCTCGGCACGGTGACGTGGAGCGAGACCGGCGCGCTTCCGGCCGGCATCACGCTCGACTCGTCGACCGGCGTCCTCTCCGGCACGCCGACCGTCAACGGCGTCTTCCCGATCACGGTGAAGGCGACCGACACGAACGGCTGCTTCGGCACGTCGTCGTACACGCTGACCATCAACTGCCAGACCATCAACGTCACGAATCCGGGCGTCACGACCGGCACGGTCGACGCACCGTTCAGCCAGACGTTCACGCAGACCGGCGCGCATGGCACCGCGAGCTTCACCACCGCCTCGACGCTCCCGGCCGGCCTCACGCTCGCCACGAACGGTGTGCTCAGTGGCACGCCGACCCAGCCCGGCTCGTTCCCGATCACCGTCACCGTCACCGATTCGAATGGCTGCACCGGCACCGGCGCGACCTACACGCTGGTCATCGGTTGCCAGACCATCAACGTCACGAACCCGGGCGTCAACACCGGCACGGTCGGTCAGCCCTTCAGCCAGACGTTCACCCAGACCGGCGGGCACCTCCCGGTGACGTTCACCACCATCAGCCCATTGCCGAACGGCATCACGCTCTCCACCGCCGGCGTCCTCTCCGGCACCACGAACCAGTTCGGCACGTTCCCGATCGTCGTCACTGTCACGGACGTCAACGGCTGCACCGGCACGAGCTCGACGTACACCCTCACCATCAACTGCCAGACGATCAACGTCACCAACCCGGTCAACACCAACGCCACCGTCGGCACGCCGTTCAGCGAGCAGTTCACGCAGACCGGCGCCATCGGTACCGCGACCTTCACCACCGCCAGCACGCTGCCGACCGGCCTCTCGCTCTCCAGCGCCGGCCTCCTGTCGGGCACGCCGCTGCAGTCGGGATCGTTCCCGATCGTCGTCACGGTCACCGACAGCAACGGCTGCACCGGCACCGGCGCGACCTACACGCTGCTAGTCGCCTGCAACGTCATCAACGTGACGAATCCGGCGAACGCCAACGGCACCGCCGGCACGCCGTTCAGCGAGCAGTTCACGCAGACCGGTGGCAACGGCACGATCAACTGGTCGGTGACCGGCACGCTGCCGACCGGCATCACGCTCAACACCTCGAGCGGCGTCCTCTCCGGCACGACGACGCAGACCGGCACGTTCCCGATCACCGTTACGGCGACTGACGCCAACGGCTGCACCGGCACGGGCGCGACCTACAACCTGACGATCGGCTGCCAGTCGCTCTCGATCACCAACCCGGCGCAGACCAGCGTCCAGGCGGGCGTGGCGCTCAACGTCACCTTCACCGCCACCGGCATCCTCGGCTCGGCGACGTGGAGCCAGACCGGCACGCTGCCGACCGGCATCACGTTCAGCGCCGGCGGCGTGCTCTCCGGCACGAGCAATCAGGTCGGTTCGTTCCCGCTGACGATCAAGGTCACGGACACGAACGGCTGCTTCACCACCTCGAGCTACACGCTGACCGTCACCTGCCCGACGATCACCGTCACCCGCAATCCGAGCGGCGCGTTCCCGGCCGGCACGTTCAACACCGCGTATGTCGGCCAGAGCGTGATCGCCTCGGGCGGCTCCGGCACGTACACCTACGCCATCTTCTCCGGCTCGCTGCCGACCGGTCTGTCGCTCTCCGCGGCGGGCGCGATCAGCGGTACGCCGACGCAGACCGGCACGTTCACCTTCGTCGTGAGAGCCACCGACTCGAGCACCTCGTGCACCGGCAACTCGGCGACGCTCTCCATCGCCATCGCGCCGGCGTGCGTCAATGACTCCTACACGAACCTCGTGAACAACACGCAGGCGGTTGTCATCGGCGGCGCCACATCGTCGCCGGGCACTCCGTTCGTTTCGATCCCGCTCACCGGCGTCATCATCGCCAACGACCTGCCGAGCGGCGGCGTCGCCGCCGCGGCCGGCACGTTCGCCACGACGCAGAGCGGCAGCGTCACGATCGCCGCCGACGGCACGTTCATCTACACGCCGCCGGTGACCGCAAGCGCGATCGCCAGCGACTCGTTCACCTACACGATCAATTCCGATACCGGCGGCACCGGCACGCCGACCTCGGCCACCGGCACCGTCAACCTCGCGCTGGCGGGCCGCGTCTGGTACGTGAGGAACAACGTGGCGAACGGCAACGGCCAGTCGCAGTCGCCGTTCAACTCGACGTCGAACTTCACCAACGGCGCGCGCGCCACGCCCGACAAGCCGTCCGACATCATCTACATCCACACCGGCGACGGCACGACGCTGAACCACACCAGCGGCATCACGCTGCTGCAGAACGAGCAGCTCATCGGCCAGGGTGTCGCGCTCGTCGTCAACGGCAACACGCTGCAGGCCGCCGGCACCAAGCCGCTGATCACCAACACCGCCGTGACCAGCGACGCAGTCACGCTGCACGACGGCAACACGATCAAGGGCATCAACATCACCGGAGCGACACGCGACGGTATCTCCGGCACCACGCACGCCGGTCTGACCCTCGACTCGCTGACCGTGCAGAATCACACGAACGTCGGCGTCAACCTGATCAGCATGACTGGCACGGTGACGATCACCAACTCCACGATCTCCACCGTCGGCAACCAGGCGCTGACTGTGAACAACGGCGTCGCCGCAGTGACCGCCGACAACACGAACACCATCGATGGAGGGACCGGCACGGCGGTCAGCGTGATCAATCGTCCGGCAGCCGCCGGTGCGATCGCCATCGGCGCCACCCTCAGCGCCGGCCGCATTCAGATCCTGTCGAATGCGTCGGGCACGATCTCGTTCACCGGTTCGCAGACGATGTCGACCGGAGCCAACGCCGGCATCACCATGACCACGAACACCGGCGCGACGGTGAACTTCAGCGGCACGCTGAACATCACCACCACCACCGGCTCCGCGATCGCCGCGACCAGCGGCGGCACGCTCGGCATCTCCGGCACGGCGAACGTCACCACCGGCGCCGCGACGACGGGTGTCAACATCAACGGCGTCACCTCGGGCGGCATCACGTTCACCAGCGTGACGACCACCGGCGCGACGACCGGCGTCTCGCTCACCTCGCTCGGCAACGGCAACGTGACGGTCAACGGCGGCAACGTCAACGGCGGCACGACTGGCTACGCGCTGTCGACGCTCGGTACGTCGAACATCACGCTGAACAACCTGACCATCGGCGGTGTCACGCCGCCGACGACCGCGATCAGCGGCGCGACCTTCGGCACGCTGACGATCAGCGGTACGGTCAACGTGAGCGGCGTATCGGCGCTCAATCTCAACACCGGTATCGTCAGCGGCACGTTCAACAACGTGACGTCGAGCGGCGGCACGAACGGCGCGTTGCTCACTTCGGTGAGCGGTACGTGGGGCGCCACGGCAGGCACGCTGACCGGCGCGAGCGGCGCGACCTTCAGCGTCAGCGGCGCGGCCGCCGCCGGCAGCCAGATCACCTGGGGCGGCAACATCACGCAGGCCAACGCCGCGCTGGTCGTTTCGATCAGCGGCCATAACCGCACGATCAACTTCAACGGCAATGTGCAGACCAGCGGCACCGGCACCGGCATCAGCCTCAGTACCAACACCGGTACCTACAACTTCAACGGTGCCACGAACACCATCGCCGGCAGCGGCGGCGGCATCACCGTCAACGCGCAGACCGGCGGCAGTGTGAGCTTCAGCTCGGGCACGAACATCACCACGACGAGTACCGCCGCGGCGTCGTTCGTCGTCACCAACTCGAGCGTGAGCGTCACCTACAGCGGTCTGATCACGCAGAACTCCAACGGCGGCAAGGTGCTGAACATCGATACCTACAGCGGCGGCACGCTGACGATGAGCAATGCATCGGGCACCGCACTGCAGGGCAATGTGAACGGCATCAACGGCGTCATCTCCACGCTGAACGCCATCACCGGCACGGTAGTGATCAACAACCTCAACCTGACTTCGGGCAACAACAACTTCAACAACACGCTCGTTGCGATCACCGGCACGAATACGGGCGGCAGCATCACGTTCAATCACCTCGTGCTGAGCGCCACCGGCACGAACCACACCGGCAAGGGTCTGACGATGGTGGGCAACGGCACGCTAACCATCACCGCGACCGGCGGCAACAGCTCGATCGACGTCAGCAGCGTCGCGCTCGATCTCAATGGCCAGGTCATCGGCGCCAGCGCGATCCAGACGCTCAACTCGAGCGGCGGCGTCAACGGCATCAAGCTGGTGAGCACCACCGGCGGCACGTTGACGATCACCGGCGGCACGATCGCCGGCAACACCGGGTCCGCGTTCCTCGTCACCAACGGCAGCCCGTC
>Ga0193696_1000101_pt1 | contig 37692 bp, 58 predicted proteins | sample L3m1metaG_FD_145074 | JGI IMG/M metagenome (GOLD analysis project Ga0193696, IMG submission 145074) | Soil microbial communities from a riparian zone of the East river system, Colorado, United States - L3m1 | ecosystem: Environmental > Terrestrial > Soil > Riparian zone | place: USA: East River... | reverse complement strand
AGAACTACGATGGCACAAACAATGCAATTTCAGCCAAATTCTCAAAACACAACTCCTCAAACCTCAACGGTTTATGACCCGCAAAATGGCGAAACGCCTGTATCAACTGACTTTCAAAATGCACAGTGGGGTCAAGGACAATGGCAAGGCACTGGCGGAGGTGACGTTGCCCAGGAATATTATGCTGGAAAAGAGTTTTACAAACTGTTCGGCCGAAACCCAACGGCCAGCGAATTAGCTCAGTTTTCGGGAGCTTATGCAGGTGATCCGAATATCGCTAATACGGCCCAGGGGAACCAGGCGGTCGCTCAATACTACCAAGGTCAATCCAATACCCCAGCCAACATTTATGCCAACCAACAGAAACAATGGGCGCAAGGTGCAAGCCAGCATTACGATTCGATAAGTCAGATCATTAATTCAATGCTCGGACGGCAAGCAACCCAGGACGAACTTCAACATTACGGGACATTAATTTCCAGCGGTCAGGCTGATCCGTACCAAATCCAACAGTTTATCCAGTCAACGCCGGAGTACCAGAACGCCCAGGATACGCAGTTCAGAAGCGGTTTAGATCAAGACCTTCAAAAGTCAGATACGGACTTCTTTAACACCCAGAAAGGCAACATCGCTCAACAGTACGCCCAGATGGGAAGGGCAACCAGTCCGGCCTTAGACGTTGCTTTGACGCAGTTAGCTAGCCAACTCAATAGCCAGCGTGGTCAGTATATGGCGCAGTTATCGGCGGGTCAGTACGGCGGGAACAAACAGGCGGCGTTGCAGGGCTATCAGAATACGCAAGGGCAAGTTCAAAATCAGATTAATCAAAACACTCAGGGGATTTATGGGGCGCGGCAGAGCATGAATGATCGCCTGAACAACATTACGGACTACAACACGCAGAAGAATGACTATATGTCTTCTCTCAATAACCAGAACAAGCCAGGATGGATGGATTACTTGAATATGGGACTAAAAACAGGTAATTCTGCCGGGCAAATGTATACAGCCTTTAAGTAGAAAGGATAAATCATGGTACTTGAATTTAGACCGCCGTACGAACCAGACAGAAATCGGGATCGCCAAAGTCTGCAAAATTTAACTCAGACGATTGGCGGGATTGGTGATGACTGGCAGAAGTACGGCCAACAGCAACAGCAAAACAAAGTTAGACAAGCCATGCTCGATTTGCAAAAGCAGAAAGAAACTAGGGATCAGGGCATGTACAACTATGAATATGGCGATCCAATGGCCAGTGGCGGATATGGTGGTGGAACACCGGACGCTGCTGCGCCGTCTCCGTCAGCCTGGGGCTCTCAGGGAACTATGGGTCCACAACCCCAAACTCCACCAGAACAACCCAACTTCTCCATGCAAACGGGCCAGGATGCCTATGCTTCACAAGGACCCGCTTCGCAACCTCAACCCATAGACCACACCTCGCACTTCAACACATGGAAATCAATGGGAATGCCTTCCATGTACGATCACGCTGATTATGGCGGAACAGGCAAAGGATCTGACCCATTAAGTCGCTATTCCCAGGTTATGAATATGCCGGGGGCCAAACGCCGCGGCGAAGCACTGAATATGTTTAAGGAAAGTGATGCACACGATCTCCAACAAGCGCAAATGGACGAATTGCGTGCAAAGGCTGAGATGATGCGAAGCGGTGGTCCATCAGGGAATAAGGGGACATGGCATCAAGATCCATTTACAGGGGAATACAAATTTTACCCAACTGTAATGCCAAGAAATACACCTGCTGGCACTCCGACGAATAATTCCGGGGGAGGCACAACTTCTAGCCCACCACCTGCACATATTCCATTCAGAGACAGATCGAAAATGGAATCCGAATCTAGGGAAATGGATGCCATTGTCGGTGGAGCGATCCAAGACATCACACAGGCTATTTCACTGAATAAGAATTCGTATGGTGGTAAATTTGGCGGGATGATAATGAAGGGCAAATCCGCTCTTAACATGGGTCAAAATGACGAGCAATTCAAGAATACGGCCACTGTGGTTAATTCGCTTAAATCGCAAGTGTCAAAAGTTCTTAAATCGACATTTGGTGGTCAACTTTCAGATTCTGAAAGACAATACTTGAATGAAGTTTATGGTGCAGCAGAGGGGATGAGTCAGACTGAGCGTGAAATTGCGATGAATAACGTAATTAAGATGCTCCAACAAAAAGCGCAAGCTGCACAGTCTAAGGCTGGAATGGGCAATCAGCCAAGTTCCAGCAATGCACAAACTGTTAACAATCAACCTCCTCAAATGAGAGTTATTAATGGGAAACGATATGAGAAACATGGAGACCAATGGTATGAAGCCAGTAACTGATCCGAGTCTTCTTTCTCAACTTGAGTCCTCAAATCAACCAGCGGGATTAAAACCTGTAACGGATCCCGGATTGCTTAACCATCTTGAAAGTAGCGATAGCGGTGACTATTGGGGTGACGTGGGGCGGAACGCCATGGAAGGTGTTAAGCAATCCCCGTCCATGTTAAAGCAACAAATTGGTACTGCTATGAAGATTGGGCGCGCCACGTTGCCAGATGCGTTGCCCCAAACGGGTGTCCAGATGATGCAAGGTAAGCCGTTTATGCAAACACCCATAGGACAAGGGGCAGAAGGGGCATGGGATGTAGCGAAAGGTGCTGGCGATGCTGCCTGGCAAGGCTTAAAGGATACTGGCAGTCTTATTAAAGCCCCATTTGAGAATGTCCCAATGGGCCAAACAGAGATAGGCAAGAAATTTAGAGAGCGACCGATCAGTGTTCCGCTGGGTGTAGCTTCAACAGTAGCCCCTTTATTTAAGGGTGCAGGAATGGCAACGGGAGCAGCGCGGAAAGCCTTTGCTGGAGCTGAACCAAATTTCCTTGAAAGGGCCGGAGCGCGTGGTGTTAATGAATCATTAGGAATTCGAGGCGGTACTGTTGAAGATATGTCCCGCAAAGCAAATCCGGGTCAGGTAGGTGTTGGCCTTGGAATGAAATTGGCCGATGAAGGACTATCTGGGAAAGGTCCAACCGAAGGATTTACACAAGCTCAGAAGATGCACGACCAATACGGCAAACAGGTAGGGTCTGCTCTTGATGCGATCCGCAAGACGAATCGTGGACTAGGCGAATATCCTGAATTGGCCGATCCTTTGAAAGTGGACGCCACGCCAGTTATTAAGACGTTTCTGGACAAGGCTAACGAACTGAGAGATTCTGGATATCCAAACGATAGATTTGAGAGTCGTTTTCATCGGGCGGCCTATAACAGTCTTGCCAAGGAAGCTGAAGCCAACAATGGGTTTATATCCATCGACAACGTTACGGGCGAAATGCGGAAAATGGGCAAGATGCTCAAAACCGCATCGGACGATCACACCAAAATCATCAAAGGTATCTACGGAAAGCTGGCCGATATTCGAGACGGCATGGTTGAAGACATAGCTTCATCTGTCAATCAACCTGAACTTGCCAATAACCTACGCAACGCCAATGCTGGATTTTCACGCTACGCCCGCGTATTGCCTGACATTAAATCAGCCGCTTCCAAAGAGAGTGTTAAACCCACATCTATTTTTAAGCATCCTCTAGATACGGCTGGGAAAGTCTTTGGCCCTAAATTGGCAAAGGCAACACTTGGCGCTGGGCGTTTGTTGCGCGGAGGGTCAGAGATGGCCGATACCATAACAGGTGTCCCAGGACAGGTTACTTCGGGGTTACTCAATAAGGGTAAACAGGCCATTGGGGATCAGAGAGGGTCTATTTTTCCTGAAACGGCTCTGCCGCCTGGAATGCGTGCCAATGAGATGTTTACGCCTTCTGAGCAAAGGTACAAGGTAAATGAACTTAATGAACAGCAATACCTTCAAAACCATGATTTCGACAATGCTCTAAAGGCAAAGTGGGGTATGGCGAATAATTCAGGCGGTAGTGTGATGCCAGAGGATATCGCAGTCCCGCAAAGGATGTTGACGGAAACGAAAGCGCGAGAGTTTTTGAAGAAAGCTAAGGGCGATAAGGCCCTAGCGCGGAAGATGGCGTCTGGTGAAGGATGGAGCTTTTGACCTTCTTATGAACGCGACAATGGATCCTCGAATTAATGGGAGCAAAACGAATGCTACTCCTATTCCAATAGTCCTGGCATTGGATTGGTTGTTATCTGGGAATAAAAGACCTGAAGCGAGGACTGCTAATAGTATGTACAACCACCACCACTTTCGCAGGTCGTTGGGCATACACGTTGAGGAAGAAATCTATGAAGTATTTGTGTTGGTGGGGAGGCATAAGAGATTGCAAAGTTTACTGTTTTACCCCTACTCTGGCAATGGGCTATTTGTCTAATTCGCTTGCCCGAAAGGCCCATGATGAAAGCTGACGTATTCGACAAGATCAAACTTGACCATTTTGATGATTTGGATGTCTTTGACACTTTCGAAGACTCCAAATTAAAGCCTTATGTGGCCCCTCCTCGCGTCGAGGTTCAGATAACCGACGAAATCAAGGCGTTAATTAGCTCACAAATCGTTTCTGAGATAGCAACGGTTTCTAAGGGCCTAAAACCCAAGATTGAGACTAAGATCATTGAAAAGACCATAAAGATGCCTGAAAAGGTCATTGTTAAGGAATTGGTTGATAATTCAGCCCAAATCATCAAAGAGGCCGAGAAAAAGATCAAAAAGGCGTTGGAAGAGTATGAAAAAAGTGGCCGTGGAATGTATCCCATTGTTGTCCCAGGCCCGATCGCTGATCAGACAGGAAACGGCGGGAAGGTTCTTTCAACGGATGGGCGGCTTACGAAGTGGATCACTTCAACCGGAAGCACTTCCTCAGATGTATACACACTAACCAACGTAACGACCACGCGATCATTTGATGCGACATTAACGTCGCTTGATGAATTAGCCTCCGTTCTCGGGAGTTTGATCCAAAGTTTGCAGGGCGCTGGGATTATCAAATGAGATTGATCATTTTAGCCATGTTGCTTTTAGTTGCATCGGATGTATTTGCGGATCGATTAGGTTCTTTAAGGTCCAATGCAGACGTTCTTTTAACAACTCAGGCCGTTTCCGGCCTTTCGCCTGGAAGCACCAATTACATCCAAAACACCACGACCCCGCAAATCCCATCGGCATTTAGTGTAGACACCGGGACAGTGAATGGTCCCCTAAGGGTGAAAACAATTGTTACTAATGGATCGCTGAACGTGTTTTCTATAACTGGGATTTCAGGTAACCTCAACCAGGGAGTTATAGACATCTTTAAAAATGACGCTGTATATGGAGCCGCGGACCCCATGTTTAGCGTGGGAAGCATCCAACAAGTAGACCAATTTACCGTTAAAGATCAGTATCCGTTATACCTCGGAGTATACGGAGCTTTACTCGGCGCTGTAAGTGCGGGTATACCGAGTTCTCCTAACATGGTCGCATCCAGAAATTCCATCGATCAGCATGTCGATTTCTGGAATAGCGGCAACATGCTCATAGAAACTGGATTTCCTTCAGATGGCGGCAAAGACATTATTTTTAGACCTCAAAATGTTGAAGCTTTACGCATGACCCCAACATCAGGAATCCTCGTTACTTCCAGCATGACCCTGACTAATGCCAGCGGTCTTGGTGTAAAGTACGGCGTCATTGTGGGAAGTATCACGATCAATACGGGTGGGTCATCGGGTCAAACCGTTTGTTGGAAAACCGCTACCACGCTAGGTTATTGTTCAACCACCGTCGGAGCAGGAGGAGCTTGCACATGCAACTAAAGAAACTGATAGTGCTTCTAGTTGGGTTAAGTTTTGCACCGAATGCCCAAGCGGCTTTAACGACCGCCCAGGTCAAGCAGGTAAGAACCGCAGTCAATCAAATGGAATCGACATTATTCAAAATAATGAACTTAGCTAATGCGACGGATTCATTACTCAATAATGGGAATTCTTACACAATTGCTTTTAGTACAGTTCCGATCAATCTGACGTCCCAACAACAGCAAGATATCGTGGCTTATTATCAATTGCTTAAAGCCCAGTTGCAAACGCAGTTGAATTCAATGCCGTAACAGGTGGAGCGATATGTCCGATTTATGCCCTTTATGTGGATGCACATTAGATTTCGAGTGGAAAGATAATGGGGTTTCTCTCAAGTGTCTTCGATGTGATTATAAAACGCGGGCTGTTTATCAGCGTGAACAAGCGGTTTTCATGGACAGGGGTCTCTGAAATGAGTAATTACAAATGGTTCAGCGATGAAGAAGTTTTAGGGCTAGATAGAGAGCTTTGTGCAAAATTAGATGTGGCGCGGGAACAGGCCGGAGTCCCGTTCATCATAACTTCTGGGAAACGGACACCCGAACACAATGCAACCTTGACGGGTGCGGTCTCCGATTCGGCGCATTTGACCGGGTTGGCCGTGGATTTGGCGACGGGCGACGATCACACGAAGAATCGCATTATGTATGGCTTGATTACGGCTGGTTTGGCAAACAGGATCGGAGAATATTTCACTATCGATCCCACGAATCCAAATCGCTTGATCCCGCATCATATCCATGTAGATATCGACACGACTAAACCTAAAGAGGTAACTTGGGCGCTGATGGAGAAAAACTAGTGGAAAAAATACAAATGAGAGATTGGGTCTCCTCTCTGGAGGGGGTCATTGATAACAAACTTAGAAAGTGGAAAAAAGACAAGATCGAAAATGGCGAAGTCGTGCAAATCATCTGGCAATTTGAACAGACGCACATTATTATTGACATCTTCTGGCATGACAAAGAAGAAACGGTCCATCTTCAATATTTTGGGCCACGAGCCAAACATAGCTTCACGTGGCATCAGCTTAATGATGCCACTTTCAATAAGGTTATGGATCGAGTGGGGAATTTAGCCCAAATGACGATGTATCCGCCTATCGCTCATAAATAAATGTGGAAGATCAATTCAGGCGAGAAGATGATCGTCGGTGGATTGAGCGAATTGAGAACCTTGAAGCCAGGGTGGTTTCGCTTACTTCAGCCCAAAAAACGACGGATGACGATATCGATGATTTGGCGACAAAGATCGCTGACCTTGAGATCCTACTCAGGGGGGACATGAGCACGCGAGATAGTGGCCTAGTAGGGCAAGTCAATGCGATTGAAACCGAGCTTAACTCCATTTCCAGGGTATTCCATCCAGATGCTGCTGGCGGTAAAGGCATTGTGGGTCAGCTTAAGGAACTTAAAGCCAAGTTGGATGGCAAAGAAAGAGACCTCGGAGCCTGGCTTATGTTCTGGGCTAAGGTCATCGGTGCTATTGGTAGTATCGCGGTCGTCGCCGTGTCCTCCTGGCCAACAATTTCTGCGTATTGGAAGCAAACGGGGAAGGATATGACTACGTTAAATAAGAAGATCAATCGGGCTAATCATCCCCGAGTACAGCGATACAAACCAAAACCCATCGAGGTTCCCGAAGAAGGCGATGCGAAAGAATGAAAGTTGTTTCCATAGTTTTACTGATGGCCCTGGTGGGCTGCGCTGAGCGACCGATTAAGTCTTACGACTATTGTGTGGTGGATAGTGTCACCGAAAAGAAAGTGGCTGATGTGGTCTTTGCTTGGGTTGCTCATTGTAGCGATGGTTGCGACGTTGTATTTCCTCGAATGATTCGGCCAGGAGAAGGCATTTATTATTCGCCTTATACCGAGAATTACGATAGAACGACGATCCATGGCTACATCAAAAAGATTGAGGATTTATGACCCCTTTGCGCCAGAAGTACTTGATGTGTATCTGTAAGCATAGTCGTTTGTTCCATGATCCAATTACGTTGCAGTGCATTAAACGAGATTGTGAATGTCTTAAATTTAAGAGGTACGGCGGATGAATATCATCGACAAGCTCAAGTTAATCTGGAAGGGAAAGACGTTCGTAGAAGAATCAATCAAGGAGGCTAAGATGCCAACAGAATCAGGAACACCAGGATACCGGACTACAGAATTCTACTTTCATCTCGCAACCCAAATCGGGATGTTATGGGGAGCGGTCTCAGGGTTTATCCCCCCGAAATATGCAGCTATTGTCAGTGTAGTTGGGGCAAGCGTCTATAATATCGGCCGAATCGTAGCTAAAGCGGTAGCAGATATTCAAACCGCTAAATCTACCTCAACAACGGTTACGACTAGCGAACCTGTAACGACTATTACGACCCCGGCCTAGAGCTTTTCTTCGTCTATCTGAGGGCTTAAAACACGTCTATTTAACGGTGTGTTTTAGGCCCTTTTTCTATACCCCTCCAAAACTCTCCCCTTGACAGTATACCATTATGGTGGTATACTATGAGTGTAGAGATTAGGGGTTTGACCAGGAGCCAAGACCATGATGACCGAACGAGAGAAGTACCGGATATACAAAGGTGTCATGCAGGATTATGGATATCAGCCAAAGAGCTTCAAAGAATGGAAACAAAATCGCAAGGCGGTGGCCTAACATGGAAACCTTAATCATCCAAGACCGCGCCGGTGAATACCTCTCAGTGGCCTATGTGTACCAAGACAACCAAATCGTGTTTATCAGCTTCTTTGATCACAAAGCCTATTCAGAACCTGAGCACATCTATCTCATGAATCGGATGGTAGCCTAACATGAAGACTTTAATTGCCATCGCCGCATTGTTCGCCGCTACCACGCTATATGCCGATACCACTAAGAACCCTGATCGTTATTTCTCGATAGGCCTGGATTACAACGTTGAGCATATGAATGGTGCTAACCCAGCTATGCTGACCTATCAGTTCAATGGCACAACCTTGCCAGCTACGTTCGATAAGACCCAATATGATGAAAAGACCTTCACCATGGATGCCCGGATGCCCCTGACTAACGCCATTACCCTAACGGCCCATGGCGGTCCCATTACCCAACAGGCCTATAACACCACATCCACAGGCTATAGCTTAGGTGCGGGTGTGCGCTTTTATTTTATTGGTAACTAGGTCCTGACAATGGTATATTATGGAGGTATACTATCTTATGATTTCTCCCGGAGATGTTATGAACATGAAGATCCCAACGCTGAGTTGCAAACGTTGTTTGCACACTTGGTTTCCAAGGCATGTCGAGTTGCCGGTCAAATGCCCCAAATGCCAGAGCCCCTATTGGAACAAAGAGCGTATCAAGCGCAAGGCCAAACCAAAGGAGGCTTAAAATGAAATTTCTTCTTATCGCAATTGGATTGATGGCAGTTCCTTCATTTGCGACAGCAGATGAATATACGGATCAAGTTCAGGCGGCCGCTCGCCGCGGGGCAGAAAATGGCGTGGAAGATGCCATGCTTATGCAACAAGTTATGCGTGAACGCCAGAATCCTTGCACATTTCAGAAAATCACAGGCGTTAAACTCGTTCAACTTAATGGTCAACCCGTAAAAAAACAGCCACCGGCAATTTATGTCAACTCGTGCGAAATGACTCAAGCGGGATTTAAACAACCATGACCCAGCCTAGCCCGTTGCCTCATGTCGATAAGTGCGCCCTAATCAGTGAGCCGTATTGTTGCTCTGTGGCAACAAAAGAAGCTAAGAAACGAATCAAATTATTCCCCCGCCTGGTTGAGGCGTTGGAAAATGCTCATGGATATAGTGAGAAAAACTCGAAGATTCATTTACAGGCATATCCAGACTGTCGCTATTGTGCCCTACTCAAAGAAACGCGAGGGGCTAAATAATGGGCACTAAATGTCGGAAGCGTAAATGTTTGCTACGAGTTCGCAGAACAAATTCGAGCCCTAAAAGGAGACGTTAACCAGTAAATAGCCACACAATCATCGCCTAAAATACGCGCATAAAGGAGCCTCAAATGAGCGATAACGGAGTAAGACGTTATCCAGACGAAAGTGCAAAACAATACGTTGACTTAGAAAATGCCGCAGTGTGTCCTGTTTGTTATGACTCACCTCGCCTAACCCAAGAAGCCCCTGTCTTTAACCATCCCCACCGAGCCTTTGATTATGTCTTGCGCTGCCCGATGGATCATCCCTACGTGGCAACGGGACAAACGATCAGCCAAGCGGTCAAACTCTGGAACGCCTACGTAGAATCCAGAACCAATGAAGTCAATCAGCTACGAAGTGCCTTAGCCAACCCCAATAACCATGGCATTTTAAGCCCATGCCGCCATTGCCTGGCTCATACCCGATCCAAATTAACAACGATGGGCCAGAAAATTGTTGAGCAATGCGAGACATGCAAGCTGATGAAATCCATCAAGGAGGTGGACTAACATGGATCAGGATTTGTTTGTGGTCTATTCCAAAGAGCAACCGCATAAAGGCTTTTTGACCTCCAAAGACAACGCCAAATATTGGGTAGAGGCTATTCAACGTGTAGGGCAAACCGCTGAAGTCATGAAGATTTTGATTGTGACAGTGGATCCTAAAGAGCAACCCGATATCAGCCTCTACAACTAATCATGATCGATCTTCGAACCGAAGTTGAAAAGAACCTCCATGAAATTTTAAGGCTCCTGCTGCTTGTCTTTGAAAAGCGCAAGATTGGCACGGTCGAATTTCAAATGATGATGGGTCAACTTCGGAATGCTGAAAAGTTGCTGGAGAACAAGCGGCTGGGTTGCGTCAACGGCCTACACCTCAATGAATGCCTATGCAATCAGGGTCTGCGTATAAGCGTTTCAACGATTAAGAATAGAAGTCGTAAATCCGCATAACCCAAACAAAGGAGTCACACCATGCAAGCTAAATACGGCGCACTACTGTTGGCCCTAGGGACACTAACGTCCTTAGCCTATGCCAAAGCTAAACCTAAAGCACTATCGCAAGATAACGTCTTCTACATTTACTCTGACAAAGGCTCACGACTTAACCATTTCGCCCCGTCCGGTTGGATGGGTGATTGGGGAGATATCAAGATCAATGACGGCGATACGGAAGGGTGTGTAGACGGGAAGACGTGTTTCAAAGTCACATACGTTGCTAAGGGTGCTCAGGGTGCGAATTGGGCCGGTATGTTTTGGCAACAGCCACCGAATAACTGGGGAGATAAGCCAGGTGGATTTGATATCTCCCAAATGAAACGCTTGACGTTCTGGGCCCGAGGCGCTGAAGGTGGCGAAAAGATTGCTGAGTTTAAGGTGGGTGGGATCACCGGCGAACATGGCGATTCAGACGCTCAGAGCATCGGACCTATAACACTAACGAAAGACTGGAAGAAATACACGATTGATCTAGCGGATAAGAACCTAACGCATGTGATTGGTGGGTTCTGTTGGGCCGCAAGCCGCGATGACAACCCGAACGGATTCACGTTGTACTTGGATGAGGTCAGATTCGAAAAATAGGGCTTTCCCTTGCCGCTGGGATCCCTCCCAGGCGGCGGGGATAAAGTTCTCAATAGCTTTCCCCTGCCTGAATTCCCCTCCGGAACAGGCAGGGATAAATTATGAACGAATTCAAAGACGTGATGGGCTATTACGAGAAGCGGGATTGTCCTGGTGGGCGCTATGAATGTAGGGGCACGGCTAGGTTAATCCGAGCGGGTATCTATCTCTTCATTCCGCATGATAAACGATTAAGTCCAGTAGAAAGTGAGCTAAGTCAGCCGTCTAGAGAATAAGAGGAGGGGTAATGATCGATGAGAGGAAATTGGCGCTGTTGCGAGAAGTGGAACGGGACAATTATGGAAAGCTTCAATGCACTGGCCTAGTAGAATCTTTACTTCCTGAGTTGTTAGATACGATTGAAGCCCTGTGGAAAGTGACGCGAGGGGCAGAGCTTTTATCGAGCCGCTGGCATGACGGGCTTCCCCATCGGGTCTATATTGAGGCCTTAGACAAAATCCTAGCTGCCCTCCATACCCAAAAGAGCGTCCGTTAAACAGCAAGACACCCCAAAAGCAGCAAGGCTTTCAGGGTGTCAAATGCTGTTTCAGGCCGAGAAATGCGTCTTAGGTACCAAGAACGGCCAATGGAACGGATGCTTCACTTTGACGATTTGTTTTAGGGGTGCAACCTCGGTATTCGCCTCGGCCCGATCTGGTAAATCCCGAAGTGGCACTCCGCCCATCACTAATGCTCCGAACGCAACGTACGCCAACACCTTTGACGTGTCCATGACAACCTCCTTGAATTACATTGCACGACCTCCTTTAGCCCTTAGCCAATGACTTGATTTCACAACCCTCACTGTGTAAAAACGTATTGATAAGTAGATACGATTTAAAATCGTCATTTCTTTCATTTTGTGCTTGACAGTTAATTGCACGTTTGATATCTTGTGCCTACAGACGTAGGCCTGTAAGTAGGCATAATCGTAGGCACAAGCTTGGGGAAAATTAAAAATGGAACTCGCACCTGGTTCATATGATCGCGTTTTCTAACCCGGCGAAATTTATTGCTGGGTTTTTATTTGCCCCTGTACAGCGCCTTGTGCGAGCCGCCCCAAGCGGAAAACAAAGTCTGTCAGGGGCATATTTTTTCAAACCTACGAACGTAGGCACATTCTAGAAGTTAGTTGAAGGTCATGCAAAGCCTAAAGATGTTTGTAGAGGGTTTTGGAGCTTATATAAGGAAGAACGAGATGGGGGGCAAAAATGGATACAGAAAATGAAGTTAAGAAGCCTAAGTTGTCGTTGCTGGAAGTTGTAGAGCTGGCCAATGCGGGTGCAGATCTCACAGACCAAGAAGCTGCCATTTATTTACGCTTGTCGGAAAAATGGGGTTGGCAGACTGTTCAGAAATTAGTCAAAAGGGGAAAACTCCTAGCGGGTCGTGTAGGCGATCACTATCGGTATAAAAAACAACACCTAGACGACTTCGTATTCGGAAAAAGATGAACTGGTTTATTTTTGTTGCCTTGGTGGCTTCTGGATTCTTTTTGGGGTATTTCTTGGGTTATCGCGACAGACGATCACCCGACCACCCTAAAGAATCCAACTTTATTCCCCTCAACAAAAAGCGCAGGGTGCTATGAAACCCATAACCAATCTAGATCTATTGGCCGCAGAGATTGAAGCTTCTGCTCTTGGATATAAAGTCTTTAGAACTTGGAAAGGCCCGGAAGCTCGGAAACGCCATTATGTTGCGTGTGCTCGTCGCGACATGATCTTGGCTGGGGTTTTGTACAGGTTCCATAAGTGCCGACAGCCGATCGATTGGAGCAAAAACTAAATGCGTATCTCGACATCTCAAAACTACCACCACGGCGATTCTTGCAACGTTGGAGATTGCCAGCGCCGTTACTGTAACGATCACAGACTTCTTTGGAATGACTGCGACACGGCTAAAAAGGATTGGGATGGTAGAGGACGGAAAGTTTGGATGTTAGGAGATTGCCCCGCTTGTGAACGGGATTTTCGTGTAAAGGAGGCACAACGTTATGCTAAATCCGCCTAAGTATGACGAAAAAGGAATCGCTGAAGTCGTAGAGAATCAGATTGACTATTGGATTGAGCAACAGAACCAAGAGGTAGACGAAGACGAGATTTAGACAGGGCAGGGGGACGTATAGATGTGGATTGAATCGCATCCGGGCATGGAAAACCACCCTAAGCTTTTGCATCTTTGCCAGCTTACGGGATGGGATAAAGATACCGCTGTAGGGAAGCTTCATAGGTTCTGGTGGTGGTGTACTAGCTACGCAGAAGATGGTGATCTAAGAAAATACGGAGTTTCATCGATTAATAGCCAGTTTGGACTGCCTTTGGACTCCGATTGTCTTTTTCTAGCTCGTTTCATAGATCGCCGTCCTTACCTCCGTGTACATGACTGGTGGGATTATTTCGGTAGATATTTGAAACTCAAGTATCGAAATAACAGCAAGAAATTAATGCAAATCGAAAGCGTTGCTACAGCGCGACAGAAGACACGCTTAAGTCACGCTAAAGACACGCTTAAGTCACGCAGGAGCGAACATACAGGACCTGACGTACCTGATGTTAAACAAACAGGAAAGGACGTTACGGACGTACCCCAAACGTCAAAGGATTTTGCTTCGCGGTTTGAAGAAACGGCCAAGGCACGGCAAGACGAATTGGAATATCAAAAGATTTTGACTCACCATGGGAAGGCCAAATGAACTCAACACCAATTACGAAAGAGGAATTCGATAAAACTCCTCCACTCACACCAGGTGAATTGGCCGATATGCACAAGATGGTTGTTAAGGCTTTCGGTAAATGTATCCGCGAGAAATGTGAGACCTGCGGGAAGTGACCCACACCGACCGCATATTAATGGCCTTCCAGATGTACGGATACCGTCTCACATTAGGCCAGGCACTCAAACATCCCTGGGGCTACAAATTTGCTTCACGCTGCGCCGACCTCCGCAAAAAGGGCTACCAGATCGATTGCATTAAGGCGGAGAAGCCTTCTGACAATCTCTATGTCATGCAAATGCCAGATGATGCTAATGGGCAGCAGAGGTTTGCATGAGCGAATTCGAATGGTTCATAAAAATCTGCGATTGGGAATTTGACTACATGGATAAGGACGATCTCTCGGTCGATGATTTAGGGCAAGCGTATGAGCAGATAGAAGCGCGTCTGAAGGGGGTGGGCGTGACGCCCCGACTCGATTTGGCTGTGGGAAAAGGCGGAGAGTCCCGAATCGACAGAAACGATCCGGCCACAGCCAACACTTTAAGCGAATGGAGGCAGTGTGAGTAAGCCGTACTACGAAGAAAACGGCATCACGATTTACCATGGGGATTGCAGGGAAATTCTGCCGACTCTGCCGAAGGTTGATCTTGTTTTGACTGATCCGCCGTATGGGATTTTATCCAAAGGGTCTGCTCATATCCGACGGTTCAATAAAAATATCGGACGTGGGGATGTGCATTGGGACATTGCACCATCCAAAGCAACATTACAGGCCCTTATGGTGGTAGGACGTAAAGCAATGATTTGGGGCGGAAACAACTTCGACTTGGGGCCAACATTCGGATGGTTAATTTGGGACAAACAAAATGACGGTCTTAATTTCGGGGAATGCGAGTATTGCTGGACAAATATGAAATTTGCTCCGCGAATACACCGAGAAAGATGCATAAACATCGATAACGCTAGGGAACACCCTACACAAAAACCAAAAAATCTAATGATTCGATGTATACAGATGGATGTTGATTTACCGTCAACAATTTTAGACCCATTTATGGGCTCAGGAACAACGCTAAGAGCTGCCAAAGATCTAGGCCGCAAGGCTATTGGAATTGAGATCGAAGAAAAATACTGCGAGATAGCGGCAAAGCGGTTGTCTCAGGAAGTCTTTGATTTTAAATAACCCCCAACCGAAAGAGGATCGAGGATGCTAGGAAAAGTCTGCGAGCATGGAAGTCTGCAACGGCAATGCAGGATTTGCGAACTTGAAGCCGAAGTGACAAGGCTCTCCGGCAAGACTGGATTCTGCGCTCAGTGTGAGGCATATGCCAAGGAAATTGAGAAGTTAAAGAAAGAAGTCGATGGCACATTGATCCCCCACTCTGCCCGTTGCATGGAAATGGAAAAGGCTTTGGTTGCGGAAAGTGAAGTCAGGCGGCTGCGCGAGGCGTTGGGAGCTTTGGTTGATATGGTTCAGCAAGTTGAAGATACAGAGCTGGCTTGTGGTCATAGGTATTTTGTTCACGTTGACGATTGTGTTTGTGGATTATGCACTGCTAGAGCAGCCCTGGAAGGTAAGAAATGACGAATCCGAATGATCCAGCGTTTCCAAAGCTGCCACTCAATCAAGGCGATCAAGGAATTAGCTATCCAGGCCTCACCAAGCGCGAATACTTTGCGGGGTTGGCAATGCAGGGATGCGCTATCTGGGATGCCCTGATGCACAAGAATGATGTCGTACATGCTGGGAAAGTAAGGGATGTTGCTATGGGAGCTGTTGCGTTAGCCGACGCCCTCATTGCCGAGCTTAATAAGCGCAATGACCCTGATTAGACACATGGAATTTAATGGCCGAGCCTACTGTGGAAGCAAGGGGATTAAGTATATGACCGTCAGGAGAGATAAAGTGACCTGTAAGAATTGTTTGAAGTTGATATGAGCTTTTCAGATAACAATTTGAAGCGGTTGAAGGAAGAAATACCAACGGCTAGGTATGGCTTTGATGATATGGATTTCACTGTATCTCAATTGCAAGCCCTCCTGGATCGCTTAGACGCGGCGGAATACGCATTGGCGCGATATGCCGTTATCCATCCAGAGGATTTGACATCAGGCATACGCGATGCGGTGGACGCTTGGCGTAAATCCAAAAACGAATTTTAAAGAAAAAACGTCCCCAGGACGATAAACAGGAGCGACACAATGGCACTGAGAGCGAAGACACCAGAAGCTAAGAGTAAACGAATCAAGATGATGATGTTTAGTCCAGCAGGGATTGGTAAGACGACCGCGGCGATTGGGTTTCCCAACGCGGTGATTATCGACATGGAACGTGGAACGGATATGTATCACGACTCCATCGCGAAGGTAGGTTCGGTGGTGTTTCAAACGACCAACCCCGATGACGTGAAAGAAGAAATCAAAGCCTTAATGACTGAGAAGCACCCCTTCACCACGATCATTATTGATCCTGTGACGATTCTCTATGGAGCCATCCAGGAGAAGTGGACACGGATATTCAGTAAATACGCCGACACCGAGAAACAAACCGAACTTCAAGACTTTGGCTTTAGGTACTGGGCCAAGGTGAAGAGTGACTACAAGGCGATCATGCGAATGCTCCTCCAGTGTGATCTCAATGTCATTCTCACTGCTCATCAAAAAGACCTTTACGGTGAAGGGATGAAGAAGGTTGGATTAGGTTCAGACTCCATGCGTGGCGATGAACATATCTTCGATTACATCTTCCAACTTACCATGGACGCCAAGAATCGTAGGATGGCCGTCACGCGCAAGGAACGGGCCGAAATTGGCAAGAATAAGTTCCCATCGGAGTTTGAGTGGGGTTACAAAAACTTCTTGATCTATTACGGCAAAGACGCGCTGGAGCGCGAAACGACTCCGATTCCCCTCGCAACGCCGGAGCAGGTCGCGGAAGTTAAGCGTCTTCTAGGCATTGTCAAAGTCGACGAGACCTTTGAAGCGGAGTGCTTGACCAAGGCGGATGTCGATACCTGGGAAGAGATGACCCAGGAGAAGATTCAGAAGACGGTCGATTTCTTGACTAAAAAACTGACGGGAGGAACCAAGTAATGGGATTTCCATTCGACGGGACAGGCATTGATCCAGAGACACGCGGAGCCGCGAGGATATTGCCGAAGAAGTGGTTTAAGTTTGAGATTGTAGCGTTTGTGAGTAAAGCAGGTGAAACGTATCCGCGAGATGGATTCACCAAAGAAAGCAACTATCCCAAAGTGGACATTCTAGCCGAGGTGCGAGATGACCCGGAGTTTGAAGGGGAACGGGTGTTTCATTCGGTGACGTTCATGCCCAAAGATAAACCGGGCGCTGGGATGGCGATTCATTTCTTAAAAACCATCGGGCAACCCTGGGAAAAGAAGTTTCAGGTGAGTTCTGAGAATTGGGTTGGTCAAGAGTTCTTGGGTTATGTGGTGACCGATGAATACAAAGGCAAAACCAAAAACAAGATCAGCGAAATCAAGGCTGTCGGTGAATTGGTGACGACCAAAGCGGGGGATGAGATCCCGTTCTAATGGCATTTCCTGCGCGAAAAGGAGTCTCTATTAATGGCGTAAGAATACCGTTAATGGAGACCCTTATGGAAAGGATTCTGATTGAAAATGGATGTTGGATTTGGCAATCCTCTTTAAATGACGCTGGGTATGCCGTTATGTCTGTTCCTGTTAACGGTAAATGTGCGCCCCGGAGAGTCCATAAAATGCTTTACGAATTCATTAATGGGCCCGTTGAAGATGGATTGTGCTTAGACCATCTTTGCAGAAATAGGAATTGTATAAATCCGAAACATTTAGAGCCTGTAACATGGCGAGAAAACATTCTCAGGGGTAATAGTATGTCTGCGATTCATGCCCGAAAAACACATTGTATTCGTGGCCATGAATTTGACGGTAAATGGCGAAATTCTAGACGTTGTTCTAAATGCCAGAAGATTAGAAATGATTACTGGAACGGTAAAAAACGTGGCATCAATCCCATTGCAGCGATCTAAGCAGTATTTGGAAGAAAAAGGGTTTCATGTGTGGATTCTTGAGCATTGGAATTCCTGGGTTCATATACGACAAGATGCATGGGGACTAGCTGACCTTGGGGCCTTTCGCCACGACGTAAAAGGCACTTGGTATGTGAATGCTTGTGAAGACAACGGAGCCGTTTCTGAACACATTAAGGCTTATTTAAATGGTGGCATTAGAAAGAACGGGAAGCATATGGGCGAATCATTCCCGCCAAATCCACATTTACCAGTCATGCTTGCTGCTGGGAACAGATTCTCGATTATGGGCTGGGGGAAACGATGCAGGGACGGCCGCGGCACACGCAAAGAATGGACGATGCGCTTAATTGAGTTTTATCTAGATGGGGCTGAAGTGAAGTGGAAAGAGATCGCAATAAACTAAAGGAGAAATTCAAATGCTGAGCTTGCTGATTACGATGATTGTCACGCTATTGATTGTGGGGTTGTTGTTGTGGGCTGTGGACGCGATGCCGTGGATCAACGGAGATGTAAAGAAGATGATTCACATTCTGGTCATTGTGTTTGCGGTGCTGTGGCTCGTTCAGGTGATATTCGGGGCGCATTTACATCTTCCGTAATGAGTTCTCCTCTTTATCCGGCGGTGGGTGGGCCAACGACCGGATGAGGCGGGAGTCGTTAAATGATTGAAGAACATCAATTGGCCTGGTTCAAAGAATTTCTGAATGATCATGATCTATCGGCCGCGGATCGCCATGAAGTCAATGAAATGATAATCACCATCCGAAAGCTTTGGCACGTAGCGAAAGCGGCCCATGCCAATCCTTATCCAAGATCACCCAGGCTAAAAGAGGCGCTGGCGGCTATAGAGAAGCCGCCCCGGCCTAAGATGGCCAAAAGCATATGACCGCTAAAGAGCTGGCCGAGAAGATTGCTGCTCTAGGAAAACAGGTTGGAGTAGAGCTTAATGGCCCTGTTTTCTATTCGCAACTCGAATCCCTCCTCTCCGCCGCTTTGGAGGAACACTTAAAAACACATTGGGCTAGTCAGGTTAAACAATGGTTGGCAGAAGCCAAAGCCGCCGCGTATCACGAAGGCGTATTAACTACTCAGAAAGAGTTGGCCGAATGGACACAAACTAAGATTAAAGAAGCCTACTTAGACGCCGCGAAGATTGCTGAGCCATGGCCCTGCTATCACAATCAAGGGGCTTGTGGTCCATCAATAGCTAACGCAATCCGCGTCAAGGCTGGGGAGGTGGGGTGTGAAACACCCAAAAGTTAGATGGCGGACCCTAGACGGGATGAATGGCAAAGAGATGTGGAACTCCTGTGAGGTGTGTTACAAGGATGCTTTAAGAAACTGCGGCAATCGGAGAGCCGTTGATGTTCAGATAGATAACGTAGAGCGACATCACAATCAGCATGGTAATTACATTTTAAAGAGTGATGGTCTCTACGTAAGAAGAAAGAAGTAATGGCGCATTATCATCAGTGGCAATGCCGGGCATGTGAACAATACATTTATCGTTCTGAGTGTAGGTGCCGGTGGTCTAAAGGCAAACCAAAGGTTGTGACGTTGATTTATTGTCCTAAACACAAACAATGACATTCCGGGCTTACAATCGGGTTCGTAATTTACGAGTGGTTGTCTTGGTTGAACGGCGGCATTTACCCCAAAAAGAAGTGGCATTCCGTCTAGGAATTAGCTGTTCGAATGTACGTTGGATTCTACATGCTTACCGAAACCTAACAAAGTCTAACACCAATTCACCTACCCCAAGCGCCGAAAAACATTAAACTTTCAGTCGTGCCATCCGAAAACGGCCAAACAAAACGTAAAAACGACCCAATTGATAATTTTGGCAATAAATTTGGGCCGCGTTTTGGTATTGAGAAACCTGCCATCGCTGGTCCTGGTCGTCCTAGACTTCCTGATACCGTAAAAGAACGTCGAGCCTTTCTGCGCAAACAACTAGAAGAAGTTTCCGTCAAAGCAATCCAAGTCGTTAACGAAATTATGAACGATCCGAATGCGGATGATCGTGATCGACTTCGTGCGTCTGAGATTTCATTAACGCATTCACTTCCTCGACAGGAGGAGGTGGATTTAAATGAATCAACCAATCCGTTTGCCCGAATCGAACCAACCCAACTCCCCGAACTTCTCCGGCATATCGAAATCGAAATTGCTGGCAGCCCGACAGATGATCAAGTCGGCAATGGACGATGCGCATGAAAACCAGAAATGCGTTTACTTTGAACCCAACGGAGCGCAAGACAAGCTCATCAAACTTGTCGGCGGCACAGCGCCGCATATTGGGATCTTTAGTGCGGCCAACGGCATCGGCAAAACGACGGCGATCGCGAACGTCATGGCGAATATCATTTGGGGACCACAAAATCAGTTTTTCGACTACCCCTTATTTAGATCCTGGCCTTACCCTAAGCGACTCCGTTTCATTACCGATCCTAAACTGGTCGAAGAAATCGGACCCTTACATTCGGAAATCAAAAAGTGGTGGCCACGCGGGAAGTATGAAGCCATCAAAGGCGGCAAGTCCTACTACAGCCAATACAAAGCCAACGGATTCCTCCTCGACATCATGTCGTATGACCAAGACCTCAAACAATTTGAAGGCGCAACGCTCGGGGGCATCTTCTTCGATGAACCACCTGTGAAGAGTATTTGGAATGCCAGCTTAGCTCGACTGCGTATGGGCGGTATGGCGATTGTGTTTATGACGCCGCTCACTCAAGCCGCGTGGTTCTTTGATGATGTTGTTCCTCGTCATACGGACTCAATCGTTTACGGCGACATTGAAGAAAACTGCAAGACCCATGGCACACGCGGCCAGTTAGATCACGACAATATCCAACGGATGGTTAGCGAGATGGACGTTGACGAAGTGGAGGCACGGGCTCATGGCAAGGCGATGTATTTGCAGGGGTTGGTCTTTAAAAACTTCGAACCTACTATTCATGTTCTTAGCCAGCACGTTACCGTCCCACAAGGAGCGCAGGTCTGGCAAATCGTGGACCCCCACGGAGATAAACCTTTTGCTTGCATTTGGGGCTTCTGTGATCGAAGCGGAACGTTATTCCAAGTTGACGAGTGGCCCAACGAAGACTTCTACAAAATGCACGGATGCACGTTAGGCATCAATGACTATAAACGGATCTTCGCCCAGAAGGAGCAAGGGTGGAATGTTACCAAGCGAATTATGGACCGTCACTTTTCAGAAGTACGAACGGTGCACACACGGGCGACGCTACGAGAAGAGTTTGCTAAGGTCGGATTGCATTACGAGATTAGTTACCACGGCGGTGTTGAAGAGGTACATTCTGGCGTTGTCAAAGTTAGGGATTTCCTTGCCTATGATACATCCCGACCCATAGACGCTCTAAACAAACCCAAGTATTTCGTTAGCCCCCAATGCTTCAACACGATCAAGAGTTTCCAGCGCTGGTCGGTAGATGTTAAGACTCAAGAATATTCCGACAAATTCAAGGATTACATGGACACGGTTCGGTACTGGGTGATGGCTAACCCGCGCTACTCTGATCCCGCGCCATACAACGAACCCCGGAGGATGTACGGATGATTATTTGTGAATCCTGCGAGAAGAAAATACCACCACTTGAACGCATTATGGATATTTACATGGTTGGATATACCCCACGCGTTTGCGAGAAATGTTTCGAGAATCCAGATATGGAAACTTTAAAAGCAAAACAAAAAGTTCAAAGATCATTGGACTTCCGCGAATGGCTAGGAGTATCAGCATGATGCCCATGAACGGCCAATTCAATCAGTCCATGAACACCCAAGATATGCCGATGGGCGACGTGTATCCGATGGACCGCCCCAACATCCCCGACGAAGCTTTCCAGCAAGACAAGATCAATAAACAAGTCAACGCCTACCCACTCGATTACGTTATGGATCAGGAAATCTGTTCCATGGTTGTAAACCGACAAAAGGCGAGTGAATACTGGCGACGCGAGAAGCGCATGGTTTGGGATAAGTGCTGGGACCACATGAAACAGGTCTACGACACGACAGGTAAAGCCCCTTGGCAATCCAAGATGTTCATGCCTGAAACGCCCAAAGTTGTTGAGACCATTGTGGCCAATCTTCACTCGACTAGCATGGCCCCTCACACCCCCATTGAATACCAAGCCAATCTATCAGCCATGCAAGACGTTGTTCAGCAACACAACCAGATCATCGCTAACGACATGGATAAAAGTTCGTTCAAGGTGAAGTACACCGACTTCCTGCGTACGCTTGCGATTTTGGGTACGTCTATTGGCAAGATTAACTATGCGCTTGAAAAGAAGATGGTCATGGTTAAGCAGCGTAACAAGATGGCCATGCTGAACGGCTTCATTTCGAAGATTGGGATGCAACCCATTCCTCAAGAATCCTTTTCCGAACAAGAAATGATCGTTAAGAACTGGGCAACGTTTGATTGGCGCGACCCTTACGATATCTATCCAGAGCCGTACACTGTCGACATGGACACTGACCACTGGATCATTGAAAAGGCAAAGATTACCAATGCTGAGTTGATCGCCGGAGCCAACGATCCGGACCCTAATATGCGGTTACGGAACGTCACACCTGCGCTCCTGAGCCGATCAAACGATACGCGCATCCAGGCTGATCCTGAAAAGCAAGCTCGGCGTTTGGCTTTAATGCAACAGCAAGTCAACATGAACTACCAGGATCCCGATAGTCCACATGAACTCTACGAATACTGGGGTCCAGTACCCGAACTCTGGATGTTTCCGGAACGGAGGGAGCATGCTGATCCCCAAGCCAAGTATCGTATGGTTCCAGGATGGTTATGGGTGGTCGATAAACAGTGGGTCGTTAGAAAGCAACTCAACCCATTTCGTGATGCGATGCCGCCATACGTCCGGGGTCATTATATTCGTGTTCCCGGCCAGTGGTATGGCATCGGCGTGGCTGAACTAATGATCGGTCTCCAAATCGAACTTAATGAGCTACGGAACACCCGAGTCGATCAGACCAATCTCACGCTCAATAAAATCATGGCCGTACTTAAAGACAAAGTTCCGCAAGGAGAATGGCAGCGTTTAAAGAGTGAACCGGGAGCCATCTGGCTTTTTGAGGGTATTGACGATGTTAGAAAAGCGGTTCAACCGATTGAATATCCGGCAGCGGGTATTGACGCCTACCAGAACTCGAACGAAGTCAAACAAGAGATCCAAGAGGTCACCGCGGCGACGAGTGCGACGGTCGGCGTTGGCGGAGCGGAAGGTGACGCGGGTGGTAAAACGTTCCGGGGTCAATTGCTCAACAAACAGAGCGCGACGGACAGGTTCATGCTCTACGCCCGAGTCAACGAAATCTGCGGATTAGGCGAAGCCTACAAGAAGTATTACCAGCGCATCTACCAATTCAAAAGCTATGACGATCTCCAATGTATTCTCGGTCCAGAAAAAGCCCAACAATTCGAATTTCTTCCCCCAGAACAACTAGACATGTACGCCAAGCTCGTGCCGCTAGGTGTTCTCACCGCTGAAAGCAAAGGCGTTAAACTCGCACAACTTGAAGCCTTAAACCAGCAGTTTGTTGGCCAGTGGTGGTACAAGCAAATGGAAGTAGCCCGAAAAGAAGTCAACGAAATGGGATACCCCAACACCGACCAATTCATATTCAGTGACGAGGAAGTCCAGCAATACAACGAAGCCAAGATGCAGATGGAAGGTCTTACGATGCCAGGTGCTCCCATGGAAGGCGGGAAACCTTCTGGACCTCCCCAAGGAATGCCGCCCATGTCCGGTGGTCAACCACCCCAAGGACAACCGCCTCAAGGTGGACACGGCGGCCCTCCGCAACACGCACAACAGCCCGTCGCTGGCAACAGCCCTGGTCGCAACCAATTTCTAGGAGCACATCCGCCTATGCCCGCTAACGGCCCAGGTGGATCGCCAATGGATATGACCGGTAGACCAATGGGATGACCGACCAAGAGAAGAAAGATTTAGCCCAGTCGTTTCGCACCATGATGGATCAAGCGGCCTGGAAACACATGGAATTCATTTTGGCGAATGTTGAACACAATGCGATCAAAGATGAAGACGCGCTCCCCATCACAAGCCTCAACTTAGCTGAGATTGGTGAATGCCGTGGTCGCCGTAACGCGATTCGAAAAGTTAAATCGGATTTGGATTACATACTTAATGGCTTGAAGTAGCTGTTCTTTAAAATCTAATCGACGTAAGCGAAGCGGGCATTCTGGTGCCAGAACATCAGGATGTCCGCTTTTTTTATGCGAAAGGAGTCACCCATGCCCTACAAAAGCCAAAAACAAGAGCGGTTCTTTCACACAGACACAGCCAAGAAGAAAGGGATCAAATCTTCAACGGTAAATGAATTTGATCAGGCGTCCAAAGGTATGAAGTTGCCAATGAACACCAAGGATCCGAAGCCAGAACCGTTCAATCCAGTGATGAAATCGAATTGGGGAGGTCGAAAATGAGCAAATTCTTAGAGAAATTAGATCCGACTGGTAAAGACTTTTTGGGATTAGGCCCGAAAGTAGGGCGCATTGCGGGTGCGTTAGGAACGGCGAACACGACCGAATTCCATCGATCCGATCCTTTCGGTTCGAAGCAAGGCTCTGTTGCTAATCGGCTGGGGCGAAGTGTGGGTAACGCCGGTCCTGCTGCCGTTGGAGGATTTATTACGGGTGGTCCTTACGGCGCTGTTGCGGGTGGAGCTGCTGGAGCGCTTTCTGGTGAGGCAGGTATCTCAAATAACACGAGCGCGAAAGGATTCGGTAAAAACTTCGGAATTGGTATGGGGGCTGGTGGTATAGCTGGCTATGCGGCGGGATCAGGGCTATTTAGCGGAGCCGCAAATGCCGCGGGAAGTGCTGGAAGCACTGGGAGTTATGGCGCTGGAATGTCCGCGCCGAACATGAATGCCGCGGGTTCAACTTTAGGCGCAGGCGGTTCCAGTTCTCCGCTTGGTTTGGGAGGCTATGGTTCTTCGGGTGGATCAGGAGCTTATGGGGCGGGTGCTGCCCCTGCCGGAGCGGCCAGTTCCTGGCAAAACCAGGCAACGCCCGGTCGTCATACGAGTGACGATGACGAACAGATGCAGAAATATTACAGCCGGAATTCAACTTTACCCGCACCGTTTGGGCCGCCTCAGATGCCACAGAGCATTACACCCACATCAAAGTCGCATTGGCGTAGATAGATTTAGCGCAGAGCGTACAGGCGTATTAATTGAATGAACTTTGTCTGTCGAGCCTACGACAGTCGTCGGGTGGAGAAGGTTCATTCTTTGAACGAGGATAGCGGGTTAAATTCCCCACCTGCGCTGACCAATAGGACAGAAACTATTTATGAATGAATTTATGGCAAGGCTGGCAATAAGTGATTCCGTTTTCGAGATCGTATCGAAGTTCTGGAAACGTTTTCCAGGGCTTGATGTGATGAGCGCATATGGTTTTTGTTACGCAATTACATCTCTGGCAGGTGAATTTAAATCTTTGCTTGATTTCATTTTTCCAGCTCTTAGATCGCCATTGTGCGCGTTCTTTTCTATATTCGGAAACTTTGCTGTTTGGATTCTTGTGATGGATAAGGCGACCTTCTTTGATTGCAAGAGATACAGAAACGCTTTGTTGCTTTCTGTTTTTAGGATCATTTCCGAACCAGAGTCCCTTGCAAACCCTAGAGCAAAAAACGTGATTTCTCCAAGATGGGATTTCCCTCTCTTTCTTACACCACTTACAAACCATCAATTTAGTCTTACCCATAAGGAGAGTATATGAATTTTAGTCTGAACCCCGAGCATAAGCTCTCTGGAAGGGCCGCTCGACAAGGAGCAGTGAAATGAGCAACGAAACAGAAACAAAAAGCCTCGAACCGCAAAAGGGCGAGACCGCAGATCAGTTCAAGGAACGGATTAGCGAGACAGAACGCGAGATGAAGCGACAGGCGAAAGCCGCCGCTCAATCGACGCCTGTCCCTGCTTCTTTTACCCCCTCTGCACAAGTCCCTGCACCTGCGACGCAAGGTGACGTGCCGCCTGCTGGTAAACCGGAGAAATCCGTTCTTGTTACGGGCAATGCGGAGTTGGACGAATGGTTGGAGAAAAAGGGGCCCATGACATTAGAGAACTTAGCCTCTAGCTACCGAGAATCGGAACGTGAGATGTACCGCAAGATGGAAGAAGCGCGAAAGACGCAGGGTCAACCCGTGACACCGGCTCCGCCGGTTCCTCCGGCCACTTTTCCTCCGTTTATATACCAATCGCCTACTCCACCACCTGCGTACGCTCCTCCGGTTCAACCTCCCCAAAACGTTGAAGCGCTTGCCAAACAGTATGGACTCAGCCCGGAAGACTTCGAAAAAGTCGCTCCGCTTGCAAATGATATGGCTCGGTCTGTTGTTGAACAAGAACTTCGACGCGTATTGCCGCCTTTATATCAGCAAGTGAACGGCGTCAATCGGGAGGTCGGTAGACAGAAAGAGCTAGTTGATCTGATGGGTGATCCCGTCTTTAAGAACCCACAAGTCCAGTTTGAAATAGACCGGGTTTTTAAAGAGGAACCAAACACATTCGTCGCACAAGCCCAGCCGATTCGATACGCCTATGAAAAGGCGCTCACGCGAATCGCTCGGTCCAATCTCGGAGGATCAACGGGTCCGGCTACGCCGACCGCTGCTACCGGGGTTGTTCCGCCAGCGCAAAGACCGCCCAGCACAGCGGGTGGTAACGGCAACGGCGGGGGAGGAGCACCTCAAGGAACACCCCAAGAAATGACGCCTGACGTTTTCGCCCGGATGTCCATGGACGAAAAGAAGGCTTATTTAGTTGGGATCGGGGTACGTCCGACCTAGAGAGTCTTCAAAAGGTTAGTGATCCAACATGGTAACAACTGACGCATCAGGCGCAACAATTAGCACGATGATCGGTAACTATTACGACCATACGTTCTTGGAACGTTTAGAAGCCAATCTCGTCTATGACAAATACGGAGTCCAGAAGCCCCTTCCAGAAAATCAGGGTGACACCATTGTCTGGCATGCACTGTTAAATCCTTCCGCTGGCTATGTACTAGCTGACGGTTCGATTCCCGGTGCGAGCGCAGTCTCAGCTCGTAAGGTGTCGGCCACGATTTCTTGGTTTGCGGATCTTCGTTCCGTAACAGATCGTGTCGTCGCAACTGCCGTTTGTCCCGTAGTTGAAGAAACAGTCCAGGCGATGGGTTATGGCGCGGCTTTAACGCTCGATAACATCATTTCTGACAAGATTGGATTCGGTTCGGCGGCGTCTACGGGTATTGCTAACGCAAGCTCGGCGACCTTCCCGTCCGTATTCAGTCAGGGCTTCCCGGTGTTGGAAGGAAACTCCAACACAATCTTCTGGCCGACTGGCGGTATTGCCACGTCCATGAAGAACGGGTTCTTCAGCACAGTCCCAGCCATTGCCCATATTCGCCGAGCCGTTACTCAGCTTAAGAATATGAATGCGATGCCTTTTGATGACGGAAACTACCGCGGGGTCATTGATCCTCTCGTGAGCGACTTCATTCGAAGTGACTCGAACTTTGCGACGTGGATGGCTTATACCAACCGCGCAGCGATGGAAAAGGGTCAGTTGGGCGTGATCGAAAAGGTGTTGTTTGACGAATCAAGCAATGCCGCAACGGTCGCAGTTCTCGCGTCAACGTACTCCGCGGCTGTTTCTGGCGGTGGCCGTTTACACGGAACCATCATCATTGGTAAAGGCGCTTACGGCGTCACCAAGATGGGTGGAAAAGATGCGAAGGTCTCAGTCGTGAGTGGTCCTGACAAGAGCGATCCTCTCAATCAGATCACGTTCATCGGGTACAAACTCGGTGTAGCGGCTAAGATTCTTAACCCTTCGGCGGGTGTACTCTACACCTATTACGACGGGAGCTAATCAACTTGATACCGACCCTTCGCCAGTGGGCCTCCCCTACTGGCAAGGGCACGGGTCATATTCGAAGCGGAGGCATTATGAAAGCCATCAAAAAGATCAAAGAAGTCGTTACTAAAGCCAAGAAACACATCGAACCTGAACCCAAAGCTCCGGCCAAGAAAGAAGCCAGCGTTTTGTGTGAATGCGGCCATTTCTCTAACTTGCACTACGGCTCAGAATTGAACTGGTGCAACCAGGGCGGCTGTAACTGCCAAGAGTACAAGGTCAAGGAGTCTGCTTAATATGGTTTCTGGTAAATGGGAGAAAGAAAACCCGGAGAAAGTCTTAGCTTACGCTAGAAGGTATTACCATGAAAAATGGATTCCTAAAAATAGAGAGAAGAAGTTAGTTAGACGGCATGGTATTGATATTCCCGAATATAACCGGTTGTTTCAAATTCAGGGAGGAAGATGTGCTATCTGTAAACGACATGAGATTGAACTCAAAACAAGAAGTTTATGCGTAGATCATAACCATAAGACAGGTAGAGTTAGAGGATTGCTTTGTCTTCAATGTAATGGTGGCTTAGGAATGTTTTTTGAAGATATGAGCATTATTCAGGAAGTCATTTCTTATTTAAAAAAACATTCTGAGGAGAACATTTAACCGTGTCGTGGCCAAAGGGAAAACCCAGAAAAGTAGCTGCTGTTTTAGAATCTCCTGTTACCGTTGAACCGGAAGCTCCGAAGTTCATTACGTTCGGGAAACCTGACATCGGCCACGCTGAAATTGACGCAGTGGATAACGTTCTACGGTCGGGATGGTTAGGTAGTGGACCAGTCGTAAAACAATTCGAAGAAGAATTCGAGACTTACATGGGTAGCGGCCATGCCGTTGCGCTTAGTTCGGCAACGATGGGCTTAATGCTTTCGATGGCCGTTACGAACATTGGCGACGGCACTGAAATTGTCACAAGCCCACTCACCTTTCCAGCCACAATCAACGCCATCCTAGCGATGCGCGTAAAACCTATTTTGGTAGACGTGGACGAACACGGCAACCTAGACGCTAATAAGATCAAACCCATTTTGATGAACCGAGAGCACAAAATCAGGGGATTAATGCCAATCCATTACGGCGGGGCAAGTGCGGATATGCGCGAATTGATGCACTTAGCTAACGTTCATGACTTGAAGATGATTGAAGATGCGGCCCACGCGTTTGGTAGCGAGTTTGTTGGACCAAGCGACGGACAGAAACCCGGAAGCAGACAGAAGATCGGGACCATTGGCGATTTGACAGTGTTCAGCTTCTACCCCACCAAGAATATCACCAGCGGTGAAGGTGGAATGGTGATGAGCAAACACGCCGATCTAGCTGAACGGATTCGCACCCTTTCCAATCAGGGTCTAAGCTCAGGAGCTTGGGGACGATACGGAAAAGGCCCGATCACGAACTACGAAGTCGTGCATCCGGGCTATAAGGGCAATATGTCTGATATTCATGCCGCGATCGGTTTAACTCAACTACGCAGATGGCCAGAACTTCTTGCTAAGCGCACGAAGGTGTGGAACATCTACGAAGACGCGTTTGGTTGGCGTGAACCGGGCCACAGCAAGAGCCTCTTTATGCTCCGGGTCAAAGACCGCGAAGCGTTCCGGCAACGAATGTACGAGGCGGGCATTGGAACGGGGATTCACTACAACCCCGTTCATTTGGAGCCTGGTTTCCGGTTTTTAGGGTACAAGCTAGGCGATTTCCCGAATGCGGAACGGATTGGTTTATCGACGGTAAGTTTGCCCGTAAGTTCGACTATGACCACAGAGGATGCGGAAAGAGTTGTTAAAGAAGCTAAGAAGTGGGCTGGGGAGGCCAGAGTATGAAAACACGAGATGATAGATTTTGGGATAAGGTCGAAAAGACGGACACCTGCTGGCTATGGAAGGGCAATAAAAACAATTGCGGGTATGGTTATTTCTGGAATGGCGAGAAGCGCGTACTGGCGCATCGATATTCGTTCGAGATGATGTTTGGCGTTATTAAAAATTGCGTCCTCCATTCATGCGATGTCCGGTTATGCGTAAGACCAGACCATATCTTTGATGGTACTCGTCAGGACAACATGAAGGACATGATTTCTAAGGGCAGGGCAAAACATCCCTCAATGCGAGGGAAGTGGACTAAATTAAATCCTGAACATTACAAAGAGATCAAAACGCTATGGCCCGAGATGACTCTTCATGAAATAGGAAGTAAGTTTGGAATTTCTTACGCCCATGTTTGGGGTGTTCTTCATGGGAAGGTTGGCGAATATGCAATTTAAACCCGAGCCTCTATTTAGCGTAATTATTCCCGTTTACGATATTCCCAAGGATGTCTTGAAACGATGCTTATTGTCTGTCGAAGATCAAGACTATCCAAATATTGAAGTTATTTGTGTATTTGATGGAGAAAATGAAGAGTTGGCGAAGGTTTTTGAAGCATTCAAAGGAAACTCCAATTGGAAACGAATCGTTATTGACCATGCCGGGGCCTGTGCAGCTAGGAATGCAGGGTTTAAAGAGTCGACGGGAGAAATTGTTAGTTTCACAAACAGCGATTACATTCTAAAACCTGGCTGCATTAGAACCTGGGTGGACGCGCTACAAAACAACCCTGATTGCGGTTTTGCTTATGGACGCTACGAATATACGTCATCTGTACGCTCTATTTATCCTTCTAAGCCATTTGATGCGTGGCAATTAACAGTCGCCAACTATATCGATTGCGGTTTTCCCCTTTGGCGTCGGTACGTAGTCGATTGGGATACCAACTGTAAGAGCTTACAGGATTGGGACTTCTGGCTACGCGTTGTGGGCGCTGGCGTCAAAGGGTTTTATCTTGGGCCACTCGATTCCTCGTTCATGGCTGAACCGCCACGTCCGAAAGGGCTGTCGATGGACTCGCACGGCAATTGGGTTGAACGGGTTCACTACATCAAAGAGAAAAACGGAATACCCGAGCGGGAAATTTGTGTCGCTTCGCTAGGCGCGGCAAATCATGGCGTTGAAATCGCCAAGATGATCGGAGCTGATTTCCGGGATGACACGATTTTCAAGCCCCACGCTTACAAGGCACTCTATCTAATCGGTTGGTACATGAAACCGACTGATCAAGGCAACCAACATCCTTCCATCATGATGCACTTTGAACAGCCGGGTGTTAAAAAGATCGTGCATTTTGTGGGAGCTGATATTTATTGGTTTAGGAAGTTTCCCTATGAAGCCATGAAGCCTTTGGCCGGAGCCTTGCAATTAAAGGCCGATCACATCCTCTGTGAGACTGAATTAGCCCAGAAAGAACTCGCAGATTTTGGGATCAAAGCGCAGGTTGTTCCTATTCCGTCCTATAGCCAATGGGAATTAAAGCCACTGCCAGAGAAGTTCACATGTTCAGTTTTTCTGACCAATAGAAGCGACTTCGACAAGTATTGCTACGAACATACACTGTCGATCATCCGTGCGATGCCTGACGTTAAGTTCACGGCTTACGGCGATGGCGGTTGGGAAGTTGATTATCCGAATCTAAAGCATTCCAAGAATTTGCCTCGAGATAAATGGGAAGAGTACGTTTACGCAAACTCATGTTATCTCCGCTTGGTCAGACACGACACCTTGCCCTTGGCTTCAGCCGAATTCGTCATGGCTGGCCGAGATGTCGTGACCAATATCCCGCTGCCCTATCAGGAGTACATCGACACCAAAGGCAACAACGAATTAAACGAATGGGATCACTTCGGTTCAGGCCTGAATACGTATCGATGGCCAGATACCAAGAAAAAGATTATCCAACGCATTCGGGCCATTAAAGCCAAGGAAGCTGGGAATTATTCGTTAGCTTACCGAATTGACGCAGCAGGGTATTGGAACGCACTACTGAATAAAGACAAGTACATCAAAACTATCCGAGGGCTTGCCCTTGGTCAAGGAGAACAAAATGCCGACATCCAACAGCAAGATGCAGCCATCAGCAGCAACGGACAGCCCATTGGGAGCGCCAGGCGGTAACGAACCTTACAAAACCATCCGCATGAAGAACATGGCTCAAGATGATACGAGTGATGTTAAACCTGGATCCAACGAGCCTTATGAAACCCAGCGTATGGGAAATCCTGCGATGCCGCCAGATGATCCAACCGTTCCGCAGAAGAAACCAGCACAGGGGGCCTAAATGAAACTCTCAGCCAAAATGCCCGCGCAGATGGATTCAACGTTACCTGCTAAGCGTGAAGCGACCATGCCGTCTGACAGTCAGCAAACGGGTGGTGGATCGATGAACCCGCCAGTTGTCGCGATTGTTCGCGATAGTAAGCCACAGGACAACGAATGGGTCAATCTTCAAGAAAAAGGGCCAGAATGGGAAACAGCCGAAAAAAAGACAGGTTCTGAATGGGAATTGACTGATCGCAAGGAGGGTTCAAATGGCTGATGTTAAAGCAGATCCAGGTGCAGGAGTAGGTAAATCGGGTGTTGTCACGCCATGGGAAACCGGAAATCTTGGGAACGACGATGATTGGAACATGAAGTCCCGAGGTGCTACATCCCCAAACGACATGAACGAAAACCGCAAGAACAGCGCTGGAACAGGTGAGGAATGGGATCGTCCTTGGGAACAGAAATGCAAGCCTGCCGGGACGCTCGGTTCAATGGAAGTTGTTGACCCTAAGAGATAACGATGGATAAGCCATTAATCAGTTACGTGTTGCCAACCTACAATCGCGTAGAGTGGGTTGGGGAGTGCATGCAAAGCCTTCTGCAGCAGACTGAGAAGAACATCGAATTGGTCGTTGTCGATGATTGTTCCACTGATGGTAGTGATGAATTGCTGGATTGGTTTGCTGATAAAGACAAGCGTGTGAAGTTGATTTATAACGCAACGAATCAAGGCGCTGGGAGGTCAAGAAACATTGGGAATAATTATTCTAATGCCGATCTTATCGGTGTGTGCGATTCTGATGATGTTTATCCGGATTGTCGAACGGAAGAAACGCTCAAGTTCTTCAAAGAACACGCCAACGGCCCGATTATGATGACCGCGCCTTACGTTCGCGTGAACTACTTCGGAGCCTCAACGGAAGACTTTAACGGTGAAGCGTTCAACGAAAAGCTGTTCAAAGAGACCGGCGGAATTAATTACTTCTGCCATCCAGCCGCGGCGTACATGAAAAAAGACATTCTGGAAATAGGCGGATACAAGCCTGAGACCGATAAGGTTACAGACGACTATCAGTTAGTCCAGGACTGGATCGCAGCGGGTAAAAAGATTGGGTTTATGGCTGAGCAGTATTTATGTGGTCACAGGGTTCTTCCGAATTCAATTATGGCTAAGCAGAGAGGATTTAAGGCCGAATGGGCGCAATAGACGAGAAGAAAGCATGGATTGATGAGTATAAATCCTACCCGGACACCCATCCGGGCGGCTGGGCCAGTTTCCATGAATCTCGGGTACTCCCAATCGCCTATGAAATTCCTTTAAAGTCAAAGGTTTTGGATGTTGGGGCAAACTCTGGCGAGTTTATGAAACTGCTAATGGATAAACGGGAATGTGACGTGACGGGTGTTGACGTGAGTGACGTGGCCATCGCCAAAGCCAAAGAAAAGGGCCTAGAGGTCATAAATTGCGATGCGTCTAGCTTGCCGTTTCCTGATGCAAACTTTGATGTGGTTGTTTTGATGGAAGTATTGTCCCATTTGGTTGATCCTGAGGATGTTCTAAAGGAAATCCGCAGAGTCCTAAAGCCAGGTGGCGTTTTGATGGGTAGCGTTCCCCACGCTAACCTCGAACGGTTCATTTGGGAGGACGCCAGGAAGCATCGTCGCTACTACGAAGAGCCTGGCCTTCGTGACGATCTAGAGCAGCTTTTCCCCTGGTGTTATATCCGCACCTTAACCGGCGGCCAGTTTGCCGTTTCATTTGCCAACTCTTTCTTAGCCGATAAACCAGCCGAGATGCTGTTCAAGTGTGGCGGCGATGAAACGATGGACTGGGAAGCTGAACAGAGAGAAGATAAGACCCTTCGCGTTTGGTTTGGCCCTACGCAGTTGGCCGGGACCGTTTACTACCGGATGCTCGGGTTTGCCGAGAAGATGAACCAACTCGGTTTGATTCAAGCGGGGTACGAACATGCTCCCTGGAACCAGATTGACGACCGAACGGCTGGCTGGCAGAAACGGATCAGAAACAAGGTTGTACTCAATCAACTTGAGTCGATCATGCGTGTCGGTGACTTGTCGGTCTGGCAAATCACGATCAATCGTGACGTTCTGGCTTTCCTTAGATGCGCTAAAGATCTTTCGAATGGTCCATGGTATCAAGCCACTGGAGTTAGAAAAGCATTTGTTACAGAGATCGACGACAACATCTTCGACATCCCAAGCGGTAATGTGGCCTCACATCCTTACCAACCCAACTCTGAGGCCGAGTGGATTGGCCAGAAGCAAATTGAGATATCAGACGCCTTAATCTGTTCTACACAGTTTCTCTTGGACAAGATACATAAGATGTTTCCAGAAAAACCGACCTATCTCATCCCAAATAGTATCGATTTCGATATCTGGGACATAGTGCAGCCTCTCCCTGACTTCCCCAAAAAAGAAGATGGCTGGCTACGGATTGGGTATACAGGCTGCTCGAACCACCGCAAAGACCTCGAACTTATCAAAGAGCCTCTTTCAGCCATTTTGAAGGAATTCCCAAAGGTTCAATTCTTAATGACACCTCAACCAGACCAAGACGGTTTCTTCACGGGCTGGGAGGGCATTCCAAACATGGGCATGGTGTCGAAGTGGGTGTATATCGATCAGTATCCGGCATTCCTGAAATCATGGGATCTGGATATCGGGATTGCTCCCCTTAAAGACAACGACTTCAACCGAGCTAAATCCAACTTGCGCTGGTTGGAATACAGTGCCATCCATCTGCCTACAGTAGCCAGCCGGGTGTATCCCTTTAAAAACAGTATTAAAGATGGCCAGGATGGCCTTATTTGCAACACCGCACAGCAGTGGTATGACGCTTTAAAAATGCTGATCGTTGATGCTCAGAAACGCAAAGAAATTGGGGAGGCGGCTTACACAAGGGTTAAGACCGATTTCAATTTAGAAACGGTCTCCCGAAAGTACGCTGAGATTTTAAAGGACATTCAATGCAACGTTCAGACCTTGAAAGTGAAGTCTCCCGACTCCTCGGTGATCCTTCTCAAACGCGATGGCTCCCAGCAGTTATTGACCTCCGCTTAGACGCGGCGCAGATTCAGGTTCAAAAAGAAGCAAAGGCCGTAAAAGTCACTGCGAGTTATACGCCAACAGCTAACGTCGCTGCCGTTGTCGTTAGCGACCAGATCATCGATATTCTCCGGGCAACGTTCACCCTTCCGGACGGAACAATCCGTGTCGAAGGCAGTGGCTTTTCGCCAATCAATCGCTACCAACTGGACCGCGACCGTCCCAACTGGCAAAACGAATCTCCTGGTGAACCTGTTTTGTGGTGCTGGGACGCTTCGACTCGTTCCGTTATTCTTGTTCCAGCTCCCGATGCGGCCCACGCGGCTGTTACGAATGCCCTGACTCTTCTTGAAGTTCATCAGCCTACCCCGCTATCCACTGGGACCGCGGCATCTGTTCCATTTGATTCCAATGCTTTAATGGTCCCTTTTCATCGAGCTTTGGTGTATTGGGCCGTTGCGGAATGTTTACGGGACAACCAAGACGCTGACAGCCTAAGCAAAGCGAAATATTTCCGCTCAGACAACCGACAATCACCCGGTCTCTACGAAACAGAAGTCAAAATGATTTTGTCCCTCTTTGACGTTCCCGAAGCTGTTCCTGCGCGAGTATCCTGGAAACCTTCAGGGGGTAGGGTCGGAAGTCCAGGCCAGCTCACCAAATCGAATCCCCTAGGATGGTCTTGAAACTCAAACATTTCATCCTAGCCGCTTCTTTACTAACAAGCTCGGTTGTTTATTCAGATCAGATTACTTCTCAGGGAATTGGCCCCTTTGGCGGCCTGAACACCAGCCAAGCCCAGGAAGCTCTCCCAGCCCAGCAATCCCCTGACCTATTAAATGTTGATGTCGGCAATGGCGGAACATCGGTTAAGAAACGTCAAGGTTACGGATTAGATGTAACGCTCAATTTCTCTACTGGGCCAGTCCACAATCTCTATAAATTCTTTGATTCAAGCGGCAATGAAGTCCGACTAGCGTTTAACGACGTAAAGGTGAACTCCAGCGTCAATGGCGCTGCCTGGTCAGTCATCCTGACCACAGGTGTTACCAGTGGCGCAACTTGGGACTGTACTGACTATCTGGGGTTTGCTTACTGTGTAAGCTCCGCCTTTGATTGCCCGATTAAGACCAACGGAACAAGCGCAGGAACGACGGGTGTTTGTGGAACCAATGGTGTACCTCAAGGTAGTCTCATTTCAAACACGGGTGATCGCCTGTTGGTCGGAGCGACTTCGGCCAACCCTAGCCGTCTCTACTACTCCCAATCAGCCGTCGTAACCAACTTCGCGCTTGGGGTACAACCCTCAGACAGCAGTTTTGAAGACATTGTGGCTCCAGGCTCAAAATTGACGCATCTGGCCTATCGTTTTGGACGATGGCTCTGGTGGAAAGATCAGAGCTTTGGGTTTATTGTTGGGACAAGTCAATTTGATTTACAGATCATTACGGTGTCCAACACGATTGGGACTCTCGACAATACCGACGTTTTCGATGGGAATTACGTCTATTTTCGGGGTTCTGACGCCCAAATCTATACCTACGATGGCTCTAACCTAAGCCGAGCCATTTCGACCGACATAGGACCCACCCTAAAAACAGCCAATAGACGAAAGGCCAATTTTTGGACTCAAACAAGCCAAAGCGATTTTACGGCGGGTGGTTCTAATCCAACTGGAACAATTTCATTAACAAGTATTCCGGGTGCTGTAACAACGAGCACTAATACAACGACGGATTCATCTAGTGCTAATTTTGGGGCGGGAACTGTCTTTGGAACAGGAATTGATACTTATACGGTAGTTGGAGCACTTACCTTGCATTCGTACTTGGCAGATAATTTCACTAATTTTAACAATTGGACTTCAGAAAATGATGGGGTTTATACGACAGGAACGATGTCTGCGAGTGGCGGCAAGATGTTGTGTTCGACTGGAGCATGCCAAGCCGTAAGCACACAAACGATAAACGGTGACTTTGTTATGCAATACACAGTCGCTTCTCCCGCTGGCGGCTATAACTTTGAAGTTGCATTTTTAAACAATTCTTTGCAAGGGTATGGTGTTTATGTTACTCGCAATGGTGGTACAAGCCAACCAATAGCGAGAAAGTATTCGAATTTTAACGATCATTCGGCTGGTTTAACTTTGTTATGTACCGGGTCAACAGCCATATCTAGTGGTGATGTAATCACCATGACAAGAATTGCCGCAACAAGTACATTCAATATTTATCGAAATTCTGTCTTAGCTTGCACGACGACAGATTCAACTTACACCAGTTTTACGAATATTCGCGCCTTCTATTCATCTAATGACACGCAAGGTTCATTTGATGACATTTATGATACAGCGGGAAAAGGTTATTTTAATTCTCAGCTAAAAGATACTTCC
>Ga0193696_1000100_pt1 | contig 37926 bp, 43 predicted proteins | sample L3m1metaG_FD_145074 | JGI IMG/M metagenome (GOLD analysis project Ga0193696, IMG submission 145074) | Soil microbial communities from a riparian zone of the East river system, Colorado, United States - L3m1 | ecosystem: Environmental > Terrestrial > Soil > Riparian zone | place: USA: East River... | reverse complement strand
TTGCAAATTGCAACCTACCTGGAGCCACCCCCTCCCTGTATTACAAGCTGAACTGAAGCTGTGTTACAACTCGCGTGTATGACAACCCGGCAGTGGCTTGTATCCCCATCTACTGAGCTTACTGCGGGCACTGGTAGTTGACTGCCACATCACTGGCCGGCGAAGTGAACAGGCGGCGCAATGCCAAAGCTGATTTTCGCAGCACCTTATGACCAGCCCCCGCGCCGGTGCAACACGGCAAGACCTGGTTATGACTTGGCTCCCAATTTGTTGCGGCACCGGAACAGACCCCCCGCGCCGGGTGGGTGGGCGGGAGAATAAAAAACCCCAAGCCATTGCTGACTTGGGGTCTGAGTTAGTTGATGTTGTTGGCTCTGGCGAACATTCGGACCTGCTCCAATATGCGAGCCGCAATGACTCGTTGGAATAGGTCCGAGTCGCTCTTCCAAGTGACCCGGACCCTTCTCATTAGAAGCTAATCGCCGAAACGTCTAGCTTCGCTTTGGCCTCGCCGCGCTTCGCAAGCTTGCTAACGGCTCGCTTGTTCATCGCTTCGAGTTGCTTCGCTCGGTCGAACTTCATGCCCGCTTTGAGCGCCGTGTCCATCATCACGGTCACGGTGCCCTTAAAGAATGGCTTGTGCTCATCCTTCCGTGGGTCGAGGCCCTTCGTCTTAAGCTCCTCTTCCCATTCGACCTTCATTTGAGCGCCGATCTCATCGGACGTTCCGCCTCGGACGGAGAACTTGCCCTCCATCCAATTTGCGACCCGCTTGAGGCGGCGATCGTGGGCATAGTGCCAATTGCCCTTCTCTTCCGGTGCAACGCTAATATCCGTTAGCGGCTTCCTAATGCCCGCCTCGAGAAGGTCGATGGCGACCTCCACCGGAAGCTTAACCGGGTTAACCCGAACGAAGAGGTTTGTGTCCTTGCCCGAAGCAATGACGACCTCGCCGCTAGGTTGACGCTTGGCGACCTCGTTCATGAGGAAGGCCCAAGCGGACTCAATGGTAATCGCGTTCATAGTAACTACTCCAAATGGACCCTTCAAAGATCGCCGACTCGGTGGGTCCGTCCCGAGTCGGGCCTTCTACATACACGTTTTCGAGGTAGGGCAAAACGAAAAATGACGAGTCCCGAAGCCTATTGTGCGAAAAACCTATTACGCAAACGTAATGAACTAGCCCATCGTGTGTCACCTCCTTAACACACCCACCCACCCCCCTCGACCCACCCCGCTTTCCCCCCAGGGGGCAGTCATCCAAAATTCGCCACAGCTTTTACCCCCTTCCAACATTTTCGCACTTGCAGCTGGAACTAAAATAGTGGATACTTGTCGCTACTGGAGGCTTTAGCTTACGCGAAGTCAGTCTTGAAGGAACCAGCAATGGCCAACACAGCAGCAGAAATACTCGGCGCGCTCCGCAGCAACATCGTCGCGCTGGGCGATTTGGAGACTCCAATTGCGAATGACCCATACATTACTGACGCGCAGGGTTTTGCCGCTCAGGCCGCAGTCTGCGTCGAGAAGCACATGATCGCCAGCGGGCTCGAAGTCCCACCTGACCCGAACAAGCCAGTCATGGAGGAAATGCCACCTCCGATGGAAGTCGAGCCGCCGGAAGAACTTCCATATCCAGGCCCTGCGCCAGCACAGGAGATGCGTCGTGACCGAGATAAGACTGCCGGACCTCCGGGTGGGGTTCAACTACGCCGCGGACCTCAACTTCCCGGCGGGGTTTCTGAGGCCGGAAGAAAACGTTAGGGCTGCACTTCGTCGCTACCCAGGGCAGAAGCTGCCCGACGCTGTGTTCAAGAATACCCGGCTCGGAGACACGGTTACGATCGAGCTGACTGCAGAGGAGACCGCGCCTCTCCAGCCGGGAACCTATCTTACCGAGGCTGTGATCTATCAGCCCGGCCAGCCAGCAGCTGGAGAGATCGTTCTGGTCGATAACCAGTTCAGAATTGAAGCCAATTATAGCCCAAGTGCCTGGCCCACCGCCGAGCCCAAGGAGGTTTTCGATGGCCTATAGAGACATTAACATCGACGTCGGATACTCGGGTCGTGGGGCCACAGGTCCTCAAGGCGAGCAAGGTGACACTGGAGCCAAGGGCGATGTAGGTGCTACTGGAGCCAAAGGCGACAAAGGCGACAAGGGCGATACTGGCGCGCAAGGCATCCAGGGACCGCAGGGCATAACCGGCGCTCAGGGGCCGATCGGGCCACAGGGCATTAAGGGGGACATTGGTGCCACAGGTCCGAAGGGGGACACTGGTGCACAGGGCCCGCAAGGCGCGACTGGCGTGCAGGGGGCCACAGGCGACACCGGCGCTCAGGGCATACAAGGTGTGCAGGGACCAATTGGTCCGATTGGGCCACAGGGCGTCAAAGGCGACCAAGGCATCCAGGGCGTAAAGGGTGATAAGGGAGATAAAGGCGACAAGGGTGATGTAGGCGCGCAGGGGCCTCAGGGCATACCCGGCGCCGGAGCCACCAGCGATCTTCCATTCGGTCCGGCCTGGGACGGCATTACCAATGTCAGTCCGAGCCAGAATGCTGTTCACGACGCGATGACGGCCCTGGCAGCCGGAGCGGGCATTCCAGACGGCGACAAAGGCGATGTGCTCGTAGAGGGCAACGGCGCCAGTATGACCGTGCAATCCGCCGCTGGCGTGTTCGCAGTCCCGAATGGGTATATTGACGTCGGTGCTGGACCCAGCTTCTACTCAGAAGGCGAGATAGATTGGGGCGATGGCAGCTATTATCCAACTATCCTCTATCTCGGCGTCGGCGAAGAACAGCTTGGAGCCATCTACGGCCCGATGCAGAGCGATCAGGCGATTTACTACCAAGCCGAAGAGCACCTGTTCGGGAACAAAGCCGAGGACGCTTACTTCTTCTCCATGGGTGCAGCCGGGAATGTCAATGTCGGCGCGCTGAATGTAATCGGTGCTCTGACGCAGAATGGCGTGCAGGTGAGCCTCGTCGGGCACAGCCACGTAATCAGCGATGTGACTGGTCTGCAAGGCGCGCTGGACGGAAAGGCAAATACTAGCCAGCTCGCCAACTATGTCGCCAAGACGGGCGATACCATGACCGGGCCGCTGACGTTGCATGATGGCGCGAACGGGCTCGGCGGGGTGATTAAAGCTGCTCCAGGCGGCTGGCTGCAAACCAAAGCTGCGGCGATCGATTTTGCTGATGCAGCGGGCGCTCGTGCTGGTTATTTCCTCACCAGCGGCAATCCAGCCTTGCATATTGCAGGTCCGGCAAACACAGCGCCGAAACTGTTTCTCGAAGGCCAGAACCCGGAAATTAGGCTCGAGGGCGATGTTAACAGCTATTATCCGACAATTACCTTTACAGGTGCTTATGGCGGAACCGCGGCAATTTCCAGCGGAGGAAGCGGGCTGTTCTTTAATATCTCGCAGGGTAATTTTGGCTTCAGTGTAAATGGCGTCAGTGTGCTGTCGATCGCTTCAACAGGCATGGTTGCTCCAGGCGCCACGCATAGCTTTGGGCCTCCTGCGGGAGCACCCATTGCTGACACTAATCTAGACATTCAGTCAACAAACTATTACAGCATACTGAACTTCAAATCCTGCTACGGCGGAGGGGTAATGAACCATACTGGTTCTATCTTCGGCTCGCACGGACTGTTCAGGTTCCCAAATATCACGTTCAGCAATCTGGCTGGTTCATTGAATTACCTGACGATGCTGGCAAACCAGTCGGTAGACGTCACTGTCGGCCCGCTCACCGTCGCCGGCGCTCCCGTCGCAATGGTCAGCCAGCTGGCGAACTACCTACCGCTGACGGGAGGAACCATTACCGGATTGCTTCAAACACAGGGCGGCATACTTTCGACTGGTAACATTACGATCGGCGGCAGCGCTACTAACTACCTGATACTTAACCGGGCTGGTGACAGTTACGGCTGGCGAATGCACTCTAACGCGGGTAATGCGCTGACGTTTGAAACTGGCATAAATGGTGCAGGCAGCATTCTCGGCACATGGGCGGATAATGGCGACCTCGTTATCACCGGAGCAGTCAGCACGACAGGCAAAGTCAACGCAACTGGCGGATTGCAAACTGGCACCGATATGCTACATCGGTCAGATGGTAATCTCATGCTTTACTCGCGAGCGGGCTTGCCAACCTACTATTACTCGACTACTGGCAGCCATAATCTGCTGAATAGTGCCAGTCTCGAAAAGATTGTGTTTAACTGCGACACAGGCTATTTCGACTTCTCCGGCATTCAGGTTCGGCTAAACGGCCAGCCCTTAGCGACCGTTGCATCGCTGGCAGCCTATGTCCCCCTCACTGGCGGCGTAATGTCCGGTGCGTTGCAGGTTCAGTCAACCATTCAGTCGCGTTCGACTGCTGCCAATGATGGTTACATCGGCTTCTCTCCAGGTAACTCAGCGCAGAGCGGCTATATCGAGTTCTTCTATCCGGGCTCGCCACAGGTGCGAGCAGGTTATTTTGGCTATGCCAGCAATTCTGATGTGCTTCTCGTTGCCGAGGGTGGACGGAGCCTCTCAGCCAAGGCTGCGGGGCATAATTTCTATAACGAGGCTGGCACTGTCAAATATGCTAGCATCTGGGCTGGCGGTGGTGCAGGTCAGCTAGACGTTGGCCCTGCCGGGCAGTCCATCCATCTGATTGCGGGTGGTCAGCCCCGCATCCAGTCGGCAGTCACTCCAGCTTATAACTACTTTGACCCGGCAGGCTGGGGTATATACAACGCTACGAGCGGGCATCATGCGCGCATGGGCATGGCTGACGGGCACTGGAGAACAAGTGGCGGCCTATTCGGGCAGAACGACCACAAGGCACTGCAACACAATAATCCTGCTTACACCAGCAGCGAAGTCTTTGTCAGCGCGGCTGCCCCTTCGGGCGGTGCTGACGGCGACGTCTGGCTGCAATACGCATGACCGCTCATATTAAAGTTGGAGGCGTCTGGCGCACCCTTAACCCGAAGATAAAAGTCGGCGGGGCCTGGAAGGGTTTGAACGGAGGTTTTGTCAAAGTCGGTGGAGCTTGGCGCAGGTTCTATCCGGCACCCGGCGTGCTCGATGTTCAGCACATGACGACAGGCACGCAGGGTGTTCCGCCGAATGACTCCTACGGTTTTTATGCTCCTAACGGCATGGGTGCTCTGGCAGATGGAAACAGCAACATCTACGGGCAGCCAATCGTGGGGATTTACTGGAGTTTGGGCCCTCAGCAACTTACATTTGCTGTAGGCGGGGTATGGACTAATACAGGCTTCACGAACATGAACATAAATGGAGTGAATTATGCCCGTGCCTCGGCTTTGTTCCTCACTCAGGGTGGAAACACTTTCTGGTCCTGGAACGGCATCGCCGCGAACCCAGTGGCAAACAACCCTACAGTCACCTTTACGTAGAGAGTAGAGTTATGAACGAAATTTCTTCTATCGAACTCATGACAGATGAGATCAGCGCTGAGCTTGGAAACGCTCTTGGCGCCAAAGTTCCTGTCGTCACGGCTACTGTCGAGGAGGTGCTCCAGCCGGAGCACATCGCGGAGTATCTGGCGAAGTGCGGAAAGCTCGAAACGACGCAGAAAAGCGACGAGAAGGACGTAGCGTCCCTGCGTGCTCGGCATCACAGCGTTGCGCGCCTCCTCGCGACTGGTATGCCGGAGGGAACAATCGCCGATTTGACCGGATTTACTGGTGCTTACATCAGCACGCTGAAGAACAATCCGAGCATGATCGAGCTGGTTAATCACTACCGGAGCCCGAACAACGCAGTTGTGGAAATAATTGCTGAGCGGCTACGCACAGTAGGTCACGCGGCACTCGAGCGGCTTGCCGAGGAAATTCCTGACATGGACCATCACGCGCTGATCGCTACAGCGAAGCTAGGCGTCGCTCTGGCAACGGCCCGATGAGCAAGGTGGCTCACGAGCACACGCACATTCTCGACCCAGCGAAGATAGCAGCCCTCGCTGAGTCTGCACGAAGGGTAAGCGCAGATCGGATTGTCAGCGTCAATGCTGTCCGCCGCGCATTGCCCGCACCAAGGAGCAGCGACGATGTTGGAGAAGAGTAGTGGCTGGCAGCTTGTCCCAGGCTTCAATATTGGAACGGGTGCAAATACTGCCTCGAAGAACAAGTCCATCGTTCGAGGAATTGCTTACCATAACAAGGTTTACAGGGCGCTCCGTGCCTTCGTCAAAGCAAATCCTGACTCTGGCTTTGAACTCTACGTCGAGCCTTGGTTTCGGGAACTGCATCCGCGACCTGGGAAGCCTCGCTGCGCGATGTGCCAGCCGGACGCAGTGCTTATTGATAAATTCACCGGAGGAGCCCTCGTCATTGAGGTTAAGCTGAACTGGAAGGACGGGCGAGACGAGAAGCTACTTAATCTATATCTTGGCGCGAGCCGGAGTGCTCTGGGTCTTGAGGAAACTTGGCCTGTCCTCATCACGCGCAACATTCGGGGCTATACTGGCCAGCCGCTTCTGGGTCTCAGACAAATCGAAAAAGCCTTCAACTGGAGACCGGGACAGCTAACTCCTGTCCTGTTACACGTATGACAGATACCAATGAAAAGCTGCTATACGATGCTGTCGAGAAGTCGGCGCACGACCCAGCGTTTTTCTGCCGGTTCTTTCTGCGCGAGTGGTTTCCAACTCCCATGCCGCCATTCCACCTGGGTATGCTGGCCCTAAAGACGAGAAAGGTAGCGTTTCTGGACGATTATCCAGAGGCTCACGCCTTCCTGTTCGAGCATTTCAAGTATCTGGCCGACCCGAGCGACCCTGAGAGCGCCGAACTTGACGTCTTTATGAAGGACAGCGAGGGCAAAATCATGATGGTCTCAGGGCCAAACACCGCTGAAATTATTCCGCGAGGATTTTCAAAGACAACTATCGAGAATGCTGGGAACCTTTATGAGCTTCTTACCGACGGAACTATCTTCTGCGTCTATATTAGCGAAAGCCAGGACCATGCGGAACGTCAACTCGGCAACGTCAAACGTCAACTGGAGACGAATGAGTTACTCCGAGCGGCTTACGGCAACGTGGTTCCTACGCGCGCTGACTCGGAGAAATGGGGTGCGAGTGAAATTCAGCTCAAAAATGGTGGAATACTGCTTGCGCGTGGTCGCGGCTCGCAGATACGCGGGCTCAACTACAATGCTCGGAGGCCGAACCGTATCACCCTGGACGATGTTGAGGATAAAGAAAGCGTTGCGACAGCGCAGCAGAGGACGAAGGTAAGTGACTGGTTCTACGGCGATGTAGTTCCAGCCGGTAATGAAATGGAACAGGATGTAATTTTCGATGGCGGAACCCCTCAACAGGAACTTCAGATTACTGTCCTCGGAACTTTGCTCCACGCTGAGTCGCTCCTTATCACATTACAGCGAGATATCACCTTCAACCACATCAGGTTCGGTGCGCGGCTCGACGACGGGCAAATGCTCTGGCCTCAGAAAATGGGCGAGCCCAGCTATACGTTCAAAAAGGAGCGTTTTAGGCGCAACGGGAAACTGGCAGAATTTGCCCGCGAGTATGACAGCACTATTCGCGTTGAAGAGGACGCATTGTTCCAATTTAAGGACATTACGCTGTATCAGCCTACGCGGCTCGAGGACCTGGTTATTCGTGCAATGGCGTGTGACCCTGCCATATCCGACCAGCCGGGCCGAGACCACACTGCAATCAGCGTTGGCGGACGCAAGGAGAACGGTGCACTCTGGGTGCTGGACGTATGGGGCGGCCTTGGGATACAGCCCAGCCAGCTTATCGACAAATACTTCCAGCTGCAATTCGACTATCAAACCCACCTCAACGGGATTGAAACTCAGCAGTATCAAAAAGCTCTAGTCTACCTAATGAGGGAGGAGATGGCTCGGCGCCAGCGGTTCTTCAATATCATCCCGATTTATCAGGGCTCTGATAAGACCAAAGATGACCGTATTGCTGGTATACTCCAGCCACGTTACAGCAATGGTTATGTGCGTCACGCGAAGCCGCTCCCACTTCTGGAAAATCAGCTACAGGATTTCCCGAACGGGAAGAAGGACTATGCTGACGCGACAGCCATGATGTTCAGTCTCATGGGCGAAACGCAAGCATTGGCCGCTCCGATAGGTTCAATCGGGCAAGACGAATATGAGGCATTGCCTCCGATAGCCCCTTCGCCTTATAGTCGAGGGAACTTACAGATATTCACCCCTTCACGAGGTATCAGCCGTGACCGCTACGGATAGGAGACTCTAATGGCAACTCCCTTCGGCCAGCTAAGTGGGCCTCCGCAGATCGAACCACTGCCTCCAGTGGGCCCGGCTCTCGAGTCGCAGGGTCCAGGTTCGCCGTTTTTCAACAATCCGTCAGGCATGACCTCGGAGGGAATTTTCAACTCCCTGCCTGACCCGGAGGATATTGACCCTGACGAGGATATTATCAGCAAGCTCAAGCCGGGTAGCGACAAGGAGCGGAAGGTTCGCGAGCGTCTGAACAAGATGTTCGACTTCAGCTGGAACGCAATGTCGCAGCACCATCCAAGATGGACCTGGCAGGAGCAAAAAGTGCAGGCATACATCAAGATGCCTGACTACAAGCAGCTCATGGACGAGATGAATAACAACAATGGGGCTGCTCCCGAGCCAATTCAGGTCATCGTTCCCTATACCTACAGCACAATCCATGCTGCAGCCACGTTTATCTACGCTGTTCTCGCGGGTCGCCGCCCTATATTCCCCCTTCTGGCGACCCGCGGGACAGCTACGGAGAAAGCGCGCTACATGGAGCAGGCTGTGCAAGCATCGCTCGAGGCGACGAAGGCATATGAAGCTATCTGGCAGTTCATTTGGGATTGCCTGAACTATGGTTTCAGCGCAGTGCGTATCGGCTGGTGCGAGGAACATGGCAGCATGATCTCGCTGGCAAATGGGCAGAGAGAGAAAACGACCGGACTTAAGTATGCTGGCAACAAACTTCTCCCGATTGACCCGTATCAATTCTTCCCTGACCCGCGTGTTCCCATGCACGAGGTGAATACAAAGGGCGATTTTGTCTTCTGGACCACGAGTCAGTCCAAAATGGTGCTGCTCGACAAGGAAAAGAAGGGCCAGTTCAAGTGGGTCGAGGAAGCTGCCAAGTGTGTGAAGGAAGCGGGGACAGATCGGTCGGAATTGCCCGCAGTTAGCAACAGACGAGCCCGAATTGGCATGAATAACGTGCTGATGGTGCCCTCAGGGGACGATGTGGTGGGCTTTCTGCCCATTCGCGAGGGCACAGTGAGGCTCGTTCCGAAGGATTGGGACCTCGGCGATGGCGACAGTAGCGAGATTTGGAAGTTCACATGGGTCAAGGGGCAGATCATTCAGGCGACGCCACTTAACATGGCTCATGACAAGCACCCGGTTGCCGTTACTGAGCCAACCGGCTTCGGCCATGAGTTCGGTTCGATCGCTCTCGCTGACTTCATCAATCCCTTTCAGGATATTATATCCTGGCTGGTCAATTCTCGGATGGAGAATGTCCGGACAACGATAAATAACCAGTTTGTCGTTGACCCGTTCCGCATCGAGATGCAGGATTTGCGCCAGCCAGCCGCCGGCAAGTGCATCAGGCTGAAGCAAACTGCTATTGGCACTCCAGTCGACGAGGCCATCAAGCAGCTGACGACTGTCGACGTTACTCAGGGGCATATGAATGACATACAGCTCATGCGGCTCCTTGCGGATACTGCGACAGGGGTCAATGATAACCTACGAGGTGTCAATCAGGGAGGTCGGCGGTCCGCCACCGAGGCTCGAATTTCCATGCAAGCAGGTGCTTCCCGACTTTCGCAGCTTGCTATCCGCATTAGCAGCCAAGGAATGATGGACATATGCGGGCAGATGATAATGAACATTCAGCAGTTCATGCCTCAGGAAATGTGGGTCGAGACGACTGGTGACGAGGGACCAGAGAGCAGTTTGATGAGTCCTGATATGCTCGTCGGCACATTCAACTACCAGATCAGCGACGGCAGCCTACCCTACGACAAGACTGCGCTGCTAGAAGTCTGGAAGGAGATCATGTTTGGCGTGGCTCAGGACCCAGAACTGCGGCAGACCTACAGCGTGGACAAGATTTTCGAGCACGTTGCAATCCTCGGCGGGGCCAAGAACATCGCGAGTTTCAAGAAGCCACCTCCGCCTCCAATGCCAGCTGGTCCGCCCGCTGGCCCGTTCGCCCCCGGCCAGGCACCTGAGGGGCAAATGCCCATTGGTCCAGGTATGCCGGCGGGTCCGCCTCAGGCACTGTTACCACCACCTCAAATGCAGCAACCGATGTAGGAGCAGAGTATGAACGACGGTGAAGTGCGGCGAGCAGCGACAGCCCAATGGCTGGCGAGTCAGGGTCTCCGCAACCCTGAAGAAGTGACCCCGGAGGAGTTTGCAGAGTTAAGGACCCTGCTCGCTCCTCACAAGGGGTTCGGTATCTTCTGGAGTATGCTAATGTTCTACAGACAGAACAGTGCGCTGATGCTGAATAACACAAATCTGGCAACGCCAAACGGTGTTTCGGCAGCTTCGCAACTCCAAGGCACCATAAAGGCGATTGACGATTTCCGTGAACTGGTGCTAAATATAGCAGACCCAATAGGCGAAGGCAGCGAGTCGCCTCAACGAGCAGGAGCATTTGTAAATGGCTGACGAACCAAACACTGAATATTCGGCTCCTGTGGCCGAGTTGCCAGCGTCCCCAGCGGGACCGTCGGAAGGTGATACCCCGCCTTCTGTCGATAGTGACTTCATCATGAGCACGTTGTTCGGGCAAGATGCGCCCGAAACACCTGCCCCAAAACCAGCTGGCGACCAGGGTTCTGGAGCGAAGCCAGAAGGTGGTGCGGATACGGGGACTGCTCCCCCAGCTCCAGCGCCTGCTGCAAAGGAGCCTGTGGCCGCTCCGCCGGTGGAACAACCGCCGGTCCCTGGGGTCCAGTCTTCCCAGCAAACACAACCTGAGCAACCTGGGGGTGCACCTCCCAAAACTCCGGCCCCTGGACAACCTCCGGCTGCCGCGGAGCCTGCACCTGCAGAAAGTCGGCTGACCGCCGAGGAGCGCTTGCAGCTTGCAAGCATCGAAGCGTTGAGGAGCCAAAACCAGCAGCTGCTGGAAGCTATTCAGCGTGGACAGCAACCTCAAGGTCAGCCGCAACCGGGGCAACAGCCCCAGCCGTCCGGTGGAGTGCCTATTGAGCAAGTCCATCTCACGGTGCCGGATGACCTCTACCATGCAGTGTTTGCAGAGGATGAGGGCCTGAGCCGGCGAGGAATGAATGTCCTCGTTAGCTCAATCGCCACCGCCGCTGTGAACCATGTATTGCAGAGGGTTGTGCCGATTGTGGACAACAGGCTGCAAGGCTACGATCAATCGACACGGCAGAGGACCACGGCCCAGAGTCAGGAGGAGGATTACTACGCCGCCTTCCCGGCTCACCGGAACCCGCTGTTCCGCACAGCTATCGAAAGCGAAATGCAGAAGATGGCGACGGAAATGCCAGCGGCTCCGTGGAACGAGGACTTCCGCAACGCATTGGGGACTCGGGTCAACCGGACTCTCCAGCTCCTGGGCATCAATGTCGGCATGGTCCCAGGTTCGCAACCAAACGGGGGTGGACAACCTCCAGCGGCTGGCTTCGGCGCCCAGCCACAAGGCAATGGGGGAACACCGCCTCCACCTGCCCCAATGCTCGACTCCAGCACTCGAGGCGCTGCGCCTCAGGGTGGGGACAACTTTATCGCAGCTACATTTACCTAGGAGTTTGGGTTATGGCCCTTCCAGGAATGAAAAGCACGGCTGACTTCGGAGCCGACGAAAATCCGAAAACTTGGAGAGAAGGCATTCTCAAGCTTTCTCCCCGGAACGGCGCTCCGCTGTTCGCGCTCACTGCCATGATGAAGAGTGAACGGACGACCTCGCCTGAGTTTCAATGGTGGGAAGAGCCCCTGTTCATGTATACGTTCGTCATGGCTGGTGCTGGCCTTGATGCTACTGTTGGGACCGATACTGTTACGTTGGTTTCTGGCGGCACTCGGCTGAAGCCAGGCGATATGCTGCAGGTGCAGAGCACAAAGGAGAACGTGAGAGTTCTCACCGTGGTCAGTGATACGAGCATCACGGTCGAACGTGCTCGTGGCGAGCCGACGGCTCCGGCAGGTATTGCGGCTGCGGCTGCTGCCGGCGTAAGGCTCATCTACATCGGCTCGGCGTATCGTGAAGGCGCCCCTCGCTCGGTCGGCGTCAGCACGGCTCCTGCGAAGAAGAGCAATGTTACGCAGATTTTCCGCGACCCTGTGGAGATCACGAGAACTGCTCAGCAGACCACGACCTATCGCACTGGCGACCCGTTCAAGAACGACCGTCAGCGGACGATGCACAAGCACAGCCTGGGTATCGAACGTGCGTTCTGGTATGGCTCGAAATACGAGACGATGGAGAGCGGGCAGCCGCTGCGCTTCACCGGAGGCGTGATCAGCTTTATCGACCCTGCGAACGACAAGGACGCTGGCGGCAAGCTGAATATGAGCGAGCTGCTCGGCTTCTTCCCGCAGATTTTTGCCTACGGGAGCAAAGAGAAGCTGGCGTTCGGCTCGCTGTTCGTCCAGAGCCTGCTGTCCAAACTTGTCGTGTATCAGGGCCAGTATCAGTGGGGTCCTCGGGAGAAGGAATACGGCATCGACGTCCGTCGTTTCTTCACTCCTGCCGGCACGTTGGTCATCACGGAGCACCCGATGTTCTCGGCGACTCCGGGCATTGCCAACGACCTGCTGATCATCGACACGGAGAATATCCGTTATCGCCACCTGCAGGACACGACCTACCTGACCGATCGTCAGGACAAGGGCGTTGACGGTAAGGCAGACGAGTATCTGACCGAGGCCGGACTTGAAGTATGGCATGGCCTTACTCACTTCCGTATTCGGAACATCGACGCTCTGTCGGCCGAACCAGTCCTCCCGGCGGACTAATGAGAGTTGGGGAGGAGGACCATCCCCCTCCTCCCCACACTTTAGGAGCAGGTCATGGCTTACGGTGATATTCTCCAAGACCTGCGTGAAGGTCTAGCAGTTTCAGCCAGCTACGATGGACGCTTGATGCGAGGCATCTCAAATGCTGCTCGCTCGCTCCTGAGAGCATACAATTTCCGAGAAGCCCTGCGGCGAGCCGATGTGGCTGTGCTGCCTGGCACACGTAGCTTCGCCTTGCCAGCCGACTGTGGCAAGATCAAAGCAGTCCGGCTGTATGTAGTCGAGGGAAATACGACCAGTTACAAGACGCTGCGGCGTCGGGAGGAAGGGACACTACCTTATTATGCTGGCCCTAGCTTCTACTGGATTGAAGCTGGTTACGGGCTTATGGACAGTCCTATGCCTCATGATGCAGTTGGCTACCGGATGGAGGTCTGGTATCAGTCTGACGACCCTGTTTTTGCTGAACCTTGGCTTAGCAAGAAATTCGCGGATGTGCTCGAACACAAAGCGGGCACTGAGCAGAGTCTCAAGATGCGGAAAAGCGAGGCGTTCCAAATCTACAGCCAGCTCTGGCAAGAGGACGTAGCAATTCTGGGCCGGTATATGCCAGAACTCGAGTTCGGGGATATGGACCTGAGCATGGGCGATCGTCAACGCGAGCAAGTGTTGGACCGTTACCCTGCAATTTAAGGTTGTATTACAAACCCAACTTGGGTTTGTCCTACTGGAAGGATGGCTATGAACAGGCGTGAACCGCTGATTATGGTCCAAGAGCCTGAGCTGGTTTCCAGTGGGCTCTGGCCTGATCGCCATCCAATGCAGACAGCGCTGTGGGAGCGAGGAGAAAATGTGCGCTTCCATACGGGTAAGATCACACGCAGGGTTCCGAACAGTCCACTCTTCGACGCAGGTGCTGACCCGCTTCGTGGAATAAGTCAGCACCAGAACAGTGATGGGACACGCTGGATTTGGGCAGCTTCTGGCGGGCAGATAGTTCGATGGTTCGGCCCTGGCGTGCAGATAATTGCAAGCGGGCTGCCATTTACCCGTAACCAGAGCGGAGCATCCGAGCCTACCTTCTGGGACTTCACTCATTGGGGCGACTGGACACTGGTCAATCAACAAGATGCTGGCATCTTCCGGCACAAGGACCAGGACGGAACATTCGCTCCCCTGCCCGGCGCGCCACAGGATGCAGTGCTGTTTCTGAAGAAACGTAACCAGCTGCTTGCCATTGGGCATGGCATGAACAGGAGGCTGGTGAGTTTCAGCGATGCCGACAACATTGAGGACTGGATTAGCACTCCCGAGAACCTCGCCGGCGAACTCCCTCTCGAGGAGCTGGACACGCCTGTCAAAGCTGGCTGTCACTATGGCCGCGACGTAGCTGTGTTCGGCGAGAACCAAATGTTCAGCGTTAATTGGGTGGGCGCTCCGCTATACTTCGGGCAGAACAAACTGCTCGAGGGTATCGGCGCGATCGGCAAACATTCAGTTGTTGCCGATGGGAGGGTAATTTACGGAGTCGGTCGAAACGGTATCTGGCAGACCGATGGCATGATATTCAAGTATATTGACGAGTTAGCCTTGCGCGATTACCTCCAAGGCAATGTCAACTGGGCTCAAGGAGGCAAGATCGTTGCTGTTAAGAACGACATAACAGGGTGTCTCGAGTTCTCGTTCCCGATGGGAGCAAGTCTCGATAACAATGAGGGCTGGTGTTATGACCCGCGACACGGAGGCTGGAGCAAAATTCCACCGCACGAGTCGGCAGCATCGCGAGTGCTATTCGAACGTCCTCTTAGTGGCAAGCTGGATGGCAGCCTCGAATATTTCGAATATAACGAGTATGCTAAAGCGCCCCTCGACCTATCGAGCCGCGGATTGCTAGTCCAGCGTGATAATAATGCGCTGCACATTGGAGCAATCATCGACGAGGTGGAAATATTCGCCCACAAAGCTCTGAACGTGCAGCTGCGAGTCGGTGCAGCCCAAAATCCTGAAGGCCCCTATGACTTCACGCCCTGGCACGAGTTCGATATGAAGCAGAGAACGATCGGGATTGAGCAACACCTGAGCGGGACTTACCACAAGATCGAATTCGAGTCATACGCCGACGAATGGGAGCTGGACCTGCAAGGGTTCGCCCTGTTCGGTATCGTCGAAGGACAGAAGAGGGCCGGAAACTAATGCCTGTGCCTCTGCCCGATATGTATGAGAACTGGCAGGATTGGGCCAGGGCTGCTATCCAGTGGATGGGTGAAGGCAGCACAGACATTGTAGCAGCGGGCGAAGGAACCTCAGGTGGTGGTGGTGAAGTCGAGCCACCAATTATCCTTCCTCCGGTTGGCAATGTTCCGCCTCCTTGGTCGCCTCTTTGGTGGGACCAGACCTGGATATTCCAAGGCAACAATACTGGCGAGCCACCAATCGCAGCCGATATTGTGTTCATTGATACTCAGATGATTGCCGACGCTGCAATCGAGACGAGTAAGGTTGCAGCAAACGCAATTCACGAGTTCAACCTTGCTGACCCGAGTGTGTCTACAGGAAAGATTTTTGACCTTGCAATCGAAACAGGGAAGATACGCGATCTCGCTGTGCTCACGGCGAAGATATACGACCTTGCTGTTGTCACAGCCAAGATCGGCGACGCTGCAATCGTCAACGCGAAAATTGGCAACCTCGAAGTCAGCACAGCCAAGATTGCTGACCTTGCTGTTAACAACGCGAAAATCGCCAACCTGGCCGTGGACAGCGCAAAGATCGCCGACCTCGCAGTCGAGAGAGCAAAAATCCAGCTGCTCGCAGTTGACTACGCGCAGATCGCAAACCTCGCGGTCGGGCAAGCTAAAATCCAGGCCCTTGCGGTTGGCACAGCCCAGATCATCGACCTATCTGTCATTCAGGCCAAGATCGGACTGCTCGCTGTCGGCGCAGCCCAGATACAATACGCCTCGATTGGGTCTGCTCAAATTGCTGACGCGTCTATCATGGCTGCTGACATTGGCGTGGCGCAGATCGGTGCAGCTCAAATTGCTGACGCTAGCATTGGCTCGGCAGAGATTATCGACGGCAGCATCCTCAATGCAGACATTGGCAACGCGCAGATCTCGACGGCTAAAATACAAGCTGCTGCGATCACTACTGCGCTTATACAAGATGCTGCGATTGTAAGCGCGAAGATCGGAGCATTGTCAGTTCAATTTGCTCATATTGAGGACCTTACCATCGGCCCTGAAAAGGTGCAGATCAACGGCATGACCACGATGGGATATGCTGAGTTAGCGAGTGGAGGAAACCTGACCTCCTACCCGGTTGGAACCACAGGTGCACCTCGCTGGACAGACTTCAATATTGCGAGCACTGGCGGTGGCGGGAGCGGTGGCGGTGGCTCTGGTGGAGGAGGACAAATCCCCTAATGGCTGCATTTGGCGTCAGAATTGCTTGCTATGCTCACGGAGTTACCTTCGTGACACTCTGCTTCGCGGGTAAGCGGAGTGGGAGCAATAATGACAACATGGAAATGAGAGTTATTCGACGCAGGTCTGGATATGCAGACACACCACTGCCTGGAGTAGCCATCTTCTCTCTGCTTGCTGATACGACTGGACGAAACTGGCAGTGGGTTGACGCTGATGTGCCAGCGAGCGGAGCGTGGGACTATGTCCTGCAGGTAAATAGATTAGACGGAGGTGGGAGTTTCCAGCAAATGCTGCTAACTGCCATCCATAGCAAGAGGTGACACGTGCAGCAAACCCTCGAATTGGTCTGGCCGGGGCAGCATACGGCAGAGGACTTGGAAATACTACTGGAGGCCGACAACAATCAACCGCTGATCGAGCGGATACCCCTGCTGAGAGTCGACCACGCGCTCCGGCGGGGCGAAATGCTCCTATTCCGGCTTCATCCCGGTCCAGGACGCATACTTGCCGAGATCATCAGCGACAATGGAAGCAAAAGGCTGGAAATGCTACGCGGAGCAGGGCGTTTCGGGCCAAGTATGCACAAAATACTCGCCTCACTTTGGGCTTACGCGACCGAATTGGGGTGTGAGTGCGTGACAACTGTGGTATATTCGGAGCGCTTCAAGAGGGCGCTAGAACTCAGCGGTGCCAGCGTCGAAGGCTGGATACTTACATACTCGGAGGCTGGTCATGGGAACCAAGAAGAAGAGCAAAACGAAGTCCAGCAGCACACAGACGGAGAAGCCGCTTGATCTAGTTATGCCAGGTTATAACACGATTGCTCAAGGGGTCGAAAAGGGCCTTCAGGACATTCAAGGCGTGAACTATACTGGTGACTTCCTGGCCCAGCCGGGTGACCTGCAGAACCAGATGCCAGCGGCGTGGCAAAAAGCCGCTGGAACGGTGGGGCAGCTAGTTCCACAGGCGCAAAACTTTATTCAGCAGGGGCTCCAAGGGCCTCAATTTGGCGACAGTCCTAACCTTGCTGCGGGTATGCAGAGCTTTGGTAGCACTAGTCCTGAGGGTATGCAAGGGGCTATTAATGCTGCAATCCACCCATATATGCAGCAGCTGACGCAGAACATTCTGCCTAGCCTGCAAAGTGCTGGCATTGAGTCCGGAGCCTACGGCGGGTCAAGGTCTCAGCAGACTCTGCCGGGCATGGCGATCGCCGATGCTGGTGAAAGCGCACAGCGGGTGGCAGCTGCCCTCGCTTTCGAGGACTTCCAGAAGCAGCAAGAACGCACACTTCAGGGCTATGGACTATCCACTGATCGTGGGCTCGGCGAGGCCAGTGCGCTTACCAGCCGGCTTGGCGTGATGCCAGGTATGTTCAATACCGCGGCCAGCCTTGCTGGTGGTGAAGCTGAGTTCCTCGGCAACGCTGCACAGGGCGATCTGATGAACAGGCAGATGGGTATTGATAACGCCCTGAAGCAGTTCCAATACGATATGACTCGTCCGTTCATGGGCTATGATGTTGCTGGCAATATCCTTGGCAACATGACCCAGGGATATGGGACAACCAGCGGGACTAGCAAGTCCACAACGACTGAGAAGACGGGCGGGCTGGGCAACATCGTGGCTGGTGTTGGCGGGCTTGCTGCGGCTGCTGCGGGTATGCCGGGACTTGGCAGCCTGCTTGGTGGCGCCAGCGGAGCCTTGCCAGGTATGCAATCCATGGGAAGTCTCATGGGCAGCATCCCACAGCGTCCGATCTACGGGGCTGGCAGTATCACTGGCTGGGACCCGAGCAATTCAATCGTTCCGGGCTAGGAGGCTCTGATGGACATTCAGCAGATCATGCAGCTGTTGGCTGCGGGGCAGCAAGGCGGTGGGCAAAACCCAATGCAGGGCGTAATGGGAGGTGGGATGCAGGGAGCACTTGGCGGCGGTATGCCGCTGACTCCCATGATGCCCGGCGCACAGCCAACCCCGCCCGACTACAACAGCTTGCTTCAGCGGGCTCTTGTCGATCAGCAGGCGGAAGCACAAGCCCGACAGCAGGAACATATGAACCTCATGGGGCAGCAGTTCGCTGCGCGTCAGATGGGTAATGCTCCGCAAGGGTTCGGCGCCGGGCAGATGCAGCAACCACAGATGCAGGCTCCTCAGCAAGGGCAAGCCCCGACTCAGCCTGCCGGCATTGCACAGCGGCCACGCATGGGTGGAGCCTTTAACGAGGACATATCAGCCTACTAGGAGGCCATAATGGCAGGTCCATTTCAATCAACAATCGGCCAGGTAGCTGACCCTAGCATCGCTGCCTTCATGGAAGCTGAGCGCAAGAAGCAGGAAGCTGCTGCGCTGTTGTTCCAGCAAATGGCAGCTGCCCAGCGGGGTGGAGCGCCAGCGCCTGGGCTGATCGCACAGCCGGTGCAGGGGTTCAAGCGTGGACAGGGACCATTGGCTGCGCCAGCACCAGCACCGCCTCCGGCTGCTATGCGGGGAGCGGTAGCACCAGCAGCCCCACGCGCAGCGCCAGCACCTATGCAACCTCCACCTGTGGCACCCAAGCCAGTCGGCTTTGTTCCGGGTGGCAGCCAGCCGAGTCAGCCAAGCGGGCAGATCAATGCTCCAATCGGCTTCGAGACCTTCAAGTCTGCCATCCGGCAACAGGAGTCTGGAGGCCGTTACGGAGTGCCCAATGCAGAAGGCTCGGGGGCAATGGGCGTCGGACAGGTTATGCCAGATACCGAACGAGCCCTGGCAAAGCGTATCGGCATTGCCTACAATCCTGAACTGTCCAAGGGCACAAGCCCAGAAGCTATGCAGTATCAGGACCGGATATTCGATGCCGCTGCCAAGGAGGCTTGGGCATTTGGCAGAGGCAATCCAGCCATGGCAGCAAGTTATTACTTCGGCGGCTCGGACCAGAACAAGTGGAAGGAAAAGACTCAGCAGTATGCTCAAGAAGTCACGAGCCGGATGAACCTGCCGAACACTAACCGGACAGCCGATGCGCTTGCTGGCTTCATGCCGACGCCTCCGTCGCCTCACATGGAGGGCTTCGATGCTATGGACAGGGCCATTCGTATGGCCGCTGGTAATCAAGCGAAGCCTGTCGATTACAGCTACGCGACACAGCCTATGCCTGAGGTGCCGAAGCCAGAGTTGCAACAGGAGGCTGACTACACCAAGGCCGATGAGGCGTTTGCTGCTGCCAAGCCAATCAACCCATTCGGCTCGACTCCTGAGGAGGTCGAAAAGAACAAGATGAAGATGAGAAGGGCAAGTTACTTCTCTGGGCTGGCCAGCGGCCTTGCGAACTATCGCGAGGGCCAAGGCATTGGTCAGCTGCTTGCCAACATGGGCGGTGCTGCGTTGCAGGGCAGGTTCCAAGGCGACGAGAATGTTCGTGCCAAGCTGGAGGAGATGGACACGAACATGGCCAAGTATAATATGCTTATCTCCAACCGGGAGGAAGGGAAAGCTAAGGAGCATATCAACACAGTTAATGCTAACATCACCACCATGAACAGGTTTGGTGAGATGAAATACCAGCAGGCAATGAAGGACTATGACGAGACTAAGCCCTTCGTTGATGAGCTGGGTCGGCTTACCACGACGAACAGGAACCCGACGACAGGGCAGACCGAAGTTCATAAATCGCTGATTGACCCGGCAGCTATCAACAAGTATGTCATAGCAATCGGCGAGAACGAGAAAGATCGGGCCAACCAGCTCACAGCATCTGACGCGCTGAACTATCGCGTGCAGTCAGCGACGTTTAATGCACTGTTGCCACAGGCTATTGCCGAGGCGCAGAAGGCTGGCGATTGGGAGAAGCGTGACCAGCTGACTATGTATGCAGGTAGCCAGGCTGCTTATAAACTTGTCCAGCAGGGCACTTGGCAGCAAGCTATGGCCGAGGTTCCAGGCGGCGCTAGCCAGATACCGAAGATGGATGCTGACGCTTGGGCCGCTGCTGGTGTGCCTGTCAATCCCCAGACCGGGATGCCAGATGCACTTCAGGGCAAACCGACCGATCGTCAACAGGAGCTGCACGATAACTACATCGCAAGCAATCTGGTTGGGTTCTTCGTCGAGAGCCGGCACATGAGCAATCTTGTCGGAGGCTTTGTCGAGGACATTCTACCTGGGACTGAAGGCGAGCCGGGCGGTCCGAGGATGCCAAGAGGGCCAGAACGTCGACGCTGGAAGTCGGCAAGTCCGACTGTGCAGCAGAGCATACAGGCCTTCGATATTGCTCATACCAAGAAAACAGAGCGGGAGACTCCGAAAGGAACCTTCGGCACTGAAATGTATGACCCCGGATACTGATGCCTAACAAGTATGCCATAGGCGCTCGAGAGAGCCTTGGCCAGATGCGGCCCGCCGGTGCCGTTGAGGACCAAGAAAAAGTCGGCTTCATTCGAGGCTTCGGCGAAAGCGCAGTATCGAGCATTCCCGAGCTGTTCGGCGCTGAGCCGTGGGAGAATGCTCAGGCCTTCCGGGACCAGAACCCATGGTCAGGATTTGCCAGCGAAATGGTTGGCATGGCTGTGCCTTACATGGGCGCTGAGGCAGCGGTGCTGAAAATACCACGACTGGCGAAAGCTGTTGCCAGCGGGGTCAAAGGGCTGACAGGTGGAGCCGAAGCACTTGGTTTCCGAGGCGCTGCTGCAAGTCCGATTTGGCAGGGTGCTGCTCGAGAACTCGTAATCAATGCGCCAGTCGAGGCCAGTCGACTTGCAGTAGCGTCAACGGTGTATCCAGAAAACTTCGACGAAGTAGGTTGGGACGTTGCGACCAGTCTGGGGGTAGCCGGAGGTATCGGCGCGGGAGTTGGCTGGCTGGGCAAGGCGAAGAAGCGAGCCAAGCGGGCGGTGATCGACGGCGGTGAGGACTTCACGGCGAACACATGGCAGCTGGCTGCGCTTGAGGAAGGTGCACAGGTTAGGGGTGCTGCTGACCCTGTGGCGTTTGCAAACGACTTGGAACGTGCTGCACTCACCGACAATCCAGGCAAGACCGGAGTCAAAGGTGCTGGTCAGAAGATCGACTATATGCAGCCGATAGCGGAGCATCCGATCGAGAAGGGTGAGAACTTGAACTCCCTGCTTATCCCCGGCAAAGGGCTGAAGGGAAGCAATGAGCCGATCAGGCTTATCGACCCAGACGGAAAGAACGTCAACATTCCAACAGGGCTGAACCGGCAGTATCTCGTCGAGAACCCGTCAGCTACCAAGGGCAGGCCTAAGTGGCTCAAGCCGGGTCAGCAGCAAGATATTATTGATCAGCTGCCTGAGGGCATTGACAGCATTAGGAAGCTGGCGAGCACGGTCCAGCACCCGAGGTATCTGACTGTAATCGACAAGGATGGAGCACGCGAACTCAGCGGGAAGTTAAGCTTGCCTGGCATGATGAAGGTCGGCAAGACCAGCATGATACAGGACAAGAACGGGCTGTGGTTTGTGGCGCACAGGTTGTCTGATGGCAAGGGACAGGCTATCGGCAAGGGTGCAGGGAAGATTAAGGTCGGTGAAACCTATCTCGTCGGGAAGATGCTAGACCCAGGTTTGCTTGAACCCGATGCCAAGAAGCTGAGTGAAATGGTCACGGCTCCTTGGGCGAAGCAGCGCGCAGCCTACCATGCAGGTCGGCGCGATAACATATTCTCCAATGCTGACGATGCGTATCTCAGCATCGTGAACAAGCAGAGCATGGACAGAATGAAGGGGATGGACCACAAGGAGAAGGTCGGCTACCTTGCTGAGAAGCTAGGTAAGATTAAGGCTGACGGGGTTGATCTGCTGGATAGCAAGTTCAACTTCAAGGACAGCAAAAACATACAAGATATGGCTGAGAGCATCGCCATCTCGCTCAAGCCGACGAGTCATCTGCAGTTGCAGAACCGCGACTATGCTCACTACTTCGGCCTCATGAAGAACGGGCAAAAGACCGGGGAGGAGTGGGTGCGGAAGGCGTTCTTCGGTGCTCAGAAACTTAAGCCCGGAACCAGCGCTGCGCGAGCGATCATCGGGACAGGGAAGTCAGGGAGAGAGGTCGTGAGTGGGTATAAAGGTCATGACCCGCTGGTGAAGATTTGGGAGGCATTTACAGAGGAGGAGAACGACCTCGTTACTCGTATGGCAAACGCAGATGTGCTTAGTCCTAAGATGGTCCAGAAGCTAGTTGCCGATGGCAGCCTTAGTGCGAAAGCTGGCGAGGCTGTTGAGAAGGCGCGAGCGCTGAACAACGACTTCGTGAACGACTTAATCCCTGTCATGGACGACGCCGGGCATACAGGAATTGAATGGCTGAAGAACCACCTGGGTATACCGCGCACTACTCGAGGTCATATGTTCGCCGAGATTAGGGACGGCAAGAAGCTCAAGCACGTTGCGTGGGGGAAGAACGCTGACGAGGTTGAACGCGAGGCGAGAGCAGTGGTCGAAGAGGCCAAGGCAGCGGGTGAGAACTGGACGTTCGACCCAGCCAAGAAGCGGGACTTCCCAACCGAGAGCAGCGAGGCGCTAGCTAACCTGCAACGTGATATGTCCAAGGGGATTGGTAAGACTACTGAAGATGGAGAAATTTTGGCGCGAGCCATGCGGCGATTGTCGGCGATCAAGAGCACAACGGGCAAGCACCCCGGAATACCTATCTCCTCTGGTGCGCTGAAGAAGAGGAAGAACATTCCGAACGTCGAAGGTCATGCTGCTCCGTTCACCAAGGACGAGACGCTGAACGCGATGTATGGTCACATGAGCCAGCTGAGCAAGTTCGGAGCCATGCAGAACTGGCAGAGCAGATTTGGCCGCGAAGCCAAAGATATGCTGAAGGGGCACGACCCCAAGATGTTTGAGGACTTGATGCTCAAGCAGCGGCAGTATCTGGGGATTGAAAGCCAGTTTACCAACGCGCTGAACAGCAAGCTGCGCAAGGTCCTGCCAGGCGATAAGCCGGCGACTGCCATTGCTGCTGCGGTGAATGAAAGCATATTCGCCCTGACGCTTGGTTTGTTCAACATGAGCCATGCGATACTTAATGTGCTTAGTCCAATCCAAACTGTCATGCCGTGGATTATGCACAGCGCGACGTTGCCGCCGCAAGCCCTTGCTGATCTCATGGGGCACACGATCACAGCCAATGCGAAGGGCGAAGCCAGGGGGCTGTCGGCGTATGTTGAGCCGCTGAAGGTTATGGGCAGCGCGGTTAAGCTGCTTGGCAACCCAGGTGAAGAACTCGGCGGGCTCATCGAGCGAGCAATCAACGATGGCGTGTTCCACCCGCAGCTGTTTGAAGATTGGGTCGGCGGGCAGGCCAAGAACAGGATAGGCCTCTTCGAAAGCTTTGGCAAGGAGGGCATGGTTGGGTTCCTTCGGAAGCTGGCTACGTTTGCTGGCGAAGAGAGCGAGAAAATGTCTCGGCTCATTGCGTGGAACGCCAGCTACCGGGTGGGCAAAGACATTGCAGGGCTCGAAGGTGACGCCCTCTACCACTTCATGAAGCGGGCCCAGGAAGTTACGATGTTCGGCTACCATACTGTAGACCGAGCGAACTTGACCTCAGGCCCGATCGGAAGTATGTTCGGCCTGTTCAAGAACTGGCAGATGCACTTCATTGGCAACATGATGCAGTATGCAAAGCTTGCTGTTAACGAGGGGAACTTTGGGCCACTCGTGTGGGCAGGTGGTAGCGCAGTTGCACTTGGCGGACTCGGGGCGACACCGCTGATTGCTATTGCTGACGGGTTAGGTAATTGGGAGAACGACGCGAACAGCAGCTATCTCTGGATGAAGGAGAATTATAGCGACCATGTGCCAGGGACTGACACGAAGATGAGCGATGCAGCTTATTTTGGCTTGCCAGCATTCTTGGGAGTGAGTCTGCAGGCAAGCAGCACTCTTCCAGGCACGGACGTTCGCAATGAGGTGACGAGCCTCATGAGCCTTGCCATGTGGAACCGAGCGAAGATGATGTATAAGACTTATGAGAAGGCGGATGAGTTCCACGACGCTACAGGCATGAACCCGTTCCAAGACCCGAACATCAGGGACATGGCGATGCAAGCCACCATGCCTCGGTTTATGATCAGAGCGATGAGTTTAACTGAGGAGGACTACGTGCGGAGTATGTCCACCGGCTACCCCCAGGTCCGGAACGTCAGCCCGTTCGGCAGGCTGATGCACGGCATGGGAGTGAATGTCGTCGAGATCGAGTCTATGCAGGAAGCTAGCCAGGTTCTGTATAAGCACGAGGAGCAGATGAACGCGAAGGTTCGCGGGCTCGGTCGTGCATATTACGACGCGATCAGTAACGGTGACACTGCCGAGGCTACGAAAGTCGTGCACACAGCACTTGGGCTATCCATTCCCCTGGATAAGATTGCGCGCAGCGCTATGGCGATCAAGAAGCGGGAAGAGACTGGAGATATATTGTCCCGGTATTCTCTTGCTGGTCAAGCCGAAGCGCGGTCAGCTATGGCGCAGGGTGAAACTTTCGAGGTGCCAGAATAGCTCTCGAGTGTTACAGACCCAACTTGGGTTTGTAATACGCACACCGGGTATTACAGCATACTTCCCATCTTAGTTCCAGGCACGAACGATCGAAGTCCTGCGCCGGTGATGCTGCCTACGCGAAGTCCGAGAACCTGGCTGGATAGCAAGTGGTCGATCAGCGAATTGATCTGAGTCGGTTGGAACCTGTCCATTAGCATATGGATAAGGTCAGACTCGGGCATGAACCCGCCGTCGGCAGATCGTATCCGAACGGCGTCTAAAACGTCCCCATAGGCCGCCACAGCGCCCGTAGAAGCCATTTCGTTGAAGATATGGCGCATCCTGTCCTCGGACCGCGTGAGGTATTCTATGGCCCTTCCGGCGTCCTTCACGGACACCAGCAAGTCATTGGACCTAGATAAGCTGAAGGACATAGCAACCTTGAAGAAGTGGAGGTCTCGGCGAGCATTATATCCCATTGCCAGGCGTTTGTTTTGCGGGATAGGAGGTCCACCATTCTTGACCCACCACTCCTCGTAGAGTTGCTTCGCTTGCTTCTCCCACTTGAAGTAACCGAACAGGGTGCGTATTTGCTTCAGATCATGGATAATATCAGCCTTGAGTTTATGATCTACGTCCTCGAAGTCGAAGGCGCTGGTCCGTGTTTTCTGCTGATCGAAGATCATGATTGTTCGGCTCATAAAGCCCATGCCCCATGCTTGCTCTGGGATTGTCATAGCGAGGAAGGCGGGCTGCACACCCGTTATGATTGAGCAGTAGGGGGACTCGAGTCGCACTGTCCCGTTGCTGCGAGTAACAGCCTGATATGTCGAGAGAGTGTCGTAAAGCTCGTTGTAGAATGTGAGGTGACCAATGTCATGCTCAGGTAAGATGCCTTGTATCTCATCGCTAAGTGCAATACACTCGTTACTCGGGAGTAGCGTCCCATCTGGCCCACGCCTCGTCTTTAGGTTCTCTTGCATATAGTCCTGGAGTCCGGCCCGCGTAACTGATTGCGGAATGAAACTAAATCCAGTTGCCGGGAGCAGGACGCTCTTGACAGCTTTCACCGTCTGGCTCTTTCCTGCTCCCGGCCCCGACACGAGCATAAAGTAAAGGTTCGGCGTAGTAAGCTGCCCCCGCAGCCTAGTGCCAACCTGCCTCGTTGCTGCGGTCGAAGTCATCCACAGCGCGCCCGTTTCAACGAACGCACTTCCAGCATTAAAAGGTGTTGCATACTCCTTAAATGCTGTGATCAGGTCCGGGCATCTACGCTCCAAGGAGGATGCCATCACCCGGCTTCCAGGCTCTAAGTCCCGCGGGGTTATTTTTCTTCTCCTTACCCCAGTTTAAGCCGATAGACATTTCGGCTGGTATGGCCATGACACCCTGAGCGCCAAAGTCAACGGGGAATACCATACGCTGAAGTATGTTCTCCAGAATTTCCGCTGCTCCGTCAACAGGTATGAGGTAAGCACCTGCGTCATGAACTTGAGCCAGTAGGCCCGCATCCGCATGAGCCATAATACGTCCATAATCACACTCCTTTATCATCCAAGACTGGACCTGCATCAGGCCCTCGTTCATTACGTCGGCGACCAGGGATTGGGGTCCGTGTGCAATCGCTGCACGATGTGTAGCCGGGTCATCGGGTCTGCCCCAAAATTGCCTTTCCCGTCCGAGCGGGGTAATAATTTTCCCGTCACGTTGTATCTGCGCGATAACCTCAAGCTGCCAGTCGGCGATCTCGGGGAAGGCTCCGAAGTAGTCGAGCTGGAAGCCAGCAATAAGAGCCGTCTCCACTTTGAGATGCATCGCTATAGTCTTAGCTGTTCCGTAGTAGTTCGTTCCATGCCCGCCTCGCTTCGCCATATCCCTGTAGGTCATATCGCGGTAGAAATACTCGTTTACATTAGTGAGCCTAGGCCACACAAGCCGAGCAACAGTGGTATGGAGGTCAGAAGAACAAGCAGCAATGTAGCGCTGACTCCGGCTAAGATAACCCACTCCATAGGACTCAGCAGTTTTGAGGTCGGGGTATGCAATAATAAATCCGGGAGGCGCTTCCACGACTCGCCGGACTCGGTCATTGAGGTTCTGCGCATTTGTCCCTCGACCAAAAGGGTTGGTTTGCGAACTGAGCCGCCCGGTGTCAGTTCCAGTTGGAGAAAACTGGCACCGGAGTCGCTTGGTCCTTGGCTCCAATCCCTTCTTAAAGACTCCAGCCAGCTTGACAGCTTCTCGGTATCCGAGTATGGCGTTAACGAACGGACGAGCAGACGGATAAGCGTCGCGCAGCTTCTCCAGTGCATCCCTGTTCGTTCCCCGTTTCCTCTGCTTAGTCTTATGGTCATACTGCCAGACGGGTGGTAGCTGTAAGTAATCATAGAAGAAGGCTTCTACCTGTTGCCAGGAGTTAGGGTTGATGAGGTTATACCAAACGGCGGTGCAGAAGAGATGCAGCGCATCCTTGCACTTGGAGGCCTCACGGTCTAGCTTCATGATGAGGTTAAGAACACTCATCTCATTGGTCGGGAAACCTTTGCGGCTCATCTCTAGACAGAGAGAGGCTACTCGCCTCTCTCGATCGTAGGTCCGCTGATGGTTGTCGTTCATCATGAGCTTCATGACGGGGAGGAGCTGAGACGTTACTGCGCTGTCTAGGCAGTTGTAAACCTGGTAGGTTTGGAACGCCGACAGGCCTTCGGGGATTTGACCTGGCTGCATGGTGACGATTGGCACAGGCTAACTCCGCTTCTTGGGTTTGTGTGGACAGGCCGAACAGTTGTCAAGTGCTCGCAGTGGCATGGCGAGCAGAATTTCTCTAAGCTCCTTAGCCTTCGCTTGGGCAGTTGCTAGTTCCTTCTGCAACGCCTCCTTCTCGTCATCCATGCTCTGCTCCTATTCATCGGCCTTATTGTCGTCCTTGCTGCTCTCGCGCATGAACTTCCAGCTAGGCTCATTCAAGTAGAGGCTAGCTAAGGTTCCCAGCGCTTTAGGCAACTCAGGCTGAAGACTATGCTGCAAAATAGACGTATCATCAGACAAGTTTCTGATGCGAATGTCAAGGTCCTCGAGCAAGTATTGGTGATCGTAGAGGAAGTTCTGCCCGACCTTTGGATTTGGCAGGGCTCCAAAGGCCATCACCCAGCGCCAGGCCTTAGCTTCCTCGGCGGCGGTATGCCAGAAGTTGCATAGGGCAGGGAGCGTGTTCCGGTTATAGAACGGGATGCAGATGCCGAACCGTGGTGTGCAGAAGGAGATCGTTGTAATCTGCCCGATGCGCGGGTCAGTCTCAATGTCCACGCCGATCGTCCAGTGAGGATTAGCTGCAAACACCCTGTATACGTGCTCGATCTCCTCAAACGTCGGGTCGATGTAGAACAGCCGCTCCAGCGGTTTAGGCAACGTGCCAGCTAGATATTTCGCAGCTTTGCTCAAGTCGGCCCAGACCAGCGGGCGTTGGTCCCACTGGCGGAGAACCATTGCAGGATGAAACGTAGCTAGTCCGACTCGTCCCTTTGGCAGGTTGAGGATGGTCCCTCTGTTCTGCCCGATACGGCCTTCGCCAGTAACGGCCCATAGTGCAGTCGCTCCGAGGAGTAGAATAAACTCCGGCTTGAGCGCGTCAATCTCCTCATGTAGTCGGACAACATGGTGCTCCAATTCGGGGAGGAGATACCGCTTGTTGATAGGAGGTAGACGCGCTGCCATCGAGTGCCCGGACTTCTTAAGCTCGGTCTTGGTGGTTGTCCAGTTTGTCTTGAAGTCATTGCCTGGAGGTCTTTCAGTAAAGACGTTGGTTATGTTGAAGTCAGCGCGAGTAAAGCCAGACTGCTCAAGGAGTATGTTTAGCAGCTGACCGCTGGCTCCGACGAACGGGCGACCGTAGCGCTCCTCGTCCTCGCCCGGAGCCTCGCCGATCAGCAGCAGCTTAGTGTTCGGCTTCCCCCACTCGAAGAGGCCGAACGGTCGATGCAGCGCGTTGATGACTGGCAGCTGTTCACCACTTCCAGACATTTTCAATCCTCATGCCTGGCCGGGGCTCAACGTCATTGTAGAGTATGCGAAGTGCGACGATATGGTTCTTGAGCGAAGCAATAACCTCTCCGTCGTCGAAGCCAAGCTCGATCAGCTTGTCGATCATATCAGCCATTTCGCTAAACGCATTGGAGATACGAGACGCACAATGTATCCTGTAGTCGTGTAGGTCCAGCCTTGCTTCGACTTTCGGAACTGCAGCCTCGGCTTCCTCGAAGGCATGGCCCTTCCTGTAATTTCCCATCGCCCATGCGACCTGCTCAGCCTCAGTCGCTCGGAACAGGAGGTTGGCTATTTCACCCTGCTTTTCGACCTGATGGTTCTTGACAATATCATGCAGCCAGTCGAAGGTTGCGATCGGCTCGAAGCCTAGCCCGCACCTGGCCCTAGCTAGTCTGGCCCACATGATAACCAGTGGGCCAGCAAGAACGTCACCACCTTGCAGGGTGAAGATAGGTTCGTTCGGCTCAGCCGTTGCGTATGCATCGAGTGGCGACGGGTCTAGCTTGCTGCCCTTTGCTTCTTCAGTCATGGGACTTTACCTTTCTTAACTCGTAGTGTAGTTCACGCAGCGTAGCGGTAGAAATTGGGCTGCGATCGTCAAGCAGCTCAATGCACTTGATCGCTTCCTCGATCTCGATCAGCAGCCGCTGCTTAGTTGCTAACTTCATTGTTCACCTCCAGATAGTGTCCGTCTCGGCTGACCACGTGCCGGGCGACGTCAGCGTTCGTCGGGTCTAGTTCGACGCCGAGGACTCGCGGGCTGCCGAGTTGTAAAGCCGCTGCAAGTGCACTGCCACTCCCGCACGTTGGGTCAAGGACTGTGCTGTTCTTGTCCACGAGCATACGGAGAAAGTGGCGGAGCATATCTTGTGGCTTCTGATTGAGATGAAGCTTCTCGTCTTGGTCTGTTCTGCCGACAAAGACGTCCTGATCTAGCTTGCATAGTTTTCTGTCTCCGCGAGAGAATAGTAGAGCAGTTTCGTAAGTGTGGCGAGGTCTGCGCTTGGTGTCCGAAGCCACTCCCTGATAGGGCTTATGCCAGATGAGGGGATGGGGCTGGACGAGCTTCCAACCACTGTTGGAGAAGGTTTCGACGAGCGGCTGGTAGAACCGCATATCAAACCAGAACATAAGGTGAGCGGTGTCATAGGCTAGCGCGTCCTGCCAGGTTAGGAGAGTCTCGACCAGCTCCCACATAATGTCGGGCGAGTCAGCATAGGTGGGGACGATGTGTGCCCGGCCTGTGGCCCGAGTATTGGAGCCTGCATACTCCATGCCGTAAGGGAAGTCAACGTGCAGCACATCGAACTTAGGCCCGCTGTAGGCTTCGGCCCACTCAATAAAGCTGGCCGTTATGATCGGGCTGCCCCGGTCAGACTCCTGTTCTTGGATTAGGCTTGCCTGTAGACTTATCTCGGCGACTCGTCCGGCTTCGATTGCTCCGAACATATTGTCGTCTGGGCTGACGTTAGAAAACGAGCCAGTCTCGTCAAGCGTGAGCATTGAGGATAAGTGTGCGGTAAGAGCCTCGGGAGTAGCGTTCTTACTAAGCGCAACGTGAGCGGTGGCAACCTCAATGCCTCGGGCAGCAGCCGCTGCTGTCGCTCTCTCCGCTCGGCCTCTAATGAGATTGAGTGCACCGTCGATTGAAGCTGCACCCATGACTTCACCATCTGCGAGGTATTCTGCAACAGTAAGGTAGCGCTGTGCGCCGCTTTTGCTGATACCAAGATCGGTCGCTGTGCCTTGCGTCGTCCACTGTCCATTGGTGATCTGCTTCCTCATGTTGTGATAGACCAGCACGGCGCGGCACTCGTCTTGCCAAGGGAGATTTTTCCGCGCAAGATTTTCCTGGAGTTCAATACGGTAGGCATCGCTGGGCTTTAGGCGCTCAAAAATCTGAGCCCGGATGAACACGAGTCCCATGCGGCGGTGAGCCTCAAGTCTCCGTTCTCCGGCTACTAACCGTCCGTCCTCATGAATGGTAATCGGATGCAGGAGCCCGTCACGTTCGATGCTGGCACACAGTTGGTCCAGGTCTTTAACGTGGGTCCGTTGCCGAACCTCCCTATCAACCACGACCTCGGCTACAGGGTATTCGACTACAGACAGCATGGGTCCACTCCTGCTAGAAAAGGTGGGGCTGCATAACCCGGCAGCCCCGGCGGGTAGTGCTGGCTAGGCTTCGTGCTCAGCCAGGCTGGTCGGATTGTCGAACCGGAGGTAGATACGCTTCGGGTTCTTCTCATCCGCTTCCTGCTTCGCCTGGATGACGAAGGCCTCACCACAGGTGGCAAGATACTCAGCCATCTCCGGAACGCTGAGGTCGTCGCTGGCGCCAAGCGCCTTGCCAAACTCGGTGAACCGATAGAGCGAAGCTGGCGTGAGCCAGAACGACAGGTCGTAGCCGTCCTTGAAGCCGTCGGAGGCCTGGAAGGCTTCCATATCGACGTCCTCGAGAGGCTCCGTCAGCTTAATCGGGTAGGTAATAACCAGGGTCTTGTTCTTACCCTTGTTCTCGACCTTCCCGGCGCCGACGATGAGCGACATATAGTGGCCGCCTGGAATGTGCTTGGGAGGTTCGACCTCGCCAACGCGTGTTCCAGCCAGGTCATTCCAGTTCATAGGTGCATCAGGCATTGGATATTACTCCATCTAGGGACAGAAAAAGTCCGTCCGTTTGTGAACAGGTTAAGGCCCTGCTCAGCCTATCGGGTGCGGGCCAACAACCTCTAGGAAGATGTTAGCCAGCCCGTCCCCAATTCCATACTGTTCATGTTTCAGCGGGCGGCTGGACTTGCAGGCGATCACGCCGTCCTTGACGACCTTGATGCTGCGCTTGCCACCAGTCACGCTGACGCTGTAAAGGTTGTTGAAGTCTCGCCCGACTTTCGGGTTGAGTTTGTTCCCGATGGTTTCTGGGAACGGACGTAGGATGCCGCTGCCATCTTCCTGGTATGCCCAATGTGCATTGACCAGAACGTGGCATGGCACAATGTCTGGATTGGTGAGCAGAGAAATGGTCCTCTCGACATTTTCCATGGCTGTCCCGTAGTGGCTCTGCTCAGGTCCTCCACGACTGCCGCTAGGTCCAATGATGCCATTAGCCTGGAGGACCATGTTAAAGCTTGCTCGTGACATTCGTCCCAGGGTGTCAATAACCAGTATGGTGTCTGGGTCCCAATCCTGAACGGGTCCAGACCCATCCCAATCCTGTAGGAGTGCCATGCCGCGCTGGTAAGCAGGAGCCTTATCAACCGCAAGGTAACTTCCTCTCAGCTTAAAGGTGTCTCGCAGCGTTACGAACTGGACATTCTCCAGCAGCGCCTTGTTCTTGACGTAGCCAACGAGCGGGTCCAGCCCAGCGTCGAAGTCCATGACTTTCAGCTTGTAGCCAGCATCGACTAGGCTGGCTATCGCCCCCGTCTTTCCCGCCCCGCTATCACCGACTATCAGCCCTTTGAAGATACCGCGCTTGTCAGCGCTCTTATGAGCCGGATGGTCCAGTAGACTTCCCATATGCCACTCCCATTGAGGGGATTTCTATATCCCCAGCTTTACGTTCGATTGGCTGGAACGTCCCTTTCCAACCGGGAACACTGGCCCGGAGAGCCTTTTCGGGACTCTCCGGGTTGTAGCGGTTCCGCTCGATGATGCTACGACGCACCTTGTCTCGCGGAGTAACCACTAGGCTTCCTTTCGGAACCAGCGCAGGATACGGATGAAACCACCGACTGGCTCATCCCCGTCATAGATCGCCAGCCTCGCGGACGTTGGGTCGAACTCAGCCCTGGTCCCCTTTATGGAAACTTTGACCTCGCTGTCGCCTTCGCCCTGACAGGCAATCTCGAACGTCCGTTTGGCCTCGGCCATGACAGTTACTCCTCTTCTTCCGGGTCAGGCTCGTTGGCCTCGTCGTCGTTGTCCTCAACGGGCAACTCCGGCTCATCCTCGGGGTCAACCGGGGGAACTGGCTGCTCTTCGGGCTGCACTTCAGGTTCTTCAATCATGTTACTGTTCACCTTTCCAAGTAGATAGTCTACTGTGTTCCCGACTGTGTTAATCTGCTCAACGTCGTCGTCAGGTATCTCGACCTTGAACATCTCCTCGAACTCCAGAACCAGTTCAACGACGTCGAGGCTGTCTGCCCCTAGATCGTCGCACAGGTCTGCGTCCTCGGTGACTCGTTGCTCGCTCACGTTAAGGTGCCGAGCGAGGGTGGCAATGATTAGGTTACGCATCTCACTGCGGTTCATCACTCCACCCCCTTGAAAATGTCATAGAACTCCTCGTCAAGAACAGCGAACGCTTTGGGAGCATCGTCCTTAACCATCTCAAAGCCAGCCAGCACAGGCTGCATGATGTAGATGGTATCCGGCTCGTTGCCATTGTCCACGCTGTAGTGAAGCAGTAGTTTGCTGACTACTCTCCACTCGACGGTCTCGTCGCTCTCCTTTTTGAGAAAGCTCACGAAGTCATTATCGTCAGGCATTACGTCTCCCCTTATCTAACTGCTAGTGGGTTCCAAGCAGGTGCTTGCTTGAAATAGGTGCGGAGGGTGCCAGCGCGGAACTCAGGTGGCTGGCGGCACACCTCCTTGTATTGGCAGAACATACACGCGGCAGTGTTCTGAGGGTAGTAGTTGTTCTGGAACCACATCTCAGCCTGATCGGCGGTATACTTGAGTAGGCGCACATACTCACGTAGTTGGCTCTCGCTGCGCATGGTGACGAACCTGTTGAACTTGACCCCGCCGACCTGCAGGCATATCCCGTCGATGAAGGCTCCTTGGACTGGCTGCTTCAGGCCGATCTTCCCGCCGAGCGTGTAGCCGGTCATCTGATGCGATAGGTCGAACGACTGCCGCCACTGCATAGTAATGCTCTTGGTAGTCTTGACGTCGCTGATGTATAGCTGGTCATTGAACCTGACCACCTTGTCCAGATGCCCGCTTAGGAGGAGGGGAGTCCCATCCGATAGAGTCTCTCCAACAGGGACACGAAAGCTGTGCTCGACTGCAGCCGTGCCATCTGCCAAGCTGATAACTTTGAGAGCATCGTGAGCGTAGTTGTCGAAATACCAGACAAGGGCACGGAACAGGTGATAACGAGTGCGGATTTTGCTGTTACGCAGATCAATACCATCGCTCTCATCGTCCTCCGCATCGGCTGCTTTCATCTCAAGTATGTCGGCCTCGACGGGGATGCTGTTCCACAGCGGGGCGTTGGGCCGTCTGAAGTCAGTCTTAGTTATCACAGCGCGCAAGCTGCCAACCACAGCGTCGTCAAAACTAGCACCAGCAGCACGAAGCTTATGGTAAGTCTCGATACCTGTGTGGATGAGAATACCGAACGCGAGAGCGATCGCAACATTAGGATTACGCGGCTCCCAACCATCTATAATCTCATACTTGTAACGCTGTGGACAGGCCATAGCAACCGTAAGGCTAGTCGAGTCCCAAGCAAACTGGACCTGGGTCCCCTCGACAAAGGGGCTGTCATAGTTAGTTAACAACAGGCTTACTCCGGATTATGTAGCGCTGGAGGACTTCTTGCCGACCTTGCTCGGTCAGCATCCACTTGGCTACAGTAGCTTCGTTGTGGTCGGACTGGAATGGGACTCGACGAATGAACCCCATCTCAGCCATGTTAGCGCACAAGGCTGGGTCAGCATTGAGCATCGTCTGGAGCAAGTCCAGATCATTGATCGCAGCTAGCCAGCGCTCGCTCATAGGTCCAGCTTTAGCGTGTCGAGTTCGCCAAGCAGGTGCTGAGTAGTTGCTTGCTTCTGCTCGTCGGTGACAGGTTCAGCTTTCTTGCGGTTGCCGACGACGCCAGGTTTGTCGGCGATGCCCTGAAGGAACTTCCGCCGCTTGGCACGGAGATCGTTGGCGATGCGTAACAGATCGTAGTCGCTCAACTCTAGCGTCGGCTTGCTAAGAAGCTCGAACGAGTCGCGTGGCGGAATTAGCTCGCCGGCTTCTGCAATCTGATCTGCATGGGGTATGTTCACTGGAGGCCCTCCGCCGTTTGGTTAATCTCTTTGTCCAGCTGCGTCTCAGGCGCACCGCACCGATCGGCCCTGGCACGGACCAACCACGCCGCAGCAAGCTGGCGCAGTATCTCGCCGGGAGGACGACCGGAGAGTCGCTTGATCTCCTCAGCATGGCCGAGTTCCAGCCTCACTGAGAATGGCCTACCCAAGTTGCTCATCCTTATCTTCCTCGCTGTTGACTTTGTTCAGATTGATGCGGTCTGGCACCAGAAGAAACGCATTGGCGCTGTGCGGGCATTGGAGGACCTGACAGCGCAATGCTGGCTTGCGGCGACTCGCCTGGTAAAGGAGTCGGCGGAAACCAGCAGGATGATTGGTCGAAACACGAAGGCCGATAGGCTGCTCAAGGACCGCAGCTAGCAACGCCTCGGCGTCGAAGTGTGGCATCTTGCTCATCCTATCGGCTCCCGTTCTCGAGACAAGTTTCGCCGTAAGCTGTCACGAGGCCATGCGGCTCGCTCCTTCCACAGGCGTTGACTAGGCAGGTGTGTGAACGCGCGGCCACCTGATTTCGCAACTTGTTTATGGCAGTTTTGACCAAAGCCACTCGATTGGCTCCTTGGAGTCGGAAGGAGGAGGTGGGTCAACCGGGGAGGCAATCCCCACCTCCGACTCGCCGCAGTTGTTATGCGTCGAAGCTGATCGCGGAGACGTCCAGTTCGTTCTGGCTCTGCTTCTCGCGAGCCGCGACGATCTTGACAGCGCTGGCGCGCAGGGCGTCCTTGTTGTCCTCGATGAGCTTGGTAACGAGGGCAGCGAAGTCCACCTTCTTCCGGGTGAGACCCTTGGACTTGAGAAGCTCGTCCAGCTTGCCGCTGGCAATGACCTTCATTTCCTTCTCGATCGGGTCGAGGGTGCGAGCACCGCCGGCTCCGGCACGACGGACGCCAGGGACGTATTCGCCCATATACTTGTCAACGATGGCCTGGGCCTCGTCGTCGTTGGCAACGCGAGGCTCGGTGCCTTCGGGACTGCCCTCGGGAACATACGCGCCGATCTTCTCGCGAAGGTTGTTCGAGAAGTTTTCAGCCAACGTCTGGTTAAGCATCGCGGCTTCACCCTCGTTGATTGCATAGCCCTCGACGTAGGGGGCAATGACACTGACCTTGACGCCAGCGATCGTGCGCTCAACGCGCTTGGTTTCAGCATTATAGTCCATGTTCTAATCTCCTTAGCGCCTACTGCGCGGCCTATGGTGCGGCTCGGCACCATGATTACAATGTAATACGTCTGACGGTAAATGCAAGCGAAAAGTGAACCAGTCGCACGATTTATATGACTGGTTTAATTGCTTCGCTCGCTTCGACCGAGGCACGACGAACACCAGCATCAAAAATGTCAATCCATTGAAGCTGGTCTACTAGGGACAGGCCCGGAGGTGGACCCATCCAACGACCAGTCGAGAAACTAGTAACAGGCGGCAGTTCATCAGGCGAGCCCCTGTGATGCCACCAGTTAAATAGTCTCCGGACCAGGTATGAACGTAGCACAGATGCAGCGGTGAATATGCTGGTTATTGCTACGTTATCAGTCAGATTTAGGCGTAATCCCCAGATCTGATTGACTCCTTCCAAGATGCCCATGCTGACGACGAAGCCGATGGAGGTAGACACCACCGACTCGACTAGGCTGGCACGCTTTGATTGTTTCACGAGGCTGCTCTCCCCATTTTTGTAATACAAACCCAAGTTGGGTCCGTAATACCTAAAATTCTATCTTGCTGATGTCAATATCGTCCGCGCCAAGCTTTCGCTTGTTACTTTCATCGACGAGGCGCATAGCTTCCTTCTCATCAGCGTAAGCAGTCTTGATCAGGCGCTCGCGATCAGCTTGCTCGAGGGAAAGCATGACCAGGGCCCGACAAATGATGCGTTCCATCTGGCCGATAGTGGAGATAGCCGGGAGCGGTTTCGCCCTTGCTACTTTCTCAGCGAAGCTTCCGTTGAAATGGACTGGGTGCTCCCAGCGTCTGGCATCAATAATTGCGCTGTGAATATCAGGCCAGCGCTTGAATAATTCCGCGTGAGTTTTTTCGAGAAATTCGCGCCAGCGGCCTGGACCCGTCAACAGGTCATTGTATAGGCCCGCTGCGCGGTCTACTTCCCGTCTCAGGTCGTTTCGCTCGAGGTTCAGGTCGCGCTGGCGTTCCTCTTCCTCAGTCAATATCCGTGGCTGGTTCATTGCCGTCTCCATTCTGGTCAAAGCTGATTTTGTCGAGCAGTCCACGGACTAACTCGTCTGCATCGAAGTCGCCGGGGTCCTCAACCGGCGTCATGCCGGGAGGAGGGGCGACTCGGGCTGGCAGAGGCATCCGCATGGGAGTCTTGTCGGCGACCGACTCGATCTCAGGCAGGGCTTGCCCGTCTGGAAGCTGGTTGTAGATGATCAGGGCTGTGCCACGGTCGGCTTCCCAGAGAATTGTGCAGAGATAAAACTCTTCACGCATCAGGGCGACGGAAACAGGGTCTTTTCGGCGACGGATGCGGAGCCAGGACGCCTTCAGCGACTTGAACTTGGTCTCGTCGCCGTCTAGCAAGACTCGGATGCACCCTTCCTCGACAGCCTTGTGGTATAGCTCAAGCAGGTAGGGCTTGGGCCAGCTATTCTCTTGTGGCTCGGTCATTAGTAGGACCTCCGGCCAAAGTTCCACCCGGTGAGGCCCGCTACGATTGCGATGCTGAACAGGTGGGAGATAATATGCCAAAGCTCGACTTCACCAAGCTGTCCAGACAGCGCGACGATGCCTAGTCCAAGCTGAAAGGCGAGAACAACTGGAAGTATGTAAATCATGAGGTCTGCTCCTAAACGAGTAGGGGTGGCTGCAACACCCCTATCACGTTATACTGGTTTGAACAATAGAACTAGAGATAGCACAAGCCCAATGGCCGATGC
>Ga0193696_1000098_pt1 | contig 39059 bp, 26 predicted proteins | sample L3m1metaG_FD_145074 | JGI IMG/M metagenome (GOLD analysis project Ga0193696, IMG submission 145074) | Soil microbial communities from a riparian zone of the East river system, Colorado, United States - L3m1 | ecosystem: Environmental > Terrestrial > Soil > Riparian zone | place: USA: East River... | reverse complement strand
GCAACGCCCTCTTCGAGAACGACGGCAAGGGACATTTCCGCGATGTCACGAAGGATGCGGGACTCGATCTCGTTTCGCACTCCTCGGGCGCGGTCTTCTTCGACTACGACAACGACGGCCTGCTGGATCTGTTCGTCTGCAATGTCGGCCGCTACACGAACGGCCAGAAAGGACCGGATGGCGCCTTCGTCGGCCTGACGGATGCATTCATGGGCCACCTGCATCCCGATCGATCCGAGTATCCCGTCCTGTATCGGAACCTTGGGCACAACCGGTTCAAGGACGTGACCGCCGAGCTCGGGCTCCGGCCGACCGGATGGGGCGGCGACGCGGCGGTCGCGGATCTGAACGGCGACGGCTGGCCCGATCTGTTCGTCCTGAACATGCAGGGACACGGGCACTATTTCGAGAACGCGGGTGGGCGCGCGTTCGTCGACCGGACGGCAGACTACTTTCCGAGGACGCCCTGGGGGGCGATGGGGATCAAGTTCTTTGACTTCGACAACGACGGCCGGCCCGATCTCTTCATCACCGATATGCACTCGGACATGTTCGAGAACTCGCCGCCAGAGCGCGAGAAGGAGAAGGCCCCGGTTCACCCGCCGAAGGAAATCCTGGGCGGCGCGTCCGATACGTTCGTGTTCGGGAATGCCTTCTTCCACAATCTGGGCGGCGGCCGATTCGAGGAGGTGTCCGATCGGATCAACGCGGAGAACTACTGGCCGTGGGGACCGAGCGTCGGCGACGTCAACGCAGATGGCTGGGACGATGTCTTCATCGCGTCCAGCATGAACTACCCGCACCGATACGGCATCAATTCGCTGCTGTTGAACGACAAGGGCGCGAAGTTCGTGGATGCCGAATTCGCGCTGGGGATCGAACCCCGCGGGGGCGGCCGGACGCACACACCGTGGTTCGAGCTCGACTGCCTGCAGGAAGGCATGGGCTCGGATCTCTGTCGCGGGCAGCGGGGCAGGATCGTCGTGATGGCGCCGCTCGGCAGCCGCTCGTCGGCGATCTTCGATCTCGACGGCGACGGCGATCTCGACATCGTGACCAACGACTTCAATTCAGCGCCGATGGTGCTGGTCAGCGACCTGACGGGGCGACGGCCGATTCGCTGGATCCATGTGGCGCTCGTCGGTACGACGTCGAATCACGACGGGCTGGGCGCCATCGTGCGAGTGCACGCCGGCGGTCGCGTCTACACGAAGTACCACGACGGCAAGTCGGGATACCTGTCGCAGAGCGCGCTGCCGCTGTACTTCGGGCTTGGCGACGCCGAACGGGTCGAGCGCATCGAGGTGGACTGGCCGTCGGGACGAAAACAGGTGGAGACGCAGCAGCTGGACGTGAACCGCACCCGCAAGATCGTCGAACCGCGGTAGAGCCACCTACTTCTGGCCGGCGCCGCGCCGCAGGACCGCCACCCGATCCGCCGCCACGTCGCCGAACGACTCCTGGACACCGTCCGGCCAGCGAACGATCACGTTGCGCGCGGCACTCTCCGATCCGAGTCCGACGTGGACGCGTGGGTCGCTGCTGGCGAGATAGCTGTAAGCGGCGCGCACGTCCCGGTGAATCGTCCTCGAGCCCACGGTCATCGTGACCTCGGCGCCGAGCGCATCGCGACCGTGGTCGTCGACCACCCGCAGCAAAACCCAATGGCTACGTGACTTGACGACGTTGTGGAGAAGGTACGGCCGGCTGTCGCGGTTCACGACCACCAGGTCGATTCCGCCATCGTTGTCGATGTCTCCGAACGCCGCCGCTCGACTGGTTGCCGCCAGCGGCGTTCGCACACCGCCGCGCGGCGTGACCTCTTCGAAGCGGGGCCCGGCCAATCCCCGAAACAGCAGGCTTGGCTCGGCGTACGGATCCGGCCCGTAGCGCTGGGACTGAAGCCCCACGCGGCCATTCGCTTCGAACAGGTCGAGGTAGCCGTCGTTGTCGAAATCGCGGAACGCGGCCCCGAATCGTGTGAACGGCCGGCTGGGCGTCCGCAACCCGACGGTCACCGTGTCGTCCTTGAAGAAGTGTCCCTGGTTCCGAAAGAACGAGTCCGACTCGCCGTCGAGATTCACGACGAGCAGATCGAGATCGCCATCGTCATCGATATCGACGGCATCGACGCCCATTCCTGACTTCGCGGTGCCGTCCTGATCGAGCGCACAGCCCATCGTCAGCGCGGCCTCCTGGAAGCGGCCGCCTCCCTGATTCAGCCACAAGTGATTGGGTGTACGGTCATTTGCCACGAAGATGTCGATCCGGCCGTCGCGATCGAAGTCGCCGGCGACCACGCCGAGACCGTTGCCGACCGCGGTCGCAATGCCAGACCGCTCGGATACGTCGGTGAACGTGCCGTTGCCGTTGTTGCGATACAGGGTGGAGGCCGAAGGCAGGTCGAAGCTTGCCGGGCTGCAATAGTCGGGAACGCCGCCGAGGCTGAAACATTCGAGGTCGGCCGAACGCTGCCAGTTCAGGTAATGCACAACGAACAGATCGAGAGCGCCGTCCCCGTCGTAATCCAGGAATGCGGCGCTCGTGCTCCAGCCGGAGCTCGCGACACCCGCCTTCGCCGACACGTCAGTGAAATGACCGTGACCGTCGTTCTTCAGCAGAACGTTGTGCCCGAGACTGGTGACGTAGAGGTCCGTGTAGCCGTCGTTGTCGAAGTCACCGGCCGCGACGCCCATCCCGTACGCCTTGATGCCGGCACCGCTTCGTTCGGTGATGTCTTCGAACGTGCCGTCGCCGCGATTTCTATACAGGCGGTTTCCCGGGCCGGCCGATGGATCGGTCAGCTGACCGCTCTGCACGAAATACACGTCGAGCAGGCCGTCATTGTCCATGTCGAAGAGCGCCGCCCCTCCGCCCATGATTTCCGGCAGATAGTGCTGCTTGCCGTGGCCGGAGTGGTGGACGAAGTCGACGCCCGCCCGGGCGCCGATCTCTTCGAACCACGGCGCGGAAGCCCCTTCGGCAACTCGTTCGCTCGGAGTCGGGCGGCAGGCGGCGAGCGATCCATGGACGGCAGCCAGCGACGCCAGGATGGCCAGGGTTCTCGACCGTTTCATTCGTCTCGGCGATTCCGCGCGGGTGCCGTTTCCGCCTGCATCGACTGAAGACGTTTGGCGGTCTCCTTGACCACGGGGCGGTCGGGTTGGAGACGCTCGGCGTTGTGCAGCGCCTCCGCAGCCGCCTCGAGGTGACGACCGTTCATGTGTGCGTGGGCGATACCGATCCAGGCATCGACGCTGGTGGGATCGATCTGCGCGGCGCGTTCGAACGCTCTCAACGCGTCGGCGCCGCGCCCGGCATTGGTCTGGATCATGCCCAGCCAGACCAGCGCGCGCGCGTTGCGAGGATCGAGGCGAACCGCGGCGTCGAGGGCGGCGATCGCGCCGCGTGGATCGTCGAGCCGGGCGAGCACGAGCCCCATCGTCTCACGCGCCGGGGCATACGAGCCATTGAGGGACACCGCGCGCTCGGCGGCGGCGCGCGCCTTCTGAAGCTCGCCCTGGTGCATGTAGCCGGTCGCGAGATCCACCTGCGCCTCGAAGCGATCCGGCTGCCGGCCCACGACGCGCTCCAGCAGCGCGACCCCCTCCGGGTCACGCCCCGCCGCGACGTACACCTGGCCTAGATGTGCCATCAGCACGAGATCATCGGGCCGGTCGCGGCGAAGCTGCTCCAGGATCGCGATCCCGCGGGGGAACTGGCCTGCCGCGATGTACGCGGCGGCATCCTTCAACAGCGCGGCGTAGCCCCGGCGGAACGCCAGCATCTCGTTGGTCCAGGCGTCGTTCCACTGCGGTTCTCCCTTCGCGCCAACCTGCAGGGCCGACGCCGCACGGTCGTTCCGTCCGAGCCGCCGGTAAGCCGTGCCAAGCAGCTGCAGTGTGTATCCGTCCGATGGGTCACTGCTGGCCAGCCGCTCCAGCAGCCCGGCGGCGCGTTCGAGCTCATCCCGCTGCAGATAAACCCGCGCGAGTCCGATCCAGCCGGTACGATCCGCCGGATCGATTTCGGTCGAGCGGTTGAACGCGTGCTCGGCACCCGCGAGATGATTCTGATCGAGCAGCCACGACCCGAGGCGCCAGAACGCCGGCGCATAGGTTGGATTCAGATCGATCGCTCGTCCCATCTCGCGAATCGCCTCATCGATCCGCCCCAGCCGCGCGTCGACAACGGCGAGGTGGAACTCCCACCGGGCCTCCGAAGGCTGCGCGGCGGCTGCGGCGGCGTACGCATCGCGCGCCGCGCCGGTCAACCCATTGGCCTCGCAGACCATGCCGAACCGGCCCCAGCGCGTGCCATCGCGCCGGTCTTGCGCCACGCCTTCGCGGGCCTGGCGTACCAGATCCTCGATTTCAGGAGCGAGTGGGCCCAGACTGTCGAGCGCCGGCGGATCCGGAGCGCTGCTGCGAAATGTTCCGATCGTCACCGCCGCCGCCGCCGCGCACACGACTGCCGCCAGCCCGATTGCGATGAATCGACGGCGCGGAGAAGGGCGTTGAGGGCGTTTGGGGATCGGGGAAGAACGACGCGTACGGGGCACGAGACCTGGGGAACCCGCGATGCGGCGGCGGAAGAAGGCGCTGTGCCTTCTCCGCCGCTCGGTTACGAATTACCAGTCGAACCTGACGCCGAACCGCCACAGCCGCGGCGGCACGATCGTCGTCGGCTGCAGGAAGTTGGTGGCGGAACCCCAGTTGATGTTCTGCGCGGCGTTCGTGTTCGTCAGATTGTAGCCGTCGATGAAGCCGGCAATTGAGCGCCTGCCGCCCACCTTGAAGTTCTTCTCCACACGAACGTCGGCCAGGTAGATGTTGTCCTGCTGCCGCGATCCGAATGGTTCGGCCAGGAACCTCTGCGCTCCGTAGTTCATCGTCGCCTGGAACGTTCGGGCATAAGGCTGCCCCTGCTGCATCCGGAAGGCCGGCGTGACGCGGACACCCCACGGCGCCTCGTACGACCCGTTGATCTTGGCGGTCCACAGGCCGAAGACGTAGCGTCCATTATCGGTGTTGAGCGTATCGTTGGGGTTCGCAACGTCCTGCCTGACCCGCAGGTTCTGGCCGAAGTACGCGTTGGCGTTGTCGCGGTTCCAGCGATACGAGTACGACGCGTTCAGCGACCAGCCACGGCTGAGGCGCCGATTCGCGCTGAGTTCGAGGTTGTAGAAATCGTCCTTGCCCGGCGTGTTGTGCAGGAAGTTCACGACCGGCAGCGCCAGGTTGGCCGGATTGAGATTGAAGGCCTGCAGCGTCGGACCGCCCGCCGTGATGGTGCCGTTGGGGTTCGGGATCGGGACGGCGATTGGAACGTTGAAGGCGCTAACCGGACGATTCAGGTTGTCGCTCTGTGACAGCTGATCGATCTGGCGATAGACGAAGCCGGCGTGCACGCCGAAGTTCGGGAACAGCTCGCGCTCGAGGAAGGTCGCGAACTCGCGCGTCCGCGTGTCCTTAAGGTTGGGATCGAGCTGGGTGCTGCCCACGCCGCCAAACGACGACGTCGGCGCGGCGCCCTGTTCGCCGGGCTGCCAGACCTTGTCGCCATTATCCGTCCAGTTGTACCGTCGGTACCAGTCGGGTGCATTTGGGTTGACGAGCGAGTCTATCGACGTCGTGCCTGGATTCCACCAGTACGTCGCGTAGTTCGCCTTCAGCACCGTTTTGCCGTTGCCGGTGAGGTCGTACGTCAAGCCGGCGCGCGGCGCCAGCGTATTCCATGTGATCAGGTTGTCGACTGCCGCGAAATTCACCTGCGTCGGATTGAACGGACCGACGGGTGGGCCGGTCTGTTCCGGAAGGTACGATTGATACCGGTCGTACACCAGGCCCAGCGTCATCGTCAGGCGCGGGTTCACTCGCCAGACGTCCGACGCGTACAGCCCGGTGGTCCACAGACCGTTCAGCGACGCGGATGGCGTCTGGAACAGGACGACTTCCGATGGATTGCCGCCTCTGAGAAGCATCAGCACGTCGTTCGGCACCTGGCCGAGTCCATCCTGGCCGCGCAGATCGTCGTAGCGCTCGTTGAAGAGCTCGCCGCCGAACTTGAAGTTGTGACTGCCCGCCCAGCCGTCTTTGAAATAGCTGAGGGAGCCCAGGATCTGATTCCGCGTGATGTCACGGAACCAGCCGTCCTGGTTGCCGCCGCTCACGATGTTGGTGGTGAGGTCCTGATAGGCGGGCGCTTGTGTGTTTCGCGTGTTCGGCCACAGATAGTGGAATTGGCCGCCGTGAATCTCGAAGAACATCTTGTCGCTGACGACGTCGTCCCAGCCCAGTTTGTAGGTGTGGGCCCAGTAGGACTGGTTCCAGGTCGAGTCCGCACTGTTGTGGATGGCCGCAGTCGCGCCCACGAAGAACGTGTCGAGCCGGTTCGGCTGCTGCTTGAGGCCCCACTGCGCGAACCCGACGAGCTTGTTGTTCGGGTTCAGCGAGTACGTCACCTTGCCGGTGATGTTCTGGAGGTGCGTCTCGAACGGCTTGACCGGGAAGTTCGGCAACAGGCTCTTGACGTCCTGATCCCGCAGCGAGCTGTACCACCAGAGCTTGTCCTGCTTGATGTAGCCGCCCACGTCGCCGTTCAGGTCGTGATAGCTGTGCATGCGGTTGAGATCGGTCGCCTCGAGGCCGCCGCCGCCCCTCACCCCGAGATCCTGTTGCGCCTGATCGATGTTCCGCGACTGGATGTTCTCGTTCTGGTAGTCCGCATAGATCCGGCCGTGGTACGTGTTGCCGCCTGACTTCGCGATGAACTGGGTCATCACACCCGCCCACGGCATCTCCGGCGTGTTCGCGCCGGTCGTCACGGAGACTTCCTCCACCGCGCCGTAGTCGTAGTAGAAGCCGGCGGCGTTGGTGCCCTCCGTGTTCACGATCCCCTCGACCATCGGCCGATGCTGATCCGCCTTCGTGTCGTAGGTCGAATACCCGGTCTGCGTGCCCGCGGCGCTGCCGCCGACGTCGATGCGCTGCATCTGGATCGCGGGCGCTGCCGCGAGAATCGACCAGAAATCGCGTGCGTTCGGCAGCGAGGCCAGTTGCTGGGCGTCGAAGTTGGTCGAGGTCTTCGTGGTCGCGACGTCGACGACCGGCGATTGCCCGCTGACGGTGACCGACTCCGTCAACGACGCGACCTTCAGCTCGATGTTGACGGTCGCCGTGAACCCGAGGCCGACACGGAGCCCCGTGCGGATGATGGTTTCGAAACCCGCGAGTTCGTATTTGATCGTGTAGTCGCCCGGCGGGATGGCCGAGAAACGATAGACGCCGTCCGCGCCGGTGACGTCCGTTCGGGTGCCCTGCATCGAGGGGCTGGTTATCGACACGGTGACGCCAGGCATGACGCCGCTGCTCGTGTCAGTGATCTTGCCGTTGATTGCGCCTGTGGTTGTGCTGACCGTCTGGCCGATCGCGCCGGCCGCGACGCCGAACGTCAGCGCGAAAACGAGAACCGGGATCCGCCACTGCAGACGCCTCATGAGCCTCCTCCGTGATCCGAAAGAAAAACGAGAGACCTGACGCCGTGGGGAAGAGTGATGTCCGACCGGACACTACACCGGAATGCACACCAAGGCAATTGGTTTCATCGCGATCTTGATCGCGAGTGACGCTTCTGCGGGATCTTGGATCGGATCCCAACGAAATTGTCGCATCTCGATGCCTGGCTCATCGTCCAGACTCGTACCGTGTGGTGTAGCGGCGCTGGAGTGCGGCCGCGACCGGCCCGCGTGTGCCCGGCAGCGGCGCGACAGTCTCGCCATCTTTCGTATAGAGATCCATGTCCTTGCACCAGCCGCGCGCCTCGAGGACGAGACGTCGTGTCCAGCCGGCTTTCAGAGGCGGCAGGGTCGCGGAGAACGTCAGCTGCAGCTCTTCTCCGGGCCCGAATACCGCGAGGGCGCCGTCCTGGGCCGCGACGAGCTCGGTGACGGAGCCTGGAACTGTATAGAAGCCTCGCGCATGTCGAGTGTCCGCCAGCGGGACGCGTTCGTCGTAGTCGTATGACGGGCGGCGACTTGCGTGCAGCTGGCGACGGGGAAACCCTGTGTACGCCAGCCGGGCCGATGCGAGCGGCAGCGAGTGGACGTCCATGCCAGGGGTGGCCGCCGCATACGCGACCGCGAGCCGATCCCAGTAGATTTCCTGTGTCGTGCGCAACCGCAGCTCCATCGCTGCGTGCGGAAGACGGCCGAGCGGCACCGACATCCGGCGGGGCATCCCGGCTGGATACCCGAACTCGCGGCGGAGCACGTGCCACTGGCGGTTGTCGCCGCGCGCTTCAATCGTCGGCGCCTGGTAGGGAACTCGCGCCTGCCAGGCCGCGAATAGCGTCTGCGCATACGGATACTCGATCCAGCCGTCGGCGACGAGCATCGCATCGCCGGTGGCGTCATTGAGCGCCCTGTCGAAGCGGAGCGTCAGCTCGCGTGCCTCGGTTCGACCGATGTAGCGCGGATCGAGCCGCCCCGGCGGTGCCGCCACAAGATCGGCCGTCACCACTGCCCGTGTGACATCCTGGCCGCCTTCGTCCGTCACCTGTACCGGCACGCGTTCGTCGCGAAAGAAACGCGGTTCGCCCGTGGCTTCCGGTGCGGATATGGCTTTCCGTTCGTCGAGAATCATCTCCCAGCCAGGAGGGAGGTCGTAGGCGACGAGCCGCGCCGCGTCGATGTAGGCGACCTCTTCCATCGGTTCTGTGATCTTCAACTGGTACGTGCCGTCACGAACGGCGAGCAGACCCTCGGGGAGCAGGACGTTCTCGCTGGGATGCGGCGGCTCGTAGATGCCAGGGCTCGTCGGGGTCCCGATCCCGCCGACGCCCAGCAGGTCGGTTACGAACGCGAAATGCCGGCCGTCGAATGCGAAGAGGACGGGACAACTCGACAGCTGACGCTGGGTCTCGTCGATCTGCCGAACCGGTCCAGGCGCCAGCGCCAGCTCGGTCTGGAGCACGCCATCGGACCACGTGATGGCGACGAAATCGAGCTGCGGCGATCCGCTCAGACCAAACGCGATCGGCTGGAGACTCTGGCCGCCGAACGATTGCGCCCGGTACCGCGCGAGCGCCGTCCATTGTGAGCCGGCACGTGCCGCGAGCTGCGCGCCGATGCCCGATGCGTTGGAGCGGCGCTGCGTGCTCTGACGATCGCGTCCGCTGAGCGTCAGCGAAACGAACGGAAAGCGCCCGGCGCCGGGCTTCCACCGTATCGGCGCGCCGCTGCCGTCCGCGGGCATCGCCACGATGGAGGGTCCGCGCGCCGGGTCGAGCATGGCCAGCGACCAGCTGGCGACCCGCGGACCCTCCGCCGCGTAGATCGGCGTCGCCTCGCCCCCCTGCGTAATGGCGACGGCCTGCCATCGGCCGTTCGACGCTGTGGCGACCAGATCGAGTCGGCCGTCGCCGTCGAGATCCGCCAGCGCCAGCTGCGAAGCATTCGCCATCGTGCTGGTGCCCGCGACCAACGTCGGCTCCCACGGTCCTGCCGGCGATCGCGTCCACCGTTCGATCCCGGATGCCCCGCTGGTATAAAGCTCCGGCCGGCCGTTTGCGTCGAGATCCCCGGCCACCGCCGCCGTCATCGGCGTCTCGACGAACGTCTCGAACGCCTTGTCGCGGTGATACTGCCAGGCGCGATCGTTGACGAGCACATCGTGCGGCGGACTCTTCTTGATCACGACGATGTCGGTATCGCGATCCGAGTCCAGATCGGCCAACAGGATCCCGCTGGACGGCCGCCGATCGCCAGCAAGGCCGACCTGCGCGCCCAGGGGACGGAACGTGCCGTCGCCGTTGTTGTTCAACAGCTCGCTCGCACCATCGCTCTTGATGAGAAGCAGGTCGAGATCGCCGTCGTGATCGGCATCGAACATCGCGCCGTCAATCGTGGTCCCGCCGGCGCCTTCCGCCCGCGCGGGCCCGCTGACGTTCGACCATCGGCCTTTTTCGGTCTGTCGCCACAGCTGATTCGATCCGCGCCGGCACAGGTAGACGTCGGTGAGGCCATCGTTGTCGAAGTCACCCCAGAGCGCGGCGTAGACGTCGGGGACCGCCGCCAGCGGATGTGAGACGTCGAGCACGAAGCCTTCGGCGCCTCGATTGAGCAGCACCGCGTTGTGCAGCGAGCCGCGATCGTCGATCGTGTCTGCGATGAACAGGTCGATCAGACCATCGCCGTCGATGTCGGCCATCGTCATCGTCGGCGGATGCGACGCGTCGGCCTGTCGCCAGGCAGTCGTGCCAGCGGTACCAGTCAGCAGTGGGACCGGCGCGGTGTCGAAGACCGGACCCGGAGGCCGCATGATGCGCTGCCGCGCAGGTTCATCGATGGTCACCGCCTCTGCCAGCGGGCCCATACGTGTGTACTTGAACTCGACGGTCTCGCTCTGTGGGTTGGTTTCAAGCTGGCGAAACAGATCGAGCATGCTCTGCGCATCTGGTCGACCGAGACGCTGTCGGGCCTGAAACGCGCCGTACGCCGCGCTTCGCAGGCGCGGGTTCAGGAGAAGCGCATGCTCGTACGACGAGAGGGCTCCGGCGACATCCCCCTGCTGGAACCGGCAGAGCGCCGTGTAATAGGCGGCGTAGGCATCGGCGGGTTCGTGCTCGGCGACGAAGACGAATTGCGGCAGCGCATCGCCGGCATGGCCATCGTTGAGGAGAAGGAGACCCAGCGCGTAATGCGCCCGAACGTGCTGGGGCGCAATCGTGAGAATGGCTTCGAGAAGCTGTTGCGCCTGGGCCGCATCGCCGTCGCGTTGACGGTTCAGCGTGGCAATCGCAAGGTTGACGCGAAGATCCAGTCGGTCCGAAGCGGCGGCCGACGCGCGCGCGAAGGCTTCGGCCGCCCGATCGAAGTCGAACTGGCCCATGAGCCCGACGCCGCGGTTGTTCAGCGCGACGATCTCGCCGGCTGCGACGGTGGGACGACGATTGTTCGGACCCGAACATCCTGCCGCGCACACGAGCGAAGTGACAACGACGGCACCGGAAACAAGAGAGCTGATTCCCCGCCTGCGACGACCACGGTGCACGGTTACTTGCGCACCTCGTTGGTTGAGCCAGAAGCGGCGCGAATGACGCCCACGCCCTGCTCGATGGCGATGCGCGTCCCGAATGGCTGCGACAGGCGCTGCAGCCGCTCGAGGATGGTGCGGCCGACCTCTGGCGATGCCAGCCGGGGGACGCCGCGATCGGCGCCGCGGGCGGCGTAGCCCAGGTCGATCGGGTGCAATCGGATCTCGGCGAGGCGTCCTTTTTCGAACCGGCTCGTCGTCACGACGCTCTGGTACCAGACGTCGCCGCCGAAGACCAGCCGGTTCCACATCGCGTTGAACTCGGCGTCGGTCGCTGCAGCGGGATCCATCTTGTACTGTTCGTAGAGATCGCTCGCGACCGGCTCGAGGAGATCGAGCTGAAAGATGAAGTCGCCGAGGCTGTAGAAGATCGGCTTGTCGCGATACACCTCGATGCCGCGAATCTGGTGAGGGCCGTGGCCGATGAACTCGTCAGCCCCGGCGTCGATCGCCGCGTGCGCCAGCTTCGGCAGAAAGTCCGCCGGCTCCTGACTCCAGTTGCCCGGCTCGTGCGCGTGAATGGTGACGATGACGAAGTCGGACAGCTGTTTGGCGGCGCGGACGCTCCTGAGGATCTCGCGCTCGTCGACCGGATCCATGGTGTAGGTGAAACCCCTGCGGTCGGCGGCCTTGTAGCGGATCCCAAAGAGGTCGAGCTCGTCGGCCGGTTCCTGCTCGGGCAGGCGAACCGATCCCGCCGGCTGCTCGTCACGAATCTTCCGCAGCATGCGCAGCTCGTCGGCAGTCACGAGCGAGTACCGCGTCGTCCTCAGTGCGTTGACGCCTGGGCGTCCCGGCGCCTGGCCGACTGGCGGCGCCGAGCGCGACAGCGGCGTGAAGGTGGACGCGATGGAGATGAGCGCGACGCGGCCTTTGTCGGTGTCGAAGTACCGCGCCGCCCTCGCCGCCGCGCGATGCTCGCCGACGCCGGCGTGCACGATGCCCGCCGCGTCGAGCTCGCGGCTGGTCTGCCTCATGCCTTCGAGGCCCCAGTCGGTCGCGTGATTGTTCGCGCGCGACATGACGTCGAAGCCGATCGCCTTGAGATCCTGGGCCACCGACGGCGCGCCGATGATCCAGACGCCGCCGAATTCCGCTTGTGGCACGGCCGGCGTCCGCGAAAGATCGATCGCGGTCCCTTCGAAGTTGCCGAACGCCGAATCGGCGTCGCGAATGAGTCTGGCGACCTGTCCGAACCCGGGCGTCTGCGACACCGGACGGGCGATGATGCAATCGCCGACCGCGGCCAGCGTGAAGCCGTCGGCGACGCTGATCGCGAGCTCGCGCTGCGGATCCCGAGGCGCCGGCGCCGGCGGCTGCTGCGCGCCGATGGCGACGCCGGCGAGAACGAAAAACGATCCGATGACTGTCGTGCGGCGCGTGCGGGTCATGCAGCCTCCACGTCACCGGCACTATAGCCTTACAATGCACGGCTGTGCGACCGGCATGCAGGGGGTCAGAGTGGTGTCAGAGTGGTGTCTGACCCCGGCCTTCGATCCACAGGCGCTCAAGACGTGGCAAATTCTGCGATGTTGGCACGCGTTCTGGCGTTGGCAGTGGCCGCGGTCGGTGTGTGCTCTGTCGCCTGCGACCGCGTGCCGGCGTCGAGCAGCGCAACTCCCGCGCCTCAATTCGCCGCGCTCGTCGACGAATACCTCGATCAATTCGCGCGGCGTCATCCCTCGATTGCCGCTGGCAACGGCATTCACGCGCACGACGGGGAGCTCGAGGACTTCTCGGCGCCGGCGATTGCCGCGGAGGTCGCGTGGCTGCGCGCGTTTCGACAGCGGATCGACGCCGTCGATCCGGCTCCGCTGACGCCTGACGAACGCGTCGATCGGCGCATTCTCCAGGGCGTCATCGACGGGTGGCTGCTCGATCTCGACACCATCCGCACGTGGGCGCGCAACCCGATGATCTACGCGTCCGCGATCTCGGATGGCGTCCACAACCTGATGACCATGGAGTCGTCGCCGGCGGCGTCGCGGGCGAGACAGGTCACGTCCAAACTGGCCGGCGTGCCGCGCTTTCTCGCCTCCGCCCGCGAGAACCTTCGCAACCCGCCGCGGGTGTTCGTGACCCGGGCGATCGTGATGTTCCGCGGCGCCGCCGACCTGATGGCCCGCGATCTGCCGCTGGCGTTCGCCGATGTCGCCGATCGGGCGGTTCAGGACGGTTTGACGTCTGCGGCCAACGATGCGCGCCAGGCCATCAACGAATACACCGCGGACCTCGAGTCGAAGGTGCTCCCGAACGCGAGCGATGCGTACGCGATCGGCACGGCCAGCGTGGAGGCGCGGTATCGCGCCGAGGAGCTGATCGATATCCCCGCGGCGACGTTGCTGGCGATTGGCGAGCGCGAGCTGCAGAAAGCGCAGGCCGATTTCGAAGCGACCGCCGGCCGGGTCGAACCACGCCGGCCGGGACGATCAGCGCTGGAGGTCTGGCGCAACGTCCTCGACGATCACCCGAAACGGGGAGAACTGCCGGCGGCAGCCCAGAAGACGGTCGACGAGCTGCTGGCCTTCATCCGCGAGCGGCGTCTCGTGGACCTGCCGGAAGGCGAGCGCGTCGTCGTCGCGGCCGCTCCGGCGTTCGATCTGGGCCTGGCGTCGATGCACTCGTCGCCGCCGCTCGAGCCGCATCCGGTCAAGAGCTTCTACTACGTGACCGATGCGCAGGCCGACTGGCCCGCCGAGCGGCAGAACGCGTGGCTGCAGAAGTTCAACTACCCGACGCTGGCCGACATCTCGGCCCACGAGGTGGCGCCGGGCCACTATGTCCACAGTCTGTTCATGCGGCGCACGCCCGGAAAGATTCGCCGCATCTGGATCGGTCTCAACCCGTTTCCGCAGCCATCGTCGGGGCAGGATGGATGGGCGCACTACGCGGAGCAGCTCGTCACGGACGAAGGCTTCAAGCGGGAGGATCCGCGCTACCGGCTGGCGCAGACCAGCGAAGCGCTGACGCGGATCTGCCGGCTGATAGCCGGTCTGCGCCTGCACAGCGGCGACTGGACGATCGATCGCGCGGCGGAATTCTTCGAGCGCGAGGCGCACCTGCCGGCCCCGGCGGCGCGTCAGGAAGCGGTCCGCGGCACCTACGATCCGACTTACGGCGGCTACTTTCTCGGCAAGATGGCCGCGTTCAAGCTGCGGCGCGACTATGCGGCCGGGCGAGGAGCCGCGTTCAACCTTCGCGAATTCCACGAGCGGGTCATGACCAACGGCATCGCGCCGTGGTGGGCGCATCGGCAGCTGCTGCTGCCCGGTGACACGCGGCCCGTGATCGAATAACGCCGCTATCTACCTCCGTCCCCGCGCGCAAGCCGATCGCCCGTCAGATTCACCGACACCGTCGTCAGCAGGATGAAGAGGCCAGGTGCTACGGCGAGCCATGGCTCGGTCGACAGCGTCGCCTGCGCCTGGTAGAGCATGTTGCCCCAGCTCGCCTGCGGCGGCTGAACGCCGACGCCGAAGAAGCTGAGTGCCGATTCCAGCAGGATGCCGCGCGCGACGGCGAGCGTCAACGACACCACGACCGCCGGCGCGGCGTTCGGCAGCAGATGCTGGACCAGCAGGCGTGCCCGGCCAGCGCCGGCCGCCCGCGCGCCCTCGACGAAACCGCGCGCGCGAAGCGTCCGGAATTCCGCGCGCACGACGCGCGCCGTCTCCATCCATCCCGCCATCCCGATCAGCACGACCAGGAGCGGCACCGTCGGCTGCAGGACGCTGGCCGCAATCATCAGCAGCGGCAGCCGCGGCACGGCCAGCATGGCATCGGTCGCACGCATCAGCACCGCGTCCAGCGCTCCGCCGGCAAATCCGGCGATGCCGCCGATGGCGATGCCAGACGCTCCCGCGACAGCCGCCGACAGCACACCGACCGCGAGCGACACCCGTGCGCCATACAGGACGCGTGCGAGCACGTCGCGCCCGAGGTCGTCAGTGCCAAAACGGTGCGCGGACGATGGCGCTTCGCGGCGATGGGCGAGGTCGAGTTGATCCGGCGGGTACGGCGCGAGCGCGGGCGCCGCCAGGGCCGCCGCGACCAGGCACACGAGCAGCAGCGCCGGCGCTCGCATCACGACTCCACGACGCGCGGGTCAATCAGCGCGTGCGCGGCATCGGCGACGATGTTGAACACGACGATTGCCGTCGACGTGAGCATCAAGAGCGCCATCAGGACGGAGTAATCGCGGCGGGCGAGCGCCTCGGTGAAGAGGCTGCCAAGTCCGGGCCAGGCAAATACGCTTTCGGTGACGACCGCGCCGGAGACGAGCAGCGCGGCGTCGACCATCACGATCGCCAGCACCGGACCGATCGCATTGCGCAGCGCGTGACGAAGGATGACGTCGCGTCCGGGGATGCCGCGCGCGCGCGCGGCCAGCACGAACGGCTGGGCCAGCGTCTCGATCATCGATCCACGCAGATACCGCGACCAGCCCGATGCCTGCACGACAGCCAGCACCGTGACCGGCATCAGCAGGTGCTGCACGTGATCGACGAAGTCGCCGCCGCCGAGCGTCGTACGACCCGACGATGGAAGCCAGCGGAGGCCGATGGCGAACACGATCTGCAGGACGAGACCGAACCAGAACGCCGGCAACGAAATGCCGGCCATTGCCGCGGTTGTCGTCAGTCGATCGAACCAGCGGCCCCGTCGTACCGCCGACACAATACCCGTCGGCAGAGTCAGCGCGAGCGCCGCGACAATCGACACGCCCACCAGTTCGAGCGTTGCCGGCAGCCGCTCGACGATGCGGGCTGCGACCGGGCGGCCATCGCTGAAGCTGTAGCCCCAGTCGCCGCCCGCAAACGCGGCGAGCCACGACCAGTACTGCTGCCAGAGCGGACGATCGAGGCCGAGCGCGCGGCGGAGGCGCTCGATGTCCTCGGGCCGGACGTTCGGGTTCGAGAGGTAGATGGCGAGCGGACCGCCGGGCGCCGCGTGTATCAGAAGGAAGACGAGTCCGGAGATGACGAATAGAAGCGGAACGGCTTGAAGAAGGCGGCGCGCGAGGAACCGGAGCACGCCGCTAGCTTAGACGAAGAATTGCGAACCACAGAGACACAGAGACACTGAGACACTGAGCTATCGCACCGCAAGTCCGAAGGCCGCACGACTGACCGATTCGACGGGTTGGCCGGCGAAGCCGGCCAACGTGCGGATGGAGACGGTCTGCGCGAAAACGAATCGCCTGTCGCTCCGTGCGACTCGTTTTCACGCGGACCGTCTCCATCCGCCGCGGCGCATCGCGCCGCCCGTCGAATCGTCAGCTTTCCCTCTCTGTGTCTCTGTGCCTCTGTGGTTTATTTGATCTCCCATTCGTGGACGTTCCAGAAGATTCCTGTGTTGGTGGGGTTCCCTTTGAAATGCTGGAGTGACGCCGGAACGGCATCGAGTCTCGTGACGCTATACAGCGGGATCTCCGGCACGGCCTCCGAGACCATCGCCTGCGCGCGATGCAGCAGCTGCGTGCGCTCCGCGCGATCGACACTGCGATCGGAGGCATAGAGGAGCGCGGTCAATGCGTCATCCTTGAAATAGTTGATGTTGCGTCCGGCCGGCGGTGTGCGATCGGCGGCGAAAAACGTGGTGATCTCCGGGTCCGCCGGCATCTGCCACCAGTGGAGCATCGCGTCGAATCGCCCCTCGAACCACAGCGCGCTGATGGCCGTGCCGTCGTGGAGCTCCACGCGAACGTCGATGCCGACGTCACGCAGCTGGTGTTCGATGGCCTGCGCGATGTTTTCGCGGATGGCGTAGCCGGCCTGCGTGATCAGCGTGAAAGCCAGCGGCCGGCCATCCCGCTGCCGGATGCCGTTCGGGCCCGCCGTCCAGCCCGCCTCGTCGAGCAGGGTCCGCGCGCGCGCCGGATCGTACGGATACCGCGTGATCCGATCGGTGTACGCCCACGACACCGGCTGGATGGGACCGTGCGCCACCGGCGCGAGACCGTCGAGGATGGTTTTCGTAAAGAGCTCCCGATCGAGCGCGAGGATGAGAGCGCGCCTCACCCGCACGTCCGCAAACGCCGGAACCTGGCGCTCGTTCAGCGTCACGTGCTCGTAGGCGTTCCCGGGCGTCCGGTGAACGACGAGTGACGTCAACCCGGCAAGCTCGCGCTGTTTGTCCCACGGCACCAGCGCCACGACGTGCACCTCGCCGCTCTTCAGCTGGTTGATGCGCGTGTTGGTGTTCGCGATGAACTTGAACATCAGCCGGCGGATACGCGGGTACTCGTCGCCGCGCCAGTGGTGGGGCACGCGCTCGAGCAGGATGTATTCACCGGCCTTCCATTCCGCCACCCGGTACGGCCCGGTACCGAGCGGACTGCGGTTGTAGTCCTGCGCCCGATCGATATCGCGTCCTTCGAGCACGTGTTTCGGCAGCGTGCCGCGGATGAACTGGATGTCGTACGGCGCGTACACCTCTTTGTAGTGGACGACCGCCGTGAGCGCGTCGGGTGTGTCTACCGAGCTGATGCGGTCGAAACCGTCGGTGCTTTCGGGGTTGTAGTTGGGACCGTTGATCGCGTCGACCGTGAACTTCACGTCGGCGGACGTGAAGGGATGGCCGTCGTGCCACGCCACGCCGGGACGGAGCTTCCACGTGACGTCCATGCCGCCATCAGGCCGGAGCCGGACGCCGCCGTTCTGCAGCGTGGGCACCTCGGTCGCGAGCAGCGGCACCACGTTCATCCGCTCGTCGGTCGTCGTCAGGCCTTCGACGACGCAGGTCTGGATGTCTTCGAGGATGTGCGTGCTGAAGCGATTGAGCGTGTCGGGTTCACGGTCGTAGCCGACGATCAGCAGGTCGTTGGTGGGTGGCGTGGCGCTGTCGCGTCGAGCGCACGCGGGCGCTGTACCGGCGACCACGATCACGACGGCGACGACCGCCGGAAACGTGTTCACGGGTACACCCGCGCGATGAGCGGAACCGGAATCGATCCGAACGAGAGGACCCGGTCGTGAAAACGGCGGAGCGAGAACGATGCGCCCTCGAGTCGTTGCCGCTCGCGTCGGAGCTGATGCAGACCGTCCGTGCCGAGCCAATACATGAGCGCGGTGCCGGGGAACATCGAGTTCTTGCAGGCTTCCGCTCTGGCGGCTTCGTCGGGCATCCCGATGCGGTCGCGATAGAGGGCGACCGCGTCCTCGAAGCCCATCGTCCGCTGATGCAACTCGATGTCGACGACCGCCCGTGCCAGCAGGCGCGCGCGGGTGTGCTGCTGGGCGAGCGATGCCTCGGGAGTCAGGAACCCGACTTCGTCCATCAGGTCGGTCGCATAGCAGGCCCAGCCTTCCGCCAGGGTGCCGCCGAGAAACATGCCGATCCGGCACGCGCCGTCAACCGCCGCCACGCGTCCGATCTCTGACGGGCCGGCGTAGGCGTGTGAGTTCTGGACGTGATGCCCGATCGCTCCGTGATGAATCACGTGATTCAGCGTGATCACACTGGTGTTCGTGGCGCGGAGCCTGCGCTGCTGCTCGTCAGCCGGCATCCCGGCTTCGATCGGCGTGACCACGTAATCGTGAGTCGGCAGCCGATCGAACGGCGCCGGCGATCGGTAGTGCAGGTAGTAAAGGAACGGCGCCGCATCGCGCGTCTGAACCGGGATGGGCACATAGCGGATCGGCGCGTCCGGCCAGGCGACGAGATCGCGGGCCAGCGCGCGCTCGCGACAAGCGTTCCAGACGCGTTGATACGCCGGCAGATACTCCTCGCGGGCCGGATGCGCGTCGAGCAGGCGTTGCTGAACTTCCGGCCAGCCGCCGGCCGCGACCTGTCGCGCGCGTTCGTCCAGCCGCGCCAGCGTTTCGTCGAGTGCGTCCTTCGCTTCGGCCAGCAGCGCCGCACGAGACCGTTCACACCAGTGCCCTCGCGTGAGGATGAGATCGAACATGTCGACGCCGCACGCGTAGCCACCGTCAGCCGCGTCACCCGGTGCCTGCTCGAGCCACCTTCGAAACGCGTCGACTGCCGCACGCGCCGCATCCGCGGCGTCGGCCAGGCGGCGGCCGACCGCATCGTCGATGTGCTCGACGGCGATCCATCGTGGTATGCCGTCGCCGAGCAGGACTTCGGCGCCATGACACTCGCGCAGACACTTGAGTCGCCACGCGTCGGGCAGCGGGCCCGCAATCGACCGCCGCGCGCCGTCGAGGAAGCCGGGGAGAGCCCTCAGGCGCGCGATGGCCGCCGCCGCGCGCTCCGCGACCGGCGCGAAGGGACGGGTCATCAGCGCGATGACGCCAAAGACCGCCTCGCCGACCGCGAGCGACGGATTGCCGCGCTGAAAACCGGGACCCTCGTGTTCGGCGATCTGAATGTCGAGGAACGAGATCGCCAGCTGCCGATCGCGCTCGGTGACGTCGTGGACCGAGGCCGCGGGCGGTCGCGCCGCCTGGAGCGCTACGTGCAGCGCCTTCATCTCGTCGACGGCCGACACCAGACCATCCGGCGACCAATCAGGCAGCCGGTGATCGTGATCGTGGATGCCGGTGAAGGTCGCTGTGACCGGCCGCAGGCGATAGTAGCTCTCGAAGAACCGATCGAGCATAGGTACGTAGTGTCCGGCTTTAGCCGCCCTTCGACGGTGCTCAGGCGGCCCTGAGGCCCTCGAAGGGCCGGACCTCAGCGTTCCAGCGGCAACGAGACCCATCGCCGTTCGCGGAACGATCGCTCGACCGCGTTGATCACTTCCTGGACCCATGCGCCGTCGCCGAAGTCGCCCTCGTTGTGGTCGTCGCCGCTCAGGATCTCGCCGATGAAGCTGCTCACCAGGTTCGCGTAGAAGAGCGTGCGCCACGACTCGTGCCGGCTGCCGCTGGGTGGATAGCAACGCGCGGGGATCTCCAGCTCGCGGAACTCCACCTGGTCGGGTGTCGCCGCTCTCAACGTCTCGCAGATACCGGCCTCCTCGACGAGCCGGCAGATCAAGGCGCCCTTGCTGCCGTAGACGCGCGCCTCGATGCCCGGGTAGTTGCCGACCGTTACAAAGCTCGTCTGCACCGAGCACAAGGCGCCGTTCGCGAACTCGCCGAGAAACAGATCGCCGTCATCGATGTTCATGCGCATCATGCGGCCGGTCTGCCGCACCATCCGCTCCGGAATGAAGTTGCGCATCGTGCCGACCACCTGACTGAGATCGCTGCCGACCAGCAGGTGCGCGAGATCGATGATCGGCGCGCCGTATCCTTCGAGCGACGACACCTGGAGGATCGACTGGTCCGCATCGGGGTCCACCTGCCGCAGCGGGTTCATCGGATCCAGCCACTGCGAGTTCTGTTCGAAGCCGTTGAAGATGAACGGCGTGCCGATGAAGCCGCCGGCGACCAGCTCGCGCATGTAGCGCATCGCCGGGCTGTAGCGGAACGTCAACCCGACCTTCGTCTTGAGTCCCTTGCGTCGCGCGAGGTCGTGCGCCCGTCGCGTCTCTCGAAAGTCGTAGGCGACCGGCTTCTCGCACAACACGTGCTTGCCGGCGTCGAGCGCCGCCCAGGCCAGCTCGAAGTGCGTGTGGCTCGGCGTACAGACGTCGATGACGTCGATGTCGTCACGATCGATGACGCGGCGCGCGTCCGCGACGGCGTCTGGGACGGCGAACTCGCGCGCCGCCTCACGCGCTCGATCGATCTCCGTGTCGGCGATCGCGACCACCTGGCACCGCGGATCCCGCCGGTACCCAGGCAAATGTGCCCCGCGCGCCCAGGCACCGGCGCCCAGCACACCAACACGGACAGGAACAGGCATCAGAATCTAGTGATTGGGTGATTTGGTGATTGGGTGATCGTTGATGCTTTGGATGATTGGTTGATCGGGTGATTGGATTGATTGAGTGATTGGGTAATCAATCCAGCAATCACCCAATCACCCATTCACACGAAGATCACCAAATCACCAGATCACTAAATCACCAGATGGTCTATGCGGGCAACCCTTTGTTCGCGACTTCGAGCATCGCGGTGATGAACGTGTCGATCTCTTCGAGCGGTGTGTAGATGTTTGGCGTGACACGCAATCCTCGATAGGTCATGGACGGATCCTTCGGGTTGTCATGCCCCACAGCCACGATGACGATGCGCCACTTGTCCCACAGGTGTGTCACGAGCTTGTCCGAGTTGACGCCGTTAATGGAGACGACCGCAAGACCCCACGTCTGTCCGGGCTCGAGGCTCGAGTGCAGCTTGATCTTCGGGTGCTTCTTCAGCTCGTTCGCCCACCGCAGGGTCAGATACCGCAGCCGCGCCGCCTTGCGCTCGATGCCGATCGCCTGGTGGAAGGCGATCGCCTCGTTGAGCGCCGCTTTGGTGGCCGCGGGGCTGGTACCGATTTCCTCGAACTTGCGGATGTCCGTGTCGTGCCGCTCGGGCGCCGCCTGCAGCGGCCACGTTGACGCGATGCGATCCTTTCGGACATAGAGCAGTCCCGTACCTGTCGGCGCGAGCAGCCACTTGTGCAGGCTGACGCCGTAGAAATCCATCTCGAGGTCGCGCAGCTTGAACGGGAAGTGAGCCAGCGCGTGGGCGCCGTCGACGATGGTCGTGATGCCGCGCTGGCGCGCCATCCGGCTGAGATCGCGAACGGGAAACAGCTGCCCCGACTGGTTGGTGATGTGGCAGAAATGCAGCACTTTCGTTTGCGGCGTGATCGCCTTTTCGAAGCGCTGGTAGAGATCCGCCTGCGTCGTCGGGCACGGGAAGTCTAGACGGGTGACCTTGATCTTGTCGCGCCGCGCGCGCTGATCCCAGGTGGTCAGCATGCGGCCGTAGTCCTGCTCCGTGGTGACGATCTCGTCGCCCGGCTTCAGGTCGAGGCCCATCTGCGCGATCTGCAGTGACTCGCTGGCGTTGCGGGTGATGGCGATCTCTTCGGGATCGGCGCCGAACTCGGCGGCGAGCCGGCGGCGCGCGGTTTCGATGTTCCGTTCGATGAGCGTGCGGTGATACACGGGCACCTGGTTGGACGAGTCGAGATAGCGCTTGTAGGCCTCGTGCACGACGCTGGGGCTGGGGCACGAGTTGCCGTTGTTCAGGTTGATCATCGAGCGGTCGAGCGTGAAGGCCATCTGGATCTCACGCCAGTAGGTTTCGTCGGCGGCGACGTCCTCCGGAGAGCGGTTCTCGACGGCCGCGGTGGCGGCGGCGACGTAGTCGATGCCGTACGACCGCGCCGCGAACGCGGCGCCGGTGGCGCTGCCAGCCAGACGCAGGACGGATCGTCGGGTCCACATGATGACTCCTCCTATGTTCGCGGGCCTGCCCCACCTTCGCCAAGGCTACGGTGGTCCGCCGTAGCTTTAGCGAAGGCGGAAAGGCCTGCGCTACGAGCGCAAAATGCTTTCGCGCAGTGTATCAGCGAATCGTGTCCTGGGTTCGCGCGCCCTTCAGGATCCCTTCCATGCTCCGCGCGTTCCCCTCGTGGCACGCGTACTCGAACATCGGCCCGTCGCTCCTGGTCATCGGGAACGACGCGCTCCACGACCGCGTCCAGACCGTGGGGTCGTCGACGGTGAATCGATACTCGATCGCATCGGCACCCACGCGCGTGAAGCGCTCGACCAGGTGGAAGCGATCGTCGGATCCCCGGAAGCTCGCCTTGTCGGCGAGACCGACCGTGTCGACGACGAGGGTCGCGCCTTCCCAGTGCCCGCGCGGATCGCCCATCCACCGTGGCACGACGCCGTGAGGGCGCCCGTCCATCGGCACGATGCGCGCGTCGTGAATCATCTCGTTCAGAATCACGACGGCATCGCGTGTCTGAAGAAACTGGACGTTGTTGTTGTAGACGCCGGGCAGCATGGGTGGTCCCGCCGTGGACCACTGGAGGCAGCGCTCGTTCAGCGCGAGATCTTCCGGTCCGTCGGCGATGCCGCGCTCGCGCCGGGCCTGCGTGCGCGCGGCCGCGCGCGCCTGTGCCTCAGGCGTCAGTGCCGGCAGCCGTCCGTTAGAAGGATCCTCCACCAGCGACGTCCGGCGGTTCGCGAGATGACGGGTGCCGGGATCCCACCAGTCGGGCCCGGCGGTGTTGTTGGTGACAGCCTGGCGGTCGAGGACCTGGCGTTCGAATGCCGCCGCTTCTTCGGCCGTGAACACCGCCTTCTCGCCCAGATCGCGCGAACGCTCGAGCGGCGTCATCGTGGCGTAGTTCCAGATGCCCTGCAAGTCCGGGTCGCCCCACGCGGTGCGGGGCGACTTCCATCCCTGGCCCGCCGTGACCACGGTCAGACCTGCCAGGCCCGCGAGCAGTAACCCGACCGATCGCGCCGCCGGACCTCGAGCCACGACGTATAATCCGCCCGTTCCGTTCCGCTCGCCAGCCAAAAAGGAGTCGACCATGTCGCGAAGAGTTTCTGGATCCGTGGCATTGGCTTCACTCGTCGTGGCGCTCCTGACGATCTCCTCGAGCGCCAGGATCGTCGGCCAAATCTACGTTGGCGCGCCGCCCGCCGCAGGCGGCCAATGGACGGCCCAGCCATCGACGAAAAACGGCGAGTGGCCGCATTACACCGCGGACGTCCGAGGCAACCGCTATTCGCCGCTCGATCAGATCAACGCCTCCAACTTCAGCAAGCTCGAGATCGCGTGGCGCTACAAGACGGACAACCTGGGGCCGCGGCCCGAATACAAGCTCGAGGGAACGCCGCTGATGGTCAAGGGCGTGTTGTACACGACCGGCGGCACGCGCCGATCGGTGATCGCGCTCGACGCCAGGACGGGCGAGACGATCTGGACGCACAGCCTTCGCGAGGGCAAGCGCGCGGCGGTTTCGCCGCGGCAGCTCTCGGGCCGCGGCGTGTCGTATTGGACCGACGGCCGCGGCGACGAGCGCATCGTTTACGTGACCACCGGCTACCGTCTCGTCGAGCTGAACGCGAAGACCGGCGCGCTCGTGAATGCGTTCGGCACCAACGGCGTCCTCGACCTGAAGGTCGGCGCCGTCAAGGGCAAGGGCGAGCAGATCGATCTCGAGACCGGCGAGATTGGCGTCCATTCGACGCCGGCAATCGCCAGGGATGTCGTGATCATCGGCTCGGCGATGCGCGAAGGCGCCACCGTCTCCACGCACAACAACACGAAGGGGCTGGTGCGCGCCTTCGACGTCAGGACCGGCAAACTGCTCTGGACGTTCCACACCATTCCGCGCCCGGGCGAGTTCGGCAACGACACGTGGGAACAGGAATCGTGGGCGACCAACGGCAATGCTGGCGTCTGGACGCAGATCAGCATCGACGAGGAGCTCGGCCTCGTGTACCTGCCGGTCGAGACACCGACGTCGGATTTCTACGGCGGCCATCGTCCCGGCAACAATCTGTTTGGCGAAAGCCTGGTGTGCGTCGATCTCCGGACCGGACAGCGGAAGTGGTTCTTCCAGTTCGTCCATCACCCGCTCTGGAACTTCGACAACTCGTCGGCGCCGCTGATTCTGGACATCAATGTCGGCGGCCGCGCGATCAAGGCGGTGGCGGTGCCGAGCAAGCAGGCGTATCTCTACGTGTTCGATCGCGTCACCGGCCAACCGGTGTGGCCAATCGAGGAGAAGCCCGTTCCCCAGTCCGACGTCCCGGGCGAGAAGACAGCAAAGACGCAGCCGTTCCCCTCGAAGCCGCCAGCCTACGGCCGCAACTACCTGAAGGTGCCGGACGACGTGATCGACTTCACGCCGGAGCTGCGCGCGCAGGCGCTCGACGTGCTGAAGCGCTACAAGGTGGGCGATTCGCCGTTCACGCCGCCGATGCTGGGCAACGTCAACGGCATCCTCGGCGCGGTCGGTGCCGGCACCGCGACCAACTGGCCCGGCTCGGCGGCCGATCCAGAAACGCACGTCGTGTACGCGCAGGCCGGCAACACGCCGTCCGCGCGATCGCTCGTCGAGCCACCACCGGGATTCTCTGACATTCGCTACGTGTCCGGACTGGGCGGCCAGGAGTTCCGCGAAGTGCTGGGTCCAGGCGACTGCTGCGCGGCAGACGCGCCGCCGCGCCCGACGGCTCCTGCGGCGGCAGCACCGGCGACCGGCACGCCCGCCAATCCGCCTGCGACCGGTGGCGGTGGCCTGACAGTTCAAGGACTGCCGATCGTCAAGCCGCCCTACGGGATTCTTTCCGCGATCAACCTCGATCGCGGCGAGCTGATGTGGCAGGTGCCGCACGGCGATACACCGGACAACATTCGCAATCACCCCGCGCTCAAGGGGCTGAATATCCCGAAGACGGGCCAGGCCGGCACTTCCGGCGTCGGCCTGATGGTGACATGTTCGGGTGTCGTCATGGGCGATCCACAAGTCACGACGACACCCGAACATCCGCGCGGCGCGATGCTGCGGGCGTACGATAAGCAGACCGGTAAGGAAGTCGGCGCGATTTGGATGCCGGCGCAGCAAAGCGGCTCGCCGATGACCTACATGATCGACGGCAAGCAGTACATCGTCGTCGCCGTGAGCGGCGGCAACTATTCGGGCGAGTACATCGCGTTCGCTCTTCCGTAAACGCAAAGGATGCCAAGCATGACTTCGACAGCGTGGAGCGTGAACGGCCAGTACTACGAGACGTGCAGCTGCGACTTCGTCTGCCCTTGCGTGCCCGGCCAGATGGCCGTGAAGCCGACCAAGGAGTCGTGCACGTTTGCGATGGCGTTCCAGATTGAGCGTGGCAGCTTCGGCGCCGTCGCGCTCAACGGTCTGGGGTTCATCGTTCTGGGATTGACGCCCGGTGCGATGGGTCACGGCAACTGGTCGGTCGGCCTCGTCATCGACGAGCGCGCGTCGGCGGAGCAGCGCGGAGCGATTACCGCGATCGCAAGCGGCGCGGCTGGCGGGCCGATGGCGGCGCTGTCGGGCCTGATTGGCAAGTTCCTGGGCGTCGAATCGGCGCCGATCGTCTTCGAGCGCAGCGGCGTGAAGTGGTCGGTCAAAGCCTCGTCGTTCGTCGACATGGCCGCGCAAGGCGCGATGGGGGTGAACCCGGCTGCGACAGAGCCGCTGTATCTCGAAAACACCGGTCATCCCGCGGCGGATCGTTTCGCGCTGGCGCATGCCGTGAAAAGCCATGTCAACGCGCTTGGCCTCTCGTGGGACGACATCAGCGGGACGAACAACGGGCAGTACGCGGCGTTCGCCTGGCAGGGTGCTTAGCGCAGCACCGGTCGCGGCGCCGGGCCGCGACCGCTTGATCGTCTGGGCCTGCATCGCACTCATCACCGTGCTGGCGTGGGCGTACCTTCTTCATCTCGATCGCGAGATGTCCTCGTCCATGGCGCACGACCGGATGATGGCCGAGATGGGCATGACGATAGACATGCCCCGGACGTCGGCGGACCTGTTCTTCACGTTCGCGATGTGGGCCGTGATGATGATCGGGATGATGGCGGGCCCGGCGACTCCGATGCTCCTGCTGTTTGCCGGCATGCAGCGGACACGCGCCTCGGGTCCGGTGCCGATGGCGTTGCCATTGTTCGGGCTTGGGTACCTGGCGGTCTGGACCGGATTCAGCGCGTGCGCGGCGATCGCGCAGGAAACATTGCATCGCGCGGCCCTGTTGTCGCCGGCGATGGCTGCGTCGAGCCCGCGACTGGGCGGCGCGATACTGATAGCCGCCGGCGTCTACCAGTTGACGCCGTTCAAGGGCGCGTGCCTCACGCACTGTCGCAGCCCGCTTGGATTTCTGATGAGCAGCTGGCGTGATGGCGCGCGTGGCGCCTTCCGGATGGGCGCGTCGCATGGCGTCTACTGTCTCGGCTGCTGCTGGGCGCTGATGTGCGTGCTGTTTGCGGTCGGTGTCATGAACCTGCTCTGGGTGGCAGCGCTGACGGCCCTGGTGCTGCTGGAGAAGGTCGGACCATTCGGCGCCATCGCGGCGCGCGTGGCCGGCGTCATCATGATGGCTGTTGGCGTCATGTGGCTCTGAAACCAACCGTCGATATCGTCACAGCCACCCGGGAGTACGAAACCTGGCTGGCGTCCCGGATCGCGATCGTCAGCGCCGATCTGCGGGAGAAGCACGATCGGATGAGCGAGAGTCCGTTCGTGTTCCTGCGCGCCACCTTCTACTGGTGGATTCAGCGCTGGCAGACGCTCGGCCGCCCCCTCGCCGATGCGCAGCGCAGTCTGGCCGTCGGCGATCTGCACGTCGAGAACTTCGGCACCTGGCGTGATGCCGAAGGGCGCCTGATCTGGGGCATCAACGACTTCGACGAAGCGTGCGAGCTCCCGTACACGCACGATCTCGTCCGTCTCGCCACCAGCGCTTGCCTGGCCGAGCAGGACAGTCAGTTCTCGCTGTCAGACCGCGCCATCTGCGAGGCGATTCTCGAGGGCTACGGCGAATGTCTGCAGCGCGGCGGACGTCCGATCGTTCTGGCGGAACGCTACAAGTGGCTGCGCGACATCGCGCTCAGCAACCTGCGCGATCCCGGCATCTTCTGGGACAAGCTTCTGAAGCTGCCGATCGCCCGCGACGGCGTGCCGCGCGCGCTGCTTCTGGCGGCATTTCCGCGAGGCGCCACCGGTGTGCGGATCAGCCGTCGCGTCGCCGGTGTCGGCAGCCTCGGCCGCCCCCGGTTCGTCGGGATTGCCGAGTCGGCCGGAGGGCTTGTTGCGCGGGAAGCGAAGGCCTGGGCGCCGTCGGCGGCGACGTGGTTGCGCGTGTCGGACCGCGCCAATGCCGCCAGCCGGCTGCTGCCGCAGGTCATCCGCGCCGTCGATCCGGGGTTCGCGATTCGTCGCCCGTGGATCATCCGCCGTCTGGCGCCGGACTGCTCGAAGATCGAGGTCGACGACCTGCCGGGAAAACGGGACGAACAAAAGCTGCTGCGTGCGATGGGCTGGGAGACGGCGAACGTGCATGGCTACAACAGCGCACGCCGGACTGCGATTGCGCGAGACTTGTCGGCGCGTAAGAGCGGCTGGCTCCTTGCGGCCGCGAGCGCGATGGCTGACGCTACTGTCGAGGATTGGCGCCTGTGGAAGCGCCAGGGGAGAAGCACATGAGGATTCGTCGCGATGTCCGATGCGCGTCACTGCTGCTGGCGGCCCTGGCGATGGCTGCGCCCGGCGTTTACGCGCAGGCGGTGGGCGGCGCCGAAAAGGCGCGTCCGGTGACCGGCGACCCTGGCATCTCGTCGATGCCGGTGATGGATCGCCCGGACTTCCGGGTTCTTCGCGATTACGCCGAGCCAGGCGCGACCCGCCGGATGCATTCGCACGACGATGCGACGTATCACGTGTTGACAGTGGTGACGGGGCAGCTGCGTTTCACGATCGAAGGTGAGAGCCCGATCGACATCACGCAGGGCCAGGTGATCGATCTGAAGGGCGGGGCGAGGCACACGTTCACGAACACGGGCACTGTCGCGGCAACGATTGTGGAAGTGTTCGGCAAGCGCCCGGCGGCCGCCGCCGCGGCCCCGTCTGGTGGCGCGTCCCTTTTCGTGTCGCGACCTCCCGACGACATCGTCGTCACGCCGTTGCTCCATGCGAGCGTTCAGCTCGAGTACGGCGGCAAGGTCATTCAGGTCGACCCCTGGAGTCAGGCCGATCTCACACGCGCCAAGCCGGCGGATTTGATCCTGATCACGGACGATCCCGTCCACCACCTCGATCCGAAAGCGATCGTTCAGCTGCGCAAGCCAGGGGCGCCGGTCGTGGTGCCCGCGGCGTCGCAGGCGAAGTTTACTGAAGGCACACCGCTGGCCAACGGTGAATCGAAGACGCTTGCGGGCATCGCCGTCGAGGCGATTGCCGCGTACGACATCAAGCCGGGCGAGCCGTCGCACCCGAAGGGCAAGGCGAACGGCTACGTATTGACGCTTGGCGGCAAGCGGATCTATTTCGCGGGCGTCACCGAGTGCGTGCCGGAGGTTCGCGCGCTGCGGAATATCGACGTCGCGTTCGTGCCGATGAACCTGCCGCTCGAACGGATGATGCCCGCCGCCGCCGCCGAGTGCGTCAACGCCTTCAAGCCGAAGGCCGTCTACCTCTATCACTACGACCAGAACTACGCGGCTGGCAAGACGGACGCCGCCGCGATCGCCGCCAGCGTCCGGAGTTTCCGCGACGCCATCCGTGGCGCCGGAATCGAATTTCGCGACGGACCCTGGTATCCGAGCCCGAAATAGCCTAGCAGCCCGACGAAACTGGTGAGCGGCGTCGAGCCGACGCCTGTTCGGATCCGACGCGATCGCCGTTCGGATACGGGCGCGCCCCCCAGCACGCGAAGCGATTTGTCTGGGAAATCGCGCGGGAGCCAGTGGCATGTGGCTTGCGGCTTTTTGGGTTGATGGCCTCTGCGATTTGGTCGCTCGTTGCCGCGGTTGTCGCTGCCGCGGTGAGCACAGGCTGTTCGAACGTTCGCTCATCGTCCGTTCCGGAGGTCCGTGGCGTTCGCGACGAATCCGTGACGTTCCCCAGCGGGGGCACCACGCTCTCGGGCACACTGTTCCTCCCAGCCAGCGGCAATCGGCATCCCGCGGTCGTGCTGTTTCACGGATCCGGACCGCAGCCGCGAAACCCGTTCATGGCCCGGTGGTTTGCGGAGCACGGCGTCGCCGCGCTGACTTACGACAAGCGCGGCGTCGGTGCCTCGACCGGTGATTTCAGAACGGTGGCGTTCACCGATCTCGCCGCCGACGGCCTTGCGGCCATCGCGTTGTTGAAGGCGCGCCCCGACGTCGACTCGAAACGGATTGGGGTGTGGGGTTTGAGCCAGGGTGGTTGGCTGGGTCCGCTGGCCGCTTCGCAGTCAAAAGACATTGCCTTCGTCATCGCCGTCTCTGGACCCGGCGTGTCACCTGGCGAGCAGATGATCTTCTACTACGGCAACCTGCTGCGCGAGCGAGGGTTCAGCGATGGGGAGGTGACCGAGGCCGGAGAGATGCGAAGGCAGCTGTGGCATCTGTTCTCGACGGGCGATGGCTACGACGCCGCGGGGCGGGCCCTCGATGACGCTCGATCCCGCCCCTGGTTCGCCGCGGTCAACGAACAGAGTGATGGCATGCTTAGTCGGCCGACGAAGGCGCTGCTGAACGATCCCGCGCTGCGCAGCCGCCAGTGGTACCGGTCCGAGGTGAACTACGACCCGAGAATCGCCTTGCGCGCGCTCTCGGTGCCGGCACTCTTCATCTTCGGCGACAGGGACGCGCTGGTGCCGGTCGAGCCGAGCGTCGCGATCATCCGTCAGACGCTGACGGACGCCGGACACCGCGCGTTCTCGATCGTGGTCTTTCCGGGCGCGGACCACGGCATGTTCGTGACGGCCGGTGAACGAGGCAGGACGCTGGCTCCGGGATACCTCGCCGCGATCGAGGGCTGGTTGAGGACGACGCTCAGTCACTGAGTCGCCGGATCTAGATCGCTTTCCATCTGCTTGTAGCGGCGTTGAATCACCACCAAGGACACGAAGGACACAAAGGTTGGATTTCCTTGGTGTCCTCTGTGTCCTTTGTGATCAATTCACCTTTCGACAAAGCTAGACGCTACTAAAAGAAGCTCTAAGGTCGATCGTACTGCCGGCGGTTGGCCTCGGCCCAGGCCGCGAGCCGCTGGCGCAGGCGGGTGCATCGCGCCTGCTGATCCGCGGCCAGGTTGTGCTGCTCCGCAGGATCGTGGTCGAGGTCGTACAACTCGTCGGTGCCTCGCCGCAAATCGAGGATGTATTTCCAGCCGCCTTCGCGAACCGCCAGCTTGAACTCGTCCTGGGCGACGTAGAAGTAGGCGCGTGGCGCGCGTTCCGAATCGAACAGGCTGCGGCCCTGCCAGTCGGGCGCCGGCGGTATTCCAGCCAGGTCCGCGATGGTCGGCGCCAGGTCGATGTGGCCGCCGATAATCGGGGCGCGCTGCGGCGCTGCATAGCGGCGCGGCCACCAGATGAGCAGCGGCACCTGCACGTCTTCCTCGTACACCGTGCGGCCCTGCAGATAGCTGTCGTGCGGATAGCCGAACGCCTGACCGTGATCGCCGACGATGGCGACGATCGTGTTGTCTGCGAGGCCGTTCTGGCGCAGCGCGTCGAACACACGCGCGAGCTGGCGATCGGTTTCGCGCAGCACGTTCAGATACCGGTTCAGATCGTAGGCGTCGGGCGACGGTTCGCGATCGCCGACCAGATCGATGACCGGCGTGTCGGGCGACGGTTCGTAGGGATGGTGGGTCTGCTGCGTCCATCCGATGACGAAAAACGGCCGCGCCGGATCGCGCTCGATGTACTCGATCAACCCATCGGCGAGGCAGCGATCTTCGACGCCCCACGACGAGATCGGTGGAGAGCACGCCAGCGCGTGCTGGTCGCGGACTTCATCGAACCCGCGGGCGGGCAGGAATGTCCCCCATCCGGCCCAGCCCATGTCGCTGGGCGTCATGAACGCCGTGCGGTACCCGCGCTCGTGAAAGAGGGTCGCGAGCGACGTTCGCTCGACACGCGGATACTCCTCGGTGAAATCGCGAAAGTTCAGCTTCGGGTAGACCGACAGCAGGAGCGCCGCCAGCGAATTCGAGCTGCGTCCGACGTGGGCGTAGAAATGGTCGACGACCAGGCCGCGCGCCGCTTCCTTCACCAGATTCGGCGTCGTGTCGTAGATCCCGCCGAACGACGTCCATCGCTCCGCCACCGACTCGAGGACGAGCACCACGACATTCACCGGTCGGGCCGGCGCGCCTCTGGCGCGGGCCGGCCGTCCCCGCAGCGCGGCCGGCGCGGCGATGCGCGGTTTCCGTTGACCGATCGGTTCGAAATCGGTGAGGTCTGTGGCTGGAAACGTGTCCGTGAGATGCACCGGCCGCTGGGCGTTTGCCGATTGCCACCACGACACCGCGAGCACCCACGGGGCGTTGTCGGCGATCCGCCAGTCGTAGTGCGTGACCCAGTCGGTGGCGTACGCGTGATGACCCACGGCGATCCAGAGGGCGAGGACCGCGCACGTCATCGCCGATCCCCACCAACGGCGAGTACGTCCGCGCGCCCTCCTGCTGGTCGCGATCACCAGCACGATGTAGGCGAGCGGCACGCCGGCGAGCGTGAGCACGACCGGCGAGGTCAGATACGCGGTGACCGACGAGGTGAGCATGCGGACGTTGCCGATCTGATGGACCAGCGCATAGGTGAGGAAGCCGCCGAGCGCGCCGAACGCGACGACGCTGGCGACTGCATAGAGGCAGATGAGAGCGGCGCACGCAATCCAGACCATCAGGATCGAACGCGCAATCCACGGATGATCTCCGGCGACAGCCAGCAGTGCCCGTCCGCAGATCCAGAACGCCGTGACGAACACAAAATCGGCGTGAGAGATGGCGGTCAGCGATCGCAGATCGCCGAGGATACCGGCGCTGCGGAAAGCACCGTGAACACCGAGATAGCTGGCTTTGAGGATGACGAGCACGCCGGCGAAGCACACGGCCGCCCAGAACAGCGAAGCAACCGACGAGCGCGTGGAATCATCAGACGGGTCCTCGGGCGCCATGTTTCCGCACGTTACCATCTCTGCGAGATCGTACGTAGTGTCCGCCTTTCCGCCTCCGCCCCGGCTGATTCATACGGAGCTACGGCGAGACCAAGCCGAAGCGCGACGCGCGAAGGCTGGCAGGCGGACCCGTTGACGTCCGGCTCAAGCCGGACACTACGTACTCGAGGCTACGGCGTCACGGCCGGTGGGATGCGCTTCCTGGTGGCCTGCTCGAAGGCGTACGCCAGTTCGATCAGCCGCGGCTCGCTGCAGGCCGTGCCCGTGAAGCCGACGCCGAACGGGCCCGGCTTCGGGTCGAAGCCGCTCGGGAACGGCGGCGTCAGCGCGTTCGGCACCAGTCCGAACGGGACGACGATGATCGGATAGCCGGCGCGGGCCGCAAGCCCGGCCCCGCCGCCGCCCGGCGTCAGGATGGCGTCGAGCCGGTTCGTCTTCAGCACGCCGTCGATGCCGTTTGCGCGACTGAGCAGGTGATCTTTCTTGTGGTCGGCCTCGAAGCGCGCGCGATCCCTCTCGAGGTCCATCTCATCGGAGATGTCGAGACGCGATTGCCCGAACCTGATGGCGCCCGCCTTCGCATGCGCGATGTTCCATTCTCGAAGCGCGGTCAGGCTTTTCACCGGCGCGGTCGGCCCGAGACTCTGGAGCCACAGGTTGAAATCGCGCTTCATGCCGTACTTGAACGCGACCGAGCAGTTCTCGTCCTTGCCCCTGGCGTGTTCGGCGCCCGAGCAGAAATCCCAGGCGGCAAAATTGTCCTTCGGATCTTTGGCCGCCAGGCTGGGGACGTCCGCGGGGTCGACGACCACGGCTCCCTGCTGCTTCAGGACGGCGATCGCCGCGGCCATCGACTGTGCCTGCGCCGGGTTGAGGCCGCCGCGACCTGCAGTGATCCCGGTCGTTGGTCCGATCCCGTCCGGCTGGCCAGCGCGATCGCCGGTCAGCGAGATGCGGTCGTAATAGAACGCGCGCGGGATGCCGATGCGTGCGCCCTTGAGGGCGTCAGCCTTCAGGAACTTCGTGTAGTCGCGTCCCGGCGGCGGCGAACAGGCGGTGGTGGCGGGATCGTTGGGGTCCGGCGCCGGGCTTTCGAGCGCGCCGAAGAGAATCGCCACATCGGTCACCGTTCGTGCCATCGGGCCGGCGGTATCGTGATCAGCAGTAATCGGAATGACGCCGTAGCGGCTGATGCGTCCGATGGTCGGCCGGATCCCGACCAGCATGTTGGCGTTCGACGGGCTGATGACCGAGCCGCCGGTATCGGTGCCGACACTGGCCGCCCACAGGTTGGCCGCGGTGCCGATTCCTGAGCTCGATCCGCCGGTCTGCAGCGCCGGCCGTCCGTCGAACGTCGCCTCGCGTGGATCGGGCCGGGGATCGTACGGGTTGTAGCCGAAGCCGCCGACGGCGTTGTAGTTGCCCGGCATCGCCGTCGGGTTCCCCGCGACCCAGTTGGCGAGCTCGGTCAGCCCTGTCTTGGCGATGATGATCGCGCCGGCGTTGTGGAGGTTCGTCGTGAGCGTGGCCGCATACGGCGGCGTGTAGCCCGCAAACGCGAGCGCGCCGCCCGTCGTCGGCATCTCGGTCGTGTGGATGTTGTCCTTCAAGGCGATCGGGATGCCGTGCAAGGGCCCGCGAATGCGCCCCTGCGCGCGCTCGCGATCGAGCTGCGAAGCCTCATCGAGGGCGCGCGGGTTGACGACGATCGCCGCGTGGAGGCGATTCTCGTACAAGCCAAGCCGGGTCAGGTACTGCGTCACCAGCTGACGCGACGTGAGCTGGCCGCTCGCCATCGCATCGCGCATCTGCGGGATCGTCGCCTCGACGATGCGGAACGCGGCGGCCTGCGCGCCAGCCCCAGGCGTACGCGTCTGACCGTGCCCCGCCAGGACGACAGCGAAGGCGATCGTTACCGACAGAATCAGCGCGGGCTTCATGAGTCGCTGTTCCGAATGCCTGTAAGCGCAACGTGCCCGCCGCGCGTCTCAAGTTTCAAGTCTCAACTCTCACTGACTCTGAGACTTGAGACTTGAGCCTTGAGACTTGAAAGTTGTTCAGGGGTGAGTGGCAGCCCGTCGCTCCGCAGTCACCTTCTTGATCTCGTTGACACCGTTGTTGACGATGATGTCGATGAGATCCTTGCCGATGGCCTTGGTCGACGGACGGGGATCGCCGGTGACGCCGTTGTTCACGCGCGGCGGTGCATTGGGATCCTGACCGCGGCCGCGTCCACCGCCGCCGCCTCGCCCGGCCTCTGCCGGCTGCGCGGTGCCGGCGGCGACGGCCGCCGCACGGGCGATTCGCGCGTCGCGCGCGGCCTTCCACTGCTCCGGCGTCTGACCGGTCGCATCGAATTCCATCGTCTTGTACGACGGCCGGACCCAGGCGCCGGGCGTCGGTTCGAGATACAGCATGATCGACGTCTCGAGCATCGCGCCGTGCCCGCCGATTGGCAGCTTGTGGTCGTACAAATACATGTCCACGTCGTCGTGCGTCTTGTTGTAGAAGTCGCTGATGTAATAGACACGGACGCCCTTCGCCGACAGCTTCTTGTCCATCTCCTCAGCGGCTTCCTTCATCTGCTGCTGTCCGCCGCCGTGGTCGCCCATCACGTAGATGTCCTTGAAGCCGCCGCGCGCCAGGCTTTCGATCTCCGCCAGCTGCACCTGCTTGAATACCTCCGGGGGCATCTGAATGGCGCCCGGCTGGTCGGCCATCTCGCGGTTTGCATTCAGCCCGGTGGCGTTCACGGCTACCGGCAGTACCGGCGCCACGAGCGTTTTCCCCAGCTTCTTCGCAATCATGACGGCATGGCTATGGGCCATCATCGTGTGGCCGCCGAGGACGTCCTGCGGTCCGCGTTCCTCGGTTCCCCCGGTCACCAGGAGGATGGAGGTCCACCCGTCCTTGAGCTTTTGCGAAACCTCAGTGTGGGTGAGCAGTTCGAGGTCGACGATGGCGTTGACGTTGACCTGGGCGCCGGCGGGCGCCGCGGACAGGATGGAAATGGTTATGAAAGCCAGGGCCTTCTTCATGCGTCCTCCAAGGATTACGGGTGCCCGCCTTCGCTCGGGTGACGAGCATCGAGCTCCGGCAGGCAGGCCGCTACTGTAATGCCGGGCCGGGATCCTGACAAGCCTGCCTCGCGAAGGCGGAGCCTGCCCACCGAAGCACCATAGATTGGCTGGGTGCGAAGGTGGAGCCTGCCCACCGAAGCACCATAGATTGGCTGGGTGCGAAGGTGGGTCAACCTGGAACCGCCCTGGTGCGTCTAACGTATCAATACTTACATCCAGCCGGGAGGCGGCATGTCCTTGTTGAAGCGTCTGTTTGGTAAGAGCACGGAACCCCCGAAGCAGCGGGTTCGGGTCTGCGTCGAGTGCGGCATGCCCATCGCCGATCATAAAGAGTGGTGCTCGATCCTGCGCGGTCAGCAGGAGATGCAGCGAAACGGCAGCGAATCGGCGTCTCGTTTGCAATAAGTGTCGGCGCTATGCGCCGACTGGTCCTCGCTCTCATCCTGACGAGTTCCGTTGCCTGCCACCCCGGCCAGCCGCTGGCCGGGGGCGTAAAGCAGCCGGTCGGTGGTACCGTCTCCGGGGCGGTCCAGACCAGCGACGCGTCGGTGCCTGTCGTCGGTCGTAAGGTCACGCTCACCGAAATCAGCACCAACGCGCATTACGACACCACCACCGCCGCGAACGGCGGTTACACAATTCAGGTCCCCGCAGGGACATACCGGATTGAGCTCGAGCTTCGGCCCGGAGAGACGCTCGAAAAGCGTCCCCCAGAAACCCACATAAACACGAGCGATCTCGACGCCGGCCGTGACTTCGTTGTCACGCTCAAGCGTTGAGCTGACTCGTGTGTTCGGGCTCGAATCTGGTACGCGCCATGCGTGTGTTTACACGCGTGACACACACCATCCTTTTTCTCGTGCTGACCATGGCGTGGCCTCATGCGTATGCGGCGCAGAAGCCAGCCGTCAATCCCGACGCGCAAGTGCTCCAGGATTTCAAAGCCCGCGTGGACAAGTACGTGGAGCTGCGCAAGAAGGCGGACGACAACGCGCCGCCGATGAAGAAAACCGACGATCCCGCGGAGCTTCGAACGGCCCAGCAGGGGCTGGCTGAAAGAATCGGAACCGCGCGCACGCCGGCCAAACAGGGCGAGATCTTTACCCCCGAAATCACCGCACGGTTCCGGAAGCTGCTGCGGCCCGAAGTCAACGAACCCGGCACCAAGGCGACGATCAAGGACGACAATCCCGGCGCCTTCCCCTTCAAGGTCAACGGCCCGTATCCGTCCAAGGAGCCACTGTCGACGGTGCCGCCGAACGTGCTCGCGTCACTGCCGCCACTGCCGAAAGACATCGAGTACCGCTTCGTGAACAAGCATCTGATTCTGCGCGATGCGCGCGCGAACCTGATCATCGACTACATCCCGAACGCCCTTTCATAAGACTGAGGATTCACCTATGCATTCGCGTTCACACACTCGATTCGTGATTGCGTTGGCGCTGTTCGTCGGCGCGATCGGCGCGCCCGCGGCGCAGGACGTGTCGCTGCCGAACCAGCCCGACTCGCTGAAGTTCGCGATCATCGGCGACAGCGGCACCGGATCGTCGTCGCAGTACAAAGTGGCGGAGATGCTGATAGCGGCGCGCGCGAAATTCCCCTACGAGTTCGTCCTGATGATGGGTGACAACTTGTACAGCGGCAGCGGGCCGAAGGACTATCAGAAAAAGTTCGAGGTGCCGTACAAAGCGCTGCTCGACACGGGGTTGAAGTTTTACGCCGCGCTCGGCAACCACGACAATACTGACGAAAAGAACTACAAGCCGTTCAACATGGGCGGCCAGCGGTATTACACGTTCAAGCCCAAGAACGGCGTGCGGGTATTCGCGCTCGACACCAATTACATGGACCAGCCGCAGCTGCAGTGGCTCGAGAAGGAATTGACGGCCAGCGGTTCGGACTGGAAGGTCGTGTTCTTCCATCACCCGCTGTATTCGTCAGGAGGCACGCACGGCTCGGACTTTCAGCTGCGAGCGCAGCTCGAGCCCATGTTCCTGAAGCACGGCGTGGACGTCGTGTTCTCCGGCCACGAGCACTTCTACGAACGGATCAAGCCCCAGAAGGGGATCTACTACTTCACGTCAGGCGGCGCGGCGAAGCTGCGCGACGGCGACGTCAAGAAAACCGAGCTCACCGCCAAGAGCTTCGACAGCGGCTATCACTTCATGCTGATTGAAATCACGAAGGACACCATGTATTTCCAGGCGATCTCCGATCAGGGGAAGATCGTGGATTCTGGTGCCCTCGCGAGGTTCAGCGATCAGGACAAGAAGAAGTTCGCGACGCCCTAAGGCAATGCGTAGGCGATGTATTCGCCTGAATAGTTGCCTCCGCTCACCGCGACGACGATGTACTGCTTGCCGTTGACCGAATAGGTCATCGGCGAGCCGCTCTGCGGCGCCGGCATCCACACGGCGCCGACTTCCTTGCCCGTCTGCTTGTCGTACGCCCGCAGCATCGCGCCCCGCTGGCGTCCGGGCGGCGCCGTCACCTGAGGATCGCCGACCACCACCAGCGTCTTCGTGACCATCAGCCCGACGCTGCCGCCCTGTCCCGTCTTCTCGGGATAGTTGATGCCGAGGCGCTCGAGCGCCGCGCGCACGTTGTCCGGCGTGTCGCCGTGCGGCACTTTGAACTTGATGGTGCCACTGTTCAGATCGATCGCCGTGAGCACTCCGTACGGGGGCTTGACGAACGGCAGTCCCTCCAGTCCCTGCGTCAATCCGCCGCGGCCGAAGCCTGCGGGAGGCGCCGCTGGCGCCGCTCCCTCGGCGTTCGCCCCGCGTCCCGCCGCCGCGCCCGCCTGTGCGGCCGCTCCGCCACTGGCGGCCGCTTCGGCGGGCAAGCCGCGTCCGCCGCCCCGACCACCGCGGCCGAAGCCCCCGCGCCCGCGCTCGCCGCTCATGTTCGGCGGCGGCTCGGCCTCCCAGATCGGGATGCGGTTCTTCGCCTGCGCTTCCGGATTGACCGTTGCCAGGTACTGCTCGCTGATGATCGTCGTCGTCACCGACGAGTTGTTCGCCTGGCCGTAGAAGGTGGCGGTTTCAGGATCGAACGACGCGCCGGGCCAGTTGATGCCGCCGACAGTGTTGCCGACGTTGATCGCGCCGAGGCGTGTCGCGCTCGGGACGACGCCGGGAATGAAGGGGGTCGGTTCCCAACGGAACTTCTTGAGGTTCTCGAGCGCGGTTGCCCGCAGCTGCGGCGTGAAATCGATCACGTCGTCGACGGTGACATGCGTGCGCGCGTAGGGCGGCGGCTTGGTCGGAATCGGCTGTGTCGCCGACGTTTTTTCGCCGGGCACATCGCTCTGCGGCACCGCGGTTTCCGGCATCGGCCAGATCGGCTGCCCTGTGATCCGATCGAAGACGTACAGGAAGCTCTGTTTGGTCGGCTGCGCGACCAACTTGCGAGGCCGGCCGTCGATGACG
>Ga0193696_1000097_pt1 | contig 39208 bp, 45 predicted proteins | sample L3m1metaG_FD_145074 | JGI IMG/M metagenome (GOLD analysis project Ga0193696, IMG submission 145074) | Soil microbial communities from a riparian zone of the East river system, Colorado, United States - L3m1 | ecosystem: Environmental > Terrestrial > Soil > Riparian zone | place: USA: East River... | reverse complement strand
CGCCCTTCAGCGAGCCGACCCGCAGTCGCTCCGACAGCAAATCGGAATCGATCTCGTCGTTCTTGTTGACCAGTTCTTTCTTGCCCCGTACGTTGCAGACGAGGACTCGCTCGGCGACTGGCTGCAGTAGATCGTGCAGCCATTGCGCCTGGGTTCCCTCTTCGAACGCGACGTGTACCCGACGCCCCTGGCTGCGGACCAGGCCGACCAGGGCCTTTGCCTCCGTCGGCACCGTCGCCTTCAACACGACCGCTCCCGTCTCGTTGCGAGATGTCGCGGCAACCGTTGCCTGGTGCACGTCCAAACCGAGATAATGAATCGCCTGATGTTTCATGGCAGCCGTCCTTCCTTTCGTTTGCTCTTCGAACGATCCAAACTTACAGGAAGGGGCGGGCTTTCAACATCGTTAGGCCTGCCACAATCTCGTAGCCGCACGTTTCCACCGCCCAAACCGGTCTCCATCGGCGTGATTCGCTAAATGGCTAGACCGCAGGATGTAAGGAGGCCGCCCTCACGGCGGCAGCTGTGAGGGGCTGGCCGAAGGCAGCTTGCTTGTCTGTCGTTATCAGAGAATTGCATGGCGCCGGGTTGCTCGTCGGCCAGCCACTCTCGGAGTCGCATTTTCGCTACACTCTTCCCGGAGGACTCAGGCATGAAGCTCGACGCCGAGAACATTGATCGTGCCGTGCTGGCACTGCTGTATCTCGGTCTTCACGATGATTGGCGTGCGTGGAAAGGATTCGATTGGGAGGCCCTCAACCGTTTTCACGAGAAAGGCCTCATCTCAGATCCAGTGGGCAAAGCAAAATCGGTTGCTTTTACGGAGGTCGGCCGCGACGAGGCGCGTAGACTTCTCATCGAACTCTTTGGTGTGGGCGAATAACCTTCGCTTGGAGGTGTCGCGCGAGGGGAGCGTACGGCGCGCTGGCCAAACCGTCAGGGCGGCTGAAACTTCGCAGCGCCTACGGTAAGCTGCGAGCGATGAAGTTCGATGTCCTTGGCGAGATTAGTCGAATCGAGACAATCGCCACCGGACACGGAATCCACATTCTCGCGCGCCTCATCCGACGGTACGGTCGCGGCAACTGGCGGAAACTAAAAGGCTTCGCGACCGTCCGGCTTGAGGATGGTACGATTGCTGAAGCTGAGTTGCATTGGTTTGAAGCGCATGGCATCGGAAAGCGCAAGATGAAGATCAAGCATCTCATCGATCGTTATGAATGAAAGCCTGAAACATTTTGCCGTTTGCGTTCGAAACGAAGAGCACGAGGAGTCGCTTGAACTTCGTAAGATATACGAGGTACTCGAAGACCCTACGGCGGAGAAGCACAACATGATGCGGGTCATCGATGAGGAAGGGGAAGACTACCTTTACCCGCGTGATTGGTTTATGCCGATCGAACTGCCGCAGAACATCGCGAATGCAATCCTTGAGCTTGTTCATTCATAACAACGGCTACCTGGTCTGCGCCGCCTAACTCGTTCCCCCCACCCAACCCGCCTCTATCGGGCGTGACTGCATAAACCGTTACGCCGAAGGATGTAAGGAGGCCGCCTCGCGGCGGCAGCAATGATGCTGCCCAAGGACAGGTTGCTCGTCTGTCGCCCTCGGCCATCGGTAACGGTTCGCATCTGCGTCGAACAAGAGGCTCCGGACGTGCCAGAATGCTGCCGTGTTCTGCCCGAAGTGCGGAAGCTGCCTTGAGAGATCCGGAAGTGTCCTCCGTTGCCGACCAGGCGATATGCCTCTGTCACACGCCATGGAATCGGGGCTGCACGCAGCTTTCTTCGACCAAGTCCTACCCCAAGGCTGAGCGCCCATTTTCGATTCCAATCGGCGGCCATTGGTTCTGCCCGGCCCATGGCGTAGCAATGGTCGAGTCGGATGGTTTCATGCGATGCCCGTCGTCGCACAGTTGGGCAGAGCCGCGTCTTGGCCGCGGCGTGATCTACGGACCCCAGCACCACATGATCGATTCACGCAACGCGTCGAGCAAGTTCCAACGCGCGCTGCATGTCCTGTATCCGAGCACCGCCGACCGCGAAAGGCGACTGAGTATTATCTGACGATGCGGCCGTGATCGAGCAGTGTAATCTTGTGATCCGCTTTCTGGACGACGATCAATTGACGGACAGAAGAATACGGACACCATGTCGATGAGACGCCGCCGGAAACGAAACTAGTGAGGAAGTCGCGAAGGAGAATTCATGAGAAAGACAGCCTTTACGTTGATCGTGTTCCTTGCGTCCATCGCCGCTCATGCGCAGTGCCCTACAGCCGATGACCTGACCGTTCAGACTGCCCTGGACGCGCTCATTACGACCGGCGGCGTTCTGCAACTCGACGCTCGTGTGTACAACATCTGTCAGCCGCTCATTGTCCCCTCGAACGTTCATCTTCGCGGCGCAGGAAGAGGAGCAACGATCATTCGAGGCGCGGCCACATCGGCCTGCAAAACCGTTCTCAATGCCCAGGTCTGTGCCGACATCGCGGCCGTCGCCGCCAACAACGTCTCGATCACCGACCTTACGGTCGATAACCACACGAACAACCATTTAGCCAATGGCGTCGCATTCATACCGGCCGGAGCGGCCTACGACGGACAGGTCTCAACGAACGGACTGGTCGAGCACGTCGAGGTGCTGGGCGTACCGGACTCACCGCCATTCCACACATATCAGATATGGAACTTTCGCGGACAGCACATCAAGATCGCAGACAACTGGGTGGACGGCAATTCGACCTCGAACAGCAATCAGGAAGGCATCGAGAGCTATGGCGGGTACGATGTCGTGATTGCAAACAACACGGTCCGGAACATCGGCAGCTCATGCATCAACATCGGCTCAGCGGGCTCCGTTGCGTACACTGAGACCGTGGGCCTGTTCGCGGTGAATAATTACCTCGATAACTGCCAGCGGGGAGTCCATGTCGGTACATCAAACGCGAGTGGCGACGAGTACAGCGCGCATATCCATATCGAAGGCAATGTCATCACAAATTCCCGCCTCAACGGGATCAATGTCTATCCTGCCAGTGCGACACATATACGCGACCTTCTCATCGCGCACAATACGATTCGAGTGGTCGGCCCTTCCTCCACGTCCGATCCGGCGGCCGGAATTCGCTTGTATCCAAACGGCACGATCGATTCGTCGGCGATCCTGAGTACGACTGTCGAGGACAATCTCATCGCGGACATTCGCGGCGCGAACGCACATGGAATCCGCCTGATCTCCTATCCCAATGCCCGGGTCCGGGGAAATACGATCCTCGACACTGCTTCTTTGGGAATCCAGGCCATGGACACAAAGAGCATTGAGATCGTCGACAATCGCTTCGAGAGAACGGGCGCGTACGGCATCGATCTCGAAAAATCAACCGGCGACATCAGCTCGATGGTTATCGCGGGCAATGCATTCGCGGACTGGCTTAGCACGAGTCCCGGAATCGTCGTCTCGGGAGCACACTTCGGAGTCGTCCGCGACAACACATTCAGACGAACAGACACCGCGCAACCCTCGGCGATCGCAATCGTCTCCTCCTGTGGGGTCACGGTGAGCGGGAATCTGGCCTGGTATCGATCATGGACCGATCCTTCGGTTCCGGCGTGCCCGTAAGCAACGCGGAACGAGAACTACGCCACGCTCCGCGGTTCAGTGGCGCGAAGAGCGGCGGCGTGACGGGAACGTGCTGTCCGGCGAGGACGACATCGAATGCGACGTGTCGCCGCTGATTCCCTGGTACCTCTGAAAGGTGAGGTCGGCGCCCGCCGCCTCCACCATGAGCGTCGCGGGGCTCTTCGGCGCCACGACGGCGTCGCCGCGATGCCGCATGATGAGCGGGCGATCGTCGACCTGGACCGACACCGTGGCCGGCGTGTTGCGGAAGTTGCACAGATTGAAGAATCGGCGGCCTAACTCGCCCGTACGGCCGGGAACATGGGTTACACCTGGTGACGGTTAAGTGCCTGCTCGATGGTCGATCTCGTGGCCGACCTCAACGATGGCCGTGGCGAAGTGTTCGACTGGTACTTCAACTCGGGCAACGTCGAATTCCACACCGGAGGGTCGGACCCCATGACGTTCAAGGTGTCCGGGCCGAGCGCCGAGCATCTTCGAGGTCTCACGTCCGGACTTTGGTGCCATGCACTCTTCGACCACCTCGCCGGCACGCCAGTCGTCCTTGGCAACCCGACGGTGATCCGGGGCGTCGGCGTTACACACCTGCGCTACCCGGTACGCAAGGCATAGTCGGCCCTCACAAAAAGGGCCGGGCGCCCGTCGACGCCCGGCCCTTCCATAACCGTGACTACAACTCCAGTTTCGGCGGAACCGTCGGCGTTGGCGCCGGTGCCGGCGTCGTAGTGGCCGGCTTCCCGCGCTTCACACCGAACTTGTTCAGCCGCTTCATCGTCTCGACGTGCGGCAGGAGGTTGGCGTGCTGCTTCTGGCGCACCAGCCGGCGCGTGATGGCGTAGGCCGCCAGGGCGGCCTCGCCGATCCGGTTACGCCGGACGAGGTTGGACGCGGCGACGCCGTCGAGCAGAGCGCGCAGCTCGTCCTCCAGGTCGCTCCATCCCTGCGCCTCGGTCGTCTCCCGGCGCAGATCATCGGCCGTCCGCCCGAGGGCCTGCTGGACGTTCGGCGACTCGGCGACGCTGTTGATCGACGCACGCACGAAGTCGGGGTTCGTGCCCGCCACCACCTGGATCGACCTCCGTGCGGTGAAGGGAAGCTGCGTGTATTCCGGGATCTGCTCGCGCATGGCGCGTAGCTGCACGATCAACGTCAGTGGATTGAGGGGCTCTTCGTTCTGGGACATGGTGGGATCTCTTTCTGCCTTTGGGGGGCAAGTCGAACCAGCCTTGGGCGGGCTGGCGGGTCATTCGGCGACGCGTCGAAAAACCCGGCGTCAAACATTCCCGAAGTGCGCACTCCGGGGGCCTGATGGGGGGAGATCCGATGGGAGGAGCACCACTTCACTCACTCCAGCGCCTGCGGGGTCTTGCGACCGGCACTGCTGCTTTTGCACCCGGGCAGTACTAAACCGTTTCCACGTCCCGGCGCCGGATCATGGATCAGAGGACTGCGACATCTGCGGCGCACTGCTCGAGGTCAGTGACCCTATCGCTCGATGTCAATGGCGCACTGCTCGGGGTCAGTGGCCCTATCGTTCGATGTCTATGGCTCGTCGTTCGAGGTCAATGGCTTGCTGCTCGCGATGAACTCACGCAGGTGCGCAGCGAACGCTTCCGGCTGCTCCCACGGCACACGATGCGCCGCGCCTTCCGCGATCCAGAGCTCCGCGTTCGGCAGCAGTTCGACGGCGCGCCGCGCCTCCGCGACGTACTTCGCGTCACGACTTCCGGCGACCCAGAGCACCGGAATCTCGATCTCGTGCAGACGCGCGGCGACGGGCGGGAGCGTCGCGGGGGACCACTCGCGCAACTGCCGCGCGAGCTCGCGGCGATCGAAGTCCGATTCGTGGCGCGGCATCGCCTGTCCGCCGAAGATCGGCTGCGCGTTCCAGTCGCGCATCAACGTGTACCACTCGCCGTGCTCGAAACGCTCGGCCCAGTGCTCGTCCTGCGCGAGGCGCGCTTTGCGGTCTTCCTCGACGCCGAGTCCCGCCGAGACGATGACCGCGTTGCGATAGCGCGCGCCGTCGAGCAGCGCATGCAGCGCGAGGCGGCCACCGAGCGAGTAGCCGAGGAGCGTGTCGCCTTCGCGCGGGATGTCGCGGAGATCGGGCGCACTCACATCCAGGCGGAGGAAGTCCCAATCCGATGGGAGTCCGAGAAAGCCGTGGAGCGCGGTAATCACTTCCACAACTCGTCGTAGCGCGCCCAGACGCGCCGGCTCGCATCGTTGTCGGGACGCAGCTCGGTCACGTCGATGCCGAACATCTGGCCCCACTTGTCGAAGTGGAGCTCGTGGTCGTTGATGACCAGCCGGCGGTCGGCGGCGGCAACGCGCTCGAAGATGCGGCCGCCGCGGTTGTTGATGATGACGATGCGGAACGACGTGTCGAGCTGCGGCACGATCCACGGCGCGTTGAGGTCGTAGAGCGCGGTGAGATCGCCGACGATCGCCACGTTCGTCGCATTCGGCGCGCACCAGCCGAAGAAGGTCGAGAGTTGCCCGTCGATCCCGTTCGCGCCGCGGTTCGCCTCGTACTCGAAGCCTCGCTTCTCGCGCGTCGCGGCGAGGTCCCACTCGCGGATCGGCAGCGAGTTGCCGAGGTAGATGCGGGCGTTCGACGGCAGCTCGTGCGAGAGCTTGCGGATCATCGTCAGCTCCGACTCCGGCTCATCGTCGAGAATCTGCGCGATGCGCGACGACTGCTCGCGATCGAACGCGTACAGCGCCTCGTCGCGATGTCCGTTGATCGACGGCAGCTCATCGAGCGAATGCATCGTCCCGCGCGTGAGTCCAGTGAACGGCAGCCGGCTGTAGTGCGTGACCGGCACATCGCGCGTCTCGAGGTCGCGCCAGTAGCGGAACGTCGGCACGTTGCCGATGCGGATCACTTCGTCGAAGTGGGCGCGCTGCAGCGTCCGCTCATTGTGGATCGCGATGTCCGCGAGCTCCTCGCGCAGACCGGACAGAGGTTCGGCGTACGCGGTGACGTTCGAAAGCAACGAGCGCACGCGCGGACGATCGGCCGGCGCGAGGCCGCCGAGGATGATGAGCGGCTTATTCATCGATCAATGGCTCGTCGAACTCCACGTTGATGTGCCGCATCCCGTACACGCCGAACAGGTTCACCTGCTCGATCGACTGCGGCGCGCCGGTTCCGCGGAATCGCGCGGGACGATCGGCAGTGATCACGAAGAGCGGCAGTCCGGAGTAATGCGCTTCGACCAGCGCGGGCAGCAGCTCCGCCGCGGCGGTCCCCGAGGTCGTGACCACCGCGACCGGCGCGCCGAGCAATTTCATTCGTCCGATGGCGAAGAACGCGGCGGAGCGTTCATCGACGAACGTCCAGAGCTTGAGGTCGGAGTGAGACAGCACCGCCAGCAACGGCGCGTTGCGCGAGCCGGAGCAGACGCACATCTCGCGCACGCCGGCGGCACGCGCTTCCTCGATCGCGGCGCGCGCCTTCGCAATGTTGGTCATGCTCCGACGGCCACGCGCGACTCCGCGGCCACGCCAAACAGCGCCTTCACCTGCTCCCGTTTCTGGCGCAGCTCTTCGAACTCGCGCTCCAGCCCGCTCTCCGGCAGCAGGCCCGCGCCCGACCCGACGCGGATCGAATCGCGCGTCCACTGCAGATTGCGGATCGCGACGAGCGCGAGCGCCGAATGATCCTCGCGCTCCACTCCGAACGGCGCGCCGAACGTCCGCCGCTTCACGCCGCGATCGGCGTCGCGCAGCCAGCGCTCTCCCGCTTCCGTGCGCGGCCAGACGCCGAGGGCCGCGGTCGGATGGAGACGGCGCACCATCTCCGCGAATGACATCTTCTCCTGCACGTTGAGACCGCTCTCCTGGAAGAAGATCGGCGTCGCGAGGTGCGCGATCTTCGGCAGCTCCAGCACGCCGAGCGCGCCGACCTCGATGTTGCCGAACGGCGCGAGACGGCGAACGATGTCGTCGACCACCATGCGGTGCTCGCGCAGCTCCTTGGCGTCACTCAGCAGCTCCGTCGCGCGCGCGATCGGCCGCGTCCCGGCGAGCGCCATCGTCGCATAGCCGCGTCCCTTCGATCGGAAGAGCAGCTCCGGCGTGGCGCCGATCAATCCATGCGATTGATACGAGTAGCCGTACGCCGTCATGTGTCCGGGCAGCAGCGGCAGGCGATCGACGAGAAAACGCCAATCGACGGGACGCGCCAGCGTGCCGTTCTCGAACAGCACCGGCACGATCTTGCGAAACTCGCCGCGCGACATCGCCTCCGCCGCCGATTCGAACAGAGGCGCGAATTCGTCGATCGACGGAGGCATCCACTGCACGCGCGGCGACTCGCCCGCTTCAAAGCGTGACGCGAATTCCGCGAACGACAGCTCTTCCCACGTCGCCGGATGTCGCCACGGATGCGGATCATCGAGAAAAAAATCGGCGATGAAGAACGCCGGCTTCCCCGGCCGCCGCATCGGCGCCTGATCGAACGGTCCCCAGCCGACGAAGAGTCGGTCGGGAGCGATCTGGATGAAGGCGAAGTCGCGTTGCATCGCTGCGAGATTGTATGGCGGCTACGAGCCGCGGCGCTCGTTGCTCCGCCTCACGGCACGTGCGTCGCAGCCTCGAACCGTTCGGCTTCGATCGGCGCAACGCGCCTGGCTTTCGTTCTTACCACCGGGCCGGCCAGTTGCCGGTTACCAGTTGCCTGTGAGATTGTCGCGACCCGTGTCTGGCAACCGGCAACCGGCAACCGGCAACTCCTACCAGGGCCCGGATCCGACGAAGATCCGCGCCATGTTTCGCGACATCTCCCCCGTCTACGATCGCGCGAACACGATCCTCTCCGGCGGCATCCATCACCTCTGGCGGCGCGCCGCCGTACGCGTCTCCGCGGCGAAGCAGGGCGACGCGGTGCTCGACTGCGCCACCGGCACCGGCGACCTCGCCATCGCTTTCAAGAAGCGCGTCGGCGGCGGACGCGTCGTCGGCACCGACTTCGTGCCCGAGATGATCGAGCTCGCGCGCAAGAAATCGCCGCAGATCGAATTCGAAGTCGCCGACGTGACGCAACTCCCGTACGCGAACGACACGTTCGACCTCGCCTCGATCTCCTTCGGCATCCGCAACGTCGGCGATCCGCGCCGCGGGATCAGCGAGCTCGCGCGCGTGGTGAAGCCGGGCGGACGCGTCATCGTGCTCGAGTTCGGCCAGCCGTCGAGCCGCGCATTCGGCGCCTTCTACGACTTCTACCGCAAGCGCATCCTCCCGCGCCTCGGCGGCGCGGTCACCGGCAACCGCGACGCGTACGACTACCTCGAATCGTCGACCGCGCGCTTCCCCTCGGGCGGCGACTTCGTGGCGCTGATGCGCGAGGCGGCGCCGTTCGCGTCGATCACCATGCGTCCGCTGACGTTCGGCATCGCCTGGCTTTACTGCGGCGTTAAATGAATTCACACTCGGCGGATGCGCAACGTTTTCATCGCCATCCTGCTGGGTGTCTTCGCGCGAACGGCCTTTGCCTGTGCTCCCGCGCCGCATGCAGGCGATGAGATCGCGATCGTCGAAGAGTCGGCGCTGATCGTCTGGGATCCGGCGACGACGACCGAGCACTTCATCCGCCGCGCGACGTTCCACGGCAAGGGACGCGATTTCGGATTCCTCGTCCCCACGCCGTCGATCCCCGCACTCGCCGAGGCCGACGACGACATCTTCAGGACGCTCACGTCATGGGCGCAGCCGCCGGTGAAGTACGTCTCCAGAAAAGAGCTCGACTGGAGTCCGTGGCTCCTCGGGAGCTATTCGCGAAGGCAGAACGCAACGACCGCGGCCGCCGGCGTCGAAGTGCTCGCGACGCAGACGATCGCCGGATACGAAGCGGTGGTGCTCGAGGCGAGCGATTCCGCCGCGCTGCAGAAATGGTTGAGCGAGCACGGCTACGAGGCGAACCACGATCTCAATTACTGGCTCGACGCCTACATCGCGCAACGCTGGAAGATCACCGCGTTCAAGATCGCCGCGACGAATCCCGAGGCGCGGACCGGCGCCGTGAAGATGTCGTTCGTCACACCGCGTCCGTTCTTTCCGTACCGCGAGCCGCAATCGCAACGCACGTTCTCCGCGCAACTCAATCGCACACTCCACGTCTTCTTCCTCGGACCTGAGCGCGTCACCGGCACGATCGGCAGCGGCACCGAGTGGCCCGCGGAGTTGAGGCGCAGCGAGAACCTCACCGCCCCGATGCACGCCGCGATCGCCAAAGCGACCAGCCTGCCGATCTCTCCGTCGCTTCGCCTCACCGCATACGAAGACTGGCTGTCGGTCCGGCCAGGAATGGACGATCTCTTTTTCAATCGCGCCGACGATCAAAGCCCGTTCATTCCGGAGCCGAAGATCATCGCGAACGTCGAGACGACACGCATCCCGCTCGACGTCGTCGGCATCGCCGTCATCGCGCTGATTGCACTGACCATATACTTGCGCGCCCGGTCCAGACGCCATGAACATTGAGGTCTATAAATTCGGCGGAGTTGCCGTCGGTTCCGCAGACGCCATCCGCACCGCGCTCGCCCACGTCCGCCGCGGAATCGGACAGCCGAAGACGAACATCGCCGCCGTCGTCTCGGCGATGAACGGCGTCACCGATCTGCTGCTCGACGCCGCCAACGCCGCCCTGCGCGGCGATCGCGATAAAGCCGCCGCGTTCGCGCGCAAATTTTACGAACGTCACGACGCGCTGATCCCCGAGCTGATCACGAACAAGCGGCGCGCCGACGGCCTGCGCGCGTTCCTCACCTCCGTCACCGACGAGATGACGTCGATGACCGACTCGATCGCCGTGCTGCGCGAGCTCACGCCGCGTGCCCAGGACGCAGTCGTCGCGCGCGGCGAGCGCGTGCTGGCCCGCTTCTTCACCGAGGCCGCGCTCGATGCGGGTCTCGACGCGGTGTACGTCGACGCGCCCGAGATCATCATCACCGAGCGCCGCCTCGGCAGCCTCTGGCCGAACTTCACGAAGTGCGAGCGCGCCGCGAAAAAGATCATCACGCCGCATCTCGACAAAGGCCGCGTCGTCATCATGCCCGGCTTCCTCGGCGGCGGTCCCGACGGCGAAGTCGTGACCCTCGGCCGCGGCGGCACCGACTTCTCCGCCGCCATCCTCGCCCGGTCCCTCGGCGCGAAATCAGTCACGCTGTTCAAGGAAGTCGACGGCCTGATGACCGCCGATCCGAAAAGCGTCCCGCAGGCGCGCGTGCTCGCGGAGCTGCACTACCGCGAAGCCGCGGAGCTCGCGTACTACGGCGCGAAAGTCCTCCATCCACGGACGATGATTCCGCTCGTCGACCGCAAGATCCCGCTCTTCGTCCGCAACACATTCCGCGATCGCTACCCCGGCACGCGCATCGCCGACGACGTCAAGCCGGGCGAATATCCGGTCAAGGCGCTCACGGCGATTCACAAGCAGGCGCTGATCGCGATCGAAGGTAAGGGAATGATCGGCGTTCCCGGCGTCGCGGCACGCGCGTTCACCGCGCTCTCGAACGCCGGACATTCGGTCTCGATGATCAGCCAGGCGTCGAGCGAATCGAGCATCTGCTTCGTGCTTCCCGAGGCGGAGGCGAAGCACGCGATCGAAGCGCTGGAGAGCGCGTTCCAGCTCGAGCGGAAGCTCAAGCTCGTCGATCGCGTGAACGCCTCGCACGACGTCGCGCTGATCGCGGTCGTCGGCCTCGGCATGCGCCATCGTCCCGGCATCGCGGCGCGCACGTTCTCCGCGCTGAGCGGCGCGCGCGTGAACGTCGTCGCCATCGCGCAGGGATCGTCGGAGTTGAACATCACGATCGCGGTGACCGAGTCCGATGCGGCGCGCGCGCTGATCGCGTTGCACGACGAATTTCAGCTCGACAAACTGCGCGCGCTCGCCGACGTCACCGGACGCGAGTCGAAGCTCACGCTCCTCGGCTTCGGCCAGATCGGACGCGCGCTGGCGCGGCAGATCATCGCGCAGGAGCCGCACCTTCGCGACGAGCTCGGCGTCGACCTGCGCGTGATCGCCATCGCCGACCGCTCCGGCATCCGCATCGAGGAAAAAGGATTCAAGCCGGCGACGCTGATGCGTGTCGCGAAGCAGAAAGAGTCGGGCGGCAAGCTCTTCGACCGCAGCTCGCCGCTCACGCTGACGCAGCTGCAGGCGATGATGCAGAAAGAGCTCTGGCTCCTCCCCGCGTATCGCCCGATCCTCGTCGACCTCACCTCGGAAGAGACCGCGCCGCTGCTGCAGGAGGCGCTGGAGAACGGCTTCCACATCGTCACCGCGAACAAGAAACCGCTCGCCGTGCCGCAGATCGAGTTCGATCGTTTGATCCAGACAGCGAAGGATCGCCGCCTTGAGCTGCGCTACGAAGCGACTGCCGGCGCCGGGCTGCCTGTGCTCGACACGCTGGCGAAGCTCGCCGATGCGGGCGATCGCGTCGAAGAGATCCTCGGCTGCTTTTCCGGAACGCTGGGATTCCTGATGACCGCGCTGGAGGATGGACGGAAATTCTCCGAGGCTGTGCACGAGGCGTGGAAACTCGGCTACACCGAGCCCGATCCGCGCGACGATCTTTCCGGACTGGATGTCGCGCGCAAGGCGCTGATCCTCGCGCGCACCCTCGGCCGCCGCGCGGAGCTGAGCGACATCCACCTCGAGCCGCTGTTCAGCAAAGAGGTCGACGATCCCGATCCGGCGCGCTTCATCGAGAAGCTGCGCGCGCTCGACGATGAGATGGCGAAGCGGTCTGCATCTGCTGCGCGCGAAGGAAAAACGCTGCGCTACGTCGCGAAGATCGGCAAAGACATCCGCGTCGGGATCGAGGCCGTGCCGTTGTCGTCGCCGATGGGCGGCCTGCGCGGCACCGCGAATCAGGTCGCGATCTACTCGAAGCGCTACAAGACGAATCCGCTCGTGGTGACCGGGCCGGGGGCGGGGGCGGACGTGACGGCGGGTGTGTTGAACGATATCGTCGCGATCACGGTGCAGGAGCGGAGACGGCGCAAGTGAGGGCACGTTCAACGTGAAGGCCTTCGCGCCCGGCTCCGTCGGCAACGTCGGTCCCGGCTTCGACGTCCTCGGACTGGCGATCGACGGCATCGGCGACACCGCGACCGTGATCCTTCGCGACGGTCCGGCCGCGATCGAATCGATCACCGGACGCGACGCCGAGCTCGTCCCGCTCGATCCGCAACTCAACGCCGCCGTCATCGCCGCGATCGCATTTCTTCGCGCGCATGGCGACAACCGCAACCCACTCGTCGCGATCGAGAAAGGGCTCCCCCTCTCCGGCGGCCTCGGCGGGTCTGCTGCTTCGAGCGTCGCCGGCGCGTACGCCGCCGCACGCGCGATGGGCATCGACGATCCGCGGCCGGTCGAGATCATCGCCGCCGCGCTGGAAGGCGAAGCAGCAGTCGCGGGACGCCATCTCGACAACATCGCGGCGTCGGTCCTCGGCGGCCTCACGATCTCGCGCTCCGTCGATCCGCTCGATGCGGTCGGCGTCGCGGTGAAGGAGCCGTGGTGGGTCGCGGTCGTCACGCCGAACGTGCGCATCCGGACGAAAGACGCGCGCTCGATCCTGCCGATGGAGTGGGAGCGATCGCAGTGGGTGCAGCAGATGGCCAACACCGCCGCGCTGACGTACGCGTTCGCCAGCGGCGACGGCGATCTCGTCCGCCGTTCGCTCGATGACCGCTACGCCGAGCCGCGACGCGCGTCGCTCATCCCGCACTTTCACGACGTGAAGCGCGCGGCCGTCCTCGCCGGCGCGTTCGGCTGCTCGATCAGCGGCTCCGGCCCGACCGTGTTCGCCATCGCCGAAAATGAAGAGGTGGCGAAGAAGTGCGCGACGGCGATGCAGCACGCGTTCGGCGACGTCGCGTCGACCGCGCATCACGGACCGATTGCGAAGAAAGGCGTTCGATGAAACTCCGCTGCATCGCCTGCGGCACGTCCTACCCCGCCGACAAGATCCGCTACACCTGCGACTGCGGCAATCTGCTCGCCGTCGAGCGCGACACCTTCCCCACGAGCACGAAACTTTTCGACGATCGTCGCGCGTCGCGCAAGACGATCGATCAGAGCGGCGTCTGGCGATTCCGCGAGGCGGTGCTGGACATCGACGATGCGGACATCGTCACGCACCCCGAGGGCTCGACGCGGCTGTACGAGCGCAACGGCATCTTCTTCAAGCACGAAGGGGAGAACCCGACCGGCTCGTTCAAGGACCGCGGCATGACCGTCGCGGTCACGCAGGCCGTGCGCCTCGGCGCGACCGCGATCGCGTGCGCGTCCACCGGCAACACCAGCGCGTCGCTCGCCGCGTACGCCGCGCAGGCGGGATTGCGCGCGCTCGTCTTCATCCCCGCGGGCAAGGTCGCGGCGGGCAAGCTGGCGCAGACGCTCGCGTACGGCGCGACCTGCCTCGCGGTCCGCGGTGATTTCGACGCGGCGATGTCGCTCGTGCGCGAAGCGTGCGATCGCCTCGGCATCTACCTCGTCAATTCGATCAACCCGTTCCGCATCGAAGGGCAGAAGACGATCGTCTGGGAACTGCTGCAGGACCTGGAGTGGAACGCGCCCGACTGGATCGTCGTCCCCGCCGGCAACCTCGGCAACACGAGCGCGTTCGGCAAGGCACTCGCCGAAGCGCATGCGGCGGGGTGGATCGCGAAGATGCCGCGGATCGCATCGATTCAGGCCAGCGGCGCGAATCCGTTCTTCCGCAGCTATCGCGAGAACTTCGCGCAGCGGCATCGCGTGACCGCGGAGACGATCGCCAGCGCGATCCGCATCGGCGACCCGGTGAGCTACGAAAAAGCGGTCGCCGCGATCCGCGACACGAACGGCCTCGTCGCCGAGGTCACGGATGAGGAGTTGATGACAGCGAAGCGCGACATCGACCGGATGGGCATCGGCTGCGAGCCCGCCTCGGCCACGACGCTCGCGGGCGTGCGCAAGCTGAGACTGACCGGAAAAATCGTCTGCGTCCTCACCGGACACGTGCTGAAGGATCCGGACGCGATACTGAAGAACTCGCCAGTGGAACAGATGATCGAGATCGATCCGACCATCGATGCGGTCGAACAAGCGCTAAAATCGCGGTCGTGAAACGCCTGCTGGTCGCCGCGACTCTGGTTCTCATTTCGTGCGGTGGCAACAGCTCGCCGACCGAGCCGCTCTCCAGCGTGAGCATCGGAAAGCTCGTCGGCCTCGTGACCATCGGCCCGAACTGCCCCGGCCCGACGACCACGAATCCCTGCCAGACCCCGCCCTCCGCGTACGCCTCGCGCAAAGTGGAGGTGTGGGACGCCGGGCGCACGAAGCTGCTGTTCACCGTCGACCTCGACAACGGCGGCTTCTACTCGATCGACCTCGCGCCGAACACGTACACCGTCGACCTCAAGCCGAATGGCATCGACAAGAGCGCCGACGTCCCGAAGCACGTGATCGTGAACGGGAACGAAACGACGCGCGTCGACATCTCGATCGATACGGGGATCCGGTAGAAACAAAAAGGCGGACCGAAGTCCGCCTCCGAGCACGTCGTAAACGCGCGTGTTTACTTCGACAGGTGCTTGTTGACCAGCGCGGTCATCTCGAACATCGAGACCTGCTTCTTGCCGCCGAAAACCTTCAGCAGCTTGTCGTCGGCGTTGATCATGCGCTTGTTGGTCTGATCCTGCAGGCCGTTCTTCTTGACGTAATCCCACACCCGCTTCGTCACTTCGCTGCGGGGAATCGGATCACTGCCAACGATCGGCGCCAGATCGGCGCTTATTTTGACTTCGGCGGCGAGACCTTTTCCACCGCCCTTTGACTCTGAGCTCTTATTCGTCGCCATTACTTCTCCGTCCTCTCCAATTTTTTCGCGATTCTGCGCTTGCTGCGGTATGCGCGTCAAACCCACCGTACCATACGAACAACGTCAATGGACCTTGTGACAATCGACCGATTCACCAGTATCGGAGCCGCGAGCATCGCCCGCGCAACGCTCGAAGCAGCAGGCATCGACGCCTTTCTCGCCGACGAAATCGATTCACACGCGCACGGTGGCATTCGCTTGCAAGTTCCGCGCGAAGAGATCGCCAGCGCGCTCGATGTGCTGCGCGAGTCGCACGTAAACACAACGAATGGCAGGCTCCAGCCGTTGCCTCCGCTCGAGCCCGGCGATTTCTGCCGCCGCTGCGGATCGGATGAAATCTACCCTGCCATATCGCGAGCACGAGCCTATGCCCGCGCGCTGATTCTCTCGATGTTCGGCGGCGTGCTGGTGCAGCTCGTCGTGATCGTGGCGCGCACGAGCGGCGTCGACATTCCGCAGCGCGCGATCAACGGCATGTTCCTGCTCGCGCTCGCCGCGCCTCTGATCACCGCGCTCGTCATCAACATCTCTCCGCGGATGATCTGCCGCAATTGCCACGCGCGGTGGCGAGCTGGTACAAACCTCCCATCATGAAAAACACGCTGGTGCTCCTCCTCGCGATCGGTGTGTCCGCGCCCGCGCTCGCCGGATTCCGAGGACCGATGCAATTGAGCATGGCCGTCGCGGCGGGGAAGAGCATGAACGGCGTTCATGGCCACGGCACGTTCGCGTCGGTGCAGTTCGAGCTCTCCCGCAGATTCCTTTCCCGCACCGAAGTGACCTCGGGCATCCAGCCAATGTTCATCGAACAGCCGAGCCACTTCTTCGTCGCCGAGGGCAAAGGCAACGAGCACGCGATCGGCATCCAGTCCACGCTCGGCATCCGCCATCACTTCAGCGGCGAGAACGCGAACACGCGGCTCTTCGTCGAGCTGGCCAGCGGCCCGCTGTTTACGAACAAACGCGTCCCCGTGACGTCATCGCGCGTCAACTTCTATTCGTACGGCACCGCCGGCGCGACGTTCCGCGCGCGCAACGGATACGCGCCGTACGCCGGCGTCCGCTTCGGCCACATCTCGAACGCCGGCATCGTCGCCGACCGCAACCCCGGCTACAACATCGCTTCGATCGTCTTCGGCTTTCGACGCGTGCGATAGACTGCGAAGCCGTGACGGCGATCCTCTGGATCCACGGTTTTCCCCTCTCCTCCGCGATGTTCGAGCCGCAGAAGCGGATCGAAGGCTATCGGCACCTGATGCCCGATCTCCGCGGTTTCGGATCGGCTCCCGCGCCTGATGACGAGATGTCGATGGCGAGCTACGCACGCGATCTGCTGGATGTGATCGACGCCGATCGCTTCGTGCTCGCCGGCTTCTCGATGGGCGGCTACATCGCGATGGAGCTGCTCCGCCAGGTGCCGGAGCGCATCGCCGCGCTGCTGCTGCTCGACACGCGCGAAACACCCGACACCGACGAAGGCCGCGCGAGCCGCTACAAGCAGGCGGACGACGTGGCGAAGAACGGGATCGGCAGCGTGGTCGAGGCGATGCTCCCGAAGATGGTCGTGCAGGAGGACTATCGCGCCGACGTCCGCCGGATCATGGAGAGCGCGTCACCGCAGGGCGTGATCGCCGCGCTGAAGGCGATGGCCACGCGTCCCGATTCGACGGAGACGCTGCGCAACACGACGATGCCGTCCTTCGTGATCGTCGGCGACCGCGACGAGATCACGCCGGTGCGCGATGCGGAACGGATGGTCTCGCTCCTGCCGAACGCGGAGATGGCGCCGATCGCGCGCGCCGCACACATGGCGAACTTCGAGTCGTCGGAGCAGGTGAACAATCTCATCGCGGCATTTCTGGGGCGGGCATTGCGCACGTAGCGGCGGGGATGACGAGGGGCCTCCGGCGGGCGGGCCCGGCCCGCAGCGTTTGTTGGCCTAGCCTGGACTCGCGACTCTCGTACGAATGGCGATTTAGGCGAAGACAAACGCCGCGGGCCGGGCCCGCCCGCCGGAGGCCTCCCGGTCGTCTCACCCTCGTGCGATGAGCTGCAACGCCCACTCCTTCGTCGCCGCGATCCGCTCCTGATCGAGCAGCGGCAACGGCAGCGCGCCGTCGCGTTTCCCCAGCTTCGATCCATCGGGATTCGTCACCAGCGGGAGATGCGCGTACTCCGGCGTCGCGTAGCCGAGCGCGCGCTGCAGCGCGATCTGGCGCGGCGTCGATGACAGCAGATCGCGTCCGCGCACGACCTGCGTCACGCCTTGCTCCGCGTCATCGACGACCACGGCGAGCTGGTACGCGAAGACGCCGTCGGCACGCCGCACGATGAAGTCGTCGCTCTTCGCCTCGATCCGGCCGCAGAGCAGATCGTCGAACGCGATCACTTCATCCGGTGCGCGAAAGCGAATGGCGCGCGCGACTTTCCCCGGCGGCAATCCATCACGGCAGGTGCCGGGATACAACACCTCGCCGGCGACCGGCGCCGACGCGGCGCGCTGCAGATCGGCGCGCGAACAGCCGCAGTCGTAGACCATGTTCTTCTCACGCAGCACCGCGAGCGCCGCTTCGTACAACGCGGTCCGTTGCGACTGGAAGACGACCTCGCCGTCCCACTGCAGCTCGTATCGCCGCAATGTCTCGAGGATCTCCTCCGCTGATCCAGGAACCACGCGCGGCGTGTCGAGATCCTCCATCCGCACCAGCCAGCGCCCGTTCGCGCGGCGCGCGAAGAGCCACGACCCGAGCGCGGCGGCGAGGCTGCCGAGGTGAAGGGGGCCGGTGGGGGATGGAGCGAAGCGGCCGGTTACTTCCACGAGATATCGAACGTACAGCTCGGATCACCGTAGCACTGGCACTCGACCTCGACCACGCTCACGTTCGTGCCGCCGTGCGATTCGACGCAGCCCTCGAAGTAGCCGAGCGCGCTGGCGCAGAACGAGGGCGAATAGCCCGTGTAAACCGTGTAGATCATCCGCCCCGAGGTCTCGCCGGTCTGCTGGTAGGCGACCTTGCCGAAGTCCTGGAACTGCGTGTGGAGCAGCGCGGAGTGGTTGAAGAACTCGTGGTTCGCCTTGCGGTCGAGCATCTTGTACGTCGTCGAGAGATTGATCAGCGCCGAGTACTTGCCGAGCTCGCGGATCGTGTTGTCGCCGCCGCCGAACTCGTCGGCCACCGCGCGGTCGAGCGCGATGAGCCACGCGAACGGGAACCACGACGTGGCGAGGATCGCGCCGCTGAGCGCCTGCTTCGCATCGGCGGGCAGACGGTCGAGCACCTTCTGCATGTCCGCGGGATGCTTGTCCTTGATCCACTGCAGATGCGAGCGGAAGATCCCGCCCTTCAAACGGCCGGGCGTGAGGACTTCGCGCGGCGTGCCGGTCTTGGGCATCAGAGCTTGAGCACCAGCATCGTCATGTCGTGCTGATTGCCGTCGGGATCGGTGCCGTAGCCGGCGTGCACGTGCGACTTGAAGCCGAGCGTCTCCAGCGTCTGCACCGCGTCCGCCTCGAGGTCGGAGATGAGCATCGAGTTGAGATGCTTGAGACCGTTCTCGCGGGCGATGGTGATGAACTGGTTGACCAGCAGCGTGCCGAGGCCGACGCCGCGCCACGCGGGATCGATCATCCACTTCACGCGGCCGACCAGGCGGAGCGGACCGCCGTCGCGGCGATGCAGCGTGGCGTCGGCGACGATCTTGTTGCCGTCGACCGCCAGCAGCGGAAAGACGCGCGAGTAGTCGATGTTCTGACCCCAGCTCTCGATCAGCTCGTGGTGCTCGATCGGATCCCACGCGAAGCGGCGGTACTCGACCGGCAGGCGCTGGAAAAATTCGTAGAGAGCGTCGACGTCTCTGTCGGTGAATGGACGAAGCATGATGCGGCGCCCGTCACGGAGCGCGGCCTGCTGCGGATAGTGATGCGGCATAGTGCGCGGGAGAATATCAAAATGAAAGTACGGATCGTTCTCGTCGAGCCGCATGAAGCGGGCAACGTCGGCGCCGCCGCGCGGGCGATGAAAAACTTCGGCTTCACCGACCTCTGGATCGCCGGTCCGCGGCCGCAGCGCGCCGACAACGTTTCGGAGTGGTGGGCCAAGGGGGCGATGGACGTCGTGGAGTCGGCGACGCGCGTGGCGACGCTCGAGGAAGCGCTCGCCGACGTCCATCTCAGCGTCGCCACGACGGCCGTCCGCGCGCGGCAGGTGTTCGAGCAGTTGATGCCGCACGACGTCGCAGACCTCGCCGCCGAGCATCTCTCCGACGATCAGACGCTCGCCGTCGTTTTCGGACGCGAGGAGTCCGGTTTGAGCGGACGCGAGGTGGCGATGTGCCGCCGCACCGCGGTCATCCCCACGTCACCGGCGTTCCCGACGATGAACCTCGCGCAGTCGGTGGCGGTCTTCTGTTACGAGCTCGGCAAAGGGCTTCGTCCGGCGGTGAAAAAACAGGAGCCGGCCGCGGGTCATCTGCTGCAGGTCCTCGACTCGCGCGCGCGGCGTCTGTTCGAAGAAGTGAACTTCTTCGGTGAGAAGGACGCCGACCGGATGTGCGCCGAGCTGCAGGCGCTCGCGGGGCGCGCAGTGCTCACCACGCGCGAGGCGTCGATGCTGCTCTCGCTCGTGTCGCATCTGCAGAAATCACGCGAAAAACCCTGAGAAAACGCTTGCTCTGCGGGTGGAAGCACCGTACATTGCTGCGTCTTTGCCGCAAGGCAGACATAAATAAAAACGAAGGAGTCACCACACACCCATGGCAGCCGGTCCAATGACCAAATCGAAGATCATTGCTCATCTCGCCGAGGTCGCTGATGTCTCGAAAAAGACAGCGGCCCAGATGCTCGAGGCGCTCAGCGACCTCGCGTACAAAGAGGCCAAGAAAGGCTTCACCGTCCCGGGACTCGGAAAGCTCGTCCTCGTGAACCGCAAGGCACGCATGGGCCGCAACCCGCTCACCGGCGCGACCATCAAGATTCCGGCCAAGAAGGTCGTGAAGTTTCGCGTCGCCAAGGCGTGCAAGGACGCGATCCTCGTTTCGAAGAAGTAGCCCAACGAGTTGCCGGTTGCCGGTCGTCAGCTACCGGCAACCGGCAACCAGTCACTGGTAACTTTCACCGCACCGTCCCCCTGCACTCTCCGAATCCGACGCGCAGCCCGTCCTTCTCGCACCAGGCGCGCATGACCACTTCGTCGCCGTCCTCGAGGAACGTCCGCGTCTCGCCGCTCGGCAATTCCAGCGGCTCCGTGCCGCGCCAGGCCAGTTCCAGCAGCGAGCCGCGCGATTCTTTCGTCTCGCCCGACACCGTGCCGCTGGCCAGCAGATCGCCCGACGAGAGATTGCAGCCGTTCGACGTGTGATGCGCGACGAGCTGCGCGAGCGTCCAGTACATGTCGCGGAAATTGCCGCGGCTCACGCGCTGCGGCTTGTCCATCTTCGCGCTCCGGATCGCCACCTCGACGTTGAGGTCGATCCCCATCCCCGCCGGCTGCAGGTACGGCAACGGCTCTGGGTCGCCTTCCGCGCGCGGGAACGCCGGCACGCGGAACGGCTCGAGCGCGTCGAGCGTGACCACCCACGGCGAGACCGACGTGGCGAAGCTCTTCGCCAGGAACGGCCCGAGCGGCTGGTACTCCCACGTCTGGATGTCGCGCGCCGACCAGTCGTTGACGATGCAGAGTCCGAAGATGTGCTCTTCCGCCATGTCGGCGGAGACCGGCTCGCCGAGGCGATTGCCCTTGCCGATGAACGCACCGATCTCCATCTCGTAATCGATCCGCTTCGACGGTCCGAACGCCGGCGGCTGCGTTGCGTCATCGCGCGTCTGTCCCGATGGGCGCACGAACGACGTGCCGCTGACGACGATCGACGACGCGCGGCCGTGATAGCCGATCGGGACGTATTTGTAATTCGGCAGCAGCGGATTGTCGGGACGGAACATCGAGCCGACGTTCGTGGCGTGATGGATCGAGGCGTAGAAATCGGTGTAGTCGCGGATGGAGAACGGCAGCAGCATCTCCGCTTCACGTCGCGGCACGAGATTCCGCGCCGCGCGATGCCGCTCCGGCGCGCCGTCGGCGAGCAGCTCCGTCACCCGCTCGCGCAGCGCTCGCGTCGCATCGCGTCCGCGCGAGGCGAGCTCGTTGAGCGTCGCGTGCGTGACCGCCTCTTCCTGCAGCAGGCCGTCGGTGAAACAGGCGGCGAGATCGAGGATGCGGTCGCCGATGGCCACGCCGATGTGCGTCTGGCGTCCGGCGCGGAACACGCCGAACGGGAGGTTCTCGAGCGGAAAGTCGCTCGCGTAATTCGCCGATTCGATCCACGACTTCAAAGCCACCCCAACTCCTTCAGATCGGCTATCGGCTCCTCGAACGAGCAGGAGCCGAACGAGATCGCGAAATCACTTCTGACGCGGGCGATCGCTTCCGTGGTCACTGAATGCCCGCGCCACGAAGCAGCATCATCTCCGAATTCGAACGCGCGCGCATCCGCCTCCATGACGATCGCCTCCGCGTACTGCGGCAGCGCCGCGGCCATGAAGACGTTCACGAATCCATGCATCGTCCCGGTCGGCGCGTCCGGCTCGTACGTCAGCGGCTTCACGCAGCGGATCGGGTGATGCAGCCCCGCCGTCGCCTTGAACGGCACGCCGCGCTCCGCGCACCGGTTGATGAAGTGCGCGATCTGCGCGGCGGGCGGGAACGCGTCGTTCGTGACGCCGCCGGTGCGGATCTTCGCGCGCAGTCCGCGCTCGGCGAGCATGTCGATGTCGCCGGTCTCGACGTAGACGACGTCGTTGCCTGCGATCTCGATGAGCGGCGCGACGAACGCGATCGGATAATCACCCGGCACCTCGGCGATCTTCGCCAGCGGCACGATGAAGCGGCCGAGCATCCAGGCGTGCTCGCCCGTCCGGTACGCGTCGTAATTGCGCACGGCGTCCGCCATCGACAGCGCCGCGGGAGGAAACAGCCCCGCGTAGTCGATCAGGCCGGAGAAAAGTTCTTTCGCAGACCTTGCCAGCATGTCTGGTAATCGCGCTGCCGCTGCGGCGCGTCCATCGCAAACTTCGTCGGCCGTAACACCGACCGCGTCTCGAACATGAAGGCCAGCGTGTCGGCGAGATAGCGCGGCTGCAGCTCGGCGCCCGAGGCCTGCTCGAACGTGGCGGCGTCGGGCCCATGTCCCGACATGCAGTTGTGCAGGCTCGCTCCGCCCGGCAGAAACCCCTCGGCTTTCGCGTCGTACACGCCGAAGATCAACCCCATGTACTCGTTCATGATGTTGCGGTGGAAGTAGGGCGGGCGGAACGTGTGCTCGCCGACCATCCAGCGCGGCGGGAAGATGACGAAGTCGATGTTCGCCGTCCCGATCGTGTCCGAGGGCGACGTCAGCACCGTGAAGATCGATGGATCGGGATGATCGAACGAGACGGTGTTGATGGTGTTGAAACGGCGCAGATCGTATTTGTACGGCGCGTAGTTGCCGTGCCATCCGACGACGTCGAGCGGCGAGTGATCGACGCGCGCCGTGTAGAGTTTCCCGAGGAATTTCGCCACGAGCTCGAAGTCGCCGTCGCGCTCTTCGAACGCGGCGACCGGCGTGAGGAAGTCGCGCGAGCTCGCCAGCCCGTTCGAGCCGATCGGCCCGAGGTCGGGCGGGCGGAGAAGCGCGCCGAGGTTCTCGCAGATGTAGCCGCGTGACGGGCCGCTCACCTCGACGCGGAACTTGATCCCGCGCTGGATGACCGCGATCTCCCCCGGCTCCGCCTCGATGACGCCGAGCTCCGTCCGGATGGTCAGCGTGCCGTGCTGCGGAACGATGAGCAGCTCGCCGTCCGCATCGTAAAAGAAGCGATCGTCCATCGACCGATTCGCGCCGTAGACGTAGATCCCGATCACTTCATTCGCGCAGATCGGCAGCATCCCGTCGACGAAATCGATCTCCTCGGATGGAATCGGAAACGGATCCCAGCGCAGCTGATTCGGGGTCTCCTCGAAGTCGCTCCAGATCGCGCGCACGCGTTCGAACGGCGAGTGGCAGACGGAGGGACGAATGCGATAAAGCCACGAGCGACGGTTCGTGAGTCGCGGCGCCGTGAACGGCGTGCCGCTCAGTTGCTCGGCGTAGAGCCCATGCGTGACACGCTGCGGCGAGTTCTGGCCGATCGGCAAGGTGCCGGCGACCGCCTCGGTCGCGAAGTCGTTGCCGAAGCCCGACTGATACTGCAATTAGAGATTTCCTCTCTTCGCCTGCTCCGCCTCGATCGACTCGAACAGCGCGCGGAAGTTCCCCTTGCCGAACCCGCGCGAGCCTTTGCGCTGGATGATCTCGAAGAACACCGTCGGCCGGTCCTCGACCGGCTTCGTGAAGAGCTGCAGCAAGTACCCCTCGTCATCCTTGTCGATGAGGATCTTCAGCTCGCGGATCTTCTCCATCGGCTCGTCGATCTCGCCGACGCGCTCCGAGAGCTCCGCGTAATACGTGTCGGGCACCGACAGGAACTCGACGCCGTTCGCCTTCAGCCGCGTCACCGTCTCGATGATGTCGCCGCACAGCAGCGCGACATGCTGCACGCCCGCGCCGCCGTACCACTCGAGGTATTCGTCGATCTGGCTCTTCTTCCGTCCCGGCGCCGGCTCGTTGATCGGGAACTTCACCACGCGGTTGTCGTCCGACATCACGATCGACATCAGCGCCGAGTATTCGGTGGAGATGTCCTTGTCGTCGAACGTGATGTAGCGCGAGAAGCCCATCACCTTCGAATACCACTCCGCCCACTCGTTCATCTTTCCCAATTCGACGTTGCCGACGATGTGGTCGACGATCAGCAGCCCCGCGCTGTCGCCCGGGACGTCCGCCGGCGCGTAGCCGGGGAGGAATGGTCCTTTGTAATCGTCGTGAGAGATGAAGGTGTGCAGCGTGTCGCCGTACGTGTGGATCGACGCGCGGCGGATGGTCCCGAACTGGTCCTTCACATCGTGCGGTTCGACCGCGGGGCGCGCGCCGCGGCGGACCGCTTCATGGAACGCGAAGTCGGCGTCCTCGACCAGCAGCGCGATGTCGATCACGCCGTCGCCGTGCTGCCGGATGTGCTCGCTCCATGGATGATCGGGACGCAGCGGCGAGGTGATCACGAACCGGACCTTCCCCTGCGCCAGGACGTACGACGTGGCGTCGCGGTTGCCGGTCTCCAGTCCCGAGTAGGCGACCTGCGAGAAGCCGAACGCCTTCCGATAGAAGTAGGCCGACTGCTTCGCGTTCCCCGCCAGAAACTCGACGTGGTGGATCCGCTTCAGTTTCAGCGGGTTATGCCCACTCTGCGGCTCGCGAACGGCGACGTTGGCTTCGACTGCGGTCATCGGTTCCTCCTCGGGTGGTTTCGGGCGCCGATTCTACATGCTCTACAAACCGTGCCGTGCTCATGCCACTCTCTACATCTCGTGGAGTTGATGTGCAGCATTTTGCCCATACGTCTCTACTGCATGTATACTGCGCACTTTAAGTAACTTATGCGAGTCATTTCCCTCATCCGCGAAGCCAAAACCGTCCTGACCGCCGCCGGCTGGCCGGTCCGCGAAGGGGCTGCCCATTCGGGCGGCACGGTGGACCTCGCCGCCCAGCGGATCTGGCGCCGCGGCGAGCTCGAAGCGCACGTCCACCTGCTGGTGATCATCGATCCGCGCGAGGGCGAGCTCGAATTCCTCGACATCCCGGGCAAGATCCCGCACGCACCGATCGCCTTCTCCCTCGGCGACGACGATCCCACCCTGCACCAGGCCCTCGGCGATGAGCTCTTCGCCCGCGTACACGCGATCGCCTACCGGCGCGAGCAGTCGATCACCGCACCGGCCCACGTCGAGGCGCCACCCGCCCGCACGCGCGCATCGTTCGCCACGGCCGGCGACTCGGCCGCGAGAGCGTTCGATGCACTCGACGGCGTCCGCGACGATCTGCTCAATTTCGCACTGGACATGCTGGCCGATGACGGCGAGGACGCGATCGACCCGTTCATCCGCCGCTGCGATCTCCTGCACGCGATCGTCATTACCGAGCGGACGATGCGCCCCAAGAGCATCCGACTCGAACAATCCCGCGTCATCGGCGCCGACTATCGCTGGATCGACATCGTCCGTTCGAACGCCTTCGCCGATTACGCGAACGCATTGACGCGTCATTACGCGTCGCGGTTCGCGAAACGCCGGTTTACCGCTTCGGCTATCCGAGCTTGATCGACACGGCCTCCACGCCCCAGATCTCCCTCGCATACTCGGCGACCGTACGGTCCGCGGAGAAATGCCCGCTGCGCGCCGTGTTCAGGATCGACATGCGCGCCCAATCGCTCGTGCGCGTCCACGCCGCCGCCGCGCGGCTCTGCGTATCCGCGTACGCCGCGAAATCGGCACAATGGAAATAGCGATCGCCGTTCGTCAATAGATTGACTAGATCGTCGTAATGCCAGCCCACAAGCCGGTCGATGACGCGCCGCAGCTCGCCGTTCTGCGCGACGAACTGCCGCGGGTCGTACGACGGCCGCATCGACTCGATCTCTTCCGCCTTCAGTCCGAACAGAAAGATGTTGTCGTCGCCGACCTCATCGCGAATCTCGATGTTCGCGCCGTCGTGCGTCCCCACAATGACGCCCCCGTTGAGCACCGCCTTCATGCAACCGGTCCCCGAGGCCTCGGTGCCGGCCGTCGAGATCTGCTCCGACAGGTCGGTCGCCGGAAACAGCAGCTCCGCCGACGACACGTCGTAATTCGGCACGAAGACGACGTTCAACCGCTCCGCGACGCGCGGCGTCGAGCGCACGAGCGTCGCCGTCTCGTGGATCAGCCTGATGATCCGCTTGGCGATCGCATAGCTCGGCGCCGATTTGCCAGCGAAGATCACGGTCCGCTTCACGTTGTCGCCGTCGCCGCGCGCGATGCGATCGAACAACGCCAGCACGTGCAGCACGTTCAATAGCTGTCGCTTGTATTCGTGAATCCGCTTGATCTGCACGTCGAACAGCGAATCGGGATCGACGTCGATCGCGTGCGCGCGTCGCAGCCATTGCGATACCCGCACCTTGCGCAGCCGCCGGATCGCCTGCCATCGCTCCCGGAACTCTACGTCGTCCGCAAACGCCTCCAATCCGCGCAGGCGGTCGAGGTCGCGCGGCCACTGGTCGCCGACCGCCTCCGTAATCAGGATCGACAATTCCGGATTCGCCTGCAGCAGCCAGCGCCGCGGCGTAATGCCGTTCGTCTTGTTATTGAAGCGGCGCGGATAAAACTCGTGCAGCTCCGGGAAAATGCGCGATTTCAGGATCTCGCTGTGCAGGCGCGCGACGCCGTTGACCGAATGGCTGCCGATGATCCCCAGGTTCGCCATGCGCACGCTCTGTGCGTCGTCGTCGATCACCGTCATCCGCTTTGCGCGCATGTCGTCGTCGGGGTGGACCTCGAGCACCGCGCGGCGGAATCGGCGGTCGATCTCCTCGATGATCTGCATGTGCCGCGGCAGGACGTTGCGGATCAACTCGATCGGCCACGTCTCCAGCGCCTCAGGCAGCACGGTGTGATTCGTGTAGCCGAACACGCGCTCGCCGAGACGCCACGCGACGTCCCATTCGAGCTGTTGCTCGTCGACCAGGATGCGCATCAGCTCGGGGATGGCGATCGTCGGATGCGTGTCATTGAGCTGCATCGCGACTTTTTCCGGCAGGTCCTGCCATTGCCGTCCCGGGTATTTCGAGAAGCGGCGCAGGATGTCGCGAATGGTGGCGGAGACGAAGAAATACTGCTGCTTGAGCCTCAATTCACGGCCGGCGTATTGCGCGTCGGACGGATAGAGAACCTTCGAGATGTTCTCCGATCTCGTCTTGTCCTCCACCGCCTCCACATACGCGCCGGTATTGAATTTCTCGAGATCGAATTCGCGGCTCGATTTCGCCGCCCACAATCGCAATGAATTCACGCTGTCATTGCAGAAACCGGGAGCGGCCAGGTCGTACGCCATCGCATAGACGTCGTCCGTGTCGATCCATCGCCAGCGTCCGCGGCCGTCGCCGTCCGTGTAGAACTCGGTGCGTCCGTGGAACTTGACCGGGAACACGACGTCGGGACGCGGCACCTCCCACGGATTTCCATAGCGCAGCCACGGATCGGGCGCCTCGCGCTGTTCGCCGTCGACGATCTTCTGCCGGAAGATACCGAACTCGTAACGGATGCCGTATGCATAGAACGGCAGCGCGAGCGTCGACGCCGAATCGAGAAAGCAGGCGGCGAGACGTCCCAATCCGCCATTGCCGAGTCCCGCGTCCGCTTCCTTTTCCGCGAGTTCCTCGAGATTGAATCCGAGACGCTGCATTGCGGCGAGGTAGGCGCCGGCGGCGCCGAGGTTCAATGCGCTCGACATCAGGAGCCGCCCGAGGAGGAATTCGAGCGACAGGTAATAAACGCGCTTCACGTCGGCCTGGTAATACTTGTCCTGCGTGGCGAACCAGCGCTCCATCAGCCGGTCGCGCACGGAGAAGGCGAGCGCCTGAAACGAATCGAGGTCGGTGGCGTTGTAGTGATCGCGGGCGACCGAATACATCATCCGCAACGCAAACGCGTCGATGATCGACTGCGGATCGAGGCCACCCGGACGCGGTTTTGGAATCACCCGCTGCCGATTATCCGCCCGAACCCGCCGATTCCGCACGGCGCTTGATCGCCTCCAGCCATCCTCGGCGAATCAGGTCGCTCCCCGGATGAATGATCCGCCAGTAGACGGCGAAACGGCGCCGCGCCGCCGCGTCGGTCGCGTGCACGCGCGTCTCGGTGATCAGCCGCGACGTCGATCCGTGCGGGACAACGAGGAAATTCATCGCCGCGATCGCGCGATGGGGCCGGATCACAGTCGTACCGATCACGATCTCGCTCGGCGAATCGTCGGCCATGACGAAAAATCCGCTCCGCAAAGCGACGTCGAGAATCGGCGCGTTGTGCGATGGATTGAGAATGTTCTCCCGCCCGCCGCGCCCGCCCCGCCGGATCGTGGTGAGCGTGTTGAAGAGGCGGATGTCGTCGGAACGCACGGCACGGATCGCTTCGAAGATCTGCGCAGGAGTCGCCGCCACGTCGACCTCATGCCGCTCGTCGAACTCCCACACCGGCATCAAGCGATCGATCTGCGCGGCAGTCGCCGAGGCACGCTTCTCACTGGCCGGCCAGAAGAGCGCGATCGCCATGCCGGCGACTCCGGCGACGATCGCGCGCGTCCCGAGCCGGCGCGTGCGCTTGCGCAACAGCATGCCGAGGCCGGCGAGCGCCAGCAGGCCACTGGAGTAGAGGAGCACGGAGTCGATCATCATGGGTCAAGCGGATCCATCGGATCGATCTGCAATGAGTCGATCGCCGGCGTGAAATCGAGATCGAATTCCGACGAATGCCGCACGATTTTTCCCGGCTGATAGTGCAGCTCGTCCGCGCAGCGTTTCGTGAATGCGTCGCTCTCGATGTAGCTGCTCTGATACGAATCGGTCGTAATGAGCGCCGTGTGCTCGAACGGAATTCCATAGCGATACATCAGCCGCGCGGCATTACGCAGATTCGTCGTCGTATGCCGCGCCTGCGGCTCGACGATGATCGCGTCCGCCGGCACGCCGAAATCCGCCACGAGCGATTTCTTCATTTCGACCGCCTCGCAATACTGCGTCTGATTCGGATGCACATAACCGCCCGACACCAGGAGCAGCGGCGCCTTTCCCTGCTTGTAGCGGCGCGCGGCAAGCTCCAGCCGCAGTTTCCCTTCAGGTGCGAGCGCCCATCCCGGCTTCTCCGGACCGTAACCCGGCACGATGATGACCGAATACGGGAACTTCTTCCATTCGATCGACGAAATGCGATGCAGGACCGCCGCATTGACGCCGCGCTCGAGCGGCTCCAGACGCCCCGCTTCGTCGCGCTGATTGATGTCGAGCAGATGCAACGCGAAACGGAGCGACGGCTGGAAGAAGAGCGGCATCTCCTCTTCGCCGAGACTCACGGTGATCGTGCGCAGCATCTTCATGTACGCCTCACTCTTGACGTCATACGAGACTGAGTCGATCTCCGGATAGCGCGGTGCTTTGCCGCTTCCATAGACGTCGAGGATGTTGTTGATTGCGCGGGCGGCATCGGCCCAGGCGACGGTCACATCCGCGTATCGCACATAGACGCCGCTGCGCCGGATCTCGCCGTCCGTGTCGTACAAGCGATGCAGGGCAGCGCCCGCGTTCGTGATCTCGGCATCCGAGAATCGCAGCTTCTGCCAATCCGTGCGCAATGCCTCGGCTTTATAGCGACGGATCGCCGCCAGCTCCGGGTCGCTCGCAATCAGGCGCGCGACGTCGGGCGTCCTCTCGATCAGAGACAGCAGATAGAAGTTCTTGTCCTGGACGGGCGCACGCAGAGGAAGCGGCGCGCGCCTTGGCTCCGCGGCCCGAAGGACAAGGCCGCAGAGCAGAAGAACAAATACAAGCGCGCGGCGGATCACTCCGCCTTCGCCAGGTCATCCAAACCGTCGCCGTTGAAATCGGCCACGATCGGAAACGGCTCACCGTTGCGCACCATGTAGCCGGGAGTGAGTTGCGCAACAGCCGCGGTGGCGAGTGAGAAAGCGAAAACAGTTACCGCCGTGAGTCTCACCAAGGCCTCCTCATTCGATCGGTAAACAGCTGTCGAAGAGGCATCTTACGTCCAAAACGCCTGCATGCCAGGCTGGACGTCTGACAGTGGCGCGATGGCAGTCGGGTCGAGGGGTCGGCACTTCAACCGGCGAAATCGCGGGCGCCGGGAGTTGCCGCGGCCAGAGCCTCGAGAAGGCTAGGCCTCGGTGGGTGTCTGGACTTCTTCTTCCTCGGGCAGAAACTCGTCTTCAGTCTCGGTGCCGGGCTCCGCGTTCTTCCGCTCCGCCCGTTTCTCTGCCTTCCGAAGCTGCTTGTCGCGCTTCGCTTGCTCCCGCTGACGCTTGGTTACCGATGGTCTCGCTGTGGCCATGTGCTCTCTTTCTCACTGCGGGATGCTATTTGGTTGCCTTCTTGTTCTGGGGAGCCGCGGACTTGATCTCCGCGAGTTTGGTTCGATCCTTCGCTCTCTGGGCGGTGCGACGCCGTTTCTCGATCGCCGCTCTCGCTTTCTCACCGTTTCGTTTCGACATGAAGCCTCCGAGGTCCGACTGTATCATCTTTTCAGCGGGCCTCTGCCGCACCCGCCCGCCGTCAGCTCGCCGGGCACCGTGATATCGTCGCGAAGTCCCGTCCCCGCTTCGTGCCAAGTCGAGGAAAGGCTATTTTTGAACACATCTGCCGCCAGTTTGCCTGTTGACATCGATTCACCTGCCGATCAAGCCAGAAGGCGCACCGACACTCCGATCGTGTCGAGTCTCGGCCCCGAGCCGTGGAAGGCTCCCTGGTGGAAGGCCGCCAAAGGCGACGCGCCGACGCTGTACTTCATCCTCACGATTCATGTGCTTGCCCTGATCGGCCTGGTGTTCTTTCCCACGCCCGGCTGGCGAGTCGTGGTCTCGACGGTCGTGCTGGCCTGGATTGGCGGGCTGGGAGTGACGGTCTGCTACCACCGCTCGCTCGCACACACCGCGCTTCGCCTGCATCCGGTCGTGAAGCACCTCCTGATCTTCTTCGCCATGTTCAACGGCTCGGGCTCTCCCGATTCATGGACCGCAAATCACCGGCAGCATCATTCCAAGGTCGAGACGCCCGAGGACATCTCCAGCCCCGCGATCGGCGGCTTCTGGTGGGCCCATCTGCGCTGGCTCTGGCAGGCGGGAAAAATCCCGCTCGATCGCTGGTGCCCTGATCTCAATCGTCCCGAATATCGCATCTGGAACAGGCTTCAGATCCCGCTGCTCGCCGTGTCTTTGTTCGGCGGACTGCTGTTCGGCATCCCGGCATTCTTCTGGCTCGGTCCGATGCGGCTCGTCGTCTCATTGCACGCACAGTGCTTCGTCAACAGCATCGCCCACATGCGAGAGGGCCGCGAAGCCGGCGACGACTCATCGCAGAACGTAACCTGGCTCGCCCCGCTGCATTTCTTTCAGGGCGAGAACTGGCACCACAATCACCACGCCAAACCCTCCTCCGCCCGCCTCGGATGGCGCCTGTGGCAGATCGATTTCGGCTGGTACGCGATTGTGTTGCTGGAGACCCTCGGGCTGGCGACGTCGGTCAAACGAGTGTCGCGTCAGGAGCGGGCGTCGCTGTAAGAGCCAGGCTGCTGTAGACTTCGAAGAATCAAGCGACAACGCCAACGCACAGACCGGAAGGCTCGGCCGCCGAGCTTGTCTCCACCGACGGTCGATTCCTCAGCGAAGGTCTATTTTCCCGGCCTCCACGCACTCCGCTTTTTCGCCGCGCTGGCGGTGGTCATCGGGCACGTCGAGCTCCTCAAGAAGTATCACGGCTACCCGAACATCGCCGACAACCCGGCCGTGTACGAGCTGGGCAGAATCGCGGTGACTTTCTTTTTCGTCCTCAGCGGTTTCCTGATTACGTTCCTTCTCCTTCAGGAAAAGCGCGAGACCGGAGGCGTGTCCATTCGCCGGTTCTATGTCCGGCGAATTCTCCGCATTTGGCCGCTTTACTATCTCACTGTCTTTCTGGCGTTCGTCGTGCTTCCGCGCCTCCGGAGCTTCGACATTCCCTCGCTGTCGTTCGCCGCCGGCGATCCCCGAGGAGCGCCGATGGCGTTGTTTCTGATGCTTCTGCCCCAGGTGGCCCTGAGCATTTACCCTCCTGTTCCTTATGCCGAGCCGCTGTGGTCCATCGGCGTCGAGGAGCAGTTCTATCTGCTGTGGCCCCTGTTCGTGTTCCGCGTCAGAAACGTTCTATGGGTCGCGGTGCCGGTCGTCGTAGCCGGAATCGTAATCAAGCAAGGAGCCTTGGCATTTGCAACGACCCTCCATGACAAGGACCAGCTTCGATTCTGGAATCACTTCATCGATTACTTCTACTTCAACCGATTCGAGTGCATGGCCGTGGGAGCCGTCGGCGCCTGGCTCATCTTCGAACGCCGGAAAAGCATCCTGCGGTTTCTGTTCAGTGCGCCGGTCCAGGTGTTGGTGTATGTCCTGTCGGCGTATGCCATTCTCACCACGCGCGGCAAGCCCCTGCTTTCATACCTGCCGCATTCCGTTCTCTTCTGCATCATCATCATGAATATCGCGGCGAATCAGCGTTCATTCCTGAGGCTGGAGAGCAATGCATTCATCCTGCTGGGAAACATTTCCTACGCGATGTACCTCCTCCACGAAATCGCGATCGGCGGCGTCATGTACGCGCAAACAACACTTGCCGGACACGATATTCGAGGTATAGGCGAGAACCTTCTTCTCTACGCTGCCAGCGTCGCCGTAACCATTGGCGTAGCGACTCTTGCTTACAAGCTGTTCGAGCTTCCATTCCTGCGACTAAAGAAACGATATGCCATCGTGGCAAGTGGCCCGAACATCAGTCCGGCCGGCAATGTGTCGACGACAGTCACGGCTCATTAGTCGCAACCGCTGACCATCAAGCCTTTCGGATCGTCAAGCCACTAGTGTCGTGTCACGGCTCAATTCGTGGGTAGAGTTGTTTGAGGTGAATGCGCGCATCAGATGACGTGAATTGCCAGTCGACGTGAGCGTCTGATTCGTTCCTCGCTTTCTCCCAAGCGTTCACCTCTCGTCGAAGCGTGGCGGCATCCCCTATTCGGCGGCTGAGACACTGCACCGTCAATACGCGGAGTTCGATCTCGGCGACGTTCAGCCAGCTCCCATGCTTCGGCGTGTAGTGGATTTCCAGCTTCTCTGCGATCCGCCGCGCATCTTCCGGACGGAAGGCTTCATAGAGCGAACCGATCGAGTGCGTATTCAGGTTGTCCATCACCAGCCGGATCTTGGTGGCTTCGGGGTAGCAGACGTCGACCAGGTTCTTGATCTGCTGCGCCCAGTCGACACGTGTTCGGGTCTCGGTGATCTCGACGCACCGCCAGTTTCCGAGTGGTTCTGTGAAGAGAAACACGTCGGCGGTGCCGCGTCGCTCGTACTCGTAATCGATCCGGCGCGGCTGCCCCCGACGAGCTGGGACCGGACTGCGCGTCTCGCCGACGATCTGCTTGTTCGTCTCATCCATGCAAATGACCGGTTGCGTAGCGTCGTACGGCTGGTGATAGAGCTCGAGAACGTCCTCCATCGCCGCGACGAACTCGCCGCTCTGGTGCGGTGGAATGCACCAGTACTGCTTGGTGTGCGGTTTCAGCTCGTTTTTTTTAGCGTCCGGCGAACCGTCTCATGGGAGATCCCGTCGACAACTGCCAGCTCCACGAGCTGGCCGATGTTTTTGCGCTTCTGCAGCACAACACCATCCCACGTCTCGAAGGTGCTATTACCGTTTCTTGAATAGAGCCGGCCTATAGCCCACGAATCTGAACTGCGGCAAGCAGCAGGCCGAAGCCGATGATCCATGCCCAATCCGCAACATTGCCACTGACCCTGACTACTCCGAAGTGAGCGAGTAGCGCAACCAGATAAAGAACGAGACATATGACCCAAGTGACCTGTTTTGGAGCCTTCCCGCCGCCTCGTGCCATGAATGCCTCCTTCGGTTGCTGCTAGTGGAGCTCGAATGTACCGCAGTTGGCTTATTGCCGGACACTTTTTTGAGGGCCGTGGATCGCAGAGGACTGGAGTTGACCCGGTTTCGTGGACACCTGAGGATGTTGAAGGGAGTCCATGATGGGAAAGCGAAAACGATATTCGGCAGAGTTGCAGCAGGAGTTGATTAGATTAGGCTGATTCGGGCAGGTCGAACGCCGGAGCAGTTGGCGGCAGAGTTCGAGCCGTCCGCACAGGCGATTCGGAACTGGGTCAAGCAGCCGGATCTCGATGAAGGAACGCGGACGGATGGCCTGAAGACCGAAGAGCGTGAAGAGCTGGCGCGCCTTCGGCGGGAGAACGCGCGGCTGAAGGAAGAGCGGAAGATCCTGTCAAAAGCCGCGGCCTGGTTCGCGCAGGAGACCGAGAAGAAGTCAAAACGATCTTCTTCTTCATAGACGCGCACCAGGCCATGTTCTCGATCCGCGCGATGTGCCGAGTGCTGGAAGTCTCCGCCAGCGGGTACTACGCTTGACACCGGCGGATGATCTCCGTACGGACCCGGGAGAACGAAAAGCTTCAGCAAAGGATAAGAACGATCCATGACCTTTCTCGCCAGACGTATGGAGCGCCGCGTATTCACGCTGAGCTGAAAGATGAAGGAACGCACGTCGGACGGAAGAGGGTCGCTCGCTTGATGAAGGAATCCGGATTGGCAGGCGTGGGTCGGCGAAAATCGACCGTGACCACGCGGCGCAACCGATCGGCGCGGCCGGCTCCCGATCTGGTCGATCGCGAGTTCGCTGCCGACAAGCCGAACCAGTTGTGGGTTGCGGACATCACATATGTCCCGACGTGGGTGGGGTTCCTCTATCTGGCCGTCGTCCTCGATGTGTGGAGTCGCAAGATCGTCGGTTGGGCGATGGCTTCGCACCTGAGAACATCTCTGGTCACAGCAGCGCTGGACATGGCAATTACCCAACGATCGCCGGCGAACGTGATTCATCACTCCGATCAAGGCTGCCAGTACACGTCAATCGAGTTCGGCAAGCGCTGTCGCCAGGCCGGCATCCGTCCCTCGATGGGCTCGGTCGGCGACTGCTACGACAACGCCCCCTGTGCGAGAGCTTCTTCGCCACGCTCGAGTGCGGACTGATCGATCGCTCCGCGTTCAAAAACCACGACGAAGCTCGTCACGCGATCTTCGACTTCATTGAAGGTTTCTACAACACGCATCGCCGGCACTCGGCACTCAATTACGATTCACCCGTGCAGTTCGAAAAGCGCCAGGCGGCTTGCGCCGCCTGACCCAACTACTAACCCGTCCACGAAACCGGGGTAGGCCCAAAGACCGAAAGAGTGATTCACGTTTTACGAGTGGCGATCCTCAAGCAACTCTGGATCGCGAGCTTGGGTGGAGCACGGCTACAACTATGATACGATCTTCACTGGCATGGTAAAAGAGTGCATACGGAAACCGATGAACCAGAATCCTTCGAAACGTACGATGAACCAATTGAAAGGCGAGCGGTCTCTCCTGCGCTAGAGCGATCGCCTCACCTACCCTGCGGACGAAATCGCGCTTCAGATCCGGCGAGATATTCTGGTACCAGTTCTTTGCCTCATGCAGATCTCGCTTCGCTTCGGCGCGAATGATGACGCGACGGATCATTCGTCGAGAAGTGACCGCCGCACGTCATCCCACGGTTCGCCTTCATCAGGATTCTGTTGAAAGGCGATCCAGCGGCGCTCCAACTCGTCCTTTTGGGCAGTCGTGAGTAGAACTCCTTCTGGATGATCGAAGACGCTCTCCCAAATCTGCTGAGCGAGCTCGACTCGTTCGGCCGCTGGGAGTTCCAGGATTTGATCGATAGGAACACGGCTCATGGTTCTTCGAATTGTATCTGATGACCGAAGATTCCAGATCTGCACCATCGACACGCAACGCGTCTCCCAGGCTGGCTGTGCCGCCTGCGCTGCTCGCCGCGACGCAACATCGGCCGAGGACCCGCAGTCTGTGATGCCAGGCAGCGGCGAGCGCCACACTAGAAGGATCGCGCAATCACGTACGCGCAATCACGCACTTCACCAATAGAGGCGAATCATTCAACTCGGCGGAGCCCGGTTCCTATGCCTGTGCGTTGAAACGCACGGGAACCACGGTGCGGCTAACGATCTAGAGGTTAACCCGCGCGGCCCAGGGCCCTCGTGCCGAAGCCGCAGCGGCACGCCGCCTGCCTGCATTTGAGGCGCGCGATGCAGGCGGCGTGACGCCGTTCAAATACCGCTGAGCGAGCCGGCTCGGCCGGCGGGCCGAAGCCGGGCCGCGCCGGGTTCTACCTCGAGTTAGCCGGCTATTCGGGCGCACTTGTTGACCCGCGTCGTGATGCGTTTTACGATATCGCTGATCGATCACGCATGAAGGAGCTCGCCATGGGCCGCACTAAAGTTTCGTCGAAGTACCAGGTTGTAATTCCGAAGGACGTTCGTGAGAGCGCAGGCATTCGCGTCGGACAGGAGTTTCAGGTTATAGCGAAGGGAGGCATGGTTACTCTTGTTCCAGATCGGCCGATCTCGTCTATGCGAGGCTTCGTACGCGGCATGCGCACCACCGGCTTTCGAGAAAAGAAGGATCGGCTTTGATCGTTCTTGATTCGTCTGGTTGGATTGAATTCTTTGCCGATGGCCCTCATGCGGACGAGTTCGCAAGCCGCCTACGCCAGCCGGCAAATGTAATCGCGCCAACGGTCGCTCTCTACGAAGTGTACAAGTGGATCAAGCGTGAACGGTCGGAGGAGGAAGCCCTCGACGCCGTGGCGACGATGAAGAAAGCGACCGTTGCCGACCTTACCGAGGACATTGCGCTGACCGCGGCGGACTTGAGTCTCGCACATGGCCTTCCGATGGCAGATTCTATGATGCTTGCCTTCGCTCGCGCATATCGTGCGGAGCTGGTCACGACCGATTCTGGATTCGAAGGAATTGCAGGTGTAACAGTTTTCTCCAAAAAGCGACGTGACAACGTTCCCGATACTGAGTGACAGGTGCTGGCGTGCATTTTGTGCTGCAGGGCTGGTGCTATGAGAATCGAGTCTTGCACTTTAGGCTGTCGACATCGGCGACATTGCTATGACCTTCGAATGTGATACTTGTGGTGAGAGATTCGCCGACGATACGGACGGCATGAGAATTACACTCGTGGTGGCGTGCTCCGTGTTCCGTTCGAGAGTATCGTAGGCGGCATTCCCGACCATCACCATCGATGGAAGCCACGGCGCGACGTAAATGCGGCTGTTCGAGCCGAGCTGCTATGAAGTCGGGTTAAACGGTGAGATGCGCGACGACGCATGGCTCGGAGCCACGCCTGCGCTACGGCGTCGCACCTTGCGGGCGCGCTGGGTGGGTGGTGGAAAGATGCAACCGCCAGAATCCATGTCCGGCTAACGGTCTAGACGTTAAGCGGCAAGCCGCATTCACGCGCGAGCGGACGCGCGGCGCGCCGCTTGCCGCGATGCACGAGGGGTTTGACGTTGAGCGTCTGCAAGCGGCGTGACGCCGTCCGTCTCGCGCTGCACGAGCCGGCTCGGCCGGCGGGCGCGGCATTCGGCGGCTTGTCAGCTTCTGCGTCGAGTTGGGCGGCGCCGACGGCAGTTCGTGCCTTTAGCCCTCGGCGAAGGGGCGATGATCATGCCCACAAGCGGTGGCTCTAAACCGAACTGCCGACAAGAGGAACGAACACAAATACGTTTTCGTACGTGTGGCAGAACGGCGGAGCCGAAGCCGAGGCAGACGCGTCTCGCCTCTTGGCAGAATTCTTTCTCGACAAATGCGGCGCTTGGATGCACTACTCGTGCAGACCACGACCCGAAGCCGACGCACACCGCGTCTTGTCAGGCACCGGCCGTGGATGCGACTTCAGCCGACGCTCATGCATAGGCAGGTGCCTGGCTCACGTCAGTGAGCTGCGCGCAGAGCTAGCCGAAGCGTCTGCGGCAGACATGCGCTTCTGTAGCCGTTGCGCGGCGGAGACAAAGCAAGACCGATCTTGCCTCGTGCCTGTAGCCAAATCAGTGCGGACGGAGCGGATAACGTGGTCGGCCCGTCCGCCCAACGGTCTAGAGGTTCACCTGCGCGGCCAGGGCCCACGTGGCTACGGCAGCGCGGCGCGCGGCCTGCCTGCATTTGAAGCGCGCGATGCAGGCCGCGTGACGTCGCGAAGTCCGCGCTGAACGAGGCGGCTCGGCCGCCGGGCCGAAGCCGGGCCGCGTCAGGTGCTACCTCGAGTTAGGCCGCATGTGCAACCAACTGCTGCCAGTAGTCATCGACACCCAGTTGTCGCGCCATGGCGTGAATGTTTACCTTGCCCATCTTCGGCCGTATGAGTTCCTTCAAGCGAACGGACGGAAAGACCGCGACGGCGGGCGTGGCCACAGGATTGTCTAGATCCTTGCGTGAGTAAAGAACAAACGCGACATAATGATGTTTACGAGCGATGAATGGCTGCACAAGCCACATAGATGTGCCGGCGAGAGTCTTGACATCGATTGTGATCGCGCGCCCGGGCGCTTGAACGACCGTAATGTCGACGTTCCCCGGTTGCGCGTTTGTTAACGTTGCTTCTGCACCGAAGCGGTGTAGGACCGACAGAACATGAAACCGGGCCGACAGTTCGAGGTGTCTGCCAAGAGTAACCCAAGCAGGCCGCGGCGATTTCGATGGCGGAACGTAGATTGCCTGCTCCCACGCCGAAGGATCACCAATATCGGCTAGGATCTCCGCCTCGATTTCATCATCCGTGAGCTTACGTTTGCGCATCGTCATAAATCCCAGCCGGTTATGAACCGAAGTTGGTACGTGCCTTCAACCACCACGATAAGTTCCAACGGCCGACCAGCATCGGTGCGACCCCGAACGCGGTAACGATCGGTCGCTCGTTTATTTCGAGTGACGTAGATGCCGTTCGCCAGTACTTCCATCACATCGTACCTGCTGATCGCGTGGGCAGCCAACTTCTCGTCATTGTAGGTGATCTCGTATTCGTCGGGGTCGAACCGTTCCCATCGAACCACAACCGGAGTATAACCGAAGCC
>Ga0193696_1000096_pt1 | contig 39310 bp, 29 predicted proteins | sample L3m1metaG_FD_145074 | JGI IMG/M metagenome (GOLD analysis project Ga0193696, IMG submission 145074) | Soil microbial communities from a riparian zone of the East river system, Colorado, United States - L3m1 | ecosystem: Environmental > Terrestrial > Soil > Riparian zone | place: USA: East River... | reverse complement strand
ACCGGGGCGTACCGCCATGGCGCTCCGCATCCCGTTGCGTGGAGGTCCGAAGAGGTCGCTGCCGAGCGCCGCCGAGGGCCGGCGGTCGCCGACGAGCGCCAGAACAGTCGGCAGCATGTCGACGTGACTGGCGGGCATCAGAATCCGGCGCGGCGGTCCAACCAGGTGTTCGGGACCCGCGATGATGGCTGTCGTCCAGATGTTGTCGTTTTCGGGAAGTCCGGACGTGCGACGCAGATCCATGTAGAAGCCGTGATCGCCGAGCACGATCAGAATCGTACGGTCTCGCCGCTCGCGCGTCTCGAGAAAGGCCAGCAGGCGGCCGATCTCACGGTCGGTGTACGCCAGCACCTGGCGATAGCGCGGCTCGAGCGCTTCACTCGTCGGCAAGGGCGGCTCGCCCGCATCGTCGGGCAGGCGGAAGGGATAGTGCGTGCTGTACGTGGAGATGAACTCGAACAGCGGCGTGACCGGCGCCGCGGCGTCGTGGCGCCGGATTTCGCCGATCCCGCGCGCCAGGATGTTGCGATCGGTCGGCGCTTCGCCGTTGGCGACGAGATCGATGACCGTCGAATACCAGGACGGCAGCCAGTGATCCTGGTGATCGAAATGCGGATCCGCGCCGATGTAGGTCGTGTCGTAGCCGACATCGCGCAGCCGCGACGGCAGGCTGTCGAAGCGCCGGTCTGAGAAGTCGGTGATGATCTCCTTGCGCCGGTGCGGCCACGCCGAGCAATGAAACGCGAGTACGGACGGCGCGCTCGGAAACCCGTTCGACGTGAACGTTGGAAACACGACGCTGCGCCGGGCGAGCGCGTCGAGATTGGGTGTCGCCGACGGCCGACCGCCGCTGCCCCCAAGTGCATCCGCACGCAAGCTCTCGATCATCACGACGACGATGTCGGGCCCGCCTTCGCTCGGCGGCACGCTCTCGAGCTTCGGCGCGGCAGGTTTCGAGGGCGCCACCGACGGCGTCGGGTCAACCCATCGATAGACGAGTGGGTACTCGTCGCTGAGCCATGCGGCGCCCGCCGGAAGTCCCACGACGGCACGCAGCTCGCGGATTGCATCCGTTTCCGACCCGCGCAGCGACGTGCGATCCAGACCCAGCCACTCCCGCGCGAAGGCGACCTCAATGGGAGGCGGCGGGCCGGGCCACGTGATCGTCGCCGGTAGGGACAGCAAAGCGGCGCCGGCGACAATCGTGGCGGTCGCCTCGGGCCAAGACGTCTGGGCCCCGTCTTTCCAATCCTGACGGATCAACCGCGTCATCCACGCGACCAGGGCAAGAAAGAGTACGAGCCCCCCGCCGGCGAGCGCGGCATTGGCCTTCAGCGGCTCGAGAAACTCGTTGGACCTCACCACGTGGATGCCGCGGAAGGTACGGAAGAGCGTGGGTGTCAGCGGTGCGCCGGTAATCGTCGCGACCGTCAGATCCGCCTGACCGGCGATCATGAGCAGCGCAAATACGACGCACGCGGCCATCGCGATCACGCGTCGCCCGGCCGACCACGCGCGGCTGAACGCCAGCAACAGGCCGATGAGCACGAGCAGGGCGCCGGCATGCGCGGATGCCGCAGGGAACAACTGTCCGAATCGATCGCCGATCGCCGTCGTCGGCTGACCGAGATAGCGCACCGCCACGCCTCCCAGGCGAAACGCGATGAGTAACAGGCCGGCCTTGACGATCGGGTGCGCGCGCAACGCTTCGCATTGTATCAACGCATGTATGATGGCTTTCGGTGGCCAACATGCTGCGCGGCGTTGGCGGCGCGCTGGCACACGCGCATCTCGGGCTCGTGGCGCTGGCCGTGGCGCTGCATCTCGTCGGTCTGATCATCACCGGCGAGCGTTGGCGCGTGGTGATCGCCGGGCTCGGCAGCCGCCTGTCGCTCTATCAGACGACGCTCATCAACCTCGCCGGCATCTTCGTCCGAAACGCGACGCCAACGACCGGCCTCGGCGGTGATGCGAGCCGGATCGCGTTGCTGCGGGCGCACGGCGTGCCGCTGCCGCAGGCCACCGCGTCGTTTGCCTACGTCCGGCTCGCCGAGGTACCTCCCCTGGCGCTGCTGGTCCTTCTCACCACGCCGGTCGTTGCACGGCTGGCGAGCCAGTCAGTGTCCGCTGTGAGCGTGGCCGCGCTTCTCCTCGCTGTTGCCGCGGCGATCGTCTGGATCACACGTGAACGGCTGCGAGAACATTTGCGGGCGCTTTGGGCGCGCACGGAACATCTGCGCGTCGATCGGGGTGCCCTCGGGCTGGCCGTCTTCTACGCGACGCTGGCGCAAGTCGAGACGAACGCGCGACAGATCGTCGTTGCCGCCGCCTTCGGGCTGCCGCTGTCGATTCAGCAATCGGCGACCATCACCGCGATGACGATCGTCGGTGGCTTCGTGCCGACCATCGGCAGCATCGGTGCCATCGACGGCAGCATGGTGGCCGGCCTGATGCTGTGCGGCGCGAACGCCGAGACGGCGGTCGCGATCACGATCGTCGGACGTGCGATCTCCTACGGCCTCAGCACCGCGGCCGGCGCGCTCGCGCTGGCGCTGCTCGGCGGCCGCCGGGTGCTTCGCGCGGTGGCAGCCCGCTGAGCACGAAATCTCATCGCCGGCCTCTTGCACCGGAAGGTCAATCCTTCCGCAGCGTAGCTGGCCAATTGACGACGAGTGTGATTCCCGGCGTTGTCTCGTCGTCTACCGAGCGGCTGACCAGGAAACGTCCATCCGATGTGACGGCGTATGGGAAATTCTCCGAACGAAACCGCGACTGGAACAGCGCGCTCGCTGCTCCGACGTCCACGGACGCCGCGTTCAGACTGACGGCGACTGCCATCAGCGTGTTGTCGCCGCGGATGTAGAACAATTCCTTGCCGTCCTTACGCCATCGCGGCGACCCGCCGCCGTCGGTCGAGATCGGCACGCGCGGGCCCGCCCTTTGAAACGGCAACAGGTACACCTCGGTTCGCCCAGTTTCGTTGGAGCTGTAGGCCACCCAGCGGCCGTCCGGAGAGAACTGTGCTGAACCCTCGGTGAATCGCGTGCTGACCAGCGGCGACACCTGCCCGTCTGCGAGTGAGAGGACCTTGATGTCGGCGCCTGGTGAGGGCGTTTGGAACAGGAGAAACCGTTCGTCGGGCGACCAGCTCGTCGGAATCTCAACGCCATCCAGATCCAGGAGGCGCTTTTCGCCACTCGTGCCGCTCACGTTCGTGGCGTACAGGTTGAGGGCGTGATCGCCTTGGCGCCGTCCGGCGAACGCAAGCCGATCGCCGTGTGGCGACCAGGCGGGCGAGAAATCATCCGACGGTTCGGACGTCAAGCGCGTCTGCCCGCCGCGCGCCGTGTCGAACAGGTATACGTCCCTGGTTCTCGTCGCGTCATCGTACACACTCACGGCGAGGTGACGCTCGTCGGGCGAGAGCTGCACGTAGCTGAAGCCTCGAGGCTCGCTCAGCGTGGCAAGCTCTCGTCCACCGCGGTCGAGCCAGACGAGTGCCGATTTCTGGATGAGGCCTTCCTGATAAACGAGCACGCCTGATTGCGAGACGGCATACACGCCGCTCGTGCCGGGCGCACCGGCAACCCGAAGCTGCTCGGCCACTGCCATCGGCTCGCCGTCCAACGCAAGCCGGCCGGCATCGAAACGCTGCGCCATCAGCGTGTCGTCTCGCACGAAAAGCACGAAGCCGCTGGCGTACGCCGGCAGGAACGCGTTGTCGATCAGCTTGACGCGCTCGCTCGAATCGAGCGAGCCGAGGTACACACCTCCGCTCGTTCTATCCTCCGCGTCGACGGCATACAGAAATCGCCGGCCGTCGGGAAGAAAGAAAGGCGACGTCTGCGCGCCCTCTCTACTCGTGTCGCGCGAGGTGGCGGGCGAGGCGTCGCCGGCAGTTGCCGACGTGCGAAGAATCGATCCGTCTGCGGCGACAAACAGGATGACGTTGTCTCGACTCCACGTGCCCGTTGAAAAATTCCGCGCCCGGTCCGACAGCGTCAACACCGGACCGCCCGAGGCGGCAACGCGTTTGAGCTTGCCTTCGGCGACGAACGCGATGTACCTGCCGTCCGCAGACCAGAACGGGTTCCCGGCACCCTCGGTGCCGGCGAGCGGGCGCGCGCGCACACTGTCGAGCGGACGAACCCACAAAACGAGACGGCCAGCGGGCCCCGGCGAGACGACCGCCAGATGCCCGCCATCCGGTGAGAGGGCAAGGCCAAGACCTCGTCTCGCTCTCGGCACGCCGGTCCGCGACTCGGACGCCGCCGCATTCAGGTCGCCGACTGGCGGCAGGATCAGGCTTCGATAGACGGCTGTCGGGGCCGATGGACGCACCGCCGACCGAACGAGCAGAGATCCGAGGACGAGTGCAACGACGCCGAATGTGACAGCCAGCGTCCACGCGACTCGGTTCGTTCGGGCGCTCGTTGGAGCGCCGTCGCCGCGACGCGTTCCCACATCGCGAATCTCGAGACGTGCATCGGCTATGTCGTGCAAGCGCTCGCGAGGATCCTTCGTCAGGCAGCGCCGTAAGAGCGTCTCGACTGCTACAGGCGTCGACGTGGGCAGCGCGCTCCAATCAGGTTCGCTCTTCAGAACCGCCGCAAGGACCTCGGAAACGGTGTCGTCGCCGCCTCCAAACGCGGCCGCCCCAGTCAGCATTTCGTAAAGCACGCAGCCGAACGCCCAGACGTCGCTCCGCTTGTCGGCCGTCCGCCCCTTCGCTTGCTCGGGACTCATGTACGCGGCAGTACCGAGAATGATGCCGGCCTGTGTCATGGCGGGCGTTGTGATCGTCGGCGACTGGGAGACACCCGATGGGACCACTGGCTCCAACGCCTTAGCCAGCCCGAAGTCGAGCACTTTGACCGTGCCGTCGGCGCGGACCTTGATGTTGGCGGGCTTGAGATCACGGTGAATGATCCCCTGCTCGTGCGCTGCCTCCAGCGCTTCGGCGATCTGCCTGGCGATCGGCAGCATCTCGTCAAGCGGGAGCGCGCCGCGCGCGATGCGTTGCGACAGATCCTCGCCTTCAACGAGTTCCATCACGAGCGCAGTGACGCCTGTACTTTCTTCGAGGCCATAGATGGCCGCAATGTGTGGATGGTTCAGGGACGCGAGCACTTCCGCTTCACGCTGAAACCGCGCGAGCCGATCGTGGTCAGCGGCGAGCAGCGGCGGCAGGATCTTGATCGCGACCTGGCGTTTGAGTTTCGTGTCCGTCGCGCGAAACACTTGCCCCATCCCGCCTGCGCCAATCTGGGCGGTGACCTCGTAAACGCCGATGCGAATGCCGGGATTGAGAGCCAAACGGTTTGGATTATATGAGCGGAGTACTTGGGGGGCCGGATTTTACTGTCGTGTGACGACCGTTGCGGCTACTGAAGGCTCGACCAGCAATGGAACTTCGTTGGGCCCTTCTTGCCCGAGCTGGGTTTATGAGATGGCCTCTAGGTTCAAGGGCGTTTCAGAATTGAACGTTGCGCAGGCCCTTAGGCCTGCCCGTCGGCCGGCGGCAGCCCTGCCCGCCTTCGCGCTCGCGCTTCGGCGAGGTCTCGCCGTAGCTCGTTCGCGATCAAGACGAGCGGAGGCGGAAAGGGCTGCGCTACTTCGAACTAAGACAGAACGAGTACGGCAATCGCCGGTTGAAGGCGAGCGACGCGTCCGACAGGTTCGAGCGGCCTTTCACCAGATAGTCGGTCGCGGCAAGACGCAGGCAATCCACGAGCCCCGACGCCCCCTTGAGGTAGTTCGACACCGGCAGTGTTCGATCGAGATGGATCGGCAGGTCGCTCGCATGCACGCGCGGCGAGCTCTCCGAGAAGATCACGCGATTCCCAAACGCCTTCTGCATGAACTCGAGGAATTCGATCTCGTCACTGGCGACGAACACGTGATAGGACGACGCGGCCGCGTCATCGAGCGCGCGGCGCACTTCATCCGCATACGCCTGATACGACACGCGCCTGGTCTGGTTGTCGGTCAACAGTCCTGGCCGCCTCGTCGAGTCGGTGCCGCGATAATGCACGCCGACGACATAGGCGCCCGGTGTCACCGAACCGGCAGTGGCGCGCGCGACCTCGTCGAGAATCGGCGGCCGGACGTGGATGTGCGAAGCCACCAGGCGGTGCACGTCGGCCCGCGGCACGCCGTAAGTCATCGGATAGAGATAGGGCGTGGTGCCGTTCACGACGTCGCAGAAACCGCCGTGCCGGCCGTATTTCGCCAGCGATCGATCGAGGTGAACCTCACCGCTCGACGGTCGGCCGGGGATCGACATCAGGTCACGTTCGAAGAAGTACGTCCACCAGTTGGGCCCACGCGCCGCGTCGACGTACAACGCACTCCTGAAATCGACGCGGACCGCGGCGGCGCCATGCGTCTCCGCGTACGCGAGCGCGCCCACAACCGAGTGGAACTCGGAGAACATCCCGGCCCACGCCGACATCTTGCGGAGTCCCTGTCGCGCGTAGAGCACGATGGTCTTGCCGGCGACCTCCGGCTCCGGCAGGCAGCCTCGCAGCCAATTGCGCAGCGTCCGCCCGATCGACGGGCGCAACAGGTCTGACGGCGGCGCGCTTCGATCGGACCGATACCACTCGGCGCTCGAGAAGGACATCAGAGGGAGACCACGACGGAATCTGGTAATCGGTAATTGGCTAAGGTGAGTACTCGGTACTCAAACCCACGCCATCAAGGTTTTGTCCCACGGCCCAACTGCGCGAGCACCGCTTGCGCCTGTTCTAACGGCTTGGTAGGGCTACAGATCGACACCGAAAAAACCGGTTCAGAGACCGTCGGGACTTTCATTGAACCTGGTATTGTCGCTGATGCCACATGGCGATCCGCGAAAACGACATAACTTTGCCCCTTGGCGAACACAACAGTGTCGAGCGTCACGTAGAGCGGCAACACCAATCGTCGTCGCGTAGGACCCTTCCAGATTCGATCCACTTCGAAAGTGACAAACGCCCCGTCAGGATCTCCCTTGATCTCAACGACGGTGCCGCTGAACACCACAGCTGATAATCGTCGTGCGTCTGGAATGTCCTTCCAGACCTGGACGCATTCCGCGCTGCCGATACTCGGCGAGGCGAGAATCGTCGCGACACAGAACGCCGCCACCAAAGTCTTCATCGAATGCGACCGTGTCACTGCGCGACCAGCTGTGTCTGAACAAGCTGACGGTAGAAGGCGGAAGTGCTGAGAAGCCGTTCGTGTGTCCCGCTCTCGACGATCCGTCCTTCGTCCAGGACGACGACGCGGTCAACTGTGGCGACGGTCGACAACCGGTGCGCGATGATCAGCGTCGTCGGCCGATAGTCGAGCGTCCGCAAGGTCAACTGCACGATCGACTCGAGCTCCTGGTCGAGCGCGCTCGTGGCCTCATCCAGAATCAGGATCCGGGGGCGTCTCAGGACCGCTCGCGCGATCGCCAGGCGCTGCCGCTGGCCGCCAGACAGCTGGACGCCGCGATCGCCGATGGGCGCGTCGTAGCCGTCCGGGAGGCGATCGATGAACTCGTGCGCGCTGGCGAGCTCGGCGGCCGACACGATCTCACGATCGGTGGCGTCGTCGACGCCGTATGCGATGTTTTCCCCGATGGTGCGCGAGAACAGCGTCGGATCCTGCAGCACCGTCGCCATCCGGCGGCGGAGCCACGCCGGGTCGAGCTCGCGTACGTCGCGGCCGCCGATGCAGACGCGCCCTTCGTCCGGATCGTAGAAGCGCAGCAGCAGGTTCAACACCGTCGACTTGCCGGACCCCGACTTGCCGACGAGTGCGACGACCTCGCCGGGCGCGATCTGGAGATCGATCCCCTTGAGCGCCTCCACCTCGGTGCGGGCGGGATAGCGGAAGCGCACGCCTTCGAGCGCGATCGACGGCTCGAGCTCTTCAGGCCGATCGCCGCCCTCCAGCGGGATCTGCGGCGTCGCGCCGACGAGGTCGAAAATCCAGTGCGTGGCGCCGATCGCGCGCATCGATTCGGCCACGAACCGGGATGCGTTGCGAAACCCGCGCGCGACGAGCAGCGCGTAGAGGATGAATGAGACGAGCGCGCCGGTCGTGAGGCGGCCGCTGACAATCAGGTGCCCGCCGACCCAGATCGCGAGCACCGCCGCACACTCGCCGGCGACGAACGAGACCGCGCCGAGCGCCGACGCGGATACGATCTTCCGCCGTGCGAATTCGAGCGCCCGCGCCGTCTGGCGCTCGTAGCGGTCCGCCTCCGCACGTTCGCGGGAAAAGGCGCGGACGGTGCGAATGCCGCCGATGACCTCCGCCGCGGCGGCGCCGGCATCCGCGTGCGCGCGCTGCAGATCGGTGGACAGCGTGCGCACCCGCCGGCCGAGCAGCGAGGTCGCGATGACAATCGGCGGCACCGCGAGCAATGTCAGCAACGTAAGGGGCACCGACGTGTAGAACAACAGTCCAGTGCCGCAGATGGCGAAGACCGAGAACCGCACGGCGTCGGCGAGCTCCTCGCCGAGGACGAACTGCAGGACCGGGACGTCAGCCCACAGGCGCGTGGTGATTTCGCCGGTCTCCCGCTGATCGAAGAAGTGGACGTCCTGGCGCAGCAGCGTTTCGAACACCAGCCGTCTCAGCCGCGCCGCGACGCGCTCGGCGCCGAGGTTGAAGCAGTAGTCGCGGACGAAGGTCGCCACGCTTTCCACGAGGAGGATTACAACCAGCGCGATGGCCAGCTGGTTGAGCCGCGCCGTCCGGCCGGCCTGCACGCCATCGTCGATGATCAGGCGGATCACCTGCGGGTACGCGAGGCCGGTGCCGATGCTGAGCGCGACGAAGACGGCGCCAATCAGGTACAGACGGCGCTCGGTCCAGATCAGCGCCGCGATCCGCCGGGTCTGAGCCGTCAACGGGCGCACACGCCCATCTCCGCGAGCTGCGCGTCGATTCGCGACTCGAGCAGTTGGAACTTGCTGCCGGGTTCGATCGGCTGCTCCCAGCGGTTGTGCCAGTGCCACGCGAACGCGCCTTCGTACAGATTCGTGCTCTGCGGCGTGCGCTTGAACGGCTCGAACGCCGGATCGGCCTGCCACTCGGTGTTGAAGAACGGCGACGGGAAAACGGTGATCGACCGCCCGCGCTCGATGGCGCGCCGCATGTTCTCGCGTCCCCAGTTGTACTTGCCTGGAGGAATCTCGATCAGCCCCTGAACGAGCTCGCGCGCGAACTCGCTGCCCTGCCGGAGACGGAGCAGCGCCGGCGCATACATGTTGTCGAAGCGGTCCCATTGATAGAGGAATTCCTGATCCAGGAACACGCCGAGGCTGCGCAGCAGCACCGTGTCCATGTCGGCGTAAATGCCGCCGTATTTGTAGAGGATCAGGATCCGGAACAGATCGCCGTCACGATACGCGCGCGAGTCGCGCTGACGGTAAACCTTTGGATAGTCTTCGAGCGGCGTGCCGCGGACTTCTGCGGCTGCATCGTAGATGCGAAGCGTGAGATGTGGCAGGAACGGCTGCAGCCACTCGTTGGCCGAGAGATCGCGATCGGACCACAGCGTCAGCGTGCACGCGGCACGATCCTGGGTCGCGAGAAACGCCTTGATCGGCAGCGCCTGCTTCCGTCCAAACGGCCTGACCGTCGGCCACAAGCCGCCGGAGCGCTCACGCCAGAACATGTGGAACGTGACCGGCTGCGCTGGGCAGACGTCGGGCAGCGCGCGACAGAACTCCAGCGCCTTCTGCCAGTCGTGATACAGCTCGTAGTGAGTCGAGGGAGCAATGGCGATCAATAGAGGCAGCACCACGCGTACACCGGCGCCGGAACGTGAAAGCCGATGTACTCATAAAACCACCGATCGCACTTGCAGCGCACGCCGATCTCCTGCCGGCCGTCGTCGGCAAAGCCGAACCCGGCCTTGTGCACGAGATACGAGAGCAGCGCCTGATCCTGGCGATGATTCCGGCGCGACGAGCCCGCCGGCGCGATGCAGGCTTTGTCCAGCGCGCCGGCCCGCCACGGTACGACGATATCGCGGTACACGCGATCGCGGACGGCCGGCGAGGCGTGACCGGTCGCCAGACCGACGAGTGTCGCGTCCGCGTTGGGACGAGTGGCGTAGTCCGCGGCGTCCGCACTGAGGCGCGCGAACATCAGCGGGTGCGTCCACTGCCCCATCGTGCCGCTCGACCGGCGCACCCACAGTCCGTCGCCGGATTGCAGGCGCGCGCCGATCGGCTCCAGCGCGTGAAAGTACGATCCCGCATCGGTCCACAGCACGTCTTCCGGCGTCACGCTGTCGCGGACACGTTCCACGACCTCCGCGACGATCACCGGTTTCCAGGCGTACTCGCCCGCGGCGATCTCGATGTTCAGGTGCGGTGGATGCGCAGCGAAATCAAACTTGTGATAGAACAGGCCGGCCCACCGCGGGAGCGTCTGCACTTCGCGGGGCGCGAGGCCAAGGTCGTAGCACTCCACCCGAGCCTTCAGGGCGCGCAGCGATTCGAGCATGTAGCGCAGCGCGCCGAAGTGATTCGACGAAGCGGCTGTCACCACGATCACATCGTGAAGCTTAGGACATTTCGCACGATGGTGCCATCGTGGGCGTGGTACGACACCTGGAACGTCGGCATCGCGACGCTCGATCGTCCGCTCGCCAACATTCGCGAACTGGCGCCACTGAAGCACGTCCGGTGGCTGCCGCCGCGTCCGGCTCTGTATCTCCTCGCCGATCCGTTTCCCTATCGTCATCAGGGCCGCGATTGGCTGCTCGTCGAAGACTACGGACATCCGCGAGGCGTCCGCGGACGGATCTCGCGTGTCGATCCGGACGACATGGCCGCAGCCGCTACACCGCAGCCGGCGATCGTTCGCGATCGGCACATCTCGTATCCCTGCACCTTCAATGACGGCCCGGACGTGTATTGCGCACCGGAGATGAGCCAGGAGGACGGCTGTGTCCTGTATCGCCTGGGCGATGACGGCCAGTGGATCCCGCGCCATCATGTGCTCCGTGGCGCACGGATCGTCGATCCGACGATCTTCCGCTTCGGCGACCGGTGGTGGCTCTTCTGCGCCGAACCACCGCCTCGTCACACGAGCACACTGCGCGCGTATTTCGCTGACGCGGTCGCCGGTCCGTGGACGGCGCACCCGTTGAATCCCTTGAAGCGCGACGTCGCGTCGTCGCGCCCGGCGGGGCGCCCGTTCGCGATTGGCGATCGGCTGTACCGGCCCGCACAGGATTGCCACGACACCTACGGCGGCGCGGTCCAGATCATGGAAGTGCTGACGCTGACCCCGACGGATTTCCGCGAAACCGTCGCGCTGCGCCTGGAGCCGGATCCCACCTGGCCGTACCCGGACGGCTTACACCACCTGGTCGTCGACGGTACGCGCGTCTACTTCGACGCCAAGCGGCGGCGAACCGATTTCCTGTTGCCGTTCAAGACGCGGCGGCGCTAGCCGGCGCCGGCGATTGGGGTTCGCGGCGGGGAAGGGTCACGAAAAACGTCGTGCCGTGGCCGACCGCCGATTCACAGCGAATGGAGCCGCGCAGCGCCTTCACACACTCGACGGCGATCGCCAGCCCGAGCCCGCTGCCCGAATTGCCCAGCTCTTGATCGAGATGGGCGTGCGCGCGGAAGAAGCGGTCGAAGACCGCCGGTTGATCGACGTCCGCGATGCCCAGGCCATTATCACGAATACAGACGGTGCAGACATCCTCGGCGCGGGCATCGCCGCAGACGGCAATTTCGACGAAACACTCGGGTTTTTCGGGGTCGCTGTATTTGATGGCGTTCGAGACGAGGTTGAGCAGGATCAGTTCCAGGTGCGCCGGGTCGCCGAACAGCGTCGGCAGGCCGGGACCGATTCGGATCGAGACGGCGCGGGCCGCGGCCATCTCCTCGAGTTGACGCGCCACCTCGCCCGCCAGCCCTTCGAGCTCGATGTGCTGTTGACTCGGCACATCGAGCGGATCGCCGAGACGCGCCAGCCGCTGGAGATTGTCCACCAGCCACGACAGACGCTCGGCGTTCGAACGGATTGTCGAAGTCACCTTGTCGAGCCGCGCCGGGTCCGATCGCACCCGCTCGTTGGTCAGCGCGGCGGCCGCGAACAGCAACGTCCCGATCGGATTTCGCAGCTCGTGGCTCGTCATGCGGTTGAACGCCCGGATTCGTTCGTTCCGTTCCTGCAGCGTCGTCGTGTACTCGCTGACGAACGTGTCGACGGTGGTACGCATCAGGGTGCGAATCGACCGCGTCAGGCGCCGAACCACCTCGAAACATTCCTCAGAAGTCGGTTGCAAACCGAGCCGCTGCGTCTCCGCGCTGACGAAGGCCTCGAGGATCTCTTCGAGAACCTCGTATTCGCGCAACAGTTGATGAACGGATGCCTTCTGCTCGTGCCGGAGAAGACCGAGTTCGCGCGCCTTGTCTATCACCGCGGCGTTCGCGGCGATTTCCTCGTCGGCCGGCGCGCGCAGATAGGTAGCGATGTTCGCAATCAGCAGCGGAATGTGATCGAGAAGCTGGTCCGACGGAAACACGTCGTTCAGCTCGACGGTCAACAGCTCACGCAAGCGTCCGAGCCATTGCTCGGCGAGCGTGAGACGCTCCATCGTCACGCGTTGCGCCACGATCGCAGCGTAACTTTCGGCGGTCGTCAACATGATCTCTGCTGGAAAAAGTCTGAGGCTGTAGCATATCAGAACGTGTCGCAACCGAGACCTTCCGCTCCGGCTAATCCGCGCGCGGCACGAGGACGACGAACGGACGGCGCACGGCGCTGACGTCGTACGTCGAATGGATGAGCCGCTCGAGGTCATTACGGTTTTGCGGGGCCAGCGCCCCTTCGCGCACGATCACGACGGCGAAGTCGTGTCGGCGGAGCCGCTGTTCGAGATCGCGGCCGGCAGGTGTCCCTTCTCTTACGAACCGGTTGAGGTTGAAGGCATCGAGCAGCAGCGGGCGCTCGTCGTTGAGAATCGCGATCACAGGATCTGTCGAAAGATAACGGGTCCCTTGCATCAGAAACTCCTCGTGTATCGCTCGCACCGCGGCTCTCGACGGGAGCGACTGCGCGCGAAGCGTCGCGATCACCGACGGGATTCCCGGCACTGGAAGCGAAATCGCCGCCAGCGCCGCCGCCATGCCTGCGAAGACGGCGGCTGCGGCGCGCGCAGGCAGTTGACCGTCGGCCATCCCGGCGCCGGCGACGAGCAGGCTCGCCATGTGCAGGTCGACGAGGTGATTGCCGACGGTGCCGGGCGACGCAAAGATCACCAGCGTGATCGCCGACGCTGTCAACAAGACCAGTTGCGGAAGCCCGAGTCGTCCGTGCCGGCCGAACGCACACCAGCAGGCAACGATGAAAGGGACGGCCACGAACGGCTCGATGGCGATCTCGCGAACGAACTTCGGCACGGCGCGCCACACATCTGACGAGCCCATCCCGCCGCTGATGGTGGCGCGAAAACTCTCCAGGAAGACGCCGTGCGATGCGACCTCAACGATGCCACAGGCCGCGGTGAACAGCGCGATGGTCCCCAGCACGAACCACATCGCCGCACGTGCCCGTCCCGAGGTCAGAAGCCACCACGCGATTGGCGCGATGTAGGCCAGTGCCGTCACCTTCGTGAGCGCAGCAAGAACGACGGCGAGACCGGCCGCGAAGAGCCACCGCGGCTGGTTGTGTCGAACGCTGCGAACGGCCAGGGGAACCGACGATATCGCCAGCGCAAAGGCGAGATAGTCGGGATCGAGATCGGTGCAGTACTGCTGATAGATGACGGTACCGAAGACTGCCAGGGCCAGCGGCGCAGCCAGACGGCGAGGGACCTGATGGGCGCGGAGCGCGGCGTACAGTGCAGCCGCGGCCGCCAGAACGCTGACCTGCATCAGCAGCACGCCCGCCTGAATCGGATCGAGCCCGAGGCGCATCAGCAACGCCTGCGTCACGAACAACAGAGGCATGTAACGGGTGCCGCCGTACCCGTCAGGACCGAGCGGCGGTCTGTAGAAATGACCGCGCGCAAGGTCCCACGCGAGCGCCGTCCAGATGTGACTGGTCACGCCGTCGAAGACCCGGCCTGGCCAGTACCAGACCAGCAAACGGGCCGCGGCGGCGACCGCCACGATCGCCAGCGTCCAGAGCGCGGCGAGCAACCACGGATCGCCGAGCGTGGAACGCGCGCTCCGGGGACGCGGCACGCCGCTGCTGGTGCGCACCTTCCGCCTGAATTCAGCGGCCCGAAAGAAGACCGACGAGGCTGGTATCGACCCGCGTGCTGGCGGTGAGCGCGGTCGTGACGATGTCTTCGAGCACCGTGCCCTGTTTCTCGAGGCGGTTCTTCAGGCCGGCATCCGCTGGAAACTGCTTCTGGGCAGCCGACCACACGTCACGCGCTTTGGCGGCGTTCCCAAGCCTGAAGTATCCGTCGCCGAGCGCCGTGCGTACTCGAAGGACCAGCGGGGACGGCGAGTCAGGAGTCGTCAGCGTCAATGCTTGCTCGAGGTCTGCGATTCCCCGCGGTACACGCTTGAAGATGAAGTTGTTGTAATAGAGGTTGATCAGGCCACGCACGTAGTACGCCAGCGGCGTCGGCTGTTGCGCAATGGCACGGGTCAGCGCGCCGATCGCGTCGCGACCGAGGTAGAGACGCCGGATGTCGCCTGACGTCGGCACCTTGTCGACGTACGCGAGAGCAAGGCTGATTTGGACGTTCGGCCCGCTGTCCTTCCGCTTCGCCAGCTTCTCGAGCACGCCAATCGGCCGATCGAAATCGCGCGCGGCGATGGCCAGCTGGCGATAGTCGGCGGCGAGCAGAAGATTTTCTGGGTCATTCTCGAGTGTGCGCTCGAGCTCGACGATGGTGCGCGAATCGCTGCCGGTGGAGACGAGGAGCAGCATCGGCCCCATCACGAGCGCCGCCACCACGAAGATGATGCCGCGCAACCTTACAAGTGTCCCGAGTACAAAATAGCTAGCCAACCTGCCGGGCGGGGCATCCCGTCTGGCTGCGTTGCTCCTCCATCAAATATTCCCGATATTCTCAGTCGTCGCGCCTTACCAGCCGGGCGCCGCGCTCCGGCATCTTGGCAACCTATTTCGCACTCGGGACACTAGCGCTCGAAGCGGACCTGCAGGCGGAACTGGCGGTACTCGGAGTTGTAGAACGACCCGAAGAGCGGCGAGCCGGTGTTGGCCTGCACGTCGGTCGGGAGGTACGCGCTCAGCGCGTTGTAGGCGCGGACGCCGATCCAGGGCTGCAGCTTGAAGATCTTGAAGCGATGCTCGACACCGAGCTCCAGCCGCGCGTAGGTCGGAAAGCGGAGCTGGTTGCGAGGGCCGACGAAATCGAGCGTCTCGTTCACTGCGGAGTACGGCAGACCCGAGCGCCAGTCGGCGATGCCCAGCAGCAGCCAGCGCGGATTCGGCATCGCGCGCCCGCGCGCAAACAGACGATGAGGGACATCGGCGGCCGAAGGACCGTAGGCGTTGGCGCCGACGACCGGCCACAGCACCGTGTCGAAGTAGTTCGTGAAGGCATTGAGATCGCCGCGAGCCGCCGAACGGGCGTACGAGACGTTGAGATCGAACCCGGGGCCGTGGGTGAAATGGATACCGGCTTCCGCCTCGCGATAGCTCGATCGGCCGGTGCTCGACAGCCTCAACTCCGCGCTCGACGCGGGCTGAACGGGATCGAGAATCAGCTCGTGACGCCCCTCGCGATTGATGACGCCGAAATGCAGCGACCACATCGAATTCAGCCGGTGGTCGTAGGCGAGGTCCCACGTCCGGCTGCGCGGCGTCTCGAGGTCTGGCGCCGTGCGATGCGCGAACCGCACCGCCGGACCAAGCGGCGTGACGCCGTCGGACGCGAAACGCGTGTCGAGCGCGCTCTCGAACGTGTCGAACGTCCCCGCCGCTGACGGCGTGCGCTCGTAGAACAACCCGAAACCGCCGCGCAGCACCGCGCTGCCCGACGCGTCCAACAGGACGGCGGTGCCAACCCGCGGTGTGACGTTGAAGCGATCCACCACGCCATCGCGATCGAGACGGCCGCCGAACTCGAGGTACCACCGGGTGTTCGGCTGATAGCGATCCTGAGCGAACAGCGCCAGGTCCGTGCTGCCGATCGACTCGGTCGACGGCAGCGCGAAGTCGAGACGGCGCGCGAGCGTGCCGTCGGCGCGCTCGATCAGCACCGGGCGGCTGTCGCTGGTTCCTCCGTACTCGCTGTGCAGCACGTCGATGCCCGCTTTGAACAGGTGCAGACCGCCAAGCGCGTTCTGGGATCCGGAGATGGCCTCGACGACCTGATACATCGCCGTGGCGCGGTGCTGCCGGTTGAAGAAGTTGCCGAGCGTCGTGTCGGGCCGCAGGGCCATCGGGGCCGATCCCTGCGGGCTGACGTCGGTCCGGTACTCGTGCACCTGGACGGTCGTCTCGCTGAACAGGTTGTCGGTCCAGAGCGAGCGCTCGGTGACCCCCGCGTGGTTGACGCGCGCGCGGACGTCGACCGTCGCGTCGGGCGGCGTGAACGTACCCAGCGTCGCCCACTGCGTCACGCTCGGGAAGAATCCGCCCGTCCCGACAACCGAATGGCGCGGCGCGAGCGTGGCGTCGACTCGCGTGAACGAGCTGAACCACTTCGTCCGGCGCAACTCGTCCTCGGGCCGACTCGGGACATCGGACGCGGAGTAGCGGAACTGGGCGGTCTGTTCCAGAAACAGCCGATCCTTCAGGATCGGGCCGCCCGTCTCCAGCCGCGGGCCGAAGGAGCCGATCCCCCTGATATCGAACGGTTGACCGCTGCGGCCGAGGCGGAAGGTGGGATCGAGGTTGTTGAGCCGCGTCTTCCAGACGTCGCCGGCGCGGCGAGTCTGGATGACGACGAGTCCTGAGGAGAAACGCCCGTACTCCACGGCATACGGATTCGGCAGCACCGCCACCGAATCGATGGCATCGTCTGGCAGTGATACCTGGGTGAGGCCGGTGGACGGGTCAACCAGCGTGCCAGCGCCGAGCTGCACACCCGCCTGGCTGGGACGGCCGCCTTTGATGCTGACGCCGCCCGGCACTTCGATGATGCTCGCCAGCAATCGAAGCGCCGCCTGAAAGCCGCCACCCGGCGCGTACTGTTCCAGTTCGCGGCCGCCAATCGCGTCGCCCAGTGTCAGCGTACCTTCCCGCGACACGATTGCCGCCGATCCGACGACGTCGACGGTCTGCGAAATCGTCGCAATCGCGAGATCGATCGCGACATCCGTGGTGGTGCCGACGACGATAACAGCGGCAGCCGTCCCCGTCTCGAATCCGGCGAGCGACGCCATCACGCGATAGCGACCCTCGGGCAGCGCGACGATACTGAAGTGACCGTCGCCTTCGCTCAATACCGTCGTGATCTGACGTCCGCCGCCGTCCTGCACCACGACCTGCGCCCCGCCCAGGCGAATCGCGCCGCCCTGTGTGGTGACCACGCCGTCGATCATCCCGGCACGCGCCGGGCGCACCTGTGCCACGGCCGGCGCAGCCGACAACACAATCGCGACCAGAACCGTAATCGTCGGCCGAATCATCTCGAGGGGACATCTCTATTCTACCGGCGTTCTGAAGACAATTCGTGACGATTATGTGACAACGGACCAGATGAGCACTGTCAACAGGACGCCTGTCACGACGTCGACGATGTAGTGATAGCGGCCGACGATGCAGGCGGCTGCGATGCTGCCGGCGAAGAACAGCAGCACCAGACCGAGCCCGGGCATCGCCCGCATGACAGCGAGCGCCGCGGCCAGCGAGCCGGCCACGTGTCCGCTCGGGAAGGTGTTGGCGCGAATCGTCAGGTGCTCCACCATCATCGACGCCGCGCGGTGGACCGAGCGATCGCTCAGCACGGCCTTGCGCTCGACCATCCAGGGCGGACGCGCCTGCACGACGCCGAGCGACGCAAACGATCCGAACTCCGCGGCGGTCACCAGCGTCCAGTACGAGTCGGCGAGCGCGCTCCGCCCTGTCCACGCGAGCGCGGCGAATCCGGCCGGGACGAGCACGACGCATCCCATGTAGACGATTTCCAGGTACGCCAGCAGCGCCCGCGGCCAGTGCGCAAATCGCGTGGCGGGATCGCCGAGCAGGCGGCGATCCCAGGCGATCAACCAGGCCTCGAACGACGGCGACGGGTTCACGAAGAACCTGCCCGACAGAAAATAGCCGGCGAGGATGACGAGCGGCGGCATCCAGTCGCGGACCGCGGGTGCCGCCAGTCGCGCGCCGGTGACGACGGCGACGGACGACAGCAGGCCGATCGCGGTGATCTGGATGCGGCGCGCCGACGGCAGCGGCCGCAGCCAGGCGATCGCGGTCAGGGCGGCGAAGTAGACGAACGACACCCACTCGGACGATCGCACGTCGTGATGCTAACGTATTGAGGAGCCTAGATGATTGACGTTCGGCGCGTGCAGGGCCGGCGCGAGTTCAGACGGTTCGTCGATTACGCCTACGATCGCAATCGGTCTGATCCACACTGAACAGCTCGACGTCGGATGGCCGAACACGAGCGACTGACGCCCCGAAAGAATCCCTTCTTCGCCCACGCCGACGTCGAGCTGTTCCTCGCGTGGCGCGGGAATCGCATCGCCGGCCGCATCGCCGCGATCGACGACCGTCTTCACAACGAACGCCACGGCGACAACATCGCGATGTTCGGGTTTTTCGAAGCCGACGACGGCGCCGCCACACAGGCGCTGATGGAAACGGTGGAGGCATGGGCGAAGGGCCGCGGCCGGGCGGCGATGCGCGGACCGATCAATCCATCGCTCAACGAGAGTGCGGGCCTGCTCGTCGACGGATTCGACAGCGACCCGATGCTGATGATGCCGCACAACCCGCGGGAGTATGCGGCGTTCCTCGAGGCCGCCGGCTATCGCAAGGTGAAGGACCTGTTCGCCTGGATCTACGACGTCGCGGGCGAGCCGCCGCCCGTGATCGCCAGGCTTGCGCAGCGCCTGAGCGCGCGCGAAGGGATCGTCGCGCGGCCGCTGCGCCTGTCGGAGTTCACGCGCGAAGTCGAGCGGCTGCGCACGGTTTACTGCGACGCCTGGGAGCAGAACTGGGGCTTCGTCGCCCCGACGGCGGCCGAGTTCCGCCGGATCGCCAGCGAGCTGAAACCGATTTTCGATCCGCGCTGCGCGGTGTGCGCCGAGGTCGACGGCCGCCCCGTCGCCTGCGCGGTGGCCGTGCCGGACATCAATCAGGCGCTGAAAGGGACCAACGGCCGGCTGTTTCCGCTCGGTCTGATCAGGTTGCTTCGGCGCAAGCGCTACGTGACACAAGTCAGGCTGCTGCTCCTCGGCGTGTCAGCGGCCTATCGACGGATCGGCCTCTATCCCCTGCTCCTCTTCCAGCTGCACCGGCAGCTGAAAGACACTCCGTACCGGCGGGTGGAGTTCTCGTGGGTGCTTGAAGACAATCGCGACATCAATCAGCCGGCAGAACTCGCCGGGGCGCGCCGCTACAAGACCTATCGCATCTACCAGAAGGCGCTGGTAGTGTCCTAGCCTGATGCGGATCGCCGTCACCGGCGCCACCGGATTCATCGGCCGCCACGTCGTCGCGCACCTCCGGGCGCGCGGCGACGACGTGATCGAGGTGGGCCGTCCGCTCCAGCGCGCGGCCATCAGCCAGGCGATCGCGGGCGCCGAGACGGTCATCCACCTCGCGGGTGTGGTGGCCGCGTCGCGTGACGAGGACTACATCGCGGTCAACGTCGACGCCACGACGGCGGTCGCGGAAGCGACGCGCGAGTGCGAGGCGCGGCTCGTCCACATCTCCAGCCTGGCGGCTGCGGGTCCGGCCGGTCCACAGGCGCCGCGAAGCGAAGGCGACCCGCCCGCGCCGATGACGGCCTACGGCCGCAGCAAGCTCGAAGGCGAGCGGGTGGTGTCGGCCATTCCGGGTCTGCGGTGGACGGTCCTCAGACCGGGCGTCGTGTACGGGCCCGGCGACCGGGCGCTACTGCCGCTGTTCGTGCTCGCGTCTCGTGGCGTGCTGCCGAACATCGGACGCGCGTCGGCCGCCTACACGTTCGTCTACATCGCGGATTTGGTGCGCGCGATCGCGTCGGCGGCCGATCGAGGGACGAGCGGCGATGTGCTCTTTGTCGGCCACTCGAAGCCGGTCACCACGCGTGCGCTGCTCGAGGGCGTGCGCAACGCGGTTGGCCACGGCGCGATGATCGTGCCCGTACCGTTGGCGGTACTGAAGCTGGTCGCGCTGCTCGGCGACGTCGGCGGAGCCGTCCGCGGGAAGCCGCTGCCCATGAACAGCCGCCGGTACGCCGAGCTGGCCACGGACGGGTTCGTGTGCCGTGTCGATCGCTTGCGCGACCGCCTGGGGGTTGTCGCGACGGTCGGGCTAGACGAAGGACTCGCGGAGGCGGCCGCGTGGTATCGACGCGAAGGGAGGCTGTAACAGGGCCCGTGCGAAGATCTCCAGCGCACGTGTCAGATGTTCCGGGCTGTGCGCCGCCGAGCAGCTCGCCCGCAGCACGCACTCGTCGCGCGGGCAGCCGGGCGGCACGATCAGGTTCACGTACAGGCCTTCGTTGAGCAAGTACTGCCAGAGCGCGATCGTGCGCTCTTCGTCGCCAGTGAGAATCGGCACGATCGGCGACTCGGTACTGCCGATCGCGTAGCCGAGCTCCTGCAACCCCCGGCGCAGATGGCGGACGTTCGCCCACAGCTGATCGCGCAGCTCCGGATGCGCGCGGACGACGTCCACCGCCGCGGCGACACTGGCGATGTTCGACGGCGAGCCTGACGCCGTGAAGACGTAGGCCCGCGCGAGGAAGTGCAGCGCGCGAAGCTCGGGGTGATTCGACACGCACACGCCGCCGATGCCCGCGAGCGACTTGGAGAAGGTGCCGACGATGAAGTCGACCTCCTCGAGCACGCCCTGATCCTCGGCGCAGCCCAGACCGCTGGCGCCATAGGTGCCAAGCGAGTGGGCTTCGTCGACGAGCAGGTAGGCATGATGCGCGCGGCAGACGCTGACGATGTCGCGCAGCGGCGCGACGTCGCCGCGGATGGAATACAGCCCCTCGACAACGACCAGCCGGTTCGACTCGGCGCCCGGCAGCCGTTCCAGCTTCTTGCGCAGGCTTTCCGGCGAGTTGTGCCGGAAGCCAATCACCTGCGCCGCGGTCTGGCGCGTCGCGTCGTAGATGCTCGCGTGGCTGTCGCTGTCGATGAGAATGACATCGCCCGGCCCGCACAGTCCGCCGACGAGCGACAGGTTCGCCTGGTAGCCGGTGCTGAAGATGATCGCGTGGCGCTTCCGGAACCAGGTGGCGAGCTGACGCTCGAGCTGTTCGTGAATCGCCAGCGTCCCGTTCGCGGTCCGGGAGCCGGTGGTGCCCGTACCGTAATCCACGACCGCGCGTCGGGCCGCCGCGATCACGTCGGGGTGCAGCGTGAGGCCCAGGTAGTTGTTCGAGCCGAACATCAGCGTGGGTCGACCCTGGACGACAACTTCGCAGGGCCCCAGCACGCGGTCGATCACGGTCAGCCCCGGCATGGCGGAGCGGTCCGCCACGGCTGCGGCACGTTGTTCGACGGCGCGGAGTTTGTCGAGTAAATCCACAGCTCTCAGCTTTCAGCTATCAGCTTTCGGCTTTCAGCTCTCGGCTCTCAGCTCTCGGCTCTCAGCGTTCAGCGCGGCCAGCGACGCCCACCGTTCCCGCGTCGCCGCGCGCTGCACCTTGCCGCTGGTCGTCCGCCCGACCGTCCCGCTTGGCACGATCGCGACCTCATCGACGTACAGGCCGAAGAGATCGCCGATGCGGCGCCGCACCATCTCGGTCAGCGACGCCGCGGCCACCGTCCCGTTCGGCTCCACCACCATCACGACGCGGTCCGCGCGCCCGGCTCCGGCGGTGCCGAACGCGACCACGCGGCCGCGCCGTACCCCGGCGAGATCGTCGACGGCCCACTCGAGATCCTGCGGATGGTACTTGCGGCCGTGCGCAATGATGACGTCCTTCGCCCTCCCGCACACGAACAACTCGCCGTCGGCCAGATAACCCAGATCGCCGGTGCGCAACCAGCCGTCCTCGATCGCGTCGCCGGGCTCGTCCTCGTGATAGTAGCCCAGCATCACGGACGGGCCCGACAGCAGAATCTCGCCGACCCGGCGCTCGGGCACCGGTTGTTTGTCCTCGTCCACGATGCGGATTGCATGGCCGGGTAGCGGGGTGCCGCAACTGACGAGCGAGTTCTCGATGCGGAGCGGGCGTCCCCGCGGCGCGAACGTCGCGGCCAGCACATGCTCCGCAAGGCCGTAGCTCGGAAGGAAACTGCTTTCGCGGAACCCGGCGGGGGCAAACTTGCGCGCGAAGGCCGCGAGCGTCGGCGGATGGATCGGCTCGGCGCCACACCCGGCCACGCGCCACCGCGACAGGTCGAGGCCCTCGAGGTCGGCGTCCTTGATGCGGCGCACGCACAAGTCGTAAGCAAACGACGGCGCAAAGCTGATGGTGCCGCCGTGGCGCGTCAGCGCCCGCAGCCACTCGGCCGGGCGCTTCACGAACGTCTGCGGCGGCAGCAACACGCAAGGACGGCCGGCGTACATCGCCCCGAGCGCCATGCCGACCAGCCCCATGTCGTGATTGAGCGGCAACCAGCTGACGCCGACGTCGTCGGCCGCGGTCATCAGGCCCGCGGGTCCGTTGATGGCGTCGATGTTGGCCGACAGGTTGGCGTGCGTGAGCGCCACGCCTTTCGGCGCCGAGGTCGACCCCGAGGTGAACTGGACGAACGCGATGTCATCGAGCGCCGGCAGATCGTCCGGCTCGCCGGGCGGCGCATCGCATTGGTCGTGCGCGATCACCAGCGACAACGACGGGCAGCGCGGGCGCAGGCCGTCGAACGCCGGCACGAGCGCCGCACTCGTCACGACCGCCCTGGCGCGAGCGGCGCGCAGAATGCCGGCGGTCAGCTGGAAGTATCGGGACAGATCGCCGGCGCCCATCAGCGCCGGCGGATACAACGAGGCCGGAATCACGCCCGCCATCGACGCCGCGCACAACATGGTCAGGAAGGCTTCGGCGTCCGCGATGACGAGCGCGACGAGATCGCCGCGGCGGAGTCCCGCCTCGCGCAGCGCACGCGCCGCCCGCATCGACGCGATGCGGATGTCGGCAAACGAGCGAAACGTGTCCGCGCGACCGGCCGCGAAGAGATATCCAGCATCCCCGCGCGCGGCGTCGGCAAGTGCGTCCGGCAGCGTCCGCAATCGGCCCATCAGGCTGTTGGTCGTTCTCCCACGAGACGCGCCACCTGCGCGACGATCTGGGCGACCGTACGCGTGGACGGCACATCGTTCAACGGTATCGAGACGTCGAAGCGATCTTCGAGCTCGGCAACCAGCTCCAGAACCTGGAGCGAATCGAAGCCGAGATCGGCGACCAGATCGCTGTCCATCGTCGGCTCGATCGGCCGTCGACTTACGTTCTTCAGCACGTCTATCACAGTATGTTCGAGGGAGGCCGAGGCAGGCTGAACCATGTATGAAGTGGGTAAGAATATCACCACGCCATACAGAAAAGATAAATTGCGCGGCAGCGGAACAGCCGGATTGCAGAATTGTCGGAAGGCGCTCGATATACTGTGAGGATGTCCGACGGCCTGGATACGCTGCTCGCGCGAATCGATGCCGCCGTGCGGTTGCGCGACGCAGGTGCGATCACCCGGCGCGTCAAGCAGGAGCTGGAGGATGCCATCCGCGGGCACACCGTCCGACTCCCCGAACGGTTTCATCGCGTGCGAACGGACGGCTACGCACGGCGGTTGCTGCACCGCAACGACGATCTCGGCTATACCGCCGTCGTGATGACCTGGGGTCCCGGGCAGCGGACACCGCTCCACGATCACGCCGGTATCTGGTGCGTCGAGGGGGTTGTGTCCGGCCAGATGGACGTCACGCAGTTCGACCTCGTCGACGAATCTGGCGAAGGCTTCCGGTTCGAGGCCCGGGGGAGCGTCCAAGCGTCTGTCGGCACGGCAGGCTGCCTGATTCCACCGTTCGAGTATCACATCCTCGCGAACGCGCTATCGACGCCGTCGATCACGCTCCACATTTACGGCGGCGAGATGACCACGTGCCACGTCTTCGAACCGGCGGGCAACGACCGCTACGTTCGGCGCGATCATCCGCTGTCCTACCAGGAATGACGCGACACTAACAGCCCGTGCGCAAACCTGTCATTGCTGGACTCACACTCGGCGTGCTGTTCACGCTGGGCGCATTCCGCGCGTTCGAGCTCTGGTCGGGACGCGCCCAGACGCTGGCGTCCGCCTTTGCGCGCGCATCGAACCTGGCGTTCATCCTGTCAGAGTACCTGCGGGAATCGCTCGCGGCAGACGACAGCGCGCTGCGGCAGCTGGCGATGCACAGCCGCCGAATCGGCGGCCCGGCGGCGGCGTCGAAGGACTGGGCGCCAAGTCTGGCCTCGGCGCGCGCCGGCCTCCGCCACACCGGCTCGATCTCCATCGTCGACGCGACCGGAACGATTCGTCACTCGACGCAACCGCTCATCGTCGGGCAGTCGCGCAGCGACGATGAGGCCTTCCGCCAGCTCGCCGCCGATCCCAAAGACCGGCTGATCATCAGCAACCCTTTTCCGACAGTCGTCGAGCCCAGAACGTTCGTGATTCCGTTTGCGCGACCGCTGCTCGACAACGATGGCGCGTTTCAGGGGATCGTGGTCGCGGCGATGATTCCGTCCTCGATGCGCAACCTGTTTCAGACGATGGACGTCGGCCGGCACGGCGCCGTCTGGATGTTTCACCCCGACGGCATCGTTCTGTTTCGCGAGCCGTCAGACCCCGATGCGCTGAAGGAGCCGGCCCGCTCGAATCCGATCTTCATCGCGGCAAAACAGTCCAACGGCTCGGGCACGATCGAGACGATCGTGGGCTTCGGGGAACCGGCGATGCTGACGGCATTTCGTTCGGCAGCCGAGCCGCCAATCGTCGTGGCGGTGTCGCTCGATCGCAACGAGGTGCTGCACGACTGGCGCATCCAGGTGGTCGAGTCGGCGCTGTTCTTCGGGGTCCTGGCGGTGATGATGGCCGGGACGCTCGTGGCCCTGCTCCGTCAGAGCGATCAGAAGAGTGAGGTGGAACGCGCGCTCGCGCGGACGCAGCGGGAGGAAGCGGATCGGCTGAGGGCGGCCAACGATCGCCTCGAGAAGGCGCTGCGGCTGGAACAGGAATTCCTCATGACGGTGTCGCACGAGCTCAGAACGCCGCTGACGGCGATCCGCGGCTGGGCGCGGATGCTGGCAACGGGCGCCGTCCAGGGCGAGCAGCAGGCGGCCGCGATTCAATCGATCGAGCGGAACGCGCGCGCACAGACACGCCTGGTGGAGGACCTGCTCGACATGGCCCGGGTCGACGGCGGTACGCTCCGCCTCGACATCAAGGAGGTGAGCCTGCCGGAGGTCGTGCGCGAGGCGGTCGAGACGATGACGCCGGCCGCCGACGCCAAAAACATCCGCGTCGAAACCTCTGTCGACGGGAGCCCGGGCATCATCGCCGGCGACCCCGGTCGCCTGCAGCAGATCGTCTGGAACCTGTTGTCGAACGCGATCAAGTTCACGCCGAACGACGGGCGTGTGGAAGTGCGGCTCGAGCAGGCCGACGGTCACGCCGCGATCATCGTCCGCGACACCGGCGCGGGCATCTCGCCGGAATTCCTGCCGCACGTGTTCGACCGGTTTCGCCAGGAAGACGCCGGCCGCAAGAGGCGATTCGGCGGCCTCGGCCTCGGTCTCGCCATCGTCAAGCACCTGGTGGACCTGCACGGCGGATCGGTCGTCGTGGAGAGCGACGGTCAGGACCACGGCTCGACGTTCATCGTCCGCCTCCCGGTCGGACCTATACTGAACACCGATGGCCACGCCAGCGACCGAAGCGGCACTTGAATCCGCGATCCGGGAGCTTCGCGCGCTCCTCGGCTCGCGCACCAGCGACGCGGCAGCCGTCCGCGAACACCACAGCCACGGCGAGTCGTACCACGCGCCGGCGGCGCCCGACGTCGTCTGCTTCCCGCACTCGACGGACGAAGTCGCGGCGATCCTGGCGATCAGCGCCCGGCGGCAGATTCCGGTCGTCCCGTTCGGCGCCGGCACGTCACTGGAGGGGCACGTCAACGCGATCCGCGGCGGCATCTGCCTCGACCTTCGCGAGATGAATCGGGTCGTGCGCGTCAGCGCCGAGGACCTCGACGCCACCGTGGAGGCGGGCGTCACGCGCCTCCAACTGAACAAGGCGTTGAACAATACCGGACTCACCTTCCCCGTCGATCCTGGTGCGGACGCGACAATCGGCGGCATGGCCGCCACCCGCGCCTCCGGCACCACCGCCGTGCGCTACGGCACCATGCGGGAGAACGTGCTGAGCCTGACCGTCGTGCTCGCCGACGGATCGATCGTCACGACCGGAACGCGCGCGCGAAAATCGGCGGCCGGCTACGACCTCACGCGCCTGTTCGTCGGATCGGAGGGCACGCTCGGCGTCATCACCGAAGTGACCGTGCGACTGCATCCGCTGCCGGAGGCGGTTTCTGCGGCGACCTGCGCGTTCGATTCGATCGCGGGCGCTGTCGATACCGTCATCGCCACGATTCAGCTGGGCGTGCCCGTCGCGCGCATCGAGCTGCTCGACGAGGCGCAGATGGATGCGGTCAATCGCTATTCGAAGACCAGCTATCCGGTGGCGCCGATGCTGTTCTTCGAGTTTCACAGCGACAGCGCGCGACACGTCGCCGATCAGGCCGAAGCGGTGCAGGCGCTGGCGCTCGAGCGCGGCGGCCGTGATTTCACGTGGGCCACGCATCTGGAGGATCGCGAGCGGCTCTGGCAGGCGCGGCATCACGCGTTGTACGCGGCACTGGCGCTCCGGCCCGGCGCCAAGGGGTGGACGACGGACGTGTGCGTGCCGATCTCGCGCCTGGCCGAGTGCATCATCGAAACCAAGAAGGACAATGCCGGCGCGCCATTTCCGATCTGCCTGGTCGGTCATGCCGGCGATGGCAACTTCCATCTGATCTACGTGCTGGATCCGGAGAGCGCGTCGGAGCGGGCGGAGGCAGGACGTCTGAACGAACGGATGGTGACGCGCGCGCTCGCCATGGGCGGCACGTGCACGGGCGAGCATGGTGTCGGGCTGGGAAAGATGAAGTTTCTCGAAGCGGAGCACGGCCCGGCGCTCGAAATCATGCGGACGATCAAGCGCGCTCTCGATCCGGACAACCGGATGAATCCGGGCAAGATGATCTCTGTCGGGGCTGGGGGCTAGGGGCTAGTGAGTGCCCACGCTGAATCTGGATCAGTTGTGGCTGCCACGAAAACACGAAATCACGAAATCCTTTGGTCTTTTTCGTGTCTTCGTGCTTTCGTGGCGATCCTGGCGGCACTGATTCGCTAGGGACACGCTGCATCCCGTAGGGGCTAGGGGCTAGGGGCTAGGTGCATCTTCAGGAAGTCTTTGACGTCATCGATGTTGCTCGCGCGCCTCACGGACGGCGGAAAGTGCTTCACCAACGCCGAATCCGGTGAATAGGCGATCACCGGCTTGCCGTAGCGGATCGCAAGGTCGACTTCAGACGCTGTTCCCGCTTCGCCCGGCAGCGCGACAATCGCCGCGCACGACAACACGTTGATGTGGTTGCGCGATAGATCGTGCGTGCCCTCTGTCCCGCTGTACGGAAGATGCGTCTGGATCGCCAGCTCGACGAACTCGTTCGGGTAGCCGGCCTTCGGCCTCGCGCGATCGGTCTCGCTCTCGCAGGGAATGATGCCGATACAAATGCCTCGAGCTCGAGGACGCTGAGTGAATGCGCGACTGACCGCGGTCATGACACCGCGGCCGCCACCGGTCAGCAGGTTGACGCCCAGCTCGGCGAGCAGTTCGCCGACGGCGCGAGCCGATGGCTCGTGCTCTGAGCTGCCTGAACCGATGACACCGACTGTCAGCGCCGAGAGCGTCGCTGCCATGGCTCATCCTTCGACACCGAACACGTTGATCACGCCAACGCTGCTTCGACGACGCTCACGGCGGACGCCGTCGGGACGATGCGAGTCAGACGGAAACCGGCCTTGCCGAGCAGCGTCCCGTACTCGGCTTCCGTGCGTTCCTGCCCTCCGGGTATGACGAGCATGACCATATCCAGAATCTTTCCCGGATGAGGCGTATCGCCCGCGGGCAGGACCATCTCGACAATCAGGAGCCGCGCATCCGGTTTCATCGCTTTCCGGCAGTGGCCGAGGATGATCAGACACTGATCTTCCGTCCAGTCGTGGATGATGTGCGACAACACGTAGGCGTCGCCGCCGGCAGGAACCGACTCGAAGAAATTGCCCGGCTCGATCGTCACGCGCTCCTCGATACCGCGTGCCTTCAGCAGCCCGGGCGCGCCGCCCACCACGTGCGGGCGATCGAACAGCACACCACGCGGTCCCACATGCCTGGACAGAATCGCCGCCAGCATGTTGCCGGTCGCGCCGCCGACGTCGACGACCGTCTTGAAGCCCGAGAAGTCGTAGGCTGCGGCCACAGCCGGCGGCTCGGCGCCATGGAAACCCACCATGGCTTCACTGAAATTGGACGCGTCCTCCGGGTGTTGCCCCAGGTACTCGAAGATCGGCATGCCGACCGCCTTCTCGAAGCCGGTCTTGCCGGTTTGCAGCGAGTAGAGAATCTCCTCCCAGCCGCGCTGGAACCACTGGCTGCAGAACGCCAGTAGCGTGGCTCGCGCCGACCCGGGGGCGCCGGTCTGGAGCGCCTCGCCGAGGGGCGTCAGCGCGAACCGCTGGGCGTCTCGTTCCGTGAGGACACCGAGGCTGGCCAGCGTCCGCATCAAGCGATGCAGCGACGGCGCGTGCGTACCCGTCGCCACGGCGAGTTCGGCGGCGCTCTTCGGTCCAGCGGCCAAGTGGTCGGCCAGGCCCAGTCTGGCCGCCGCATACACGATCGCGGAGACCCAGGACCCCGTCCCCATCTGGATCAACTGGGCGTGGGGCGGCAAGGCATCGGGACTCTGCTCACGACTCATTCAACACTCCTGAATATGGGGAGCGCGAGGATAGCACGGTAAAATGAATCACATGACGCGTAGACTCTCGGCACGCCGCACTCGATACTCCGCGCTCGCGATCGTCCTGCTGCTCGCCGCCGCCACGGCGCGCGCCAGCGAGCTTTCCGATGACGTCAAGGCGCGGCGCGCGCGCGTGATGGAGAGGCTCGGACCCGACGCGATGCTCATCCTGTGGAGCGCGCCGTCACAGCGCTACTCACTGGACATCGACTACGAGTACCGCCAGGACAGCAACCTGTACTACCTGACCGGTCTGACACAGGAGAACACCATCCTGGTGCTGATGCCGGGCAACAAGACGCAGCGCGAGCTGCTGTTCGTGAAGGACCGCAACCCGGCGCGCGAGCAGTGGACCGGGACGCTGCTGACACTGGAGCAGGCGAAGAGCCAGACCGGCGTCGACCGCGTCTTCCCCGCGAGCCAGTTCGACGAGATCATCGCGGGCTTCCTGAACCGGCTGCCGGTTGGCGGCGACGAGGATCCGATCGACGCGTCACGATTCTACGAGGCGTTGTCGGCCGGCCGCGCGCGCGTCGCGCTCGCGCTCGGTCCCCGTCCGTTGAACGCCGCGCTGACGCCGGAGCTGGAGTTCGCCCAGAAGATCCGCGAACGCTACGTCGGGTTCCAGGTGGCCGATGCCGCGCCGACGCTGAACGCGTTGCGCGCGGTGAAGACGCCGTACGAGCAGCGGATCCTCACCAGGAGCGCGGAGATTTCGGGCGAGGCGCAGATGGCCGGCATGCGCGCCGCCCGCGCGGGCGCCTACGAATACGAAGTGCTGGCAGCGATCGAAGCGGTGCAGAAAGGGCGCGGCGCGGTGTCGTGGAGTTATCCGTCGATTGTCGGCAGCGGACCGAACGCCACCATCCTGCACTACCCGCGCGGCGAGCGGCAGATGCAGAGCGGCGAACTGCTGCTGGTCGACGCCGCCTGCAACTACGGCTACATGGCGGCCGACATCACGCGTACCTACCCGGTCGGCGGGACGTTTTCGCCGCTCCACAAGGACATCTATCGCATCGTGCTGCAAGCCCAGGAGCAGGCGATGGCGGCGGCGCGGCCCGGGGTCTCTCTACAGGACGTGCACAACAAGACGGTCGAGGTGATCAAAGCCGGCCTGCTGAAGCTGGGCCTCATCACCGATACAACGGGCGACCAGTACAAGATGTGGTATCCCCACGGCTCGACGCATTTCCTCGGCATCGACGTCCACGATGTCGGCGACCGCAAGGGGCCGCTCGCGGCCGGCATGGCGTTCACGATCGAACCTGGCATCTACATTCGCCAGAGCGCGCTCGACGCGCTGCCCAGGACGCCGGAGAACAACGCGCTCGTCGAGAAAGTGCAGCCGGCGGTAACCCGGTATGCCGACATCGGCGTTCGCATCGAAGACTCCTTCCTTCTCGAATCGACCGGTATGCGCCGCCTGTCGTCGGCCGTCCCCCGGACCATCGAGGAGATTGAGGCGTTCCTGAAACCTAAAGGCTCCCAATGAATCGGATCCGGTTCTCCGCTCTGCGACGTCCCGCTGCCGCCATTGCGGTCGCGCTCGTCGCGGCGTCGCTCGATGCGGCGCCCGCGCGGAATTTTCTGTGGAAGGCGACCTCGAGGTCCGGCGGGACCATGTACCTCGTCGGATCGGTGCACCTCCTGCCGAAGGACGCCTATCCGCTCAATCCGGCGCTCGAAACCGCGTTCAAGGAATCCGACCTGCTGGTCGAAGAGGCGGACCTCGCCGAGATGGGCGTCAGCGCCCAGATGACGTTTCTCAGCCGCGGCATGCTGCCCTCGAGCACGCCGCTCGACAAGGTCCTCTCGCCCGCCACCTACGCCCTGCTCTCCAAACGCGTCGCCGACATCGGCATCCCGATCGAGCCGCTGAAACTGCTGAAGCCGTGGATGGTGGCGCAGATGCTCGAGGTCATGCAGTGGCAGAAGGCTGGCTACGATCCCGAGCTCGGCCTGGACAAGCACTTCTACGATGAGGCGCAGGCCGCCGGCAAAAGCATTCAGGGGCTGGAGACGCTCGACTTCCAGGTGTCGCTCTTCGACGGCATGACGATGGCCGAGCAGGACCACCTGCTGGCGGAGACCTTGAAGGAAATCGATAGCGAGCAGGCCAACATGGCGAAGCTGATGGAAGCCTGGAAGGCGGGCGACGCACCGACCGTCGAGCGCATCGTGCTGTCGGCGCTCCGCCAGGAGCCGCAGCTGTATCAGCGCCTGCTGGTGGACCGCAACAAGGCGTGGGTCCCCAAGCTCGAGGCGCTCTTCGCCCGCAAAGGTCGCACCTTCGTCGTTGTCGGCGCCGCGCACCTGGTCGGCCCCGACGGTCTGATCTCACTGCTCCGGGCAAAAGGCTACACCGTCGAGCAGATGTAGCGCGGCCACCCGAATCAGCGGGTGGCCACCGTCGCGGGCGCGGCCAAGCTGCCGGCGCGCATCCGCGGTCGCTCCCGCGCACAACTTTCGATGGCCGGCGATGAGATTGAGGTACGGCGCCAGCCACGGCACCGGCAGATTTCGCAGCAGCTCGTCGATGAACGACGCCTCGCGATCGAAGTCGATGTCGAGCGCAAAGCCGGCCGCCACTTTCGGCGCGTCCTTCCTGTCGAACAGCGAAACGATCACACGCTCGACACGCACGCGGCTTTCGTAGAGCTGCAGTTCTTCATCGCTACCGCCCTTCGGCGGCGTGAGACCGCTCTTGAACAGGCGCTCACGCTCGCGGTAGAGGTCGGCGCGCTTCTCGGCGTCAGCCGGCAGCGCGCCCATCTGATCCGGTGCGGCTAGCGGAACCGCCGCGACGAGCGCCTGAGTGACAGAAGCGGCGCCGGCCGGAGCTGTTAAGACCTGGGCCGCGAAAAGTGCTTCTCGTACCAACGGATACTCCGATCGATGCTGTCAACGACGTGCTTTGATTCGCGGATGCCGTGTCCTTCGCGGGGGTAGCGGACCATCACGGCTTCGGTGCCGACGTCCTTGAGACCGATGTAGAACTGCTCCGCTTCGGCAATCGGCACGTCGTTGTCGTTCTCGCCGTGCATCAGCATCGTCGGGGTGTGAGCGTTGGCGACGTGGCGGATCGACGACCGCTGCAGCAGCGTGTCCATCAGGTTGCCCTGATGAGGGTAGACACCCCATTCCATCGCCTCGTACTGGTTGTAGTACGTCATGTAGTTGTAGCTGATGATGTTCGTAATCGCCGCGGTCGGGATCGCCGCCTTGAAGATGTTCGTCTGCGTGATCAGCCACGTCGACAACTGACCGCCGTAACTCGTGCCCTCGACGCCGAGGCGCTCGCGATCGATCCACGGATAGCGTCGCAGCGCCGCGCTGACGCCGTAGAGCACGTCCTGCCCTTCGTTGCCGTTCTGATCGGCGAACACCGCGTCGGAGAACGCCTGGCTGTAGCCGGTGGAGCCGCGATAGTTGACCATCAGCGTCGCCCAGCCGCGTGCTGCGTAGACCTGATTCTTGAAGTTGAAGGCCGGTCCCTGCTGACCGTGCGGTCCGCCGTGGATGTTGACGATCAGCGGGTGTTTCGTCCCGTCGGCGAGGCCGATCGGCTTTGTGAGAAACGCCTCAACCTCGAACTTGTTGTCGTTCGACACGAAGGTGAACGATTCGACTTCGGCCAGCCGCTTACCGCGCAGCACGTCCGCGTTGAGATCGGTCATCTTGCGGCCGGCGATATACAACTGCGCCAGATCGGATGGCGTCGCCAACGTGTAGGCCAGCACCGTCCTCGACATCGAGAAGCCGCCGACCGTTCCGCGCTCTCCCACCACGAGCTCGGGTTTGCCCCCTGCGATCGGCTGGCGATACAGGCGCACGGTGCCGCGTTCCTGCACTGTGAACAGCAGCGCCCGGCCGTCCGGCGTCCATTCGGGCGGACCCTGACGGTTGTCGATCGCGCCCACTTCGCGCCGACTCGTGCCGTCCGCGTTGACGACCCAGGCGTGCGTATCTTCCATCGTCGTCTCACGATCGGTGAGCCCGCGCTTGGTCGCCTGAAACGCCAGCATTTTTCCGTCGGGCGACCAGCGGGGATGGTATTCGTTGCTCTCGGTCGCGCTGAGGCGGCGGATCGATTTGTCCGCGACCTTCATCAGGTAGACGTCGTAGTTGAAGAACTCGTCGTGATCGGTGTCGCGGTTCGTGAGAAAGGCGAGCTCCTGGCCATTCGGCGACCACTCGACCGAATGTTCGTAGAACTCCCCATCGGTCAGCTGCTCGACCCGGCCCGACGCGACGTCGACCACGAACAGGTGAAGCCGCCGGTTATCGTTGAAGCGCGTCATCCCCTCGGCGGCGTCCGGCTTGTAGAGATACCGGGTGATGACGATCGGGTCTCCCGTCGCCTCGGCGGTCTCGGGCCCCGGAACGGACGACACGAACGCGATTCGCTTGCCGTCGGGAGCCCACGCGATCGTCCTGCCGGATCCGGGAAGCGGCGCGTTCGTGCCGCTCAGTTCCGCGAGCCATTTCGCGCCGGATCCGTCAGGCTTCGCCACGACGAGGCCGGACTTGTCGCCAACCCGGCCGCGATACGCAATCCACTGGCTGTCGGACGACCACTCCGGATTCCCGGACGGCTCTTTGTCCGCTCCAAAGCGCACGCTCTTCCCGTCCGCGATCGTCATCACCCACAACTGACCGTACGGACGGCCGGAGCCGTCGTTGTTCTCGACGGTGTAGGCCACACGCGTGGTGTCCGGAGACACTTCAACTCCGGACACCGACCGCAGCTTGAGGAGATCGGCGCTCTGCACGCCGGCCTGCGCGAAAGCGGCAGACGCCGTCGCAAGGACGCCTGCGGCCACGGCGCCGCCGGCGATTGAGAACCGGATACTCATGGTTTGAACTTGCCTCCGTACTCGAGGGGTTGATCGGTGGTCCAGGGGTGATACTGATTCGCGAAATCAATCCGCTCGCCGAGCGGCGGGTGGCTCTCGCGAAAGATCTTGTAGAGCAGTCCCGGACGCGGGTTCGCGAGCGCATCCTGCTGCAGCTTCACGAACGCCGTGCCGGCGCTGTGGTTCGTTTGCGTAATCTCCAATCCGAAGCGATCCGCTTCGTGCTCGAGGTGTCGCGTAAAGGCGAGCTGGAGTGGCGTCACCACGAGGCCAAAGGCCGACATCAACAGGAGCAGAAGCGGCAGCGACGCGACGTCAGCGAGCGACGTGAATCCCCAGCGGCGCCCAAATCGGGCAATCACCGCACCTGCCGTCCGGTACGCCACGTACAAAGATGCCGCGATGATCACGACCGAAAACGCGATCGCCTGCCAGACATGGTGGAGCACGTAATGTCCCATCTCATGGCCCATCACAAACAGCAGCTCGCGATCCGTCATCCGCTTCAGCGTCGTGTCCCACAGGACGATGCGCTTGGTGCCGAACAGGCCGGCGACGTAGGCGTTGAGCGTCTTCGTGTCGACGCTCTTGTTCACCTGATAGACGCGGCTGCCTTCGATGCCGGCGCGGCCGGCGAGCGACAGAATCTTCTGCTCGAGCGCCTTGTCCTGCATCGGCTCGAACTTGTTGAACAGCGGGGCGATCCAGATCGGGGCGACCAGGTTGGCGAGGACGATGAACGGCACGAGCGCGATCGCCGTGTACAACCACCATCGCCGCGGGCTCTTGCGCAGCAGCAGGTACGGCACCCACATCACCAGCGCGCCGACGATGCACGCGACGGCAAGCGACTTCAACGTGTCGCCGAACCACTTGCCGAACGTCTGGTTCGATAGTCCGTAGGCGTGCTCGCGGACGTACTCCGTGTAATAGCTGAGCGGCAGATCGACAATCGTGGTGACAACCGTGAACAGCGCGAAATAGACGACGATCGTGAAGAACCAGTTGCGGCCGATCCGCCGGGCGGCGTTCCGCAGGGAAGCCGACAGGCCGGTCGCGAGCAGAAGGACGAGGACCGCAATCGACCACGCCTGTTCGACGAACCACAGCACGTTGCCGGAGCGGTAGTACCGCATCGCCTGCTCGCTCGGCTCCGGAACGGCGACCGGCGCGGTCTCGTCCTCCAGCACCATCGCCTGGATCCGGAGCGCGTCGGTCGTTCCCGGCGGCGGGGATGTGGGGGGCGGCGGCTGCACACCGGCCGAGCCGGCGGCGAGCGCCATCGCGCACACGAACGAAAGCACCATTGAGGCTGTTATTCTATCGCCCTGCGGAGGGGGGTCTCATGCGTCGAGTGTTGATGGCGGCTGTGGTCGTGACGCTGGCGGGCGCGGGCGCTCATGCGGACGCGAAGCGGTGGTGGTCATTCGTCGAGTCGCTCGCGAACGACGGCATGGAGGGGCGCGACACCGGCAGCCCCGGCCATAAACGCGCCGCGGAATTCGTCGCGGCGGAATTCAAGAAGGCCGGTCTCGAGCCGGCTGGCGTCAACGGCTACATCCAGCCGGTCAAGTTCAAGTCGCGGCGCATCCTCGAGGAGAAGTCGAGCCTCGCACTCGTCCCGTCCGGCGGGGGCGCCGCGAAGCCAGAGCCGCTCACGCTCGGCGAGGACGCCACGATCAGCATGCGAGTCGATCCGGCGCCGTCGCTCGAGGCTCCGCTGGTGTTCGTCGGCTACGGCCTGAACATTCCAGAGCGCAACATCAACGACTTCGGCGGTCTGAATCTGAAGGGGGCAATCGTCGTCTACATCTCAGCGACGCCGAAGTCGCTGCCCGGTCCGCTGCAAGCACACTTCGGGTCGGCGGCCGAGCGCTGGCAGATGTATCGCGCCGCCGGCGCGGTCGGCACCATCAGCATCGCCAACCCGAAGAGCATGGACATCCCGTGGGCGCGCTCGACGCTGGCACGTCTGCATCCGGCGAAAGCGCTGGCCGATCCGTCGCTGCAGGACGGCGCCGGCCAGCAGCTGTCGATCGCGATGAATCCGGCGCACGCCGACAAGCTGCTCGCCGGCTCGGGTCATACGTTCAAAGAGCTCCTGGCGCTGGTCGACGCGGGCCAACCGGTGCCGGCGTTCGCGCTCCCATGGCGACTCAAGGCGACGACGGCGGTCGAGCGCACGGATGTGGAGTCGCAGAACGTGGCCGGTATCCTCCGCGGATCGGACGCGACGCGGCGCAACGAGTACGTCGCCGTGTCAGCGCACCTCGATCACCTCGGCGTCGGCGAGCCGATCAACGGCGACCGGATCTACAACGGGGCGATGGACAACGCTTCGGGGATCGCGGCCATCCTGGAGGTCGCGCACACGCTGCACGAGTCGGGCGTGAAGCCGGCGCGATCGATCCTGTTCGTCGCCGTTACCAGCGAAGAGAACGGCCTCCTCGGATCGCGGTACTTCGCCGCGCACCCCACGGTGCCGGCGGCGAGCATTGTCGCCAACATCAACACGGACATGTTCCTTCCGCTGTTTCCGCTGAAGACGTTGATGGTGCTCGGACTCGACGAATCGGATCTTGGCCGTGACATTCGTGCCACGGCCAAGGAGCTCGGCCTCGGCGTGCAGGCCGACCCCGAGCCGCAGCGCAATCGCTTCGTCCGCAGCGATCAGTACAGCTTTATTCGAGCGGGGATCCCGGCGCTCGCAATGAAGGTCGGCTACGAGGAGAACACGCCGCAGGCCGAGATCGCCAGGAAGTGGACGGCGGAGCGCTACCACGCGCCGTCCGACGACCTGAGCCAGCCGATCGATCTCAGCGCGGCCGGCACCTACGTGCAGGTCGTGGGCAATGTGGCCGTGCGCATCGCGAACCGGCCGGACCGGCCGACGTGGAACGACTCGAGCTTCTTCAAGCGGTTTGCGAAGAGTGGGACGCACTAACGAGAGCTGGCGATGGGGCCGGCGGCCTCGTGTAGCGCAGGCCTTTAGGCCTGCCAACGGCCGCCAGGGCAGCCCTAAAGGGCTGCGCTACTTTCAGCGTGCAATGCGTTCAGTGCTGGCCCTCGCGATCGCGCTTTGTCCCCGCGTCGCGGCCGGACAGGATACTGCGTCAACGGTGCGCGCGCTCGGGGAGACTCTCAAGCGCGAATACATCGACGTCGACGTCGCGGCAAGAGCCGACGCTGCGCTCCAGCGTGGGCTTGCGGACGGCCGCTATGCCGCGGCAGCGACCCCGGAAACGCTGGTGCCGTTGCTGAACCGCGATCTTCGGGATGTCACACACGACAAACACATCTGGGTCGAGGTCGTCCCACCGGCGGCGCAGGCGGTGCAGCCGACACCGCCGAGTTCGTCCGCGGATGCGAAAGCGACGCGGGCCGAAGCCGTGCGCCGCTCTAATGCCGGCGTGCGGCACGTCGAGATCCTCCGCGGCAACGTCGGCTATCTGGATCTGTCGAACTTCTTCCGTCCGGAAGAGGCGCGCGACACAATTGCGACGGCGATGCGTCTGCTCAGCAAGGCGGACGCCCTCATCATCGACATGCGCCGCAACGGCGGCGGGTCGCCGGGGACGGTCGTGTTTCTGCTCGGGTATCTGATCGATGCGCCCGGCGCGACGCTCTTCGAGATCGTCCATCGTCCGCCGGAACCGCCGGACCGCTACGCACTCGACGCGACGCTGCCAGCCGAGCGCGACGGCAAGCGGCCGATCGCGGTCCTGACCTCGGCGCAGACGTTCTCCGGCGGCGAGGGACTCGCCTTTCTGCTGCAGGAGCGTCATCGAGCCGAGATCGTCGGCGAGGTCACGGCAGGCGCCGCGAATCCAGGCACAACCTATCCGGTGAACGATCGGTTCCGGGTCAACGTCCCAAACGGGCGGATCAAGAGCGCCATCGGCGGCGGCAACTGGGAAGGCACCGGGGTCACGCCGGACGTCAAGGTGCCGGCAGCCGACGCGCTGCAAACCGCGCACGACCGGCTTCTACGAACGCTCGGCCGATAAACACCTCTGCTGCTAGCCTTGACAACCCGCCGCCACCTATCGCATCCTCTCCCATCGACAGACGATGGGAGACGCCGTGTCGTATGTACCTGACCTGCTGCCCGGCACGCTGGAGCTGCTGATCCTCAGAACCCTCGCCGGCGGCGATCCGATGCACGGGTACGGAATTGCCCAGCACCTCAAATCCGTATCCGACGAGGTGCTCCAGGTCGGCGAAAGCTCGCTCTACCCTGCGCTGCAGCGCCTGCTGCTCAAAGGCTGGGTCAAAGGCACCTGGGGCGCGTCCGAGAACAACCGCCGCGCCAGGTTCTACACGCTCACGGCGGCCGGCAGGAAACAGCTGGCGGTCGAACGCCGGGAATTCGATCGGTTGATTGTCGCGATTCACAAGGTCCTCAACCCCGCCTAGAGGCCGCATGCGAGATCTACTTCGCCGTGTGTGGTACGTCATCCGACAGCGCCAGTTCGAGCGCGAGCTCGCCGAAGAGATCGAGTTTCATCGCGCGATGGCGCAGCGCGATCTCGAGGAGCGCGGCATGGGCACCGCGACCGCCGACCGAGCGGCGCGGCACCTGCTGGGAAACACGACGCTGGCGCGCGAAGACTCGCGCGGCGTCTGGATCTGGCCGTGGCTGGAAAGCATCTGGCAGGACGCCGCGTACGCGATGCGGAACCTCCGCCGGCAGCCTGGCTTCACGGCGGTGGTGATCGCGGTGCTCGCCACAGTGATTGGACTGCACACGACGCTGGTCACCGTGATCGCGGGCGTCGTGCTGAGGCCGTGGCCCGGCGTACAGGATGCGGGTCGCGTCGTCGCCGTGTATCTGCTCGGTCCGGAAGGCCGTGGCGCCGGGTTCGCCGGAGGACTTCCGCTGTCGGCTTACCGCACGGTTGCCGAGCGGGCGAAATCGCTGAGCGGCGTCGTCGCGACACGTGCCGAAGAGGTGCTGGTCGGAACCGGCGACAGCGCGCGAGCCACGGAGGTACTCCTCGTCACCGGAAACTTCTTCGACGTGTTGGGAATCGGTGTCGCGCCGGGACGCGGCTTCGACCCAGACGACGATCAACCTGGACGCGCGCAACCCGTCGCGGTGCTGGCGTACGACTATTGGCACAGTCACTTTGGCGGCGACCCGGCCGTCATCGGGGCCAACGTTCGCGTCAACGAGGTGCCGTTCACGATCGTCGGCGTCGCGTCCCGCGACTTCTCGAGCGCGGAGCCCGCCTACGGAAAGCAGCTGTTTCTCCCCATGACCGCGGCATCGCAGCTGAAGCCGCACGATCCGCCCATCACCG
>Ga0193696_1000095_pt1 | contig 39407 bp, 33 predicted proteins | sample L3m1metaG_FD_145074 | JGI IMG/M metagenome (GOLD analysis project Ga0193696, IMG submission 145074) | Soil microbial communities from a riparian zone of the East river system, Colorado, United States - L3m1 | ecosystem: Environmental > Terrestrial > Soil > Riparian zone | place: USA: East River... | reverse complement strand
CGGGAAGAACTTACTCAGTGAACCGATGCTCACCCCAACCGGACGCACACCCATCTCCCCCTCCAGTCGGTACTTCAGCTCTTTATCTTAAGACCGTTGACCCTAACCCTCTCCCCGCCAACGGGGAGAGGGAAGGATGCTGCGTCGTATGCAGCGCGCGGCGGAAGAAGGTTCTCGATCGCCTGCGCAATCTTGCGGTCTGTGCGCCTATCTTCCGACGCCGGTAGATGGTGACGCTTCGCGGAAAGCAGAGCGCATCGAATCACAGCATGCTGCACTGATGACGTCGAGTCTATTCGTCAAAGGACACTCGTCATTTCGAAATCAGGGCAGGTCTATTCGCCAAAGGACACTCCTCATTTCGAAATCAGGGTGTGATGACCGGGTTTGATCCCGAAGTTGGCTGTTCTCACGGACGCACCCTCACCGCTGAATACTCGCCCAGAACGGCAGAAACTTTTTCGCCTCCGCCACCCCCTGCTCGGTGACTGCCGTGCGGGTGACATTCACCTTCGTCAGACGGCTCATAGTCTTGAGATGAACGAGCCCCGCGTCGGTGACTTTCGTGCCGCTCAGGTTGAGACCTGTGATGCCGGTCAGCTTCGACAGGTGAGCGAGACCGGCGTCGGTGATCGGCGTGTCGCGCAGACCGACGAAGTCGATGCGCTTGAGCGCGGTGAGCTGCGCGAGCGCATCGTCCGTGATCTTCGTCTCGGCAAATCCGACGAGATGCAGCGCGGGAAGCTCGCGCAGCAATGGAAGGAGCGGCGCGGGATCGCTGTCCTTCGCGAAGCCGACGGCGACGACCTCGCCGCGCTCGATCTGCACGGTCGCTCCGGCGGCTCGTAGTTTCGCGACCACGGGCGATTCCGCCTCCTTCTCACGCGCCGCGGTCGGGGGCGGCGCCGAGGGGCTGGGGATGGAGGGCGGCGCGGGGGCGTTCGTCGTCTCGAGCCGGAACTCCTGATAGTCCGACCGGACGACGCGGTCGCCGTCGTCGCGCAGGTAATAACTGATCTTCACACGCCGCTGCTCCGGGTAATACAGCGCGTGCCAGAAGGTGCGGATCGGCGGGCGCTTCTGATCGGGCCTGGCCGGCGCCTGCGCATCGACGGCCTTGTGGATCTGCCGCAGCGCCTCCTCGGTGATTCCGGCCGGGGTCGCGGCGAGCTTTTCGGTGAGAAATGCGTAGCGCCGGCAGGTGGCCCGGGCGAGGTCGGGCGACGGAGGATTGTTCCCGTCCATGTGCTTATGCAGCGTGAAGTTCGTCATCACCAGCGGATGGCCGGGGTTCTCGATGATGTACTCCTTATTGTGGGCCTCGGAGTACTCCCACACGAACGAATTTCCGAAGCGATCGGCGACGAGATAGTGGACCGGGATGTACTGGTAGTACTGCTTCGTGCGCAGCAGCGCCTCCTTCGCCTCGCCGACATTCGCGCAGGCGTCGAGGAGGAGGCGCAACGTCTGCAATTCGGCGAGACCAGTCGAAGAACTGAACGTCGGCTCGAATTTGTATTTCGTAAAGAGCTCGTCGTCCATGGCGATGCTGACGGTCAATCCCTCGGAGTTCATGCCGTCCAGCACGCCGCTGAGAAGGTCGTACGCGACCATGGCGATCGAAGCGTAGCCGCGGTCGGGATGCAGTTCGACGAGGTACGGGCGGGCCGTGGGGTGGAGCATCCCCGGCTCGAGGAAGCCGAAGTTCAGATTGCCCGTGGAGTAGTCGTAGTCGCGGCTGACGACGCTCTGGCCGTCCGCGGTGGCCTGGCGCGGCAGATGGACGATCGAGCAGCCAGCCTTGAGATTCGTGTACCCGAGCTGGCTGTGATCCCAGGCATCGTCGTCGGGGCGGTGGCCGAAGGCCGCGGCGACGCCGCGCATGCGATCGGCGAGGATCGGAAACGCGCTCTCGATATAGCGCCGCTGGGCGCGGGCGCGAAGCGGATCGGACGCGCGGTCGGCGCGAACCCCGTATCGCTCCATGGCGATTTCCGCGAGAGCACGACCGATCTCTTCATTGGATCCCCGCAGGATGAGATGCCGCACCTCGATGGAGTCGCTGGGACTGCCGGCGATCACGCGTTCCTGCCGTTGGAGCGCTTCGGCCGACAGGGCGAGGAGCAGAGCGATGAGGAGCGTGGCTTTCCGTGAGAACATGACGCCTCCTTTTTCTTCTATTACGGCCGGGCGGCGTCAAAGGTTAACAGCGATTCTGACCACTGGTCAGAAATCTGAACGATGGTCAGCACACTGAGAGAGCGTCATCGCGCGGAGCTGCGTCAGGCCATCCTCGATGCAGCGGCCGACGCCTTCGCCCGTGACGGCTACGCCAGCGTCTCTCTGCGCGCGGTGGCAGAGGCGGTCGGCCTCTCCCACGGTGCCATCTACGGATACTTCAAGGACAAGGACGAGCTGTTCGAAGCGCTGGTGCAACAGAGCTTCGATCAGCTCGCGGCGGAGCTGCGCGCTCTGCCCGGCCGCCGCGGCGATCCGGTGCGCTTTCTCAAGCGCGCCGGCCGCAAGTACGTCGAGTTCGGCCTGAAGAATCCCGGCGCCTACGAGTTCGCCTTCATCCTCCGCCGTCCCGCCGAGGGGCAGAAGCCTCACGTGACGTACGAGCAGCTCCGCTCCGCGGTGAAACGATGCATTGACGAGAAGCGCTTCCGCATTCGCAACGTCGATCTCGCCAGTCAGGCACTCTGGACCGCCGTGCATGGCGTCACGGCCCTGCTCATCCTCCGTCCCGACTTCCCGTGGGCGAAGAAGAAGGCGCTGATCGGATTGGTCGTCGACAGCGCGGTCGAAGGGCTGGTTGCCAACGGATCAGACTCTGCGGCGAGTCAGGCCGCCGATTGAGAATTGTTGCACGGTGCGCGAACACCACGGAGTAGGCCAGCAACACTGACATCCTCGTCAATGTGGGGCCAATGAATTCCCTCACCGTCACCCAGAATTTCGAAGTAGTTTCTTTGCTCGGCCGTGGCATGAAGTAGCCGCGGAAACCAGACCAATGGCACACTGATTGTGCGGCCATCCACGAGAGAAACTATGAGCTCGTCATTGGTGACACGAATTTCCTGAGCTAACGGTTCGACTTCAACCATTGAAATGCTCATACCACGCCTCCAGAGGTTCGTCGTTCTCATTGCTGTAGAAGAAGAACCGATACCCCAAAACTCGACCGATAACTGGCACCGCCGAAGTATAAGCGACGCTGTCCGCGCTGGATTCATCTTACGATAGCGGTTACGGCGTGGTCGGCCTAACTCCTGAACAGGTCCTCGCTGCCTATTTCGGCCAGACCGGCGTGATGACCGCCTGCTGTCCCGGCGTCGGATAGACGACGTTGCCGGGGCAGATTCGCGTATTGAACGGGCGGAGTCATGTCCCCGGTGAAGGCTTCGCACGCGACCGGCCCGAATGGCGCGCCCGGTTTTCCGCTGTGGGTCCATGGGAACGGCAACCAGGCCCAGGCCAATGTCCTCGGCGCACTGGAGAAGCACAAGGCGGAAGGGCTGCGCGACGTCGTGGTGCATTTCACGATGCCGACAATGGAACAGTTGCAGTCGATTGCGCGCCAGCGCATCGGCGTGACGTTCCTCGTGAACGACTTCTACTATTACTACCAGCCGCTCTGTGAGCAGATCCTCGGGTCGGCCGCCGACACCGCGAGTCTCTATCCCGCACAGTGGGCCGAACAGAGCAAGCTCCATTACAGCCTGCATTCCGATGCGAGCGTCACGCCGCCGTCGGCGATGTTCGGCGTGTGGGTCGCCTCGACCCGCAACTATCAGAAGGGATACGGGCTGCCGAAACTGTCGGCCGCGTGCGACACGGCGGCCGTGAAGGGGTCGCAGAAGATCTCGCGCATGCAGGCGATGCGCGCCTACACGAGCGAAGCCGCATGGTTGTATGGCCGCGAGAACAGCATCGGCTCGCTGCAGAACGGATATGCCGGCGATCTCGTCGTCCTGTCCGCCGACCCGCTCGTGTGCGTATCGATGAATCCGGGATAGACGGCCGCGCCCGGGCTGATTCGAGAGGGCACTGATCTTTCCGTCGGTGATCTGGATCGACGAATAGATGGTGTTCGAAGGATCCATGCTGTGGACCGCGTTCGATGCATTGAACGCGATCGTCCCCGGCGGCTGCCATAGCGGAGATGACTCCTGTGCCCCGACGTGCAGTGAAGCGAGGCTGGCGAGAATCAGCAAGGAAACCGTTCTGCGGATACGCATCGATGACCTCCGTTGTCACGAGACCGGGGAGCCTGATGGATTTTTTTCCACCTGACGAACCCCGGCGCAGCCGAAGACTTTTTCACGCGGCGGCGGATGGATCCCTTCGAGCCGGATCAAGCCGGCTTCAGCCTGGCGAACGCCGTCTGGCTGATGGAGCTCTCCCGCCTCGTCTATCGGCGCGACCCGTCCGAACCGGATCCTCATCCAACCCCGCGCCGGAGATTCCTCGAGCCACTGGGGCTCCAGGAGACCTTCTTCAGCAGAAAGGACCTGACGGCCGACACGCAGGCCATTCTGGTGCAATCGACGAACGCTCCGGAATGGGCGGCGCTGGTCTTCCGCGGCACGGAACGGAACGCGACCGACCTGATCGCCGATCTTGCGCTCTCCCTTCCACTCATCGGCAGCGGCGTCGTCGTCCACAGAGGGTTCAGACATGCGCTCGACATCGTCTGGGACGACATCGAGCGGGCACACGTGGGCGTGGAACGCAGCCTCTTCGAGGATCCGGAGCCGCCGCCGTTGCTGCGCGCCACGAAGATCGGGTTCGATCATGCGCCTGTGAATTATGTGGACCGGCTGATGTAGCCCCTCCCCCAACAAAATCCCTCCGTCGCGCGTTGTCCCTGATGTGGAAGATGTGCTGATGAGCGCACCCGTCACGCCAGCCGGCGCCGATCGCGAATGGCTGGGACGGTTCTTCGATGCGCGGCACGCGATCCTGATCCGGTTTGCCCTGCGCGTCTCGCACGATCGCGACGAGGCGTTCGATCTGGTACAGGAAGCGTTCGTCCGCGCGCTGAACGACATCCGCCGCGTGCCCGCGGGCGACGAGCCGGCGACGGCGTGGATGTATCGCGTCATCACGAACCTCGCGCGTGACCGCTATCGCCGGCGGCGTGTACGCGAGTTTGCGGCCGCACTGATCGGCCGGCGCAAACAGACCGCCGATCCGGCGGAGGCGATCGTCGGCACGCAATCAGTGCGGAGCGCGCTCGCCACGCTCCCTCCGCGGCAACGAGCCGTCATCGCGCTCTGCGAGCTCGAGGGGCTCTCCACGAAGGAAACGGCGGCGGCGCTCGCGATCCGCGAGACGACGGTGCGATGGCACCTCAAACAGGCGAAGGAAAGACTCGTGATTCTGCTCGGAGACCAGCGATGAACCTGAACGAAATCCTCAAACGGTACGATCCGGCGCAGGAAGCAGGCGAAGCCGACGTCGCCCGTCTGCGCGAATCGATCATGACCTCGCCGCGTAAGCCGCCGCGGACGGCGAGACGCGCGGTGCTCGCCTGCGCGCTGCTCATCGTCGTCATCGCCGCCGTGGTCTCGCTCCGCCACGACGAGCCGCAACGGCCCGCGCCGATCGTCCGCAAGGCGCCGATCCATCAACGACCCGAAACGCGCCAGCTCCAGATCACAGCGCCCGGCGGCACGCAGTTGATCTGGATCTTCAACGATTCGATGTGAGGACACGAACATGCGACACACGACACTGCTCGCAATCACGATTGCAATGACGCTGGCGACCGCCGCAAAGGCGGAGCCGCCGACCCGCTACGCCGACTGGCCGAACGGTCCGGTGAAGTGGCTCATGACGGCGGAGGATCACCAGGCGTGGCGCGCGATCAACAACGACGCCGCGGCGCGCGACTTCATCGCTCTCTTCTGGTCGCGGCGCGACCCGACGCCGGGCACCGCCGAGAACGAGTTCCGCGACGAGTTCGATCATCGCGTCGCGGTGGCCGACATCGTCTTCAGCCGCGATACGCGCCTGCGCGGCGCGCTCACCGATCCGGGCCGCGTCTTCATCATCCTCGGGCCGCCGGCCTCCATCGGCCTTCCCGCGTACGACGGCAGCTCCACTCCCTCAGGTCAAAGCGGCGGCTCGGTGCCTCAGTCGATCGGCACGTTTCGCTATTCCAATCCGACCGCTCTCCACCTGGCCGACGGCCTCCTCCGCTTCGTCGCACTCGGCGGACCATACGTACTGTCACCCCTCGGAAATTCGTATGGAGCGTTGCAGGACGCGAGCAAACGGGCGATCGTCAATCCGGCGTTGCGCGCGGTTCCGCCATGGGCTCCCGCCGCTCCGGCCTGGCAACGGTTTCAGGTCACGCTCGTCCACGCTTCTTCGACACGCGGCCGGGAACGGGTCGAGATCCTTCCGCCGGGCGTGACCAGGGCGATCGATGACGTGCGCGCGCTGCTCCCCTGGAAGACCTACAAGGTCATCGACGCCGTCACGTTCAGCGCCCAGAGCGCGCAGCCGGCGACGACCACGATGCTGGCCCAGACCGGCAAGCCGTATCGCGTCGTGCTGCGATTCACCGCCGAGGGGGGCGCGAGTCTGAACGTCTCGCCGTTCCAGGTCTCGCGCGAAGGGAACGAGATCCTGTCGACCACGTTTGGCATCAAGCCGGGCGAAACCGTGTCGGTCGGCGCATCGCGCGGCGGAGAAGCGAAGGAGGCACTACTCTTCTTCGTTACATGGATCGCGGACTGACGATCGTCATCCCCACCTTCAACACCGCGTCGATGACGCTCGGCTGCTGCCGCGCCGTGCTTGCGTCGATGCCGGAGTCGACGGAGGTGATCGTCGTCGACGACGGCTCGACGGATGGAACGGCGTCGATGATGCCGGCGGAGGTGCGGGTGGTGCGGCTCGAAATGAATCGCGGGTTTGCGACGGCCGCGAATCGCGGCGTGGCCGAAGCGGGCGGCAAGATCATCCTGCTGCTGAACAGCGATGCGGTCGTGCAAGCGGGAGCGTTGCAGGCGTTCGTCGATGCATTCGCGAGTGATGCGCGGCTCGGCGTCGCCGGAGCGCGGTTGCTGAACGAGGATGGGACACCGCAGTGGAGCGGCGGACCGACGCCGACGCTCGCCTGGATGGCGGCGGCGGTGAGTGGACTCGGCCGCCACGCGAAGCGATTTCGACGCAACAACGGACCTCGGAAGATCGATTGGGTCAGCGGCGCCGCGATGGCGTTTCGCCGCGAGGTCTGGAACCCGCTGAACGAGACCTTCCTCTTCTACTGCCAGGACATCGAATTCTGTCTCCGCGCATCGAAGGCCGGCTGGGACGTGCGCGTCATCGATGAAGCGCGCGTCGTCCACGGGCTCGGCAAAACGATCGGCGGACAGGACCGCGAAACGCTGCGCCGCGATCTCCTCACCTGGGGAAAGTCGCACTACGGCCGCGCGTGGTGGCTCTTCGCGCGCGTCGTGCTCAGAGTGTTTCGTAGAACGTGAGCAACTCGCGCGCGAGCGTGTCGCTGTCGTATCGCCGGGCGACATTCACGCGAGCGGCGGCGCCGAGGCGCGCGGCCTCGACGGGATCGCTCAGGAGACGCGCGAGCGCGGCCGCGAACGAGTCGACTTCGTCCGCGATCAGCACGTCGCCATCGTGCTCGATGCCGCCCGCGCCCAACGTCGTCGCAACGATCGGTTTGCCGAGCGCCATCGCTTCGAGGACTTTGATCCGCATCCCACCGCCGGAGAAAAGCGGCGCGATGATCACCGCCATCTCGCGCATGAACGCCTGCGCGTCCGGAACATTGCCGCGGAGATCGATCGGCCTGCGTCGCAGCCACTCCGGCGGCGAGCTGCCCGCGATCGACAGCCGCGCCTCGGGCGCCCGTTCGATCACGCGCGGCCAAAGCTCGTCGATGATCCACTTCACCGCTTCCTGATTCGGCAGAAAGTCGAGCGAGCCGATGAAGCCGACGGTGTTCCGCTGTCCGCTGTCCGCCGTCTGCTGTCCGACCAAAACGCCGCACGGCACGACATGCATCGGCCGCGTGCATCCGAGCTCGCGGAAATCACGCGCGTCGTCTTCGGAGACCGGCACGATCGCCTCGACGTCACTCATCGCGCGCAACTCGTATGCGCGCAGCGACGATGCAACGCGCCGCAGCGCAAGACGCCGCAGCGGATTGCGCTCATTGCGCGCGAGTCCTTCCCAGATCCGGAACTCGACGTTATGCGACCGAAGCACGACCTTCGCGTCGCGCACCTCGTCCGCGTACGGCAGCATGAACGGACTCTCGATCTGCACGACGTCGGGTTTGAACTGCCGTAACGCGGCGACGAGCGCATCGCGATAACGCCGCGAGATGAAGCGCGCAACGACATACGGCACGCGCATCGAAGGCATCACAAAACGCGACGTGTCGATATCGACCGCTTCGATCGGCAGCGGACCAGCTGCGACGCCATGATGCTTCCGCGGATTCAGCGACAGGATCTCCACCTCCGCGCCGCACGCCGCGAGCGAGCCCGCCAAACGCGACATGGCGACGCGTCCGCCGTCAGTCGGCGGCCAGGGAAGTCGCGGAGTGAGGATGAGGATGCGCAATCGAAAGCGACACGTTACCTGATACCCTTCTCCCGTCCGCGATCCTGGTCCAAAGCGCGTGAACGTCCTCCTCCTCTCCTCCCGATTTCCCTGGCCGTGCTTCACCGGCGACCGGCTGCGCGCCGCCATCTGGCTGGCCGCGCTGGAGAAGCATGCGAACGTCGCGCTCGTCTCCCCCGCCGGCGATCTTCCCGCCGATGCACCACGCGTCCATTTCTACCCGGCCGCGTTCTCGCCGGCGCGAGGCATCGCCGGCGCGCTCCGCGTCCTCGGCGGCGCACCCGCACACGCGCTGCTCGCGGCTCCCTACGACTGGGCGGGTGCGATCGCGCGCGCGCAAGACGACCTCGTGGATTTCGACGCGACCGTCGTGTTGCTGTCGCGACTCGATCCGTGGGTACGCGGCTCGCTGCCCGACGGCCTGCACGTCCTCGACGCCATCGATTCGCTGCGCGGCAGCATGCTCGAGCGCTCGCGTGAAGCGTCGCCGCTGACGCGCTGGTTCTGGCGCGCGGAGTCGCGGCGCGTTGCGCGCGCGGAGCGGGACGCCGTCTCCGCGTACGACCGCGTCGTCGTGGTCAGCGCGAACGACTCCGTGGAGCTCGACGCGTTGGCGATCTCCAACGGCGTCTCCATCGCGCCGCTGCACGGCGCGCCGCGGACATTCGACTTCGGCTTCTGGGGACGCCTCGCCTACTTCGCGAACGCCGACGCCGCGTCGTGGCTGCTCGACGACATCTGGCCCGCGATCCGCGCGCAACGCCCCGACGCGACGCTGGTGATCGCCGGCGCCGACGCCCCCGCGCGCATCCGCGCGGCGCATGGCCGCGACGGCATCACGGTGCAATCGCCGGTCGACGACATCGCGCTCCTCGCGCGCCGCATCCGCGTCGCACTCTTTCCCGTCCGCTACGGCACCGGGCAATCGAACAAGGTGCTGGAAGCGGCGGAAGCGGGCTGCGCGATCGTCGCCACGACCACCGCCATGCGCGCGCTGCCGGAGCTCGAGCAGCACGCGATAATCGCGAACGACAGCGCGGCCTTCGCCGCATCCGCTTTGTCCGCGACAGCAGCCAGCGGCGCCGCGTTGCGCACCGTCGTCGAATCGACCTACGCGCGCCAGACCACGCTCGATCGTCTCGCCACGATCATCGATGGTGAGGCGGCGGCATGATCCGCCCGAGCTCGAAGGAGCGCGCGCTCCGCGTCGTCGTCCTCATCGCCGGCGATTTCCTGATCGGATGGCTGGCGCTCTTCGCCACGGCGAAGCTGCTGCCGCCGCCGTGGAGGTTCGACCTCGACGTGCCGATGGTCATCCTCTTCGCGCTCTCGCTCGTCGTCGCGCTTGCGCTGAGCGGTTTCAACAACGACCGCGTCACGCCGCGCACGCGTCCCTCGATCGTCACCGCGCTCGTGATCCAGGCCGCGCTCATCGCCTTCGGCGGCGTTGCTCTCGCGCGCCCGCTGCGCCGCACGGTGTTCATCGCCGTGCCGCTGCTCGAGCTGCTCGCGGTGCCGGCGTGGCGCCGCCTGCTCCGCGCGATCGCGCCGATCCGTCCGCGCGACACGATCCTCGTCGGCGATTCTCAGGACGTCGACGAAGCGCTCGACGGCCTGCGATTGATCGGCGACCGCCGTATCCGCGTGATCGGCCGGATGAGCGGCGCGCTCGATGCGGCGCAGCTCCGTGAGGCCGAGGAAGTGATCTGCGTCTCGCCGAACATCGACGCGCGCGCCCGGCTCGAGCTGCTGCGCATCCGCGGTCCACGCGGCTTCCTCATGCTCGCCTCGCACGCCGACGCGCTGCTCGCCTCGCGCATGCTCGGCTGGATCGGCGATCAGCCGCTGGTCGAAGTCGGCATCGGCTGCGGCTACGGCATCAGCGGCGCGGTGAAGCGGTTCATCGACGTCACCGGAAGCGTGCTGTTGATGATCGTGAGCGCGCCGCTGTCGCTCCTCGCCGCGATCGCCATCAGGCTCGACGACCGCGGCCCCGTGCTCATCCGCCAGCAACGCGTCGGCCTCGGCGGCGAGCCGTACGGCATGTGGAAGTTCCGCTCGATGGCGGACGATCGCATCACGCGCATCGGCGCGCTGCTTCGCCCCTATCACCTCGATGAGCTGCCGCAACTGCTCAATGTGTTCAGCGGCGACATGAGCCTCGTGGGGCCGCGGCCGGAGCGCCCGGAGCTCGTCGCCGAGATCCTGCGCGACGTCCCCGATTTCGATCTCCGCTGCCTCGTGCGCCCCGGCATCGCCGGCCTGGCGCAGGTGTCGGCGGAATACGAGACGCGCCCCGAGGTCAAGCTGCGCTACGACCTGATGTACATGTGCGACTGGTCGGTGTGGCTCGATTTCAGGCTGATGCTGCGCGCGGTTTCGACGTCACTCGCCGGCACGGGCCGCTGAATACAAGTCCAGGTAATTCTTCGCCGCATCCTCGGCCGTCGCGATCTCGCGCGGGATGGTCACCGGCTCGTTGCGATTGATGACCTCGGCCAGTCCCTCCGCCCCCGCTTCGAGCGGCACGAGCCATCCGCCACCGTGGCGCCGGATCCGTTCGCCGAGGGCGGCGTAGTCGAAGGCCGCGACCGCGGCGCCGGCGTGCCACGACTCCGACAACGCGAGCGAGAACGATTCGTCGAAGATCGACGGCAGGACGACGCGTCCGATGCGATGCCGCGCGAGCAGCGACGGCAGCGTGCCGGCGCGGTAGTAGCCGTGGATGACGATGTTCGGCACGCGGCGCAGCGCGCGGAAGATCTCTTCGTCGCCGCCGCCGAAGACGTGCAGCTCGCGATCGAGCGAGCGCGCGAGGTCAGGCAGGAGGTGCGCGCCCTTTTTCCGTTTCACCGCACCGGCAAACGCGATCGCGTCGCCGCCGCCGCTGACCGGCGTCGCATCGATCCCGGGCTCGATGATCGGACCGTCGACGCCGCACGCATCGCGCCGGAACCGCGAGGGATAGATGACCATCGCCGCGGACTGGAGCAACTCGCGCGTGGCGGAGGAGTCGTGCACGCTGACGAAGTACGGCACGCCCAGCTGCAGGATCTCGGCGACGTTCACGCCGTACGTCCCCTCGATGTGCAGCAGCTTCGCGCCCGTGATGTCGAGCGCCTGGCGGAGCGTCATGGCGCGGTCGCCGTCGAGCAGTGCGACGCGACGGTAGCGCCGCTCGACCCGCAGCCGCGCCTGCAGCTGGACGGCAACGCCGCCGATGCGCGGCGCAGCGCTCATCGCGCAGTAATTGAGGATCGACGCCTTGCGGATCGGCATCGGGTCGAAGCGGAGCGCCTCCTCGATGCGCTCACCCGCACGTCGCAACGCCGAGGCAACGCCTTCTCCACGAACGACCGCCGCGATCGTGCGAATCATCGCAGCACCGATCGATACACGCGCTCGATCTCCTCGGCGTGTTCATCGGCCCGCTTCGGAACCGGCAATCGCGAGGACCAGCAATCGATGATCGACGGATCGTCGATGAGCCGCCGGATGCTCGTGCGCAATGCCGCGGCATCACCCGGCGGCACGAGCTCGGCCTCGGGCAGTTCATCCAAAGCGCCGCCCGACGTCGCGATCACCGGCACGCCGCACGCCATCGCCTCGCGCGCCGCGAGTCCGAACGATTCGAGTCCGATCGACGGCATCAGCAGCACGTCCATCGACGCGAAGACGTTCGGCTTCTCGCTTTCGGCGAAGCCGCTGAACACCTGCAGCGTCGCGTCCGACGGATCGATCCCGCGCATCGCTTCGATCGCGACGTGCAGTCCCTTGTGCGGCGAGTTCCCGCCGACGTAGCCGAAGCGGATCGGCTTCCGCGCCGGCGTGCGCTGCTCGCGCGAGGCACGGATGGCGACGCCGTACGGGATGACGTGCAGATTTGCGAGCGGCCCGTAATCGTCCGCGATGGCATTCGAGCCTGCGATGTACGCATCCGCCTTGCGAAGCGCGGAGCGTGCGGCGAGTCTTCGGATCGCGTGCAGCAATCGATTGCCCGGGAGGCGCGTCAACGTCGCGCAGTTCGCGCACTTCGCGGGCGCCGGTCCGCTGCATCGCTTCCCATGGCGATCGAAGCGATTCACGCGCGCGCACTGGAACCACCAGTCCTGAATCTGCAGCACGACCGGGATGCGCAGCCGCTTCGCCACGCCCATCAGCGAGAACGCGTGACCGGCGAGGTGATGCACGTGGAGCAGATCGGGCGACTCCTCGCGGAGAAAGCGTTCGAAGTCGCGCTCCAGTTTGCGATCGGCGATCGCGTTGCGCCGCAGCGGATTGCGCGCGGTGAAGTTGTTCCTGATGCGTCGCACACGCACGCCGTGAACATCCGTGTCCGACGTCTCGCCTTCCGTCCGCGTGTAGACCGCGACGTGATGCGACTCGCGTTGACGCTCGACGAGCCAGTACGCGTAGAGCGCCGGCCGCGCGTGCTGGAGCGGCGGATAGCCGTGCACGAGATGCACGATGCGCAGGCTGCCGATCCGCTTGCGCACCTCCACGAGCGGATCGCGTTTCATGAACGCCGCGATCGTCGCCATGTAGCGCGGATGCAATCGCGTCAGCGTCTGCTCGCCCTGTCGCATCTGCTGCACGCGCGATTCGCCGAAGCTGCGATGCCCCGCGTGGTAGATGAACGTCGCGTCGTCGCACGCGTGCAGCCAGCCGCGGGCGAGCGCGCGCATGCAGAAGTCGTTCTCCTCGCCGTATCCGAGGCCGAAGTGCGCGGCGTCGAAGAATCCGATGTCGTCGAGGAGCGCGCGGCGGATGTAGAAGCAGAAGCCGACGCCGGTCGGGAGGAGCGGATACGCGCGTTGCGACACGCGCTCGACGTGCTGCGCGAACGCGTCGACGTCGTTGTTCGACGGCATCGCGACCGAGCAGATCGTGGCGTCGTTCGAGAGCGGCGTGGCGGTGCCGATGTCGGGCGATGAGTACGCGGCGGCGATCAGTTTTTCCAGCCAGCCCGCGGTGACGATGGTGTCGCTGTTGAGGAGGACGATGTCGGAGGTTGATTCGCGCATGCCGCGGTTGGCGCTGTGCACGAATCCGCGGCGTTCGTTATTGCGGAGCACGATTCCAGTGGGGGGACTGACGAGTTTTTCCACCGCCTCATCCTGCGGCCCATCCAACACCATCACCACCCGATGCCTCTCCAGATCCGTGTGCTTCGCCACGCTCTCCAGGCATCGCCGCAGATCCTCCGCAGCGCCGTAGATCGGGATGATCACGTCGACCGATCGCGGCCTTTCCGCAAGCACGCGTCCCGCGCCGCGCGTCCAGTCGAGTGGTTGTCGAAACACGAGGGGCGATTGTAGAGTGCCGCGTGTCCATGTCGGTGATCGAGCGCCGCTACATCGCCGGCCGTCCGCTGCAGTTACGCGAGGAACTGCGCGACCTCGCGCGCAACGCGGCGCTGCTCTACGAGCTGGTGCACCGCGACCTCACCGTCCGCTACAAGCGCTCCGTCCTCGGCTTTCTCTGGACGATGCTCCATCCGCTGCTGCTGATGCTGATCTTCGTCGTCGTCTTCTCCGCGATCTTTCGCGGAGGCTTGCCACACTACGAAACGTACTTTCTCTCCGCGTACATCGCCTGGAACTTCTTCGCGCAGACGACGATGAACGCGATGGCCAGCGTGGCGTGGAACGGCCTGCTGATGAAGCGCGTGCGCGTCCCGCAGTCGATCTTCACGCTGTCGACCGTCGTGTCGGGACTGGTGAACGTCGGCCTCTCGCTTCTCGTCCTCTTCTCCATCATGCTCGTCGTCGGCGCGCCGCTTCGCGCGACGCTCTGGTTCCTGCCGGTCAGCCTGCTGCTCGTCGGCATCTTCAGTTTCGGCGCCGCGCTCGCGCTCACCGCCGTGTCGATCTTCTTCGGCGACGTGCGGGAGATGATGCAGGCGGCAATGCCGGCGCTGATGTACCTCACGCCGATCATCTATCCGATCGAGATCGTCCCCGACCGCTACCGCTGGCTGATCAAGCTCAACCCGCTCGTCTACATCGTCGAGATCGTGCGCGACCCGATCTACTACGGCATCATCCCGTCGCGCGACACGCTCCTCGTGGCCACGGTCGTCTCCGTCGGGACGCTCGCCTTCGGCTGGATGATCTTCCGTCACAGCGCGTCGCGCTTTCACGCACACCTATGAACGTCGTCGAACTGCAGGGCGTGAGCGTCCGTTATCGCGAGCAGAAGATCCGCAGCCTGAAGGAGATGGTGGTGCGCGGCCTGACCGGACATCGCCGTTCGGGTTTCTTCTACGCGCTGAACGACGTCTCGCTGACGATCCATCACGGCGAAGCGGTCGGCATCATCGGACCGAACGGCGCCGGCAAGTCGACGCTGCTGCGCGTCGCCGCCGGCATCATCCCGCCGTCCGTGGGCGTCGCCATCAGCCGGGGGACGGTTGCGCCGGTGATGGAGCTCGGCACCGGCTTCGAGTCGGAGCTCTCCGGCCGCGAGAACATCTTCTTCAACGGCGCGCTCCTCGGATGCACGCGCGCCTACATGCGCTCGTGCGCCGACGAGATCATCGCGTTCTCCGGCATCGAACAGTTCATCGACGCGCCGATCCGCACGTACTCGACCGGCATGGTGGCGCGCCTCGCCTTCGCCATCGCGACGGCGATTCACGCGGAGACGATCCTGCTCGACGAGATCCTCGCGGTCGGCGACGCGGCGTTCCGCACGCAATGCCACGAGCGGATCGCGCGCTACGTCCGCAACGGCTCGACGGTCGTCGTCGTGTCGCACGAGCTCGAGCCGCTGGAGAGCCTCTGCACGCGCGCGGTGTGGGTGGCGGGCGGACGCATCGTCGCGGACGGCGCGGCCTCGGACGTGATCTCGCGCTACCGCGGCGCTTCCCAGAGCTCCGCCGCCTCGTCGGCGTAGATGCGCCTGAAGCCGGGCGGCGGCGGACACTTGCGCCGCGAGATCAACATGTAGCGCGTGTTCGCGGGCATCGACGTGTACGGGCCGACGACGTCGCCGCGCAGGTCGTCGCCGCCGTAGTACTTCAACTCCTCCGCGCCGCAGACGTAGATCGGACCGCGACCGCGATGCTCGAGCGCGCGGAACTCGGGGATGTGTTGCTCGAGGTACACGCGGCGCTCCGCCGCGCTCCGCGGCGGCAGTCCCTGCTTCATCACGCGATAGCCGGCGTACGCGAAACCGGGAAGCGCGACGATGAGCGAGACGATTCCGATGTGCTTCACGCGCGGCGCCACGGCGGTCGCCGCAACGACGCTCACCAGCGGCAGCAACGGCAGCAGATACCGCGAGTCCTGCGGCAGAAACGCGAAGATCGCGATGTAGACGACGCACATCGCGCCGATGAACGCCGCCTTCCTGTCGAATCTCGCGGCGATGAACGTGATCACGAGCGAGACCGCGAACAGCGGCGAGTAGGGCGGCTGCCAGTTCAACCGCGCGCGGTCGAACGTCATGTTCCAGAAGACCCGCCGCACGTTCGCGTTCGGGGCGGGCAGGTGATGGGTCCAGATGGTTGAGCCGAAGAAGGGAAAGACCGGATTGCCGGTCTGCCAGGTGATGAAGCCGTACATCGGGATGACGCCGGCGGCGAGCCCGAGGAGATATCGCGGCGCATTGCGCCACGCGTAAATGAGTCCGGCGAGCGCGAAGTAGCCGCCGAGGTATTTCACGCTGCATGCGGTGCCGAGGAGGAATCCGGCCAGCGCGAATCGCTCGCGATCGAGGCAGTAGAAGCCGGCGGTCACGAACAGCATGAGTGCGGCGTCGACATGCGTCACCGAGCCGATCTGCATCACGATCGGATGGCCGATGATCAGCGCCGCCGCGAGCAGGCCGCCGCTCCGCCATTTGAGGACGATTCCCGCGACGAGCACGACCTCGAGCGCCGCGACGAGATGCGTCGCGACGTCGCCGAATGCGAGGAAAACCGGCACGCAGAGCGCCTCGTGCAGAAGCGGAAAGACCGGAAAGCGAAGCTCGCCGAAGAATCGGATCGCGCCGGAGCGCGCGATCGCCTGCACCGTCGGAAGGTGGTAGAGCGTCTCGTCGAACGCGATGGGCGGATAGAGCGCGAGCGCGATGAGCGGCAGCGCGGCGAAGAGCAGCTCCCAGCGCAAGCGCGTCGGCCGCAGCACCACCACCGCGATCAACGCGACCGCGAGGAAGACGATCGGATGCAGCGCGCCGGCGATCCCGAGGAGGATGAAGAGCTGCCCCGCCACCGCGAGGGCGAACGTCGCGCGCAACGCGAACGACTCTGATGGGAGGACCAAGCGGAGGGGATTATGGCGGAGTCCAGATTCACTCCGCGGCCGCGTTCTGCGCCGCTGCGCGGATGGTGGCCACGACAATGCGGATCTGGTCGTACGAGATGGTCTCGCACAGATCGCCCACGACGGTGGAGCGCGCCCGGCCGGTCCGTTCCATCACCGCTTCGATCGTGCGGCCCTCCTGGAGGAGACGGATCGCCTCCGTCTTCGCGGCGGTCGTCCGCGACGTGCGCGGGCGCTCCCGCGGTGGTCGAGCTTCAATGACCACATCGCGCTCCAGATCGTGGGCAGCGCAGTGCGTGTCGATGACCTGCAGCAGCTCCGCGCCATGCTCGCGGAGCCGCACCTGGCCGATTCCGCTGACGGCACGCAGCCGTTCGGTCGACGACGGCCGTATCGCCGCGAGGTCGCGCAGCGTACGGTCGCCGAGGATGACGAAGGGAGCGACATTGCGAGCGGATGCCGTGTCGCGCCGCCACGTACGCAGCGCATCGAAGAGCTCGCGGTCGACTCCGGCCCATTCCTCCGCGCCGTCGCCGATCGACGTGCTGCTCGTTTGCAGCAGCCGCACCTCTGATTCGCCGCGCAGGATCGCGCGCGCCGCGGGCCCGAGGCGGAGCGCGGGCCGCGGATGTCCCTCCTGTACCAGCGCACCGCGCGCCACGAGCTGGGCGATCCAGCCCCGCACCTCATCGCTGCGGTGTTCACCGAGCAGGCCGAACGTCGAGAGCGTGTCATGTTGCCGCTCGCGGACACGTGCGGAGCGCGCGATGGCGGCAGATACCCGACATGCAGAAGCCGTTCATCTGCTCCAGTTGACCGATGGCGACGGCGAGCTGACGGTCGTCGGAGATGCTCTGTTCGAGGATGCGCGTCCAGGTCATCGCATCGCCCGGGTCGTGCAGCAGGACACACTCCGACACCAGGCCGTCGCGACCGGCGCGGCCCGCTTCCTGCTGATAGTGCTCGATCGACTTCGGCATCCCCGCATGGACGACGAAACGGACGTTCGAGCGATCGATGCCCATTCCGAAGGCCACCGTGGCCACGATGATGTCCGCGCGCTCGGACGCGAACGCGTCCTGCGCCTCGCGGCGCTCCTCGGGGCTCAGGCCCGCGTGATATCCCCTCGCCCGGCAGCCGCGCGACGCGAGCGCCGCAGCCACGGAATCGACGTCCTTGCGGCGGATGCAGTAGACGATGCCTGCTTCTCCCGGATGGCGGCGGATCACCTCCTCGACCTGCAGGACTTCGTCGGTACGCGGAATGACGCGGTAGCGCAGATTCGGCCGATCGAGATCGCCGACCATGACGAGCGGCTCGCGCAGCCGCAGCTCGCTGTCCTGCACGGGATCGACGATTTCAGCGATGGAGCTCATGCCGGGATCGTACCTCGGCGGGAAAAATGTCCACGGTGAGTAGACGCTCCTTACCCGAGATATACTTGGTAAGGAGAGTCACGACATGCCTACCTCGACCATCACCAGCAAAGGCCAGACGACCGTCCCGAAGGAAATCCGCGACGTGCTCGACGTCGGCCCCGGCGATCGCCTGACGTGGGAAGTGCGCGGCGGCAAGGTCGCCATCACGACAGAGCGGGCGTTGTTGTGGGAACTGGAAGGCTTCATCAAGCATGGCGAGCCGGACGCGGTGAAGGCGGTGGCTGCTGCACGCAAGATGCGAGGGCGCATCTGACGTGCGGCGCGTGGCTGTCGATGCCAACGTGTTCGTGTCGTTCTTCATCGATCGGAGCGCAGCACAACACGCCGCGGCGCGAGCGCTGATGCAGAGCGCCGAAGACGGCGAGCTGGTCGCCGTCGTTCCGCAGTCGGTGATCTTCGAAGTCTCGTATGTCGTGCAGAGCCAGTACGGAGCGACTGCCGATCGTCTCGCGACCGTCGTCCGCGCGCTGACCATCTTTCCCGGCGCGCAGCTCGTCGACGAATGCCCATGGAATCGCGTGCTGGACATCTGGCCCCGTCCCATCTCCGGTCTGGCTGATGCCGTGATCGTCGCCGTCGCTACTGCGGCGCGTTGCGACGCTGTCGCGACCTTCGACCGGAAGCTCGCGAACAAGCTCCCAACCTTCGGCCTCGCGCCGTACTTTTGAGTGGAGCGACAGGCGCCCTCGCCCGTCGGCGGAAGCACAGGCGCGCTCGCCTGTGCCTCCACCGGATGTCGCATTACGGCAGGAACTTCGTGGTCTTGTTGATGTACGTCACCGGGACGAGTTGCGACGAATCGCTGCGGTACACGGCGATCTGCGTGCGGTACTCCCACACCTGCGTGGTCGGGCTCTGGGGATACTTGACCTTCTCCGTGGTCGTCACCTGCGTGCTGTGCTCGGTGCTGTCCGCCGTGCTGAGATCCCACTCCTTTGTGAACGACGTCGAGACCTTCGCCCCCACCCCGTCGTAGGCAGCGCCGACTTCGGCCGACACGGTGATCGACGTGCTCTGCGCGAACGCCTCGGAATGGAGATGAGATACGCCGATCGTCACGGTGCGCGTGCGCTCCCCTCCCTCGCGCGTGTCGAGCACCTCGGAGCAATACCAGAACGGCTCCGCTGCGATGTAATAGAACGGCGAGCTCATTCCGGCAGTCGGGTAGCCCGGATCGGCCACCGTCGTGAAGGGCATGACCTTCACCGACTTCACGCCGTACGTGGTCATCGTGCCGTCCCGGGTGTCCTTGTTGAACACCGGATCGGGTGTCGGAACCGTGACCGGCAGTTCGGCCGTCTGCATCCGCAGCGCCCAGGCCGTTTCATTGCCGCGGTCCTCAAAGCTCAGCCAGGTCTGCGGAATGAGCAACATCTCTCCGTCCGGCATGCCCGGCGCATTTTTGCCTTCGAATACCGGCTTCCAGAGATCCCCGGTGTGCTTCGTCCAGTGCTGCCCGTCATCGCTCCACACGAACTGCCTGCCGATCGAAATGAGATGGCTGGTTTTGACGCACCAGTAGTGCGTCGGGTCGGGCGGACCGCCGTTGGTGAAGGCGATGCCGCAGGCGCTGTAGCCGGCCGGCGGAATGATGCGGTAGTACTTGATGTCGCGCGAATTGCCGGAGCGGTAGTCGTCCAGGATCCACTGGAAGCCGATCGGCTGCGCGAGCGCGTCGGGATGCGACGCACTGGGAGCGAAGAGCATCGCGCCGTCGGGATAGTTCCGGTACTGATCGTTGTTGGGGAGGGAGCTGAAGACCACGAGATCTCCGAGGGTGCGGTACGGATCGGCACCGCCGAAGTACTGATAGAAGGTGATCGGATTCGAGCCCCGCTCGCTGTTCCAGATGTTGTAGAAACCGGTCCCCGGCACGACCTTGATCATGAACGGCTCGAAGAGCACTCCGTTCTGCGCGTAATTCGCGGCGTTGATCGCGGTTGTGATCGCGTTCGACACTCCAGTGTTCCATGGCGGCACGAACCCATTGACCTCACCTCTTCGAAACTGCTGCACATCTGCTGTCATTGGCCTCTCTCCTTTCGTTTTGGACTCGGCCGATGAAGAGCGACGGAAGGGCGCGGTTTTCCACATCCCCGCAAAAATTTTTTTCCCGTATGCTGGATGAACCCGAATCCCAAAATGAATCCGCAGGAGTTGTTCCGCGCGAACCTGCCGCTGATCGAGCGCGTGATCGGGGGCGTCTGCCGGCGTGCGGGGCTGCACGATGCCGATGCGGAGGACTTCGGATCGATGGTCAAGCTCGCGTTGATCGAGAACGACTACGCGATCCTTCGCGGATACGAGGGACGCGCTCCGCTGGGCGCATTCCTCACGGTCGTCGCGCAACGGCTGCTCTCGCGGGAACGCACACGGCTCTGGGGACGATGGCATCCGTCCGCGGAAGCGGAGCGGCTCGGCCGATCGGCGGTGCTGCTGGAGAAGCTGCTATCACGCGACGGCCGCTCGCTCGATGAAGCAGTTCCGATCGTCCGCGCATCCGATGTGTCGCTGGACGAACACGATGTGCGCGCGCTGGCCGATCGCCTGCCCGTGCGCCAGGCGCGCCCCCGGCTCGTACCGCTCCCGCAGGAGAATCTCGCTTCGCCCGAGCATGCTGATGCGCGCGTCCGCGAACGCGAGACGCGGGAGATCTCGGAGCGCGCCGCGCGCGTCGTGCGCGAGATGATCGAGGCGCTACCGCTGAATGACCGCATGCTCGTCCGCTTTCACTTCGGAGCGCAGATGAGCATCGCCGACGCGTCGCGCATCCTCGGCGCGCCCCAGCGTCCGCTCTACCGGCGCATCGAGGCCCTGTTGCGAGAGTTGCGGACGGCGCTGGAAAAAGCGGGCGCAGGTGCGGCGGTCGTTGGCGAGGTCATCCGAGCCGGCGCCTCCGAGGGGCTCGATTTCGGACTGCGTGAACGGAAAAACGACTCCGGCCGTCACACGATAGGACAGGGCAATGCATCCGACTGACGAGAGGCTTGCCGCGCTTGCCGCGGGGACGATCGACGCGGCGTCGCGCACGGCCGCGCTCGCGCATGTCGAGACGTGCGGCGAATGCATGGAGGCGCTGTTGTCCGTGAACGCGCATCTGCAGGACGAGGCGCAAACGGCTCCCAGCCGTTCGCGCTGGTGGCTGGCCGTCGCGGCCGCCGCTGCGATCGCGGTCATCGCGATTCCGGTGACGCTCATGCGCCGCGAGCGCGACGGCGTGGCGCGCCTCGTCGCGCTCGCTCCGAGCACGGCGCGGGCGATCGAGCCTCGCGTATCGGGCGGTTTCGCCTGGGCTCCGTACGAAGGGCCGATGCGGGCGGAGAAGGCGGAGGACGACACGGCGCGGATGAAGCTGACCGGCGCCGCGGGAGAGTTGATCGATCGCGCGCGGAGCGATGCGTCGAGCGATGCGCAGCGGGCGGCGGCGACGGCGCTGATTTTGATCGAGCGTCCCGCGGATGCGATCGATCGGCTGCAAGGCATCGCCGTGAAGACTCCGGACGACGTTCGCGCATGGAGCGATCTCGCAGCGGCGCGCTATGCCGCCGCGCTGCAGCTTCAACGGCCGTCGCTTTTCCCTGAGGCACTCGCCGCCGCGGATCGCGCGCTGCGCATCCAGCCTTCCGCCGCCGAGGCGCTCTTCAATCGCGCGCTGATCCTCGAGCGGATGGGATTGACGCACGAGGCTCGCGCCGCATGGGAGCGCTATCTCGCCGCCGATCCGTCGTCGCCGTGGGCCACCGAAGCACGCCAGCATCTCGCGCGCCTCGGCGCGCAGACGCGGCTCTCGCTGTTTCAGAAGGAGCTGCCGCGGCTCGAGCGCGCCGCGGTCGAAGGAGACGGCAAGACTGTCGAGGCGATCGTCGGCCGGTTTTCGCAGCAGAGTCGCGCCTGGGGTGAGGGAGAACAGCTCACGTTGTGGGGTGAGGCCGTAGCGCGCGGTGACGAAACGGCCGCAGCACGACACCTCGCCATCGCGCGGGCGATCGGCGAGTCGCTGCAGCGTGTCAACGGCGAGTCGCTCTTGATCGACTCGGTTGCAGCAATCGATCGCACGGCATCGCGTGCGGAGCTCGCCGCCGCGTATCGCGCGTATCGAGCCGGACGCATGGCGTACGCGAAGCAGCGGCTCGCGGAGGGAGAGCGCTCGTTGCGCGATGCGGCCACGCGGTTCGAGGCGGCGGGATCGCCGATGGCGTTCGCCGCGCGCTACTACGCGGCGAGCGCGCGCTACGACCGCCACGAGATTGCGGAAGCGTGCGGCGAACAGGCGCGTCTGCTCGACGAGCTCGAACCGCAGCCGCGCTTCGCGGCGATGCGCGCGCAGGTGCCGTGGGCGCTCGCGCTCTGCCGCATGAACGACGCCGACTGGAGTGCCGCCCTCCCCTTGCTGGCGCGCGCCGAAGCTGGATTCCGCGCGCTCGGCGAGCAGACGAACCTCGGGTTCATCCTCATGCTGACGGCGAGCACGTACACCTACGTCGGCCGGTCCGATGATGCCTGGGCGGCGCGCGTCCGCGCGTTCGAAGCGCTGAGCGCGGGCGGCAACACGCGGCAGCTCGCGGTGAGCCTCGGCGCCGCCGCGCGCAGCGAGGTACGGGAAGGGCGCCACGACGCCGCGCGCGCGATGTTGCAGCTCGAAGCGAACGCCGACCGCGAGATCGCCTTCGATGCCATGCTCGTCGACGCGCTGGTCCGGCAGGCCGTGCTCGGCTCCGCAACCGGCGACCACGATGCGGCCGCCGCGGCCAGCCGCGATGCAGGCATCGTTGCGAATCGCATCGCCGATCCCGCGCAGCGCGCCCGCACGATGGCCGACGTCTCGTTCGCGCGCGGCGCGATTGCGCTTCCCCGCGACCCGATCGAAGCACACAGGCTGCTGAGCGTGGCCATCAACGCTTATCGCACACAGCAGCTCCCCGTCATGCTCCCCGAGGCGTTTTTGCTGCGCGCTCGGGCATCGACGGCGGTGCATCACGACGCGGATGCGTTGCGCGATCTCATGGACGGGATCGCCGCAATGGAGAGCCATCGCGTCGAGCTCGCGGGCGGCATCGCGGGGACCGGCGTCCTCGATGCCGGCGCGGCGCTGTTCGAGGAGGCGATCCGCCTGCAGCTCGATCGCGGCGATACGGCCGCGGCGTTCGAGCTCGCGGAGCGCGCGCGGGCGCAGCTCGCATCGACGGCGATCGCCGGCGCGGCGACACTGCAGCAGCGTCTCGCCGGCACCGGCACCGCGGTCGTCGAATTCGTCGCGCTGCCGCACGAGATCGTGGCGTTCACCATCACCGCGGAGCGGCTCGCGTCGACGAGAACGGTGATGGAGAGGCCGGAGCTGGAGCGGCTGGTCAGCTCCGGCGACATGACGACGCTGCACGAGTCGCTGATCGCACCGCTCGACCTCGGCGGCGCGCGGCGGCTGATCGTCGTTCCCGACGCACGCCTCGCCGCCGTTCCGTTTCACGCGCTGACCGACCGGCGCACGAAGCGGCCGCTCGTCGAGCGGATGCCGGTCTCGATCGCGCTGAGCGCGACGTCGCTGCAGCGCGCCGAATCGCGAGCTCCTCGCTCGATGCTGGCCGTCGCCCTCCCCGCCGCCCTCCCCGACCTCGACTCCGAACTGCGCGACGTGCGCGGCTCCTATCGCCAGACCACGATGCTGACGCCGCCGACGTTCACCGCATTCACCGCCGCCGCGACCGCCGCCGACGTCATCCACATCGCCGGCCACACCGCGCGCGAACCGGGCGCCGGCGATCCGGCGCTGCTGTTCGCCGATGAACGGATCTCGTGGCAACGCATCGCGCGCGCGCCGCTGTTCGAGCGGCGGACGATCGTACTCGCCGCCTGCGAAACCCTTCGCGCTCCGCACGATCCGCAGTCACGCGCGCTCAGCCTCGGCGGCGGATTCATCGCCGCCGGCGCCGAGTCCGTGATCGGTACCCTCACGCCGATCGCCGATCGCCACGCCCGCGATCTCTTCAGCGCCGTTCACCGCCGCCTTGCCGCGGGCGAGAGCGCCGCGGAGGCATTGCGAGAGGTTCAGCTCGAGGCCGCCGCGCGCGGCGACGTCGCGTGGCGATCGCTCGCGGTGCTCACACGAACCATCCCCATCCAACAAGTAAAGGAGGCAGGCCATGGGAGAAATTACGATTTGCTTCACCGGGATCTGCACGCATCTGCGAAACCTGGTCGAGGGCATTCCGCACCGCGTCGTTCTGGTTCATGAAGAACAGGAGGTCACGATCAACGGCGTTACCATCCACTCGCACGAGCCGTTCCTCTTCCTCGGCAGGGGGAGCGTCGTTTCCGGCACGCTCACCACGTCGCCGCGGCGCGTATCGATGCGCGTCATGAATGCGATCGGCGATGCGCCTTCGTACGACGACGACTATCGCTGCGCCATCTTCAAGCTGCAGGGGATGACGGAGAGCCGCCTCACACCGAGCCGCGCCGTGGTCATCGACGGCACCCGTCCCGCCGGCGCGTACTTCGATGTCGAGCGCGGCGCCTTCTCCGCCGCGTCGTCACCGCGTGGCGCAACCGCGGCGGTGTTGCTCGTTCAGACTGACGGCAATCCGAAGCTGTCCATCACGCCGATGGACGGCGGCCCGGCGTCGGAAGTCGAGCTCACCTCCGGCTCCGCGATCGCCATCCGCAACTCAGCCCTCGCCGCAAGCGATCATCACGACGGCGACTTCCTGCTGCACTACAAAGTGTTCGAGAACATCCCGCCCGACGCCCGTTTCCCGACCACTCCCCCCGATTGCCCAGGCCTCCAGCCTTTGCCGATCCCCGACATCGAGCTCGGCCCAGGCTGCTCGAACTCGGACTGGCCGTAGGGTCAGGCCTTCACTCTTCCCTTTCGCTACCGGGCGTGGAGCGTCGGTGCCGGGCCGCCACGCAACTGGGCAACGCATCGCTCTGCACTCTCTTGCAGAACGCGATCGCGCGCGAGCTCGCGCTCGCACCGCGTAATCAGCCTGGATACGCCGCCAGCGCTCCTCAAACGGAGCGCGGCGGCGATCGCTCGCAGGTCCAGCGCCCCTTCATAGTAGCCAAGCCAGGCCGACAGCATCCGCGCCATCCCGCCGCGGCCGTGGCGGATCGCGTCCTCCGTCGTGGCAAACACGCTGGCAGCGATGCCCACAATTGACGTCATCGACGGCCGGCTCAGGATCCTCTGCGCCGCCGGATGCTCGTCGCTTCGCGCTCGCGAGTCGATCTGCTTCCGTACCTGTTCGATCCAGGCCTCCGTGCCGAGGTAGACCTGCCCCACGACGTTGTCCCACGGTCTCGTCGTGTCGCCGATCCCCGCTTCCACGAACCTCCTGTACTCCGCGCACGCGAGGCCCGGGTCTCGGCCAAAGCAAGCCAGCACTCGATCGATGGCAAGCCAGGGAGGAGCGGGTGAATGACCGGCCGTTGCTCGATAACTGCTCCATGCATGCTCTTCGGGAGAGGTCACCATGCCGGCGCGCACAGGATTCAGAGCAACGTAGCGAAGGACGGTCAACAGGTACGCCTCCTTGTCCACGAGTTGCGAGCCGAATCGGCCCTGAAACAAATGCCCAACCCGCCTATGGCGCCGATTGAAAGCCTGCGCGTATGTGCCATCAAGCCAGTGCATGCCCCGCGAAAGCGATCGTTCACGCGTAAGCTCCAGCACGTAGTGATAGTGATTGGTCATCAGGGTGTACGAGTAGAGGATCCAGCCAAAACGCTCGACCGCCTTGGCCAGCAGGGTCAGCATGAGCGAGCGATCGTCGTCGTCGAGGAAGATGTCGCGCTGCTCGTTGCCTCGCTGGGTAATGTGCCAAAGCGAGCCGGGATACTCGAGGCGAAGTGGCCTGGACATGCACCGAGGCTACCTCGGCACGAATGACGGGTTCCAATTCGCTACCGTGCGTAGAGAAAATGAAAGGTGAAGGCCTGACCCCCCTCCGCTGGCCCGGCCCGCGAATGCGGCGGGAGCGAGCAACAGGAAGAGCAACACGTTTCTCATCGCTCGAGCTCCCGCGCGAGATTCTCGAGACCGGCGCGCGTCCCTTCTTCACGGCTGTCGACGTCGTCGTAGCCGTCGAGCATCACTACCTGCTCGGTGAAGGTCAGCAGCGTCTTCCCCGCGCGCTCTTCGAACAGGACGGTGGCGAGCGAGACGGAGATGCGCGTCTCGCCGAGGTACATCTCGTACGCGTAGACGATCCGCTCGTCGGGGACGACGTCGTAGTAGTGCGCGCGATACGCGTGCACCGGCCCGCCGCCCGGCGGATGCGTATCGAGACGCTCGCTTCCGCCGGCGCGGAAATCGAGCTCGTGCCCTTCCGAGCGCCAGTCGTCGTGACAGGCGAACCAGCTCGCCTTCGCCGCCGGATCGGCCCACGCCGCGAACGCGCGCGCCGGGGTGGTCGCGTACCTGCGCTCGATGGTGAATGTGGAGTGATGAATCATTTCTGTCCTTTCTCCAGGAAATCGCCGAGGCGGTCGAGACGACGCTCCCAGGCGGTGCGGCGGCGCGCGATCCACTGCTCCGCCGCCTGCAATGCTTTCTTGTTGATGCGGCATGTCCGCACCCGTCCGCTCTTCTCCGAGATCACGAGTCCGCTCGACTCCAGCAGCTGCAGATGCTGGAGCACGGCGGGAAGCGACATGGCATGCGGCTCGGCGAGCTCGCTCACCGAAGCGGGGCCGCGGGAAAGGCGCTCGACGATGTGCCGGCGGGTCGGATCGGCGAGCGCGAGGAAGACGCGGTCGAGTGCGGATTGGTTAAGCAATCGCTTAAGTGTTGCATGAAGCGCGCGAGCGAAGCAAGCTGGAGCCGGCTTGTCGACGTCGATCCAATTCATCATCCGCTTCTGGCTCCCCCTCGCGGCGACGTGGTTCATGATGGCCCTCGAGGGGCCGTACATCGCGGCGATCGTCGCGCGCATGCCGCAGGCGGAGTACAGCCTCGCCGCGTTCGGCGTCGCGATCTCCCTCGCCTGGCTGATCGAGTCGCCGATCATGATGCTGCTCTCGGCCTCGGCGGCGCTGGTGCGCGACCGCGCGTCGTACCTCGCGCTGCGCCGCTTCGCCAACATCCTCAACGCGCTCGTCACCGCCGGCATGCTGATTCTCGCCATTCCGCCGGTCTTCGACTTCCTCGCCGAACGCCTCATCGGACTGCCGCACGAGATCGCGCGCATCACGCACATGTCGACCACTGCGATGATCTGCTGGCCCGCGGCGATCGGTTACCGCCGCTTCTACCAGGGCATCCTCGTCCGCCATCACCTCACGCGGCGCGTGGCGTACGGGACGATCGTCCGCCTCACGACGATGTCGATCACCGCCGCGCTGCTCGCGTTCGCGTTTCATCTGCCGGGCGCGCTCGTCGGCGCGCTGGCGCTCGTCAGCGGCGTCGTGTTCGAAGCGATCGCCAGCCGCTTCATGGCGCGGCACATCGTCCGCTCGATCCTGGCGAGCGACGAGGTCGCGGAAGGGACGTTGCTCCGCCAGCGCGAGATTGCCCGCTTTTACTTCCCGCTCGCGCTCACCTCGATGCTGGCCATGGCCCTCGGCCCGCTCGTCACCTTCGGCCTCGGGCGCGGCCGCGCGCCGATCGAATCGCTCGCCGTCTGGCCGGTGGTCAACTCGATGATCTTTCTCTTCCGCAGCGGCGGCGTGGCGTTTCAGGACGTCGGCGTCGCACTCGACAGCGATCGCGAGGTCCGCCGCGCCGCGCTCCTCCTCGGGACGCTCGCCTCGGTCTCGCTCGCATTGGTCGCATTGACGCCGCTGGAGATGATCTGGCTGCAGCGCCTCTCCGGTCTCACGCGCGAGCTCGCGTCGTTCGCGGCCTGGCCGGTGCGCCTCCTGATCCTCTATCCATTCCTCGAATACGTCGTCTCGATCCAGCGCGCGCGGTGGATCCTCGATCACCGCACCGGCGCGATCACGATGTCGACGGTGGTTGAAGCAGCGCTCCTCGCGCTCACGCTCTTCGTCACTGTCGGCGCCTTCGACATGACCGGCGCCGCCGGCGGCGCGCTCGCGTTACTCGCGGGACGCATCGGCGCGAACGCGTATCTCTATACACTTTCGCAATGGCGAAGACGCAGCAGGTAGCGCTCGAGGTCGCCGGCCGCGAGGTGATCATCACCAATCCGGAGAAGGTCTACTTCCCGCAAGCCGGCTACACGAAGCTCGACCTCGCGCGCTACTTCGTCGCGGTCGCCGACGGCGCGCTGCGCGGCATCCGGAACCGTCCGATCGTGCTCAAGCGCTACGTGAACGGCATCGACAACGAGCCGTTCTTCCAGAAGCGCGCGCCGGACAAGCATCCCGACTGGATCGAGACGGTCGAGCTGCGTTTCCCCTCCGGCCGCACCGCGCGCGAGATCGTCGTCAACGACGCGGCCCAGCTTCTCTGGATCGTCAACCTCGGCTGCATCGATCTCAATCCGCATCCGGTGCGCGCCGACGACCTCGATCATCCCGACGAGCTGCGCGTCGATCTCGATCCCGGACCCGGCGTCGGATTCGACGACGTGCGCCGCGTGGCGATGGTGGTGCGCGACGTGCTCCAGGAGCACGAGCTGCGCGGCTGGCCGAAGACGTCGGGCTCCCGCGGCATTCACGTCAACGTGCGCATCGAGCGGCGCTGGAACTTCGATCAGGTGCGGCGTGCGGCGCTGGCGATCGCGCGCGAGGTCGAGCGCCGCGTCCCCGACATCGCCACGAGCAAGTGGTGGAAGGAAGAGCGTCACGGCGTCTTCCTCGATTACAACCAGAACGCGAAGGACCGCACGGTCGCCTCGGCGTGGTCGGTGCGCCCGATGCCCGACGCGCGCGTCTCGATGCCGCTGACGTGGGACGAAGTGCCGGCCTGCGATCCCGCCGCGTTCACGATCGTCACAGCGCCATCGCGCGACGATGCGTCAATCGGAATCGACGAATCCGCCGGCTCGCTCGACAAGCTGCTCGCGCTTTCCGCGGCGCAGGAAGCCGCCGGCCTCGGCGACGCGCCCTGGCCGCCGAACTACAAGAAGCAGGAAGGCGAGCCGCCGCGCGTCGCGCCATCACGCGCGAAGGAGCGCGGGCGTCCCGGCCCGCTGTCGCCGGGCGTCCCGCCCGGCGACGAACCGGTGATCGGGCGAGACGCCCGATCACTGCGGGCCGGAGGCCCGCGCTCCACGCCGTCGCGCGCGAAGAAACATCCGCTCATCACCGTGGCCAAAGCGAAGCACAAACAGGACGCGATCGAAGGCTTGGAGCGATGGAAGGCGCGGCATCAGAAGGCGGCGGCGATGCTCGCGGTCGATGACGTGCTCGTCGACGCGATGCGCGGACGGTCGAGCACATGGACGCGCATCCGCGTGAACCTGCGCCACGTGCCGGAGAACGAGCGCCCCGCCGAGGAGACGCCAGATCCCGATTACGATCCGTGGAAGACGCGCTCCAACTCGTAGGCCGGCGTGACCTCGAGCTGATCGTACCGGCATTCGCGCGGCGCCTTGTCGAAGCGCCAGCGCACGAAGCGCGCGGCGTGACGGAAGCGCGTCCCCTGCATGTGGTCGTACGCCACTTCGCACGCGCGCTCCGGACGGAGCGGCTCCCAGCTCAGGTCCTTGCCGCGATTCCAGCGGCTCGACCCGCCCGGCATCCGCTGCTCCCCCGCCCAGTCCGCCCACCCTTGCCACGGATGGTTCTCGCGCGCGTTCTCGCGCAGCGGCGCGAGCTCGTCGACGAGCTCCTTGCGCACTTTGTTCGTGAACGCCGAGGTCACGCCGACGTGATGCAGTCGTCCGTCATCGTCGTAGAGACCGAGGAGCAGTGAACCGATCATCGTGCCCGGCCCTTGCTTGTGCCAGCGGAATCCCGCGACGACGCAATCGGCGGTGCGCGAATGCTTGACCTTGATCATCGTCCGCTCGCCCGGGCTGTATGGCGAGTCGAGGCGCTTGGCCATCACGCCATCGAGTCCTGCCCCTTCGAATCGCCGGAACCAATCCTCGGCGAGCGATCGATCGCGCGTCGCGGGCGAGAGATGCACCGGCGGCTTCACGACTTGCTCCAGCTTCGCGCGCCGCGTTTCGAGCGGCACGTCGCGTAAGTCGTCATCGCCGAGGGCGATCAGATCCCACACGACGTACGAGGCGGGCGTCTGTTCCGCCAGCAGCTTCACGCGCGACGCTGCCGGATGAATGCGCAGCAGCAACGCTTCGAAATCGAGGCCGTGGTCGCCGGCGATCACGATCTCGCCGTCGACCACACACCGCTCCGGCAGCGCGGCCTTCAACGGCTCGATCAGCTCGGGAAAGTAGCGATTCATCGGCTTCTCATCGCGACTCTGCAGCGTCAGCTCATCGCCATCGCGAAAGACGATCGTGCGGAACCCATCCCACTTCGGCTCGAAGAGCCAGCCGTCGCCAGTGGGTAGTGCATCGGCTGCGGTAGAGAGCATCGGGCGCATGCCCGCGATCTTAGAACTTCCCTCGCACCGCAAACGAGTAAATGGGTCCGATCTGGCGGGAGCGATGTTCGAAGAACGCCACCGGATCGGTGCGCCGGCCGGCGTGGACCGTGCGATCCCACACGCTGTCTGCGAGGACGAGGTTGTACATGCCGGCGCGCACGGTCAGGCCGCGCACGTTCTTGTGCTCGACGTACAGATCACCCCAGATCGGACCTTCCCATTGGCGGCCCATCTCCGTCAGGCGATAGTTCTGCGCGTTCCACTGATACGAGTAATCGGTCCCCCACGCCCAGTTCGACTTCGGGATGTCGTGGCGCAGGCCGAAGCTCGCCAGCTCCTGCAGGCTGTTGCTGATCGGGCGCTCCTTGCCGGTGAGCGGATCCTTCACCTCGCTCCCCTGCCACTGCAGTTCGGCGTCGACGCGCACGCCGCGCCAGCCGAAGCGGTCGAGGTTCAGCGTGCTGCGCGAGCTGATGCCGTAGACCGTCGCGCGATCGAGATTGCCGGGCGACTCGCCGTTCGTGCCGATCGGGATGTAATCGATGATGTCGTCGATGACGCGCCCGTAGACACGCAGCGTCGTCGATCCGAGCGTGCCGAGATTGCGCACCCCTTCGACGTCGAGGTCCCAGCTCTGCTCGGGGACGAGATCGGGATTCGCGGCGTTCTCCACGTCCGTCGCCACGTCGACCGAGGCGAGGAAGTCGAAGAAATTGAGCTGGCCGACGCGGCGCCCGAGCTTGATGTTCACGTCCGTACGCGGCGAGACCTTCCACGCCGCCGACAGCTCCCCTTTCGGTCGATGGAACGTGCGCGTCGTGCCGCCCGCGCCGGCCTGCGCGAGTCGCGAGAATTCGCCGCCCGCCGAGAGCTTCATCGTCAGGTTCTGCGTCATCGACCGGCCGTAGCTGCCGATCACCTCGTAGCGATCCTCTTCCACCTTCGCGATGCCGCCCGGCAGCGGGATCTCGTCGAACTGGCCGCTCGGCCGCATCTCGAAGAGGCGCGACGTGTTGTCGAGACTGTTGAACGCACCCTCGGCCGACAGCTGCCACTCCGCGCCGCGGCTCTTCCAGCGATACTCGCCGCGGCCGATCAGCTCACGCTCGTCGCCGACCTGCGTGAAGCGGTTGCCGATCGACGGCGATCCGTCGAGGAACCGGTTCACCACAGTGACCTCATCCGGGAAACGGTTGCCGCGTCCGACGCCGATCAACTTCAGACGTCCGCCACCGAGGCCGAATTCGTAATCGCCGCCGACCTCGTAGTCATTGCCGTGTTGATCTTCGGTCACGAGGCGATCGCGCACTCCGGCGGACGTCGTCCGCGTACCGGTCTCGAGGTAGTCGTACAGCAGCCGGCTGTACGAGAGATTGAGATTTCCCTTCGCGTCGCCCGGCGCGTCGAAGACGAACCGGCCGCTGAGTCGCGGGCGATCCGAGTTGCTGCGCCACTGCTCATCGCGCTCTTCGCGCAGGCTGTGATCGGAATTGAAGATCCACGTCGGACCGCCGGCGCCGCTGCGATTGCCGCGGTTGTCGAGGCCGAGCGTGTACTGCACCGGGCCGCTCGTACCGCTCACCGAGACCTCGAAGCGGCTCAGGAGCGGATCGGTGTAGTACGAGCGGAACTCGGGACGGTACGCCCACTGTCCGCTGATGCCGGTCGAGCGGACGATCACGTTCGCAACCTGTCCCGAGAGTCCCGGGATGTTGAGCGTTGCGCCGTCGACGATCTCGATCTTCTCGACGTTCGCCGCCGGGATCCTGCTCAGCTCCGTCACGACGTCGTTCGATTTCCCGGAGAGCCGCTGCCCGTTGATGACGACGTTGCCTGTTGCTTCGCCGAGGCCGCGCTCTTCGGTTTCTTCCTTGATGCTGAAGCCGGGGACGCGGTTGAGCATGTCGAGCGCCGTGCGCGGCGCGAACTGCGCGAAATCGGCCGGCGTGTAGGTGCGGGCGGGCGGAGGGGCGGTGGTCTGCGCGAGTGCGGGCAGGCTGAGAACCGCGAGCGTGATGATCAGCAGTCGAAGGTTCATAGGCTCTTTCTTTCCGGTTCAGACGTCGCGGGCGGGCGAACGTTAGCCGGTGTCTACGATGTCTTTCGTGGTTTACGACGAAAGTCTTCGTAGGTTGCGTGGCCGACGGGAATCACGCGTCCGATCGCCGATGTAAAATACGAAACTATGATCAAGCGAACGAGCAAGCCCGCAGCGGGCGCGAGCCGAGTATCAATTCGAGAGGCAACCTCCGCCGCGCGCGTGGTTTACCGCGATGGCACCACTGGACGCTTTGTTATCCTCGAGCGGGACGATTCGTATCGCATTCGCGATCACGCCAAAAAGGCTTCCGAGCGGACTTCCGTGAAGGGCACCTTCAAGGAACGTAAGGACGCGACGTCGCAGCCAGGCTCTTCTCGGGGCGATTCCAAGAAGCGATAGCCTATGGATGCGGCGTACGAGGACAGCGTCTTCCTCAACGTTCCATTCGATAAGAAGTATGCGCGCCTGTTCGATGCGCTCGTTTTTGCGGTACACGACTGCGGTTTCGTCGCGAGATCGGCTCGAGAAGTTGATGACAGTGCCCAGGCACGGGTGGCCAAGATTCTGGACATCATCGAGCAGTCCAAGTTCGGAATACATGACATCTCGCGAGCAGGTATCGATCGGCAAACCGGTCTCGCACGCTTCAACATGCCGCTGGAGCTCGGGTTCTTCCTGGGCGCAAAACGGTACGGATCGGCTCAAGACCGCCTGAAATGCTGCCTGGTTCTCGATCGCGAGCGATATCGCTACAGAAACTTCTGTTCCGATATCGCAGGTCAGGACATTCGAGCGCACAAAGATCAACCCCGGGAGGCCATTCGCGCCGCTCGCGACTGGCTGAGCACGCACAGAGCCATCGTACAAATGCCGGGTGGCAAAGCGATATTCGAGCGTTACGAGCTGTTTCGAGTTCAGCTGGCGACGCAAGCAGCAGACGTGCATCTCGATCCCACGGAACTGACCTTCGGCGACTACACGAAGCTTGTCGTCGGGTGGTTGATCAAGAATCCGTGGTGAAGCGCCGCGGGACGGCGCCTGCATCGCGTGAAGAATCGCATGCCACAATGCCGGCCCATGCGCCGACTCCTCCCCCTCCTCGCCCTCGCCTTCCTTCTCTCCCCTCCCGCCCACGCGGAGCGTCGCCGCGCATCGAGCGCGAACGACACGATCGTGGTCGGCGGGCTCTTCTCGCTCACCGGCGACGGCGAGACCTTGGGCAAGGCGAGCCAGGCGGCGCTGGAGCTCGCGGTGCGCGACATCAACGCGGAGCTGAGCGTGCTGCGGGTGCCGTGGCACGTGGAGACGGTCACAGCGGATACGAAGCTGACGCCGGGCGGCGCGGTCGATGGCATCAAGACGCTGAAGGATGCGGGGGCAACGATCGTCATCGGACCGCAGTCGAGCGCGGAGGCGGCGGCGATCCGCGACTACGTGAACGCCAACGCCATCATCCTGATCAGCCAGGCGAGCACCGCGTCGTCGCTGGCGATCGCGGACGACTACCTCTTCCGACTCGCGCCGAACGACAAGCTGGAGGGCGCGGCGATTGCGGCACTTATGCACGCCGACGGCATCGACGTGCTGGTCCCGGTCTGGCGCGATGACGCCGGCAACGGCGGCCTGAAGTCGAGCACGTCGCAGTTCTTCACCGCCTCCGGAGGCACTGTGGCCGTGGGCGTTTCCTATGCCCCGACCACCTCCGATTTCACCGCTACCGTCACAGCCCTTGGCGATGCCGTCCGCGCGGCAAAGAGCGCGAATCCGTCGAAGAAGGTCGCGGTCTTCATCGCCTCGTTCGAAGAAGGAGCGGACATCCTCGACCGTGCGCGTCTCGATCCCGACCTCGCGGTCAACTGGTACAGCGGCGACGGACTGACGCAGAGCCGCGCGCTGCTCTCACCCGCATCGATCGCCGCGTTCGCCGCCGCGACGAAGTTCACCGCGCCTTCGGTCGCGCTGAGCGAATCGACGCGGAGCAAGTGGGAGCCGCTGAGCGCCGAGGTCCAGGCGCGGGTTGGTTTTCTCCCCGACGCGTTCTCGCTTTCGGTCTACGACGCCGCCTGGGCCGCGGTCCTCTCCAGCATCGAGGTGCGCAACGCCGCCGACCTCCGCCGCGCGTCGTTCGTGCGGAACGTCGAGCGCTACTGGGGCGTGACCGGCCCGCTCGCGCTCGACGCCGCCGGCGACCGCCGCCTCGCGGAATTCGACTTCTGGACCGTGTCGGACGGCGACTGGAAGAAGCGGTGAACTTTTTGGACGCCGATATCGAATTAAATTGACTCCCCCCAGCCGCGACACCACAATGTCGCCGGGTCCGAATCAACGCGGTCCGTTGATTCCAGAAAAACGTCAGTGTGTCGGTCCGTGCGCGGGAGCCTTGCCTCGCGTCCGTGATCTCTCCGTGTGTCTGAAGGCTAAAAAAAAACTATGAAGACTGCCACGTGCCGGCTGTTTGTTCTGCTTGCTCTCCTCATCACCGCCGCCATCCCCGCCCAGGCCGCGCTCACCGCCACCCCGCTCACCTGGAACATCGTCGGTCTGGACAGCAACAGTCCGGCCTCGGGGCCGAAGTACTTCCCCATCGGCGCGCGCGTCTGCAGCGACGTGGCCACGACGAACGTCGCGGTCAACTTCGTATGGGATACGGCGAACGCGAACGTCAACCTGCGCACCGGATCGCCGAGCAGCCTCAACATCGCATCGATCGGCGCGGGGAACTGCTCCGACGCCTACTTCGAGGTCGAGGTCAACCAGATCGCCGGCGCGTTCGACACCGCGCGGCGGTACCACATCACCGCGACTGACTTCAGCGGCACGACCTCGACGGTCACGCCGCGCGAGCTCTACGTCGAGCACCTCATCTCGCAGAGCCGCAACTCGATCAGCGACGTGAAGTTCGGCACCACCATCCTGAACGCCACCTCGGTCGCCGCGGGCGGCTCGATGAACATGATCGTCGGCAACACCTACGTCGTGCAGCTCTACGGCGGCACGGCGACGCAGGGCTACAACCAGTTCGAAGCGTTCATCAACTTCCCGAACACCATCTTCCAGATCCTCTCCGTCTCGACCACGTATTCGGCCGACAACTCGCCGTACGTCCCGAACCCGAACGACAAGCTCTACGCCGACGCCTGCGGCTGGGAGAGCGATCCGAACAGCCCGAATTACCGGAGCTGCGTCGGCGGCGACTTCAAGGCGGGCGGCAGCAACGTCGTCACCACCTACACCATCAAGGTGATCAGCGGCGGCGGCACGAGCCAGCCGCTCAACACGCTGCTCTACGACTTCTCCGGCAGCAGCTACCACTACAACGCCGATTTCTCGACCGGCGCGCGCATCGCGAACGTCATCGATCCGACCACCGCGAACATCTCCAAGAGCTTCAGCCCCAATCCGACGTCGATCAACGGCGTCTCGGCGCTGACGTTCACGCTGACCAATCCGAATCCCGGCACGCTCGGCGGCTACAACTTCGTCGACAACCTCCCGGCGAACCTGGTCGTGGCCACTCCGCCCGCCGCGACGACCAGCGGCTGCGGCACGCCGACGCTCACAGCCGTCGCCGGCGCGAGCTCCATCAGTTTCTCCAACGGCACGCTCGCCGCGAACAGCAACTGCGTCATCAAGGTGAACGTCACGCCGACGGCCACCGGGGCGCTGACCAACACCACGAACAACCTCTTCATCGACGCCATCAACACCGGCCATAACGCCTCGGCCATCCTCAACGTCAACAACGCGCCGCCGCCCGGCACGGGACTCTGCGGCGTGACGCTGGCCAACTGGTCGGTGCCGAACGGCACGGTGGCCAATCCTCCCGATCTCACGGGCGGCGTTCCGACGGTGAAGGCGGCCAACGTCGCCACCGCGACGCTGGCGGCAAACGTTCCGGGCAGCTCGGCGATCGTCGCCACGGGCGGGCACATCGACACGACGTCCTGGCGCACGAACGGCTACAAGAATGCCGGTCAGTTCGTTCAGTTCACCATCGACACGACCAATTACACCGCGGTCCAGATGAGTTTCTGGGTGTCCAATCCGAGCCCGGCGAACGGGCCGACCGCGTACAACCTGACCATCGACAACGGTGGTGGGTTCGGAGCGCCCATCGTCCTGGCCGTTCCGCCGATTGCGTTCACGAACTACACGTTCGATGCAACCGGCCTGACGAACACGTCCGGCAATACGATCTTCAGGCTCACGGCAACAGGCGCCAACAACGACGCCACCGGCGCGTCGTTCAACTATGACGACATGGTGTTCACCGGCTGCACGACCCCCATCAAGCCGACGATCACCAAGGCCTTCGCCCCCGATCCGATCGCGGTGAACGCCGTCTCGACGCTGACCTTCACGCTGACCAACACGAACGCCGCGGCGCTCACCGGCGCCGCCTTCACCGACACGCTGCCGAGCGGCCTGCAGGTCGCGGCGACGCCGGCGGCGGCCACCACCTGCGGCGGCACCTGGGCGCCGGCCGCGGGCAACACCGCGCTGACGTTCAGCGGCGGCACCATCCCCGCCAGCGGCAGCTGCACCGTCGCGGTGAACGTCACGGCCACCACCTCCGGTCCTCACCAGAACATCAGCGGCACGCTGTCGACGACCCAGAGCGGCACGACCACCACGAGCGTCGCCTCGGCATCGCTCACCGCGGTGCTCCCGCCGTCGATGGCCAAGCAGTTCGCGCCGACACCGATCCTCGCGGGCGGCACCTCGACGCTCACCTTCACCATCACCAATCCGAACCAGAACAACGCGCTGAGCAGCGTCGCCTTCAGCGATACGTTCCCGGTCGCGCCGGGAGCGATGGTCGTGGCGGCGATTCCGTCTGCGAGCACCAGCGGCTGCGGCGCACCGACCTTCGCGCCGGTCGCCGGCGCCGGCTCGATCTCCTTCACCGGCGGCTCGATCGCCGCGGGCGGAACCTGCACCGTGACGGTCAAAGTCACGGCGCCGGTCACCGGCACCTACAACAACACGAGCGGCGTGGTCTCGCACGTCATCAACGCGGTGACGGTGAACGGCAACACCGCGAGCGGTTCGCTGGTGGTCAATCCGCCGAGCCCGTCGATCAGCCTCCTCAAGCAGGTCAGCCTCAGCCCGACCGGCCCCTGGAGCTCGTACCTCCCGGTGACCACCGGCCCGGTCTACTACCAGTTCACGGTGGAGAACACGGGCGACGTTCCGCTCAGCCCGGTCAGCATCACCGACAACACGCTGAACGTCTCGACCTGCAACGCCGGCTGGTCCGCGATCACGCTGCCGGTCGCGGTCCAGGCAAACGACAACCACATCGTCACCTGCGTCGTCGGCCCGGTCACCATCACCCCCGGCTCGCACACCAACACGGCGCACGCCACCGGCACCTTCAGCGGCACGCCGTACAACTCCGGCAACTCCCTCGCGACCTACGCCACGACCGGCCTCACGCTGGTCAAGAGCTCGGTGCAGGCCACGTTCACGAACGCCGGCGACACGCTGAACTACAACTACCTCGTCACCAACAGCGGCTTCGCCACGCTCGACGGACCGGTGACGGTCACGGACGACAAGACGACCGTGACCTGCCCGTCGCTCACGACGGTCGGCGATCTCGACAACTTCTTCGATCCGGGCGAGTCGATCACCTGCACCGCCTCCTACATCGTCACCGCCACCGACGTGCTCAACGCGCAGGTGACGAACACGGCGACGGCGCATGCCGACGGTGTCAACTCGAACACCACCAACAAGACCGTGCCGCTCTCCACCTCGGCCGACGTCTCGGTGGTCAAGACGTTGATCACCGCCGGACCGTTCCATGCCGGCGACTCGATCCAGTACACACTCTTCGTCGCCAACGGCGGACCGGCGACCGCGACGAACGTGCAGGTCACCGACACGCCGTCCAACCTGACCATCACCAACGTGAGCGGCGGCGGTTGCGCGGCACTCCCCTGCACCATCCCCTCGCTGGCCAACGGCGCGAACGCGACCATCACCGTCACGGCGACGATCAACGCCGCCGGCGCCTTCGACAACACGGCGAACGTGACGGCGACGCAGCCCGATCCGAACCTGACGAACAACACCGACAACACCGGGAACAACGGCACGGCACTCGCCTCGGCCGACATCTCGGTGGTCAAGACGTTGATCACCGCCGGTCCGTTCCACCTCGGCGATTCGATCCAGTACACCCTCTTCATCGCCAACGCCGGCCCGTCGACCGCGAACAACATTCAGGTCACCGACACGCCGACGAACCTGTCGATCACGAACGTGAGCGGCGGCGGTTGCGCGGCGCTCCCCTGCACCATCCCCTCGCTCGCCAGCGGCGCGAACACGACGATCACCATCACCGCGACGATCACCGCCACCGGCACGTTCGACAACAGCGCGACGGTGCTGGCGAACGAGTTCGATCCGAACACCGGCAACAACACCGACAACACCCTCAACAGCGGTACCGCTGTCGCCTCCGCCGACATCTCGGTGGTCAAGACGTTGATCACCGCCGGACCGTTCCACGTCGGCGACTCGATCCAGTACACGCTCTTGATCGCCAACGCCGGTCCGTCGACGGCGACGAACGTGCAGGTCACCGA